>Ga0209919_1000964_pt1 | contig 14266 bp, 13 predicted proteins | sample SalPon2A_C_D2_MG_FD_185721 | JGI IMG/M metagenome (GOLD analysis project Ga0209919, IMG submission 185721) | Soil microbial communities from South San Francisco under conditions of wetland restoration - Salt Pond MetaG R2A_C_D2_MG (SPAdes)... | ecosystem: Environmental > Terrestrial > Soil >... | reverse complement strand
CCCCGGTAACGTGGTTTATATCCCCCTGTTTAAACGCGGCATAAATGCAATTATAAAGCCTCCTGAAAAACCCGTTACTTGTAAACGGACATTCCACGGTCTCAATTTTTATCCTGTCTCCCAGCTCATTCCGCAGACTGCTATAAATCCCTTCTATGCTGTAATTGGAATTTTGTCTTTTCTTCCTGTTAAAATGTATTACTTTCATTATTAAATAAATAGTGATCGGATAAACACAGCTTCGCCGGGTTATTCACAGTAATTGAATAAAAAATAATATTTTCGCTGAAATTGTCTTTGAAATAAATTAGTTATAATATATTCCTTGCTCTCATATATCCGCGATATTGAGAATATATATACTGAAAAATTCCGCACATAATTTATTATTAAATCAGTTGTAAAAAATAAAAAACAGCTGTAGCTGTTAACCTGAAAATTCAACTTTAAAGTGTAATTTTTTTACCAAAACTTTACTAAAATTTAATCATTTTTTTTATATTGTTTGAAAACGGAATATTTAACATAAAATTGAGCAGGTCTACATGAAAACACAGAAAACCAAGGAAAAATTTATTGAATTAAGAGCTGAATGCTTATCGTTTGACCAAATCGCAAAAAAGATAAATGTTTCAAAACCAACCCTAATAAAATGGAACAAGGAATTACGTGATCAAATTGAAGAAATACAGCATATCCGTTACGATGAAATAATATCAAAATTTAAGGCGGCAAAAGAAAAACGTATTGAGAGACTTTCTAATGAACTTGATAAAGCCTGGAAAGCATATGATAATAAAGATTACAAGAACCTTAGTAAACGAGAACTTCTTTTAATGATTCTCAGACTTGAAAAACGATTGACAGAAGAAACAGCCGGTATGAAAGAGAATATTGAGACTGAAATTGAGCAGAAACCAAGACCTAAGAGAATACAGATTACAAGAGAAATAATTGGTGATGACGGAAAAATAATAGAGGAAAAATCTTCATAAATAAAGAATTTAACCAGTTATTTGACAAATCTGCCCGTCATCTTCTACAACATCCAGGTAAAGCAATTTATTATTTGTTCCGGCTCTTTGTTAATTAGAAAATCCTTTCATTTATATTACTGTTTATTTTCCTACAGAGAGAATACCTGATAAGATGCCGGGAATGTCAATGAGGCTCTCCACAATACCAAAACATCAAGACTGCTGCGGACAGTGTTAAATGAAAATAAAGTCTTACTCCGGAATGGTTGATGCGGATAGTTATTTCGCTTCCACCACCCGGCACAGCTTCGCCAGGTAAATCACATTAACAGGTCAGCCAACCTGTAAAACCCGATGAACTGCAAAGAATAAGTGACAGAAATTATTAGGTTATCGCACTACTACTTCAAATAAATTCCATTGAAAGAGAAAGTGATTTTGTTGCTTTTTCAGACCTGTTTTTAACTTATTTCCTGAAATTATTTAGAATTTGTGCAAGCTGAATTTATGTACTGATTTTACAGAAACAATAATTCTGGTTAACAAAGGAAGCCCGGCGAGTTTACATTCCATATTCATCAATTCTTCGCATTATTTCCCTCTTTTTCTCATAGGCATGAAAAACCTCAAAATGGAATGCTTTATTTTTCGTATAAAAGTAAGCAGAATATTCGAATTTATAAAGCTTTAAAAGCCTAATTTATTATCTAATTCGTGATTAAATGACCTGATCTTGCAGCCGGTTTATTTCTATAAACCTTTGAATCCGGGGTTATCCAGCAGCCGACTACAATATATGCTAAAATCACAATTATTTTGTTTCTGCTCACTTCTCAATATGGGACTGCCAATAATTAATTTATCCGATCGTACATTATAATCCGGTTATTATTAAATTGTTGTTTCAAAACAGCCCCTGAAAATAATATTAATTGCCCTTAACATTGTTCATAATTTTTGACATATTATAGAGATAAAATTTTCGGCTTCTGTAAAACCTAAATAGACGGGGTAAGAGTATCTATCTTTACGATAAGAATTTAGCCCGATTTAATCTTATTTTTAAAATGACTAGCATTGACCTGATAATTATAAATAATGGTCTTTGTTTTTTTTACACTAACTTAGGGTAATAATTTAATTTTGGATCAGGAAATGGATGGAAATATTATACATAAAACCGGCAGGATTGGTCTGGCGCTAACCGCATTTTTTTTCCTTCTTTTTGGTTTTGTATTAAATTCTTACGCACAGGAAAGTGACAGCTCAGGAACATTTCATCATGTTTCTGAACATATAAAAAGAGGCGAGCTGCTTCTTTCCGCGGAATATAGTTTAACTTTAAGCAGTACAGATTATGCTACTTCTTCAACTATCAGCAGTGCCTGGCGCGGAATGGGAAAGTATATTTTTCCAATTTTTAATCAGTTTTATTTTGGCCCCGGCGTATTCTTCGGTACCGGTACTTTAACCGGTGCTGACGTGCCGCTGGAAAACGACCCGCGCGGCTTTCCCGGCCAGTTTAGAACTCCCATTTCTTATGTAGGGTTGGGCCTGGAACTTAGTTATAAAACAGACCTAAATTTAACCCCGTATGTTTTTTTAAGTTTAACAGAATTATTTTTCCAGCCGGAAGATAGTTTCGGTGATAAACTCCCAAATAATGCGAAGGGCTCTGTATATTCAACTAAGGCACTGGAACCGGGGATTGAAGTAGGAGCCCGTTTTTTTGTTTCCGATAAAATTGCATTAAACGCAAGCGCCACTTATTACCTTTTTCCAAATGACTATCTTGATGATCTGAAAAAAGGAACAGCAAATGACAAGTACTCTACTGTAAATTTTGGGTTTACATACGCTCCACTTGCAAATGGACAAAAATTTGAAGATACCGATTCCGACGGCATAGAGGACGGGAAAGATATGTGCCCCGGGACTCCGAAGAACGTAACGGTCGATGAATTTGGCTGTCCACTGGATTCTGATAATGACGGTAAACCGGATTACCTGGATAAATGCCCGAATACCATCACAGGAGTTAAAGTCGATTCTTCAGGGTGCCCTGTAGACTCAGATAAGGACGAAGTACCGGATTATCTTGATAATTGCCCAAACACATTGTCCGGATTAAAAGTTGATTCGTCAGGCTGCCCAATTGATTTTGATAAGGATGGAATTCCGGATTACCTTGATAAATGCCCTAACACTCCTATTAATGCGAAGGTTGATTCTACGGGCTGCCTTGTAAAAACTGCCCCAACTGAAACGCAAAAGCCGACTGAAACAAATAACGATACTGAAAATGTACGGATAATTCCCCCATCGGAATTAAAATCAGTAGTGCTTTATATGGACACATACTTTGGTCCAAATAAAGAGAAACTGCTCCCCAAAGCTCATACGTTGCTTGATATTCTTGCAAATACTATGAAAGGCTACCCTGAATCCAGGTGGGACATAGATGGTTATACCGATTCAACCGGCTCGGACAAACAAAACCTTGAGATTTCTAAAAAGGCAGCCCAAACCGTTGCCGATTATTTAATAGGAAAAGGTGTAAATCCCCAAATGCTGAATGTAACAGGCTATGGAGAAAGTAATCCTATTTTCTCTAATGATTTTTCAGAAGGAAGGGCTTTAAACAGAAGAGTTGAGATTAAATACATACCCGGTAAATAGGTATAATATAAATTACCGGTCAGAAAATTGAGTGGCCGTGCACTATGTGAGATGCTCTTATAAATACTGAGAGCAACTAGAAGAATTGACAGAATTTAATAATTAATTGTTGGGGTAGTATTCAAAATGAATCCTGAACTTCTCTTGATTAAATTTTTAGTTATTATTTCGGCACTGATAATAGTGGGGGTGGTAATATTTGCATTTAATTTATTGCCAATTAGCAAGCTACTAAAAAAATTCATAACAATAATTTTAATAGTATTATCTGCGGCTTGGATTGTGGCATCATATTTACCTTCTAATTTTGTACGTAATTGGATTGATTACCTGTCTAAAATAATTGAAAGTATAATTGTATAACTTTAGTGAATATAAAAGCTAGCCTTTGATTCTCCGCCAAATAACCCAGGGCAATCTTAAAAGATATTAATTCTAAAAAGTTTAAAACTAAATATTTCTATTTGGTCTTTAATAACTAGATAAACTAAAAAGGCGAGAACATTTACCTTTCAGTCCCGGACGAAGTTACAGAATTATCAGACCTTACAGTAACTATATAATCATAGCAAGAAGCACTATGAAGGGTATAAACCACAGGGTCTGTTACGCCTTGTATGGCTATAGTAAATTGAATGTCCCCGGGTGCAAAAGTCCGACTATCAGAAGATGTTCCGGAGGCTATATTGTTTATGTTCTCTGTATTTCCGCCTGATGTTTTTATTTGTATGTCAGCTTTTCCAGTACCATTATTAGTTAATATAACACTCGGATTCTCGCCATCACACCCGCAACCAATACCGATAAAAAATAAAGTAATAATTAGCGGAATTAAAATTGTCATTTTCTTCATATTGCTCTCCTGTTATTTACTAAAGAATGATTATCTGAATCATTCTAGATATAATCTAAAACATTTAAATCCGAAATAAAAACTTAATGTAGGCACTAACCTGAATGCCTGCCAAGGAAATTACGAATATTAAGTCATAAATAGGGGTTAAAACAACAATAATCAATTGTTTAAGCCGATTCATCCACTAAATTTATTAACCGAATTAATTAAACCCTAAGCTCGCAACTGGTAATAAAATTTTGTTTACTCGTATATCAGAATGACCAAACTACCAATCTATTGGTGCAAACCGAATCGGACAAGTTCACCTCCATCATTTTAACTAAAGCGGTTAAGCCTATTAACTTTACCGTTGGTGGCTTTTTGTCACCCGAAAGATTATAAATTATTTTTCTTTTTATGATAAATTGACAATGTCTATATAATTTATTTAATTAAACTCCCTAAATTTTGGCTTAGGTATATTAAATTAGTAGGTGCACACTATGCTTTATTTCGAGATTTATATAGGGCTCTGTATAGTCTTTTTCCCAATAATGCTTTTGTTATTTAAGACCGCACCTTTGGGATGGGAGGACAAGAATGGTTACCACCAGAAGGCTAAAGAAGAAAAGTTAATATCATTTCCTCTTAATAAAAGAGTTGCAAGCAATCATCCCACAATTAATTTCAACTTAGCTCAATACCAAAAACTTGACAGCAGTAATTTTGACCTGCAAATTACATTAGCTGCGTAAAATTCTAGAATTTTGAAAATACTTCAATCAACCTGCCAGAATTCCTATAGGTGGGCTTTTAATTATATAATCCATTGAAAGAATTCATTAAATTTTCAAATTATTTGGTAGAATTCTCCTTATGTGGTTACTTATTTGGTTACCCAGCAGGCAGAAATCAGCGAAATATTAGTAAACAGGTAAATCCAGGGATGTGAATTTGGCAGGCTTTCGGCACTTTTTGAGCCATCTGCCGGAGTCGAACCGGCGACCTACTCATTACGAATGAGTTGCTCTACCAACTGAGCTAAGATGGCCAAAATTAAAAATAGGCAAATGTTTTATAACATCTGCCCATCAAAAAAAATTGGGAAAAATTATCTATTTTTTTTCTTATGCCTGTTTTTTCTCAGTCTTTTTTTCCTCTTGTGAGTAGACATTTTATGTCTTTTTCTTTTCTTGCCGCAAGGCATTGGTTACCTCCGATTCTATTTATTTATTTTCCATTTGATTCTAATAATTCTCTTGCTCTTTTGGCTATATCGTTATTCGGGTTCTCTGCAATAGCCTTCTTCAGCCATTCATCCGATTTTGCAATATTTCCGGCTGACAAATTTACAACTCCTAAGTTTAAAAAACCTATCTGGTGGTGAGGATTATATTTTAAAGCCTCTTCCATCTCGCTAATAGCAGTTTTATTGTCTCCCAGGCTATAATAGCAAACCCCCATATCAATCCTCGCATCTGAGTTTTTGGGATTTGATTTGAGGTATTTTCTGTAATCCACAATAGCCTGCTCGTATAACCCTGAATCATTTTTAAGATGAGCCAGCGCCAGCAAAGATTGCTGGTCATTGGGGTTGGCTTTTACTGTAGCTTCAAGTTCATTTATTCTTTGCAGGTTACTAAGATCAACACCTGAACCCTGAGTCTGTGTATTGCCCGGGTTTGTTACGGGCACGTTTACCGTATCAAATTCTCCCGTTCCATAAAGTATAAGAACTATGACTATTAAACCACCAACAATAATTCCAATAAGTGCGTTCCGGTTTAATGATTTTGCTTCTTCCTGCACCTGTTGATGTTTTTCAGGCTGGTGTTTACTTTTTTTATTCTGCTTTGATTTTGAAGGTTTACCGGAGTGCTTTTTCTGCACTGTTTTACCTTTTTTTGCAGGGGCAGGTCCATCCTGAATTTTCATTCCGCAACCTGCGCAAATAATATTTCCCGGACTGTTTTCTTCTCCGCAGTTTTCGCAAACAATTGGATTTACATTATTATCATCCGAAGCATTTTCACTCTTAATATTTTCCAAACCATAACCACATTCCGGACAAAACTTAAATTCCTTATCAAGTTTTACTCCACATTCGGGGCAAAATTTTATCATATCGTTTTTATTGCTCCCGTTCCTTCATACCTTTATTAACTATATCTTTAAAGTCTTTAGAAAACTTGAAAGTAGGAACATAATGTTCAGGTACAAAAACTTGTTCGCCGGTTTTGGGATTTCTGGCCTGACGGGCATTTTTCTTTTTAACTTTATAGCTACCGAATCCCCTTATTTCAATTCCTTTACCTTCCTTAAGAGATTCTATAACAGTCTTAAAAAAACCTTCGATGATTGCCTCGGTCTCAAGTTTTGTTAAGCCTGTGCCGGATGCTACTCTGTCTACTATATCAGCCTTAGTCATAACGCCACCTATTATAGTTAATATAATTTATAACTCTTTATAAATCAGTGAGTTAAATTATCAAAGATTTGCGGTAAATGCAACTTAAAGCGCCTCAGTATTATCTAAATACATAATACAATTTTTTATATTTAGTGCAATATCAGAAATTTTTCTAATTTCTGTAATTTGCTGTTTTTTAAATATTTAAGCCGTAATCGGGTGTGTAACAATGATAATTAAAGAGGATTTAGTCTCAAAATGATAACCTCCGATTGATAGCAGTAATAATTTCCGCGTTATAAGCTAATATTTGGTCTTTTTTATTCATGGTATGGAAGTTGCGTTCATTATAACAATAAATAAAGAAATTTAACGGGTTTCCAGGGATAATAAGGTTAAAATGGAGCTTATACCAATAATAAAAGCATCGCTTGGAATTTTTGCTATCCTTATTTCGATAACAGCATTCATTTCGTACATTGCCTATAAAATTAAGGACAGGAATCGCTTAAAACCTTATGAAAAAAAAACGGAAATAAGAGAACCGCTAAAAATAATTGAAACACCAAAGAAGAAAGTGGTTAATCACAAATTCAAAATTGTAAATGAGCAGGCACCTGTTCCTTCAAAAGTTCAGCCAAAACACGGTTTGCAAAAAATAATAAAGCCTGTTGAAGAGAGGGATAAAGTATTTATAAAACCACCCAGGAGAAACTCAGAAAACGAAGTATTTAATATTTACAACCTGTATTCTAACAATGCAGCACGTTCGATGCATAAATTGAAAGTAGGTAGCCTGAACACAGAGGACTGATTGGAAATTACAAAATGACCTTTCTATAGATTTTTCCGCCTAAGAAATGATTTCCCCTTTATTTTTTCGTCCTTCCTGCCTTATATTACCCCATAAATTCATTTAATTATGCCGACAAAAACTTTATACATAAAAAATATGGTATGCGGAAGGTGCATCAAGGTAGTCCGAGAAGAACTTGAGAACCTCAATTTTACCGTTACCAGTATAGAACTGGGAGAAGCAACTATCTCCACCACAGCCAGTAAAAATATTGACATCGCTCCTATTAAAAAGGTACTGGAAGAAAACGGTTTTGAACTTCTTGATGATAAACACAAGAAATTAGTAGAGAAGATTAAAACAATTGTTATAGCACAGATACAGGAGAGTAAAAACGGTGAACTTGAAAAGTTTAATTTTTCAAAATACCTTTCTGAAAATCTGAATATGAGTTACCAATACCTGAGCAACCTTTTTTCTTCACTTGAAGATGTTACAATTGAAAAGTTTATAATTCACCAGAAAATTGAAAAAGTAAAAGAGCTTCTTATTTACGATGAAATAACATTAAGTGAAATTTCATACCAACTCGGATACAGCAGCGTACAGCACCTGTCAAGTCAGTTTAAGAAAGTTACCGGTTTTACCCCATCACACTACAAAAACCTGAAGAACAGAAATAGAAATCCCCTGGACAAGATCCATTAAAATTCTATACAATTTTACTGTAAAAGTATAACAATCCCCCTCTTCCTCTTGTTAGTTTACACCTGTAATTAAATTAAACTATCACAGAGGAAAAAATGAAATCTGAAACAATAAAAATTGAAGGTATGTCCTGCCAGCATTGTGTTATGGCTGTAAAAAAAGAACTCTCAAAATTGGACCTGAAAGTAAATGATGTACAAATCGGTTCGGCTTCAATTGAATTCGATGAAAAAAAAATTTCACAGGCAGATATCGATAAAGCTGTTGAAGAAGCCGGGTTTAAAACCGTATAAATAAAAAATGAGCTGATGTTATGGAAAAGGCCTTAAAGGAAGTAGAAAAGATAAATGCACCTGTTGAAGGAATGACGTGCGCCAGTTGCGTAGCCAGAGTTGAAAAAGCAATTTCAAAACTCGATGGTGTAAAGAATGTTTCGGTCAATTTCGCATCCGAAAAAGCATCGTTTGAATTTGATCCTGAACTAATCGACTACACTAAAATTTCACAGGTTGTTGAAGACGCCGGGTATAAAATAAATTTCCCTGACAAAACCGGGAAAACTGATAAATCCGATAGTGAAAAAAATGCCGGCTCAAATGATTTAATTTCTGAACATGAAAAAGACCTGAAACGGAATTTCATTCTTTCTGTAATACTCGCTATTCCTGTACTGCTTCTTAGTATGGGAACAATGTGGGATGGATTCAGAGATTTTCTCCCCCTTTCCACTGATTACCTGAACAAAATTCTTTTAATTCTTACAACACCGGTAATTTTTATTCCGGGCAAAAGATTTTTCAAAATTTTCTGGACAAATCTGAAGCATTTTTCAGCCGATATGAATTCACTTGTTGCTGTAGGAACGGGCGCAGCATATATTTTCAGCACAGTTGTTACACTTTTCCCCGATCTCGTACTGAAGCCGGGTGATTTTCCGCATGTCTATTTCGATACTGCTGCTGTAATTATCGCACTAATTTTAATGGGCCGATGGCTTGAAGCAAAAGCAAAAACACGCACTAATACTGCCATTAAAAAGTTAATGGGTTTAAAACCTAAATCGGCAATTGTTAAAAGAAACGGTAATGAAATAGAAGTAAAACTTGAAGATCTTAAAATCGGTGATATTGTTGTTATAAAACCCGGTGGAAAAATTCCGGCTGATGGAAAAATTACTTCCGGTGCTTCTGTAATAGATGAATCGATGATTACCGGCGAAAGTATCCCTGTAGAAAAAACAAACGGCGATAATGTTGTTGGAGGAACAATAAATAAAACGGGTTCTTTTGAATTTGAAATTTCAGCAGTTGGTGATAATTCTGTGCTCGGACAGATAATAAAAATGGTTGAAGAAGCACAGGGTTCAAAAGCACCTATTCAAAATCTGGCAGATAAAATTGCGGCCATTTTCGTCCCTGCTGTAATCGGAATTGCTTCTATAACCTTTATAGTCTGGCTGATTATTGGAGGAGAACACTCTTTCAACCTTGCGTTAATTAATTTTGTAGCTGTCTTAATAATTGCCTGCCCCTGCGCTCTCGGGCTCGCAACTCCAACAGCTTTAATGGTTGGTACGGGCAAAGGCGCGCAATTCGGTATACTGATTAAAAACGGATCGAGCCTTGAGCTTGCCCATAAAATAACAACAGTAATATTTGATAAAACAGGAACTATCACAGAAGGCAAACCAAAAGTAACTGATGTTATTACAAGTAATATTTTAGAAAATGAATTAATAAAAATTACAGCCTCAGCCGAGAATAAATCAGAGCACCCGCTTGCTGAATCAATAATAAATTATGCAAAAGAAAAACAGATTGAACTTTCAGAAGCTGAATCTTTTAATAGTGTTACCGGGAAAGGAATAACAGCAGTTGTAAACGGAAAATCAGTTTCTGCCGGGAATAAAAAGCTGATGGAAGATTATTCAGTTAAAACTGATGTACTGAACGGGGAGATTACCAAACTTTCAAAAGAAGGCAAAACAATAATTTTTGTATCAGTAAACGGGGAACTGAGCGGACTAATTGGAATTGAAGACCCGGTAAAGGAAAATTCAGCAGAGGTAATTAAAAGTTTACGTGATTTGAATATAAAAACTGTTATGATTACCGGTGATAACAAAACTACGGCAGAAAACATAGCTAAAAGAACCGGCATTGATGAATTTGAGGCAGAAGTACTTCCACAGGATAAAGCAAATGCTGTTAAAAAATACCAGAGCAATAATGAAGTAGTTGCTATGGTAGGTGATGGAATAAATGATGCACCCGCACTCGCACAAAGTGATGTTGGAATTGCAATTGGAAGCGGAACTGATATTGCTATGGAAACCGGTTCAATTGTTCTTATGAGTGGAGATTTAAGCGGGGTGTTGAATTCAATTAAATTATCAAAACGGACAATAAAAACAATTAAGCAAAACTTGTTCTGGGCATTTATTTATAATACTATCGGGATTCCCCTTGCGGCTCTTGGAATGCTAAACCCGATGTTCGCCGCTTTTGCAATGTCATTAAGTTCAGTCTCTGTAATCAGTAATTCATTAAGACTGAAAAACTTAAAAATCAGATAAAAATTTTCCTGCAAAAAAGATTACATCTTCGGTAGTCTTTCCAGATACGAGCTATTGCTAAGCACAGCAAAAGTATCAATTTTTCTGAGTTCATCGAGGGTGAAACAATTCATATAACTCATCGAACTTCTCAGGCCGTCGGAGATACTATCGATTACATTTTTTACGGTACCTTTATACGCAACCATAGTTTCTTCACCTTCAATAAATTCATTCCTCATTTTTACACCGAAGGAAGCCGAACCCCTGTATTTTTTCCAGAGTTGCCCGTTATATTTAATAATTTCGCCGGGAGTTTCCCTTGTACCTGAAAGCATTCTTCCAAGCATAACGGCATCGGCACCGAGAGCAATTGCTTTGGCAACATCGCCGGGACTTTTAATACCACCGTCCGCAATAATTTTAATTTTTAGCTTTTGTTCTTCCCTGTTGAATAAAACATTTAATAAAGAAGATACCTGCCCGATTCCGATTCCGGTTTGAATTGAAGTTGTACAGACACTTCCGCTTCCAATTCCTACTCTTACAGCATCAGCCCCGGCATCTTCAAGAGATGAGAGTCTTTTACCGTGAGCAATATTTCCGACAATAATTTTACAATCAAATTTTTTCTTTATATCCTCTGTCTTCCTTAATACTTCATTATTATTTGCGTTTGCTGTGTCCAGGCATATTAAATATTTTTTTTCGACTAATTTTTTAATATCATCCATTGGTGTAGTCAGCGCAATAGAAACAGAACGTATTTTTTTGCTGTCACCATTATTATTTAAGATTTCTTTTAACGAACTATCAAACCTGTTCAATATTCCAATGCATCCGAGATCCGTAAGTGTTTTTGCCATGTCCGGGCCTGTCACTGTGTCCATAGGACTGGAAGTTACGGGCAATGCGAGGTCAAGGCCCATAAAGTTACAGCTTGTTGAAGCCTCTGTCCGGGTTTTTATTCTTGAAACTTCAGTTGGTATAAGGCTGATGTCGTCATAAGTCAATGATTGTTGAAAATCATTGAGCGCTTTTTTAGTGTATACTTTCATTTGAAATAGATTCCTCTGGTAATTTTATAATAAAGGATTGAGAAATTCTGAATTGTTTAAGATTTCAGTGTCGCCTCAATATCATCCAATAATTGATTCATCTTTTTAGTTGTAGCGATAATTGGTTCCGGCGAATTCATATCAACGCCGGCTGCTTTAAGAATATTTATTGGGTAATCGCTACTCCCCGATTGCAGGAAATTCAGATATTTTTTTACTGCCGGCTCACCTTCAGTTAAAATTTTCTCAGAAAGTGTCGCAGAGGCAGCATAACCGGTTGCATACTGATATACATAATAGTCATAGTAAAAATGAGGAATTCTCGCCCAGGTATAATATTCTTCTTCATCAAGAACCATTGCGGGACCCCAATATTTTTGATAAAGATCTTTGAACAGATTGCAAAAATCTTCCTGGGTTAAAGCCTGGCCCTTTTCTGAACTATCGTAAGCCTGCATTTCAAATTCTGCAAACATTGTCTGGCGATAAAATGTAGAGGCAATATTATTAAGATATTTTTCCAGCAGGTAAAGTTTTTCTTCTTTAGAATTTGATTTTTCAATAAGGTGATCAAGAAGCAAAGCTTCATTAAAAGTTGAAGCCACCTCTGCTAAAAAGATTGAATAATTTGCATACACGTAAGGCTGGTGCTTCCCTGTATAATAGGAATGCATATTGTGTCCCATCTCGTGTGTAAGAGTAAAAACATCGTTAAGTAAGTCTGTCCAGTTTAACAGCACGTATGGATGAACGCCAAAAGTTGTTCCGGAAGAATATGCACCGCTTCTTTTTGATTGAGTTTCATAAACGTCTATCCACCTGTTATCAAACGCAGTTTGCAATGTTTCCAGGTAATCGCTGCCCATTGGTTTTAATGAATCCAGCACAATTTTTTTTGCATCCTCATATTCATATTTTTTTTCTTTTATAGAAAACAAGGTTACATAGGTATCGTACGGATGAAGCTTATCAACTTTTAGAAGTCTTTTCTTAAGCTCTGCCCACCTATGTAAAGGAGCCATATTTTTATTCGCCGTTTCAACCAGGTTATCGTATACAGAAAGTGGAATATTATTCTTATCTAGCGCTGCTTCCCTTGCTGAGTTATAATTTCTCGCCTTTGCGTTAAAGATATTCGCTTTCAGGTTTCCGTTAAGCAGAGCGGCAAAAGTATTAGTATAATTTTTGAAAGGTTTGTAATAATTCTTATAAGCTCTCTGCCTGTACTCGCGATTCTGGGAATACATTGCAGCATAATAGCGCCCATGAGAAATTTCAACATCTTTTCCCTGGTCGTCTTTTACAAGAGGAAATTTCAGATCTGCATTTGTAAACATTGAAAAAGCATTATATGGAGCCTGAGTAACTTCAGAAGACAAAGCAAGAATTTTTTCCTCAGCAGGAGAAAGAGTATGTTTTTTTGTTCTTAACAAATCATCAAAATAATGGCGGAATACGCCCAGTTCTTTTTTCTGATTTATGAAATCAAGTAATTTCTCTTCAGGCATCGCCAGCATTTCCGGTCTGATGAAAGAATTTGCTGTTGAGATTTGTGCAAAAAGGTTTTTAATCCTGTCATCCATCGCCTGGAATTTAGTCACCCTCATATCGCTGTCTTTTGCAAGCATAGCGTATAAGTATAATCTTTCAAGTTTGATCCCAACTTCATCATCAAATTTTAAACAGCTATAAAGCTGATCTGCAGATTGTGATAATGTACCTGTAAATTTTTTGTATTCGGTAAGATTGTTTTGTAACCAGTCAAATTCTTTTTGCCAGGTATCCACAGATTCAAATATATCACCAAGGTTCCATTTATAAATTTCGTCTATTTCTTCTCTGCATGGTAAGGATGATGTTTCTGCCTTTGAATATGTATTCTGACTTAGAAATTTTCGTGTAAACATAAATAGCCCAATAGCCCCATATTTCGGTTGTTAATAAATGACTGGATAATGTTAAAAGCCGGGTTTGAAATTACAAAATATTCCTGTAAAGTTAAATATCATAATAGCGGCATTTTAGAAAAGTTCTTAAAACCATTTTTTCCTTTTGAAAAAAATAGTCATCCCAATAACCACAATAAGCATTATGACCATAATAAAAGGATAGCCATAACTCCATGTCAGTTCCGGCATATTCCAGACACTTACATCTGTCCGGAAATTCATCCCGTATATTCCTACGATAAAAGTCAGGGGGATAAAAATAGTTGAAATTATTGTAAGCACTTTTACAATCTCATT
>Ga0209919_1000962_pt1 | contig 14300 bp, 14 predicted proteins | sample SalPon2A_C_D2_MG_FD_185721 | JGI IMG/M metagenome (GOLD analysis project Ga0209919, IMG submission 185721) | Soil microbial communities from South San Francisco under conditions of wetland restoration - Salt Pond MetaG R2A_C_D2_MG (SPAdes)... | ecosystem: Environmental > Terrestrial > Soil >... | reverse complement strand
GGGACACGGCGGAGACGGAGGTAATGTAGTGGGTTGCCGGCGCCGGGACGTCCACTGGGGGGCGACGGGCCGCCTAGCGGTTGGACCCGAGCTCGAGGAAGCGCACGGCAGACAGACCGATGGCCAGCATCACCGCGGCGTATCCGAGGGCCCACGCGAGCGGCCCCCACGCGGGATGCATGCCCTCGGGGAAGTAGGTCTTGGTGCCGGTCGGTGGGAAGATGACGTTCAGCACCGCGCCGAGCGTGGAATCGTGGGGCGGGTACTTCCACCGCGCGAAATTCGCCACCGCAGTCACCAGGATGGCGACGAGCCAATCGAGGCGCGTGAACCGTGAGAACGCGAACACGATGGCGCCGAGCAGCACGAAGCCCACGGCGGCGTCGAGCAACACCGTCGTGCTCCACGTCGGTCCGACGAGCAATGCGAACACGCCCGCAAGCACCAGCTCCACCACCACGAACGACATGCCCGCGACCACGAAGGCCGAGGCATAGTAGGCCGTCGGCGATACCGGTTTGGAGAACAGGAAGCGGTAAAACCCCTGGCGAGCGTCCGCACCCACGATCCCGTAGGTGGCGACGAGCGTGAGCAGCGGCGCCCCCGCCCGTAGCGCCTGGCCGAACGCCAGATCGACCTGCTCGGGCGTCACGTGCGCTCCCAGGTGCAGCGTGCTGAGCAACGGAAGCATCAGCACGAGGCCTACCACCGCCATTGCCACGCCGCGCGTGACGAGGTGGTCCGCCAATTGGCGGGGCAGGAACCGCAACGCATTGCTCACGACTGCTCGACCGCCTGGCGGAACGACTCCTCGAGCCGGCTCCGCGCCGGATAGAACGCGCGGACGACCGCGCCGGAGGCGAGGAGCGCCCGGAGACCCGCGTTGAGCTCTTCGATGGTGCCCTCCACGTCGAAGCTCACGTCGCGCGACGACGCGGTGCGGCGCGCCGTGGGGAACGATGCCGACACCGCGGCGTGGTCCGCCTCGAGCACGAGCCGGTACGCCAGGGCGCCGGCCGCGGGCGCCTCACCGCCGTCCACGAGTCGCGAGAGCGCGCCGTGATCGAGGATGGCGACGCGATCGGCGAGCCGCTCGAGCTCGTCGAGGTTGTGCGAGGCGATGACGATCGCGCGGTCGGGACGCCGAAGCGTCGCGACGATGTCGCGGAAGCGTTGAGTCCAGAGGGGGTCGAGCCCGTGCGTGGGCTCGTCCAGGATCACGACCGGGGAATCGCCGAGCAGGGCCTGTGCGAGCCCGACACGCTGGCGGTTGCCCTTCGAGAGCTGCTTGATCCGCTTGGCGCGATGCTCGCCGAGGCCGAGGCGCTCGATCGCGTCGCGCACGGCGGCGGGCCGCGCATGGCCCGGAATGCCGGTGAGGAGGGCGTATCGGTCAATCGCGCCCCGGACGGACCACCACCCGGGGATATCGACGAGCTCGGAGAGGTAGCAGACCCCGTGACGCTCGACGAATGTGCGGGGAACGTCGCCCGCGATGCGCACGCTCCCGCCGTCCGGGCGCAGAAAGCCGAGGAGTACGGCGAGGAGGGTGGTCTTGCCGGCGCCGTTCGGGCCGGCGATCCCGAAGACCTCGCCGGCGGCGACGGTGAGCGAGAGGTCGCGCACGGCATGGACCGTGCGTCCGCGCAGCACCGAGCGATACGTCTTACTGACGTGCGAGACGTCGATCAACGCACGATACGCAACAGCCCCGCTGCCGCGCTGCCGAGCACGAACGCCTCGGCGTCGGTCGGTGAGATCATGAGCCCGGTCTCGGCGGCGCCGCGACGGGCCATGTGGGCCATGTAGCTCTGCAGCGACCGCTCGGCCCACACGGGATCGTCTTCCTTCATCTGCAACACGATCTCTTCCCACGTCCCGGAGTAGCTCATGCCGTTCCGCGTCGTGACGCGATGCGGCGCCGTCGATCGGTGCCGCATCCCCTCGAGCTCGATCAGCAGCGTCCCGAACAGCTCGAGTTGGAGCGGATCGCGAACCGTGCCGTCGGCCTGCAGGGCCTCGATGTCGCCGAGCAGCTGATCGATCGCGTCGGTGTCGGCGGCGAACTCGGCCAGGCGGTCGGACCAGACCTTCAGCTCGGGATCATCCTGCTGCAGACGGTAGATGGACTTCTTCAGCTCGAGGAGACGCCAGATGGCGAGCTCGTCGACGTGATCCTCGGGATGGGTCCGGTCGAAGTGGTAGAGGGCCGCTTCGAACTCGCCGCGATCGTAGAAGAGATTGCCGAGGTAGATCCGCGCCTCCACGTGCCGCGCATCGAGCTCGAGCGCGCGCCGCAGCCACCGCACGGCGGCCTCTTCGTCTCCGAGCCGATGTTCCGCATACCCGAGACAGGCAGCGGCCTCGGAGGACTCGGGATGCGCCTCGACGGTGATCAGAAAGAAGCGCCGCGCGGCGGCGGTCGCCCCCTCCCGAAAGAGCGCGCGGCCGGCCTGCAGCACGAGGTCGTGGTCGTCACGAAAGCCGAGCACGAGCACCTGCTCGAACGCCCGCAGCGCCTCGGCATGCTGGCCGAAGCGCAGCAGCACCTCACCCAGGCCGACGAGCGCGTCCTCGTGCTCCGGATCGAGACCGAGCGCCTCCTCGAAGCTCCGGCGCGCCCACGCGAATTCCTCGAGCGCGAGATAGGCGTACGCCATGCCGACGTGCAGCTCCGCCGAGAAGGGGTACACCTCGAGCCCCTCACGCAGCACCTGCATCGCGTCGTCGTACCGGCCTTCATTGTAGAGCTGATGCGCCCGTTCAGCGAAATCTTCCGACCCGAGGAAGGGGTCCGACATCTGCCGGGCCTCCGGTGGAGGGTTTCGTTACAATAAAACGCGCCGGAACATCACACAAGCGTGTTCCGGCGCGCCCGACGCGCAGACTGCACCGTGCTGCGCGTCCCGCAAACCTACTGGCCCGTCGGCGCCCGCGAGAGCTCCTCCGCGCGAATCTTCCAGAGCCCGTCGCTCGCGTCCTTGGCCCAGACGAGCGTGCCCTGGCCCGAATACACGTCGCGGCGCGTGTCGTTGTGCACGACGTCGGCCGAGTAGCGGAACGTCGTGATGGCGACGGAGGGATCGATCAGACTCGTCTCGGGATCCTGGACCACGAAATTGTAGCTCATGACCTGCCCGAAGAATCCCGTCAGCGCCTTCGTCTGCTCATCCCAGCCGCGTTCCCGTGATCCGTCCGGCCAGGCGACCGTGAGATCGCCGGTATGGTCATAGAGCATGGAGACCGAATCTTGATCGCGGTTCGACCAGGCGCGGGCCCACGTCGAGAACCGATCCTTCAACATCTGCTCTTGAGATGCGCGCTCCGTCGGTGTCAACTGATGCGGGCCACACCCGACGAGGAAGACGCCGGCGGCCGCTAGAAGCAACAGCGTACGAGACATACGTACCTTCCCTTCGTCATGGCTCGCGTGACGGCTATAAAGTACGCCATGCGCGACTTGCGTCAATGCGCTTCGGCCCCTAGCGTTGCAACCTGCCATGGCCGAATCGCGAGAAGCGCCGGGACTTCCGCACCGTTCGTCGCCTCCGACGCTCACCGCATATCAGCGGCGCCTGTTCATCTTCCTGGGCGTCGCCACGTTCTTCGAGGGCTATGACTTCCTGGCGCTGAGCCAGGTACTCCCCAACCTGCGCGCGGACTTCGGCCTCTCGGATGCGGCGGGCGGACGTCTCGTCGCGGCAATCAGCCTCGGCACCATCCTCTCCTATGCGGTCGTGCGTCTTGCCGACCGCGTGGGCCGCCGGCCCACCATGATGGTGACCATCGTGGGCTACGCGGGCTTCACCTTTCTGAGTGGTCTCGCGCGCGGCCCGTACGATTTCGCCGTCTACCAACTCCTCGCGCGCGTCTTCCTCATCGCCGAGTGGGCGCTGAGCATGGTGTACGCGGCGGAGGAGTTTCCCGCGGAGCGACGCGGCACGGCCATCGGGATCCTCCAGGCGGTCACGGCGCTGGGATCCATCGTCTGCGCGGCCGTCGTGCCCTATCTGCTCCGCACGCCGTTTGGGTGGCGCGCGGTCTATCTGGTCGGGGTGCTCCCCCTTCTCGTGATCGCGTATGCGCGGCGGGGATTGCACGAGACGGAGCGATTCCGCGCATACCGCGCCACGGCGCCCGCGCCCCGCGCGCTCACCGCCATCTTCCGCTCGCCGTACCGCCGGCGCGTGCTGCAGCTCGCGGCCATCTGGGGCCTCACCTATCTCTGCACCCAGAACGCGGTGGTGTTCTGGAAGGAGTTCGTGGTGGCCGAGCGCGGCTTCACCGATCTCGACGTGGGTCGCGCGCTGCCGATCGCGTCGCTGGTGAGTCTGCCGCTGATCTTCGCCTTCGCACGGCTGATCGACCGTTGGGGCCGGCGCCGCTCGGCGGCCATCGTCTACGTCCTCCTCGCGGGCTCCGTGCTGGGCGCGTATGGGTTCCACAGCCGGATCGGCCTCACGGCCTCGCTCGCGGTGGCGATCTTCGCCGTCGGTGCGCAACCGGGGGTGCTGAACGCGTTCACCACCGAGCTCGTGCCCACGGGCCTGCGGGCCGACGCGTTCGCGTGGAGCAACAACCTCCTCGGACGCGTGGGCTACGTGATCGGGCCCGCCATCGTGGGCGCCGCCGCGCAGCGGGTCGGCTGGGGTACCGCCGTGTCGTGGACCGCCGTCCCGGCACTGCTCGCGCTGGTACTCATCCTGGGGTTCCTCCCCGAGACGACGGGCCGTACGCTCGAGGAGGCGTCCCGCCTCTGATCCTGGCGGCGGCCGAGCCCGTGCCGTATGCTCCGGACGAACGTGGTCGAGGCGGGACCGTGTCACGACAACTCGAGCGGGTGCGCAAGGCGCTCGCGAATGGCTACGCCATCGAGCACGAGATCGGCCGCGGCAGCATGGCGACGGTCTATCGTGCGCGGGATCTCGTGGGGCATCGGACGGTCGCGGTGAAGGTGCCGCTCCCCGAGATCGCGGTGACGCTCGTCCTCGAGCGGTTTTACCGGGAGATCCGCATTCTCGGCGCGCTCAGCCACCCATACATCCTCCCACTGCTCGATACGGGCGAACGCGACGAGATCGCGTACTACGTCACGCCGTACGCGGCCGGGGGCTCACTCCGCGCACGGCTCGAGCAGGGCGGCCCGCTCCCGATCGCCGACGTGCTCACCCTCGCGCGGCAGGTGGGTGAGGCACTGGACTTCGCGCACGCGCGCGGTGTCATCCACCGGGACATCAAACCCGAAAACATCGTGTTCCATGAGGGACGCGCCCAGGTATGCGACTTCGGCATGGCCCGCGCGTTCGAGCGCGCGGGTGGTGAGACCATCTCGTCGAGCGGGCTCGTGATCGGGACGCCGGCGTACATGAGCCCCGAGCAGGCGCTGGCGGACGCCGTCATCGACGGCCGCACCGACCTGTACGCGCTCGGCTGCGTGCTTTACGAGTGCCTCACGGGCGAGCCGCCGCTCGTCGGCGCCACGGCGCAGGCGACGTTCGCGCGCCATGCCGCCGATCCGCCGCCATCGATCCAGGTTGTCCGTCCGGAGACCCCGGCGGCGGTCGAAGCGGGGATCTTCGCCGCACTGGCGAAGCGCCCCGCGGACCGGCCGGCGAGCGGGGCGGCGCTCGCTCAGTGCCTCACGGCGTGAACTGCTTCGAGTTCGAGAAGCAGCACCCCGTCATCGTGCAGGACGCCCAGGTTCCCTCGTCGGCGTCGCTCCAGAGCCACCGGGCTCGCGACCGGAAGATCGAGTCGGGGTTGACGTGGACGATGACCGAGTCGCGGACGTGCACCAGGGAATCCCCCGCGGACTTGAGCGTGCGCGCTCCCGTCGCACGCTCCACCAAGGCGTGCGTCGTATCGTCGGGGATGTAGACGGCACGCCAGTGTCCTTTGGCGGTGCTGTCCATCCAGAAGTACGCGGCGCCATGGGCCGGGATCCCGAGCTTCGGATAAGGAATCGTGTCGTAGTTCACCATGCGGGCCACGATGCGCCCCCGACGGAGCTGGGCGCGGCTCAGCCCGACCACCCCGATCTCGGGCTCGATCCGTACGCGGGGCCCGTAGTGTGCGCCGGACGAATCCACGATCCGCAGCCGCTGCATGTCGCTCGCCCCATCACTGCTGTCGAAGTGCAGGGCGTGCGCGTACGTGAGGATCTGCACGCGCGTTGCCTCGTCGATGGTGCCCGTGAAGCCGTCCCGAATGGCCTCCGGTCCCACGGTAGCCGCGAGGCGCGTCGGCACCGACGGCGCGGACTCGCCTCCCGCACAGCCGACGACGACCGCCCCGGCGATGAGCACGAGGGCTCCGACGGAGATTGCTCCGCGACGATTCTGCATGCTCATGATTCCTCCTCTGCGGTTCGTGCCCACGGCACGGCCCGGCAGCAGCGCGCCGCCGGACCATCTCTCGCTCGTCTCATGGCGCCTGCGGCAACGTGTCTCTCACGCCCGGGTCGGCGTCGCGCCACAGCGCATTCACGGCGGTGTTCCACCGGTCAGCCGTGGCCGTATCGTGGCGCGCCGCGGCCAGCGCGGCCCGGTACGCCATCGCACGCACCAGGGCGGCCGCTTCGGCCACGTTGTCGAACATCACGGCCGGGACCGTGCTGAGTCCGTTGAGGATGCCGTCGAGATGACGGATTGCACCCGCGGTATCCCCCGCTTGCGCCATCAAGAGCGCTTCTTGATAGGTCGGCGCCACGCTGATCTTGTTGGACGCGAGGCCCCGCCGCATGTGCATGAGGGACGCCAGGCGCGCGCGGACGGAGTCGTACCGGTGCGCGCCGGCGAGCCACTGCAGCGTCAGGAGATACCGGCCCGGGTCGCGGCGTTGCACGCCGCTCGTCCCGATGGTCGGATACGCCCACACCATCGGCTCGTCGAGAAGCTTCCGTCCTACGTCCAATTGACTCGCCGGTGATACCGCGCTTTGCAGGAGCGTGCCGATCCGCTCACGCAGACGGCGAATGCTGTCCGCGGGCCCACCGATCGCGGCGTACGCCTGCAGGCGTTCGCGCGCGCGCCACACCTCCAGCGGGAGCCCCCGCAAGTCCGGGTCCGACGCCGCATCCCGTTCGGCGGCTGCATGCATCGCGAGGAGATCGGCGGCGCGGACGGCGTGCCCGACGAGGGCGGCGAGGGCCGCGACGCGTGTCACCAGCGCGAAGGGCGGCACCGGCCGCGCGGCGAGCACGGAATCCGCCAGCGCGCGTGCCCGGCCAAACTCCCCCGCCTTCACCAACAGGCGCACCTCGGTGAGCGCCGTGCTCAGACTGTCGTGCACGTCACGAGCCGCGTCGCGGGCATGCCGGATGGCGCGGAGCGCCGAGCGGCCGCCACTGTCCACGGCCACGATGTCCCCGGAGTTCTCCAACGTCTGCGCGAGGAACGTCTGCACGGCGACCGACGACGGGTAAGCCTCGTCGATCTCCGTGACGAACGCGCGTTCGCGGTCCCGCGCGCGCTGCACCGCATCCGGAGTGCCCGCGGAGATCGGTGCCCGCCCGCTCCGTACCAGAGCCTCGGGGTAGGGCACGAAGGCGAACGTATCGTGGTCGAGCGTCGGAAATGCCCAGAACGTCCCCGTGTCCGGCGGAACGGCGCTTCCGGACCGGTAGATCGCGGGTTCGGTTAGGAAGAGATTCACGAGTCGACCGGCCATGGCCAGACGCAATTTCGGATCGATGCTGAGCGCGCGCTGGTACGCGGCGATCGCACTCTGGTAGCTGCCTCGGAACTTCCACCTCGAGGGACTCGCGGGGGACGGGACGACGAACGAGTCCCGCGATTCGCACTCGGCGAGCCCCAGCCACGGCTCGATCCGCAGGCTGTCCCGCCGCACCGCCGCACGATACCCGGCACACGCGGTCGCGAAGTGTTCGGCTGCCATCTGTGCGAGCGGCTCGGCGAGCTCCCGTTCGAGGCTGCTCGCGAGATCCCTCCGCCCCTCGAGAGCGCGGCGCGCCGCGGCACGCCAGTCCGCGACGGGATGGCCCAGCCACAGAAGTGCCTGGGCATATGCGAACTGGGCGTCCACGAACCCGTCATCGATCGTGATCGCGTGGGCGAATTGCCCGGCCGCGTCGCCCAGATCGCCGCGCGCAGCCGCCGCCCGACCCGCCAGGTATGCTCGGACCGCCGGGAGCGACCTCGTCGAGACGATCGGCGGTACGCCGGCGGAGGCCGACGCTCCCAGAAGCACGCGGAGCACCGGCACCAGCAGCCACGCATCGTCCGCCGCGTCGCCGACCGCCACGCTGTCCTCCGCCGTTATCCCCGCACCGCTTTGGAGGTCGGAGGCCTCGAGCGTCAGGTACAGCACCCCGCCGGCCTGGCGCAGCCTGCTCTCCACGAGCACGCCCGCATCCTCCCGGCGCGCGAGATCTTCTCGGGCGCTTCCGCTTGCGTCCGCCGCCGCTCCGCCGATGTTCACGACGTCGACACTGTCCCAGCGCTCGAACGTGCGGCGCAGGCGATCGCCGCACGCGTCGCCGGACATCGCCGTGGCGGCCGGCATGCCCGAGGGCGGCCTGCATGACAGCACCAGATAGCGATGCGGATCGAGCGGCGGCGCCGGACGGAGTGATCGCGCGACGAGCACGACGGTGGCGACCACCGCGACCCCCACGAGAACACCCACGGTGCGACGAGCATTCGTCGGCCAGCGACGTCGACCGGTCGGTTCCGTGCGGGTCGCCTGCAGGAACTGCGAGGCGGTCGCGAACCGATCGGCGGGAGTCTTGGCGAGCAGGCCGGCGAGCGCGTGCTCGACGGTGTCCGGCACGGTCGGGCGCACGACCTGAATGGGTGGAGGTGGCTCGCGCATGTGCCTCGCCAGCACCGCCTGCGCACTCGACCCCGAGAACGGCGGCGTGCCCGCGAGCATCTCGTACAGGACGCATCCGAGCGCGTACAGGTCGGCACGCCCATCGATCGTCCCATCACCGCCGGCCTGCTCGGGACTCATGTACGCGGGCGTTCCGATCGCGACCCCCGCGTCGGTGAGGCGCTCGCCCCGCGCTTCGTGCATCATCCGCGCAATACCGAAGTCGGCCACGAGGGCATGCCCGTCGGCGAGCAGGATGTTTTCGGGCTTGATGTCCCGGTGCACGACGCCGTGGCTGTGCGCGTACCCGAGCGCGTCGGCGACCTCGCGGGCGATGCCGACCGCCTCGGCGATCGGAAGCTGGCGCTCGCGGGTGAGGCGCTCGCGGAGCGACTCCCCCTGCACGTACGGCATCACATAGTAGAGAAGTCCGTCGGCATCCCCCGAATCGAACACCGGGAGGATGTGTGGATGCTGCAGACGCGAGGTGATCTGAATTTCCTGCAGGAACCGCGTCGCCCCCACGTGCTCGCTGAGCTCGGGGCGAATGATCTTGATCGCGACGTCACGATCGTGCTTGCGGTCGTGCGCGAGATAGACGTACGCCATCCCACCGCGACCCAACTCGTGAACGAGCTCGTACCGCGAGGACAACGCTGAGCGCAGCCGGTCCTCGACATCCATCTCCACCGCCAACCCGTACTAAAGACCCCATAGCATAGGATGGGTGAACGGGCGGCGCCAGGAGGCGAACGCATGACGCGTCAGGGTATCGCGAGCCTCGTGCGGCTTACGTCGTGGAGTCGGACCGTGCCCCTTCGTCGGCCCGCTCGCGGGCCTCTTCTCGACGATGCCAGCGGAAGAACATCACCGTCATCGCGCTGAAGAGGATCAGGCCACCGCCCACCTTCATCGTGATGCCCGCCAACTGCTGATCGGTCACGGCGGAGATGTTGTAGACGCGCGGCGCGAGCTCGTAGCGCGAGTAGATCGGGAACTGCCCGAACGTCAGGAACGACGCCGGGACGGTCGGCAGGAAGATGTTGAGCAGCAGGTAGCCGATGCGCGTAGGATACGACATCGGGTTCAGCTCCGGCAGACGCCCGAGCGCCGGCCACCACAGGATGAAGCCGGAGAGCATCCACGTGATGTCGAGCGCGAACACCAGGAACTGGTTCTTCCCGATACCGTCGACGACGACCGGAAGGTTCGAGCCGAGCAGCACGCCGTTCACCACGATCAAGGGGATGAGCGGACGGGTGAGCAGCTTGGCGATCCGGAACGGGATGCGGCCGCGAATCATCCGGCGGAGCAGCCAGCGCGGCATCCCGAGGAGCATCAGCCCGGGCGCGACGTAGACGAAGAGCAAGTACTGGAGCGTCTTGACGCTCAGCAGGTAGCCCGCTCCCAGCGTCGCGATGGGCCAGTCCGAGCCGATCCAGAGCACGAGGACGCCGAGTCCGAAGAGCAGGATTTCGCGGCGCGTGGTGGGCCGGTCGTCACCGGCGAAGCGCCGCGGCGTGAGACGCAGAACGGCGTACGCGTAACTCCCCGCGATCGACCCGATGAGCAGCCAGACGCCGATGTAGGGACGCCACGTCCACGACCAGGGTAATCCCTGTGCGGAGCACCAGAAGCTGACGGTCACGAGTGCGGCCAGGTCTTGAGGAGCTTCGGCAGATCGTGGGCCCAGTCTTCCTGACGCGTGCCGAAGGGATACAGCACCCGCTCCTTGTTGTCGGGCGTGAACGCCACCACGGTGGCGGAATGTCCGACGGTGTACCCGCCCGACGAATCACGTTGCTCGATCACGGCCTCGGGCAGGCCCATGGCCCGCTGAATCGCGTTCACCGAGTCGATGGGGCCGCGCAGGCCGATGAACTTCCGATCGAAGTTGTCGAGCCAGCGGCGCAGCACGGTCAGGGAATCCCGTGCGGGGTCGGTCGTGATGAAGATGACCTTGATGCGATCGGACACCGACGGAGGGAACTGGGGGATCACGGCGCCGAGGTTGGCCATGTGCACCGGGCAGATGTCCGGACAGTGCGTGTATCCGAAGTACACGAGGGTCAGATAGCCGTCGGTCTCGCGCCGGAAGTCGAACGGTTTGCCGTCGGTCGCGGTGAGCGTGAATTCGGGCTTGGAAAGGGGCGTGCCCAGCACGTGGCCGCGAAACGCGGGCCGCCCCCCACCCGTGCGGGCGGTGCCGTGGCAGCCGGTCAGCATGAGGCCGGCGGCAAGCGCGATGGCGGCGGTACGGAACACGACGTCTCCAGGCGTGGGGCTCAGGGGCGAAAGATAGTCCCGATGATGGCGCGACGTCATGCGCATCGAGGGCGGCTATCTTTACCCCGGATTCCTCCAAAGGAGCGGCCGTGATCGATCGGCCCGGGAAGATCGTGTGCGTCGGACGGAATTACACCGCGCACGCCAAGGAGCTCGGGAACCCCGTGCCCGAGCGGCCCCTGCTCTTTCTCAAGCCGCCGTCGGCGGTGATTGGGCCCGGTGCAACCATCGTGCTGCCGCGGGCGAGCGCGCGCGTGGAGCACGAGGGTGAAGTCGGCGTGGTGATCGGCGCCCGGTTGCACCGGGCCGACGAAACCACGGCGCGGCGTGCGATCCGCGGGATCGTCTGCGTCAACGACGTCACCGCCCGCGACCTGCAGCGGCTCGATGGACAGTGGACGCGGGCGAAGGGATTCGACACCTTCTGCCCCATCGGCCCGCGCGTGATGGAGCTGCCGCGCGACGCCGCGCTCGACGAGCTGGAAGTCATCTGTCGGGTGAACGGTGAGGAGCGGCAACACGGCTTCACGCGCGACATGGCGTTCTCGATCACGGCGCTGCTGAGCTACATCTCCGCGGTCATGACGCTCGAGCCCGGCGACCTGATCGCGACGGGCACGCCCGAGGGCGTCGGCCCGCTCGTCGCGGGCGACGTGGTGGACGTCGAGATCCCGGGCGTCGGCGTGCTCAGCAATCCGGTGGTTGCCGAGTCCGCGCCGTGAGCCGTTCCGCCGGGTCGAGCCGCCGCAGGATCGCATCCGCGAGACGGGCCACCGCCACGTCCGAGTACGTGAGGAAGAGCTCCGGCTCCACCAGCTCCAGCTCCATCACCAACGGCGCACCGTCTTCGCCGCGGACGAGGTCCACGCGCGCGTAGAGGAGCGGCGCGTCCGCCGCGCGAACCGCGTCCCGCGCAACCGCCTCCTCGGCGGGATCCGGCGCGGCCGGCGCGACGGAACCGCCGTGGTCGTCGTGCACGCGGAAGTCGCCCGGGGCGGCCCGCTTCCGGACGGCGTGCGTGAGCTCCCCATCCACGAAGACGACGGAGAGCTCCCCGTCCGCGCCGACCGCCGGCACGAAGGGCTGGATGAGCAGATCTTCGTGGGGCAGGAGACGCTGCACGACGTCCTGGGCACGACCGGGATCCTCCACGCTCGCCCGTGTCGCGTAGCGGCCCGACTGCGCGACGGCGGGTTTCACCACCGCCTCCCGCCATCCACGCTCCGCGAGCACGTCCGCGAGCACCAGCGACGTTCCGGCGGGCACCAGGAGCGTCGGCACCGTCGGCACACCGCGCGCCGCGAGATCGAGCAGATAATGCTTGTGCGTGTTCCATCGTACGACGGGGCGCGGATTCCAGAGCGTCGTGGCGGCGCTCGCTCGCTCGGCCCACGCCAGGAACTCGGCGCGACGGAAGGCGTAGTCCCATGCCGAACGGATCACGGCGACGCGGGTACGGCTCCAATCGTGGTAGCGGTCCTCCCAGACCACCGGTTCCGTCCGCAGCCCGCGGGCGCGCAACGCGGCGAGCAGCGGCCGGTCGTCGGGCGCGAGCCCGGCGAGGGCGGCACAGGTGACGAGCGCGACGTCGAGATCGAAACCGTACGGAGGGGCCGATGCCATGGCGCGCAGGATACGCGGAGCATCATGCGGCGGCAAGACGGTCGCTTGACGGACGCCGCGCCCCGCTCACAACGTTCGCGGCGTGGATCGGAGCGTGACACGATGACCGCGGCGAGCGGCGTACGTATCGATCGGTGGTTGTGGGCGGCGCGACTCGCGAAAACGCGCGCACTCGCCGCACAGGCGATCGACGGCGGCCGAGTGCAGGTCAACGGCGAGCGGGTGAAGCGCGCCAAGACCGTGCACATCGGCGACCGCGTGCGCGTGCGCCTCGGACCGTTCGAGTATCAACTCACGGTGCGCGGCCTGGCCGAGCGCCGAGGACCGGCCGCCGCCGCACGCGCACTCTACGACGAGGATCCCGCGGGGCGCGCGGCACGCGAGAAGCTCGCCCAGCAGCTCAAGGCCCAGCCGACGGCGTTCTACGAGGGCAAGGGTCGTCCGACCAAGAAGCAGCGCCGGGAAATCGATCGCTTCAAGTCACAACGGTGACGGCACCGAGGAGACGGGGACGATGCAGAAGCTCGACGAGATCGCGAAGCTCTACCACGCCGCCCTCATGGCCGGGCGCATGGACGAGGTCGCAGGATACCTCACCGACGACATCGTCTACTGGGTCGCCGGCACGCCGCCGATCGGTGGGGAGTGGCATGGACGGGAGGCGGTCATCGGGGCGTTCACGAACCGGGAGTTCGGGCTGGGCCCCGCCGATTGGGCCGGCGAAGACGTGTGGCGGGACTGGTACGACGCCGCGGGCCGGGTGATCGTCGAGATTCGGGAGCGCAGCTGGCTCAAGAGCGCGCCCGACGACGTGATCGACCAGCGCACCTGCGTGATCCTGCGGTTCCGCGACGACCGCATCTGCGAGATGCGGGACTACACGGACTCACAGCGGTACGAGGCGTTCGTCGCGCGGCACCGCGCCCAGCTGCCGAAATTCGCGACGCGTTAGGCCGCGACGGCCTGCGGCCCCACCGCGACCGCTTCCGGACCCGCCGCCTCCCGGCCGAGGCGCTTCAGCATCCGGTAGTGCGACGCGATCGCGGCGAGCATCGTCGGATGCTGGTTGTAGGGCACCCCGTATTTCTCCGCCACCTCGCACACGATGTCGCTGATCGCGGGGTAGTGAATGCTGCAGACCCGCGGGAAGAGGTGGTGCTCGACCTGGAAGTTGAGCCCGCCGACGTACCAGCAGACCAGCCGGTTCTTGCGCGCGAAGTTGCTCGTGGTGCGCATCTCGTGCACCACCCACGGCTCGGTCATCTCGCCGTCCGCCGGCAGCTCCGGATACGCCGTGCCCTCGACGACGTGCGCCAACTGGAAGACGACGCCGAGAATGAGCCCCGCGGTGAGATGCATGGCCAGGTACCCGATCGCGAACTGCCACCACGCGACGTGCAGGACGATGAGCGGAATCACGATCGTGTAGCCGTAGTGGATGACCTTGCCGGAGAGCATCACGGCCAACTCGGACTTCGGATGCTTCTTGTTGCGGTAGGGACCGAGGTCGCGCTTGAGGAAGTACTTATAATCCTTGACGAACACCCAGAAGAGGGTGG
>Ga0209919_1000959_pt1 | contig 14325 bp, 14 predicted proteins | sample SalPon2A_C_D2_MG_FD_185721 | JGI IMG/M metagenome (GOLD analysis project Ga0209919, IMG submission 185721) | Soil microbial communities from South San Francisco under conditions of wetland restoration - Salt Pond MetaG R2A_C_D2_MG (SPAdes)... | ecosystem: Environmental > Terrestrial > Soil >... | reverse complement strand
TTCGGCATTCGAGTCCTCGGAGTACTGCAAATCCAGCAGCGGGACACCTCCGACGAAGCCGCAACTGACAGCTGCAACCTGGCCGTGAATCGGGTCGCGCTCAATCAGGCCCTTGTTCAGAAGATGGTTCACCGCAATGCGAAGGGCGACCCATGAACCGGTGATCGCAGCCGTGCGGGTGCCGCCATCAGCTTGCAGAACATCGCAGTCCAGCGCGATGGAACGAGGTCCCAGGGCATTCAGGTCAACAACAGCTCGCAGCGAACGCCCGATCAGTCGCTGGATTTCAACCGTTCGTCCTCCCTGTTTTCCACGTGCTGCTTCACGGCCGCCGCGGGTATGCGTGGCGCGAGGCAGCATTCCATACTCTGCAGTTACCCAGCCCTTGTCGGTGCCACGCAGAAACGGCGGCTGGCTTTCCTCGACGCTTGCTGTACAAAGCACCCGTGTTTGGCCGAATGAAATCAGTGCCGAACCTTCAGCATAGCAGTTGAAGCTGGTATCAATGGATATAGGGCGGAGATCATCCGCCTGACGGTCATTACGCATCGGTCTTCCTGTAGTCAGATTTTTGGCGTCTTTTACTTGTTAGCCAGCCAGGCCTTGAGTTCACTGGCCGGTTTGCCGCCGGACATCATGCGCCCATCGCCTGCTATGAGGGTTGGTGTGCCATTGATGCCAAGTTTCTGGCCGATGGCGGCAATCTCATCAAGCGGAGTCTGGCAATCAGCTTTAGGCAAAGCCTTTCCTTCCAGCATGACATCCAGCATGGCCTGATGCTGATCCTTGCTGCACCAGATCGAATCGGCTTTTGCCCGGGCATTCGGATGTAGCTGGGTAAGTGGATACAGGAAGGTGTAGACCTTTACGCCCTGCATATTTTTCAGTTCGCCTTCCAGTTTCTTGCAGTACGGGCAATCAGGATCTGTAAAAATAGCCAGTTTCAATGGCGCATCGGCATCACCGGAAACAATAGCCTTATCCAGTGGCAGGACACTCCAGTCAATGCGGTTGATGGTCTCAAGGCGTTCGCGCGTCAGGTCACGGTGCGTGGCGGTTTCAAAAATATGGCCACCTGCTATCAGATGCTTGCCGCTTGCATCGGTATAGAAAACGCCTTTGCCAACCTGAATTTCATAAAGGCCGTCAATGGGGGAAGGGGTGATGGCATCAATCTGCAGATCCGGTATGGCTTTGCGGATATCGGCTTCAACGTTTGGCTTCTGCTCATATTTGTCGCTGGAGCAGGCAGCCATCAACAGGCTGCATGTCAGGGCTAATAATAGGGAACGCATGTATCCTCCGCTGAAAAAAAATTGCTGGCGTATCATGGGCGGCGATGAGCATGATGTGAAGGGAAAGATGACAATGATTTCCATTTTCCTATTTATCCGCAGGCGTAAATTCCCTCAGCACCTTGCTCGTAAAGTCTGAATCCAGCCAGTTTCTGGCACCGATAAAGCCCTGCTTGATCTTCCCGTTGGCCGATATGATGATGGTTGTAGGCAAGCCCCTTGCGCCCATGCTCATGGCCTGCGACTGATCGGTCAGCAGGGCCGGCATGACAATATGCTGCCCGGCAAGGAAGTTTTTTGCATCGGCAAACTCATTGTCCACCGATACCGGCAGCAACGTGACTTCAGGATGTTTCTTCAACCAGGCTGACAATTCCGGCATTTCGGCCCGGCATGGGGGGCACCAGGATGCCCACAGATGCAGCAGTACGGGCTTTCCGCTGTATTCGTCCAGGTGATGCATGGTGCCAGCCTCATCCAGCCATTGAAAAGCAGTCGCTTGTGCGGGGGCAAAAGCACAGGCGAACAGCAGAAGAGGAATCAGGAATCTGAACATGTGGCGAACTCCTTTACGCAAACAGCCGCCGGCAATGTTCCGGCTGCCATGGTCGATGTCATGGCCTTTATAGTGTCGTGCAAGGTGAAAACCTTACAGAGAATCGCCTTCCGGTCACCTTCTTGTCAGTGAAGCGGCTAAAGCAGTTGCTTCACCCGGACAGAAGCCATCACCCTGCATGGCCAAAGTGATAACAGGCAGATACGATCCGCACCATGAATAACATTAGAATCAGAAGCATGTTTGTCGCCACTGCTATCTTGCTGGCCGCCGCGATTACGATCTGGCTGGCGATGGTGCAGAAACCGGCTGTTCCTCAGGCCCTGCAGGGCATGGGTGGCGATTTCCAGCTCCAGTCATCGCGCGGTCCGGTCAGTCTGCATGATTTTCGCGGCAAGGTGACGCTGATTTATTTCGGCTATACCCACTGCCCTGACATATGTCCAATGGCACTCGGCATTATGGCTGAGGCCATGCGGCAGCTTGGGGAGCCGAAGGCTGACAAGGTTGCCGGCCTGTTTATCAGCGTTGATCCAAGGCGCGATACGCCTGGTATTCTGGATCAGTATGCCTCATTCTTCGACAAGCGGATCAGGGGCGTGACCGGAACCCCCCAGCAGCTCGATAAAATAGCGGCAGCCTGGCGGGTGGATTACTCGGTGCCGGATAAACCGGCCAATGCCAACTACAGCGTGGAGCACTCAACCTTTATCTATCTGGTCAACCCTGATGGCAAGATTGCCGACCTGTTTGATGAAAGTACGGACCCGGCGCTGATTGCCGACAAGATGCGTCTCTGGCTGATGTAAAAGAGAGGAAACGTCGATGAAAAAATTAGCTTTGGCCTTGCTGCTTATGCTTTTCACCCAGACTGCATATGCTGCCGATCTGGTGGTGGAGGATGCATGGGTGAGACTGGTGCCGCCGGTGGCTGAAAATACGGCTGCCTACATGCTGCTGCGCAATACCGGTGCTGATGATGTGAAGCTGACCGGAATCACGTGCAGCCTTGCAGCTTCGGCCGGCTTGCACGGTATGCGCATGGATGGCAATCGCATGGCGATGTTTCCGCTACAGGAAGTGATTGTGCCGGCCGGGGCTGAGGTTTCTTTCGCACCTGGCGGCAAGCACATCATGCTGATGGGACTCAAGCGCCCCTTGAAAGCCGGTGATGCGCTTGAAATGGTCCTGCAAACCTCTGCGGGTGAAACCCTCAAGATTCTGGCAACGGTACGCGACATGCGCATGGGACATCATCACCAGGGGGGCATGCACTGATGATGGCAACGTTTAGGCTGCTTGTTTTTCTTTACCTCCCGGCATGTCCGGAAAGGTTTTATTTTGCCGGACAATGCAGCGGGAGGAGATGACGTGTCCATATTCGCCAGACTCAAGCAGGGTCTAAGCCGTAGCAGGGAAAATCTCACCCAGATGCTGCCGGGACGGAACACCGAAGCGCTGTCCGACAGTGAGTGGATGGATGTCGAGGATGGCCTGATCATGGCCGATTGCGGAGCGGCACTATCGGCATCTCTGGTCGAAAAGGCACGCAAGCGCAGAGGCGGTTCAATATCTGCACTGAAGGAGGCCATGCTCATGATGTTGCCTCAGTCGGAGCCTGTTTCCATGCCTGCAAAGGGGCCTTTCGTTTTGCTGGTGGTCGGGGTCAACGGTACCGGCAAAACCACAACCATTGGCAAGCTGGCTACGCTGTTCCGTCAACAGGGGAAATCTGTACTCGTGGGAGCCGGCGATACCTTTCGGGCAGCGGCTGTTGAGCAACTGGCGGTCTGGGTGGAACGCGCGGGTGCCGAGCTGGTGCGCCAGCATGATGGCGCGGACCCGGCAGCGGTTGCATTTGAAACCGTCCAGCGTGGCGTGGCCAGGGGCTATGATGTGGTTATTGTCGATACAGCGGGACGTGTCCAGACCGACAAGGGCTTGATGGATGAGTTGGCGAAAGTGCGCCGTGTAATTGCAAAGGCTTATCCGGATGCGCCGCATGAGGTGTGGCAGGTGGTTGATGGCGGAACGGGTCAGAATGCTGTTGTGCAGGTTGAGAAATTCCGGGAAGTCGCAGGCACGAGCGGATTGATTGTCACCAAGCTTGATGGTTCGGCCAAGGGCGGTATTGTACTGCAACTGGCCAGCAGGTTCGCCTTGCCTGTCCGGTATGTAGGGGTGGGTGAAGCACTGGAGGATTTGATGCCGTTTGATGCCGAACTGTTTCTCTCCGGGTTGTTGCCAGCCGAAGAATATCAATCCTAGGGCTTGAGCCCGATAAGGTTCATGCATTTGTGCTATTATCAATAATAAACCTATGAAGAAGCGACTGCATTCTCCGATTCGACTCATCGTCATCACGATGGTGATGATTTTCATTGCCGAAGCCTTTGTCATGCTGCTGTTTACGCTTGCTGGCGTTGACATCACCCTATCCGAGGGCGTGCTGGATGCGACCCTGTTGTCGGTGCTCATTGCTCCGGGTATGTACTTCAGCCTGTTCAGACCCATGCGGGAACAGCAAGAGAAGCTTCTGCGCAGCCAGCAATGGCTGAAAAGCATTTCCGATCACTTGCCCGAAGCCCTCATCACTATCGACGAGAATGGCATGGTCAATTCCTTCAACCCGGCAGGCGAAAAGATGTTCGGATATTCGGCGGCAGAGATCATCGGGAAAAGCGTGAACATATTGATGCAGGACGAGGATGCGCGGCAGCATAATGCTCAGATCCGGCGTTATCTGGATACCGGGGAGTCGCATGTCATCGGACTCATCAGGGAAGTGGAAGCAGTCCGCAGAAATGGTGAGATATTCCCCATCGAGCTGCAGATTCGCGAACTCAAATCCCAAAAGCATCGCTATTTTATCGGCATGATGCGCGATATCAGCGAGCGACGCCGTCAGGAAAGGCAACAGCAACTGGTCAATGAGCGCATGGAGCGAACCCAGCGGCTGGAATCCCTCGGGGTTCTGGCCGGCGGCATTGCACATGATTTCAATAACATACTCTCATCTGTGCTTGGCAATACCGAACTTTTGCGCATTGACCTTGGATCACTTGATGCAGATGCCGAGAGCTGCCTGCAGAATATAGAAACCGGTTGCAGTCATGCCGCGGATTTGTGCAGGCAGATGCTGGCCTATGCAGGCAAGGGCCGCTATGTCATCCGGGCGGTCAATATATCCGACCTGGTACAGGGCATGGAGAAGCTTATCCGGGTTTCCGTGCCCAGGTCCATTACGGTGAAAAAGAATCTGCGTGACGATATACCGATGATCCATGCCGATGTGGCACAGACAGAGCAGGTGGTGCTGAATCTTCTGACCAATGCAGCTGAAGCTATTGGCGATGACAAAGGGGAAATTGAATTAACGACCGGCGTTCTGGAATTGGGCGAAAAGGACCTGCAAGACTTTGAGGGGGCTGATGGCATGCAGCCAGGAGAATTCGTCTTTCTTGAGGTAACGGATTCGGGTTGCGGCATCAAGCCCGAGGATATGAAGCATCTGTTTGAGCCTTTTTTCACCACCAAGTTTACCGGCAGGGGGCTGGGTATGAGTGCGATCCTCGGTATTCTGCGTTCTCATCACGGTGGCATTCAGATCCAGTCCAGCCTGGGCAAGGGAACTATGGTTCGCGTCCTGATACCGGCAAAGGCCCATGCCATGGAAGCTGCGCCACAGGTAGAAACGGTAACGCAAGCCGGGCAGGGCCGATGGCAGGGCTCCGGCATTGTACTGATCGTCGATGACGAACTGACGTTGCGGGATATGGCTGGCAAGATGCTGAAGCGCATGGGGTTTGAATCGGTTTCGGTTGAGAATGGCAGTAAGGCGCTGGAACTTCTGGCAGAGAGGCAGGCTGCCTTCAGAGTGGTTCTACTCGACCTGACGATGCCGGGTTTGTCAGGGGCCGAGGTTCTGGTCGAGATCCGACGATTGTATCCGGGTCTCAAGGTGATCGTTTCGACCGGCTACGGCCAGCATGCATTGGGGGAACATTTTCAATCTTGTGAGCCGGACGGTTTTGTGCCCAAGCCTTACCGCTACCAGCAACTGATGGAGGTCATGCTGAAGGTGTTGGGGTAGGAACTGCTTCAGGATTCAGGCCCTTCGCTTTATTACAAGACACTTGCGGCAATGGCATCCGTCAAGGGCAGTCCTTTTTCATTCAGGCACACAGAGCGTTCATTCACATCCAACTGTCCCTGTCTATGCCACGGTTCGAGTTTTGCCACGAAGCGATGCCACGGGTCTTCCGCGAAACGCCGTTGATAGGCCCGCCTGTCGATGCCTTCGCGTCTTCTCAGGCCGAGCCAAACCGCTTCGGCAGAAGCCTCGTGACGGTTCAGGGCCTCCCTGCTGCTTACTGCACGGCCCTCCCTGATAACGGCTGACATATAGCGCTCGGGTGTGCGGATATTGCTGTATCGGATGATTCCTCCATCAGTCGTGTCCCATTTGCCCGCAGCACCTGCTCCGATTCCGACATAATCATGGTATAGCCAGTATCCGTCATTGTGCCTGCACTGCCGGCCGGGCCGACTGAAGTTTGATACCTCATAAGCCTCATAGCCGCCATCCAGAAGATGCCTGCGGGTTTCCGTGAAGAAGGACAGGGCAAGCTCTTCATCCGGCATGGAGTAGGGCTTCCTGGCATGGCTAGCGGCAAGCCGGGTATGCGGTTCGACGGTGAGCTGGTAGCAGGACAGGTGCTCGGGTTCGAGCGCCATGGCCTGATGCAGTGTTCCAAGCCATGTCGGAAGAAGCTGATCCGGAAGCCCGTACATCAAATCAAGATTGATGTTCTCAAAACCTGTCGCACGCGCAATTTCATAAGCGTTGATGGCCTGATCCGCATGGTGGATACGCTCCAGCCAGCGCAACTCCTCATCCCGCAGGCTTTGCACCCCGATGGATAATCGATTTACACCGGCCTGCCTGTAACCCTGAAAATGATCCGCATCGACAGTGCCCGGATTAGCCTCGAGCGTGATCTCGGTATCGGCAGCCAGCCTGAAGTTTTCGCTTGCCGAGTTGATGACTGAGTCGATCAGCGACGGGGGGGCCAGAGATGGGGTTCCGCCGCCAAAAAATATGCTGCTGATGGAGCGCCCTTGAAATTGCGGCGTCCGGGCCCAGTTCTGCAGTTCTTCAATCAGGCTTTCGCCGTATCCCTGCCAGTCCGGCGCTTCTCTTTCGTGCGAATTGAAATCGCAGTAATGACATTTGTGGGCGCAGAACGGGATGTGCACATAAAGGTGCAGCGGTTCTGATTGCAGGGGCTGCATATAGTCGCACCCAGCCTTATTTCAGTACGACTTCGTAATGATCAGGTGCAAAGCTCTCGTCACTTTGCAGGGTGATTTCCTTATTCAGAAACTCTTCCAGTCGTTCGATACTTTCTCCCTCTTCGCCAAGAAGCAGGTCGATGATGGAAGGGTGGGCAATGACCATCAGCTTCTCACATGGGTAGGCCCGGGATTCCGCGACCACCTCGCGGAACAGTTGATAGCATATTGTGGTCGGGCTTTTGCTGTGGCCGACGCCAAGGCAATTGGCGCATTCATTGAGGAGGATGCGACCGAGGGAGTCACGGGTCCGCTTGCGTGTCATTTCCACCAGGCCCAGTTCCGAGAGCTGTACGATGTGCGTTTTCGCCTTGTCGCGCGCCAGTGCTTCCTTCAGCACCTCCATCAGCTTCTGCTTGTTTTCATCTTCCTCCATGTCGATGAAATCAACCACGATAATACCGCCAAGGTTGCGCAGGCGCAGCTGATGGACGATCTCATGTACTGCCTCGAGATTCGTTTTGAAGCCGGTTTCTTCCATATTGCGCGAACCGACAAAAGAGCCTGAATTTACATCAATGGCGATCAGGGCCTCGGTCTGGTCGATGACCAGGTGACCGCCGGACTTGAGCGGGACATGACGTTGCAGGGCGCGGTCAATCTCTTCCTCCACACCATAGACATCGAAGATGGGTCGGTTGCCGGGATAATAATAAAGCTTTTTGGCCACTTCCGGCATGAAACGGCGGGCAAACTTTTTCATGCTTTCGTATGCCTCCCGCGAATCGATATGGATTTTCTCTACCTCATCATCGACATAATCGCGCATCACTCGCAGATACAGGTTGAGCTCTTTGTGGATGATGGAGCCAAGGGATGCGCTTTTGCTGCGTTTTTCAATGTCTGCCCACAGGCGCTGCAAATAATCGATATCCTGCTGCAGCTCGATTTGTTTGCGGCCTTCAGCGACCGTACGGATAATGATGCCACCCTGTTTCGGTCTCAGTTCCTTGCCGATGGCCAGGAGGCGCGCACGTTCCTCAGTATTTTCAAGGCGGCGGGCAATGCCGATATGGTCGAGGCTCGGCAGATAAACCAGATAACGGCCAGCCAGACCGATCTGGGTTGTCAGGCGCGGTCCCTTTGAGGAAATCGGTTCGCGCGAAACCTGCACCATCAGCTCCTGGCCTTCGCGGACCAGGCTTGCGATCGGCGGTGCCTGACGGCGGACATGGGGTTCTTCAATCTGGGGTTTGGCCTCTTCGACTTCATCATGGCTTTCGTCCATGTCCTGCATTTCACTGGCGGGTTTGCCCTTGCTTGCGATATCCCCGGCATAAAGGAAGCCGGCCTTTTCCATGCCGATATCAACAAAAGCCGCCTGAATGCCTGGCAGTACACGTTGAACCCGGCCTTTGTAAATATTGCCCTTGAGTCCGCGTTCGCGCTCGCGTTCGATATAAAGTTCTTCTGCCTGACCGTTTTCAATGCGGGCAATGCGAGTCTCAAACGGGGCGACATTCACCAGCAGTTCAATGCTCATGCGGCTTTCTCCCGAAGTGAATCAACGCGTGCAAGCATCTTTAGCGTAACTGCGACAGGAAGACCAATCACGTTATCCAGTGGCCCTTCAATAGCCTCGATAAAGCTTGCCGCACCGCCCTGCACGGCATAAGCACCAGCCTTGTCCAACACCTCATTATGCACAAGATAGGTGTCGATATCCTGTTCGCTCAGGTGCCGGAAACAAACTCGCGTTGTGACGGCCTGTTGTTCATAGTGCTTGCCAATGCGCACGCACACACCGGTCAATACATGGTGTTCGCTGCCGGATAGCGTATGCAGCATGGCCGCAGCCTCATGCAGATCCCTAGGCTGTCCGAGTATGGCTTCGCCCTTGGCAACCAGGGTGTCGGCAGCAATCACCGGATAATCAGATTCGTTGCAGGCAAAGGCCTTTTCACGACTTAAGCGTGTCACAAGATCCTGCACCGATTCTCCACTGTGCATTGATTCATCGATATGCGACGGGCGCACCTCGACGGCCATGCCTGCGCCTTGAAGCAGCATCAGGCGGCGGGGTGATCTGGAGGCGAGTACAATCTGCATGGCCGCATCATAGCTGCTGTTTCTGCTGCTGTAGAGGGTGAATGCTTGACCCTCCGCGCGCCTGCCTTACGATGCAGCCATTGTGAATGCCCAGACCAACCCCCTGATCATTGCCCAGCAGATATGTGCAGCCGACATGGAACGGGTGAACGCCTGTATCCATGAGAATCTGCAATCGGATATCATGATGATCCCGGCCATTGGCCACTACATTGTCAAATCCGGTGGCAAGCGTTTCAGACCGTTGCTCTGCTTGCTTGCGGCTCGCCTTTTCGGCTATCAGGGCGATCGGCACATTCCGCTGGCCGTGGTTGTTGAATTCATTCATACCGCGTCGCTGTTGCATGACGATGTGGTGGATTCCTCCGATCATCGGCGAGGGGCTCCGTCTGCCAACGGCGTGTGGGGAAATCAGGCCAGTGTGCTGGTCGGGGATTACCTTTTTTCCCGCGCCTTCCAGATGATGGTCAAGGATGGCGACATGGCCATGCTGAAGCTGATGTCTGATGTGACCAATGCTCTGGCGGAAGGTGAGGTGCTGCAGTTATCCCGCACCTTTCATCTGGAAATGACCGAGGCCGAGTGTCTTGAAGTGATTGAACGCAAGACCGCGGTATTGTTCAAGGCGGCAGCAGAGGTGGGTGCACATGCAGGTGGCCAGTCCGCCAGCGTGGTTGCCGAACTGGCTGAATACGGCATGTGCCTGGGTGTCGCCTTCCAGTTGATGGACGATGCACTGGATTATGTCGCTGAAGCTGAAACAGCGGGTAAGCCGGTAGGACATGATCTTGAGGAAGGCAAAATAACCCTGCCGCTGATCCATGCGATGCAGCGCGATGAGGTGCTTCGGCAAAGGGTAGAAGTGATTGCTGAGCGTGGCAGTTATGAAGGCGATGATCGCGATTGGATCCGGCAGCGTGTGGCTGCCCAGCAAGGCGCTGAATATGCGATGCAGCGGGCACGGGATTATGCCGGACGGGCGAAGACATTGTTGCACACGCATGGCGATGCTTCCATTCGGGATTTGCTTGCACAGCTGGCCGATTTTTCAGCACTTCGGCCCTATTAGGGACAGGTAAAAGCTGCAGTTGCAGAGAGGAGCGTGTCCTCTTATGATGCGTGCCCTTCTGGTTTCTCAATAATATTCGGGGTGTGGCGCAGCCTGGTAGCGCGTACCGTTCGGGACGGTAAGGCCGGAGGTTCGAACCCTCTCACCCCGACCATTTATTTTGGCTTTTATCGCCTTTTGGTCCCTCGACATCTGTGAGGGCTATGTCACATCGTTACAATTTTGATTCGGCAAACTTCCATTTTTGTTCTATGCTTGCACAACAGGCAGTGGAGGATTTTTAGATGGGTAAGTTACAGTCAGACAAAGACGATGTGCTAGAGGTTGCGGCTGGCAAGGAATCATCCCGGTCTACCCGGGAAATCGCAAAAGCCCTTAAAATTGAAAAAGCCCTCAAGGATGATTCGACCCTCCAGTTGCTCGCAACCGGCGACCTTTCTGTCCTGCCCCAGCTTGCCGCGTCACGGCCAGCCAGTCGCGTGAATACCGAACCGCTGAACTTGGATGTCATCATTGAGGAAGTGGCGCGCATGATCGCCACGACTCAGGATCACTACAAATGCATCATGTTTACCGATCTCGAGAGCTCTACGGAATACAAGCGAAACATGGGCCATACCAAGGGATATATGCGCAACCGTCTTTTCTGCGACATCTGCGAACATGCGGTGCGCCGTTATCACGGACAGGTCGTCAAGCGTCTGGGCGATGGCGTCATGGCCGTGTTCGAAACAGCGATTGATGCGGTTCTGGCTGCCCTGCTGACCAAACGCAGCATTGCCCTCGGGCGCCGCAAGCTCAAGAAACTTGTCGGGTCGATGGACTACCGTATCGGCATTACCTGTGGCTATGTGAAAGAGATTCCAGGGGAAGCTCAGGACTATATTGGCCATGCCATGGATAAGGGTGCCCGTATCCAGACCACAGCCCGCCGTAACCAGGTCCTGATCGATGAAATTGTTTTCGGATTGATTCATACCAAAATCCGCGACTATTCGGGCGATATTCTTATCGGACAGCCCAAGAATGTGACGCTGAAAGGGGTGGGCGTGAGCACACTGTATGAGGTGTCGCCCAAGGAACTGGGTCTGGAATCCAGCCTGAGCACGCGTATCCGGCAAATTTTTCATTAATGCGCGGGGACCTGCTGCACCCTGTAGGGCAGGATTTTCGATTGCCGGCCTTATGGGGCAGATCAGAATAGTATTCATGTCGGTAAACAGGAGGATGATATGAGAAAGATTTTGACGGTTGTATCAACGCTTCTGCTTCTTTCGGCCTGTGCTACAACCCATCAGGAGCGCGCGGCTACGCAGGGCGCGGTGGTAGGTGCTACCGCCGGGGCAGTTATTGGTGCACAGAATGACAGGCCTGTGGAGGGCGCGATGATCGGTGGCGTTCTGGGCGCGATGGCCGGTGCTGTTCTGGCCGAAGGCAGTGATGAGCGGGTGATTGAATCCGAACCGCGTTATCACCGGCGTTCATCCTGTCAGCGGGGTGCTGAATATTTTGACAGGGCGGCAAACATGCGCGATCTGGATCGGAAAATCGCGTTGATGCGCGAAGGTCTTCGCCTGTGCCCGAACAACCCGGCTGCACATAACGACCTGGGTGTGGCGCTTATGTTGCGCGGCAACGATGGTGAGGCAGAGCGACATTTCAGACATGCCCTGCAACTTGATCCCGGTTATGTCCCTGCGCGGCGTAATCTGGCCCACCTGCAGCCACATGATCGCCGCTACAAGCGCGGAATGGGTCATAAAAAGCAGAAAATGAAGGAGCGTTACCGGGATGGCGATCGTTATGATCGTCCGTATCGACGGGATCGTTACGACGACTGAGCAGTATTCCCCGATTATTTATTGCCAGATATCTTTAGCGAAGATATTTCAGTTGGCAGAGGACCTCTTGTATGACAAGGCGGTTTCGTTAGCAGTATGACATTAATTCGCTCCGCCAGGTGGCAGGCAGGGGGCATCAGGATTCGCCTGCTCCTGATGCTTCTTGTTTTTGCTTCACTCGTGTTGGTGGTGGGGGCTGATTACTGGCTGATAAAGAAAGATTCGGCCGATACAATTAACGAAGTAACGCGCAGTGAATTAACACTTCTTGCCGGCAGTCTTCGATCGAACCTCTTAAACCTGATGACATCGGGTGCGGATATGAATCGCATTGATGAAAGTTTGGCCGCCTTGCAACAAGAGTATCCCGAAATTCTTTTTCTCAGGATCGTGCATGCGCCAATCGTAACGCGCCAGTATGGCTTCCACAAAGATGAAGTGCCCCATGACGACCTGGATCGGCAGAGTCTGGCTGAATCGCGTACGCTAATCGTCCATAGGGAAGAGCGTGGTCTGGATGTGCTTCGATTTGTCTATCCTTTGAAGGCTGACAAGAGTTGTTTGCGATGCCATGAGGCGAAAATAGGTGAGACCCTCGGTGCATTCAGCTTGACGCTGAATACGACACGGTCAAGCGAGCTGAAACGAAAACATGGCGAAAAATTGCTAATCGTTACCGCAGCCGAGATCCTTATTCTTTTGTTCTTACTGTTTTTCGTTTTGAATCGCTTGGTATTTATGCGTCTGGATGGCTTGTATTCCGGTGCCAAAAGGATGGCTGCAGGGCTTTTTGACAAGCCCATCGTTGACAGCTCTCATGATGAACTGGGTGTTGTTATTCAAGCCTTCAACGATATGTCGAAAAGACTCGGGGATTTGATCGGCGAGCACAGGGCAGTCATCGATAATCAATCACTGGAGCTGTCGCAGTTGATGGAGGCAAGCGAGCAAATCGGTGCTGATTTGCCGCTGCCTGATTTGCTGCATCGGTTTGCGAATTCATTAACGCTGGCTGCCCAGGTGACCACCTGCCGTATTGCCATGCTGGAGGATGATGGCGAGACCATCTCCATGAAAGCCGAGCATCCCATTCGCCCATTGCCTGACAGAGAGGCACCACCCTGTTGCAAAGAGAAGTGCCCCACCTTGTGGAAGGTGATCGGGGACAAGGAATACATGCTGCTTCATCGGGGCGACCCATTAAGCCCCGATGAACACAAGTTGATGCGGATGATGGAAACTCAGGCTGCGCTTTGCATTCCGATCATCCACCGAGATCAGGTGTATGGTATTGCCATTTTAATGGAGCTTCGCTCGGAAAAGCGTGAACCTATCGACAAACGGAAGATCGACATTTGCCTGGCCATGGTCAGCCAAATGGGTGCTGCGATCAATATTGCCAAACTTTATAGTCGCCTTATTGAACAGCTTATGGAAACGGTGCTGGCCATGGCTGAAGCGGTTGAAATGAAATCGCCGTGGACTGCCGGTCATTCCCAGCGCGTAACCCGTTATGCTCAGGCAATTGCCAAGGAATTGGGCTGGTCAGAAGAACAGCTGGAGAGCTTGCGCATCACAGGGTTGTTGCATGATCTGGGCAAGATTGGTGTGCCGGGATCGATTCTTAACAAAGCTGGGAAGCTGACCGCAGAGGAGTATGAAGTTATCAAGCGCCACCCCGAAGATGGCGCCAAAATTCTGTCGAGGATAGGGGAATTCAAGCCATATATTCCTGCAATTCGCCATCATCATGAGTGGTTCAATGGAAATGGCTATCCGGATGGGCTGAAGGGGGAAGAAATTCCTGTTGTTGCACGCGTTTTGGCTGTTGCCGATGCGTTTGATGCCATGACGGCTGACCGTCCGTACCGAAAGGGGCTTGATCGCGAGCAAGCCATGCAACGTCTACGTGAAGCAGCAGGCGAGCAGTTCGATCCTGAAGCTGTTAAGGCATTCGAAGCTTGCTATCAGGGTGCGTGAGAGAAAAAAGATTGTCTGGCTTGTTAGGATTCGGTCATTCACCCCATGGGGTCATGTTCCTTCGGGGCGTATCAGTTGCATCAGATCCTCAGGGCTTATGCTGCGGCATTCCCCGGGCTTCAGGGCCGTTTGTTCCAGACTGAGCTTGCCGATATGGGTGCGACTGAGGGCTTCGACGTG
>Ga0209919_1000957_pt1 | contig 14331 bp, 7 predicted proteins | sample SalPon2A_C_D2_MG_FD_185721 | JGI IMG/M metagenome (GOLD analysis project Ga0209919, IMG submission 185721) | Soil microbial communities from South San Francisco under conditions of wetland restoration - Salt Pond MetaG R2A_C_D2_MG (SPAdes)... | ecosystem: Environmental > Terrestrial > Soil >... | reverse complement strand
GAGGCCGTCAGCCCCCTAATCGCCACCCTGCCGCGCCGCGAACTGGCGCACATGATCCGCCTCGTGCGTACCCTGTACCATCTGGGCCGTCTGGAGTCCTACCGGCAGCTCATCGCCCCGGAGCTTCCGGCGACGGCCCGCTTCAATCCCGGCCACGATTCAGTGATGATGGGCTATGATTTTCACCTGACGGAGGACGGCGCCAGGCTGATCGAGGTCAACACCAACGCCGGAGGCAGCCTTCTCTCCTACCTGGCGCACGTGCCCGAATCGGCCCTGGCCGCCCTCGATCTGCCGCACCGGCTCAAGGCGCAGCTGCTCAGATCCTTCGCCGCCGAGATGGGTAGCTTCGGCGGGACGGCGCCCGAGCGGCCGGGGCGCATCGCCATCGTCGACGAGACGCCGAACCGCCAGTTTCTCTATCCGGAGATGGAGGTCTTTTCCGAACTGTTCCGCCAATGGGGCAGCGAGGCGGTCATCGCCGACCCCTCGGAATTGGAGGCCGGCGCGGCGGGCGTCTCCTGCCGTGGCGAGCGGATCGACCTGATCTACAACCGCCACTGCGACTTCTACCTGGAGAGCGAGCCGATGGCGGGCATCCGCGCCGCCTACCTCTCCGGCAGCGTCTGCCTTACGCCAAATCCCTTCACCTACGGTCTGCTGGCCGACAAGCGCCGCATGGTCCTCTGGTCCGATGCCGACCAGCTGGCCCGCCTGGGCCTGGGTGAGGCCGAGCGGACCCTGCTTGCCGAGATCGTGCCGCAGTGCCATCTGCTTCGGGACATGGGCCGGGAGGCCCTCTGGAAAGAGCGCAAGGGGTGGGTCTTCAAGCCGGTCTCTCGCTTCGGCAGCCGCGGCGTGCTGCTTGGCCGCAAGGTTTCGCGCAAGCGTTTCGAGGAACTCGAAGCCGGCGAAACCCTGGTCCAGCGCCTGGCCGAACCGTCGATCACCGGAGAAGACAGCGAAACGCCGATGAAGACGGACTTTCGCCTCTACGCCTACCGCAGCCACATCCTCGGGGTTGCGGCCCGCCTCTACCAGGGCCAGGTGACCAACCTGCGCACCGCCGGCGGCGGGTTTGCGCCGGTGCGGGTGGTTTAGACGGGATAAAGGGATATCTAGATGATTGTACCCGCATTGGTCCAATAACGCTCCATTCGTTCCCTACTGGGGAGCAGGAACAATCTATGGAGGCCGTTGTTTCCCTTCCACGAAGGACTGTCGGCCGTAATTAGCACGGTTTTTCCCTGGAACCACGAGTCACTTGCGACAGGAGTCGCCCTCCGCCAGGGGAAGGCGGTTTTTGCTTACTTTTTGTCGCCGCCTGGACAAAAAGTAAGGCGTCTGGCGGGACCCGCCGTCGCCAAAGGCTATGGCGAGACAAGCGCGACCGGCCGGTTTTGAAGATTTCTGTAGAAAAACAAGGGCAGAAAAACCTCACAAAACCGCCGGTCCCGGCCGGCAGCCGGGTTCATTTTCTTTGGACGCAAAGAAAACGAACCAAAAGAAACTCTGGCTGCGCCGCATGGCATTCGCGTGGGCCGCAGCCTCCGAACACCGATGCCGCAAGGGTCGGACAGCGCATCTTCGTGGGTCGCCATTTACGAAACAGCAGCGGTTTGCAGATTGGTGGTGGGAGGGTCAGGAAAGACACCGCCCGTGCTTGATTGTTAAAAACAGAACCTTCTCCGAGAACCAAAAAGGGACAGGCTACTTTAGAAACTCAAAGTAGCCTGTCCCTTTTTGGTCAGGGAAAGCATTCCCCCTCATCCGGCCTTCGGTCACCTTCTCCCGTAGGGAGAAGGATTGTTTGGGGTGAGCTTGTTATTGCGGAGGTTTTCGGTTACCGGTGCAGTTGGTATCGGCGCACGGCCTTGTTGTGCTCCCGCAGGGTGGCGTTGAAAACGTGCGTGCCGTTGCCCCGGGAGACGAAGTAAAGGTAGTCGACCGCGGCCGGAAAGGCTGCGGCGCGCAGGGCATCTTCGCCGGGATTGGCGATCGGACCGGGCGGCAGGCCCCGCATGCGGTAGGTGTTGTAGGGGGTGGGGGTGGCGAGGTCCTTGCGGGTGAGGTTGCCGTCGAAGTCTTTGATACCGTAGATCACCGTGGGGTCGGCCTGCAGGGGAATGCCGCGCTCGATGCGGTTATGGAAGACCGCGGCGATCAGCGGCATTTCCTGCTTATTGCCCGCCTCCTTCTGCACGATGGAGGCGAGGGTCACTAACTGGTGGGTGTTGAGCCCCCTTTTGCGGGCGGCCTCCATGAGCTCGGGGGTGAGTTTTCGCCGGAACTCCCGGACCATCGCCCGAATCAGGTCCTCCTCCGAGGAGTCCGCGGTCAGGGTGTAGGTCTCGGGGAAGAGATAGCCCTCCAGGCTCTTCACGTCCAGACCGAGAGTTTTGATAAATTGCGCGTCCCGGCCCAGCCGGAGGAACCGCTCGCGGTTGCCGCGGCCCTCCCGCGCCAGCTTGTCGGCGATCTCCCGCACCGTGAGCCCCTCGGGAACGGTGAAGCGCAAACGCCGCACGTCGCCGGCGACCAGCCGGTCGAGCACGGTCTGCGGCGTCGCCGCTTCGCTGAAGTCGTATTCCCCGGCCTGGATGCGGGTGGCATCGCCGCGCAGCCGGGCCAGCAGCCGCAGCTGAAAGGAGCTGGCAACGACGCCTTCGCCGGCCAGCTTCGTCGCCACCGAGGCGAAGGAGCTGCCCGGGGCGATGGTCACCAGGCGCGGCTCTGCCGGGGCGACGGGGCGGGAGAGGAAGAGGCTGAAACGAAGACCCGCCACGCCCGGAATGAGAAGGGCCAGAAGGACGATGGCGACAATGGCGGAGCGTCGGGTCATGAACAGGAATTCCGCGGACGGGGTCGGTTAAGCATTCTGCTATCTTGTGTCCATCCGGAAACTGGGCATGGACACAAGTAAGTTTCTGATTCGGAAACCATCTTAGAGGACTCTGGAAAGCAGTGTCAAGAAAAGGGACCGATTTTCGGTAGGTTCGCCCTCAGGCGCGGAAACGGTTCTCGGTGCCGTTGATCAGGCGCTCGATATTGCCCCGATGGCGCAGGATGACCATGGCGCTGATGAAGAGGGTACCAAGGAGCAGGGGGATCGAGCCTTCGACCAGGTAGACGAGCAGCGGCGTGACCGCAGCGGCGCTCACCGAGGCGAGCGAGACGTAGCGCCACTTCCAGAGAAGGGCGACGAAGACGAGCAGCGCGCCCAGCACGGCCAGGGGAGAAAGGACGAGGAAGATCCCGAGAGCGGTGGCGACGCCCTTGCCGCCCTTGAAGCCGAGGTAGACCGGATAGCAGTGGCCGAGGAAGGTCGCCGCCGCGGTCAGGGCGATCTCGGTCGGGGAGAAGGTGCCGAGCTGCACGGCGAACAGAACGGGCAGCAGCCCCTTGAGGGCATCGCCGACGAGGGTCAGAATGCCCAGGCGCCTGCCGGCCACCCGGTAGACGTTGGTGGCGCCGATGTTGCCGCTGCCGGACTGGCGTACGTCGCCGGCGCCGGTCAGCCGGGTCAGCAGCACGCCGCAGGGGATGGCGCCGATCAGGTAGGCGGCGATCAGGATAAGGGGGAATACGCTCATGACAGGGCCGTTTCGCCTCGAAGTACAAAAGCGGCCGAGGCCGCTTCTTTCCGGAGATGGTTAGTGGGTGCCGAAGCGGCCGGTCTCGTTTTGCAAGCCGCAACGCGCAGAGGCTACTGGTAGCACGAAGCCTTTGAAAAAGCAAGCATTATTCGCCTTCCAGGATGCCGCGGAGGCCATGGGAGGTCGAGGAAAAAGAGGCGGAAATGGGGCGGCGCTGGTGACCGTGCACCGACGATTCAGGGGGAGTTTCCCCGATTTTCCCGAATGATCAAAAAAACACCTCCGGACCGGTTCGGCGCCGGAGGTGTTTTTTTGCAGTGTCGGAGGGGCAATCAGGGATCGATTCTTTCCTTTCCTTCAATTTCACCGAAGGAGAGGTTGAAAACTTCCAGCAACTCAAGGTTCTGCTTCGAAAGCATCATCGCATTGCCGACGATCGCATAATAGAGGATACTCAGGCGGGTTTTGGAGGAGTTGTCGTGAATCCGGCCGACCTGCCGGCTGTTCAGTTCGGCGGCGAGGGAGCGAAGTTGGCCGTCTTTTTCCGTCAGACGCTCGAGACTGGCGGTCTGTTGGCGGCTGAAGGTCTCTTCGACCTCGGTCAGGATGTCGTTGAGCAGTTCACGCACCTGCTGCAGTTCCTCGATTTGTACCGGCAGCAGCCCCTTGTGGTGGTTGCCGACGTGGGTGTAGGAGCGCAGGACGATATCCCGGTATCCGTCGGTAAGCTTCTGCAGGCGGCGGACGGTCTGGGCGTACTTGTGCGTTACCGCCAACCCCTTCTGGTCGAGCAGGCGCATCGCCTTGAAGACGTTGGCGCTGATGATGTTCGACCATTGCTGCACCTTGCTCAGCTTCTTGCGCTGCACGCCCAGCAGGTCTAAGTTCTGCCGGAAGAGGGCATCGAGGGTGACGTCGAGCGATTCGCGGATTTCCTTTAAAAAAAAGCTCATGTGCTCGAAGGTCGTCTCGATGCTCTTGCGGGGATCCTCGACCGACTCGATATTGAAGATTTTTTCCTGCTGCGCCTGCAGTGCCATGGTCCGGTGCTTGCGGTGGGTGTTGCGGATCATCACCGCCAGCAGGGCGATGAGGACGACGACGCCGAAGGCCTCACCGTAGAAAATAACCGTGGCGAAGATACTGGCGAAGATGAAGGCAGCGACGGCGGTCAGAAACCAGCCGCCGATCACCGCCAGTACCCCGGTGACGCGGTAGACGGCGCTCTCGCGGCCCCAGGCCCGATCGGCGAAGGAGCTGCCCATGGCGACCATGAAGGTGACGTAGGTGGTGGACAGCGGCAGCTTGTTGGCGGTGGCGTAGGAGACCACGGCGCTGGCCACCGTCAGGTTGACCGCGGCACGCAGCAGGTCGAAGGAGGGGCGCTCTCCCGCGGCCACGACCAGGGGCGCCGCCGCCGGATCGAGGCGTCGGTCGACCAGTGACCGCACCGGCCGCGGCACGACGGTGCGGCCCATCTCGAAGACGTTGAGCACCAGACGCACGATGGAGCGGGACAGGAAGATCGACTCAAAGCGCTCCTGCCCCTCTTCCTGCTGGGCCAGACTGATCTCCGTCTCGGTAACGGTGCGGGCCTTCTTTGACAGGCACAGGGTCAGGACCATGACCAGGCCGGCGAAGAGCAGCAGCGGCGTCTCCGAGTGGACTTTCTGCGCCAGGGCGCCCATGGTTTCAGTGAGGGGATGGACGCTGGCCATAGCCGCCTTGTAGGCCTGCAGGCCGGCCAGGGGAACGCCGATGAAGTTCACCAGGTCGTTGGCGGCAAAGGCCATCGCCAGGGCGAAGGTGCCGATCAGGACGATCGGTTTGAGGATATTGACCTTGAGCAGCTGCAAAACCAGCAGCACCACGACGGAGGCGGCGAAGATCACCAGCAGCATGGTCAAAACGTGGGTGTCGATCCAGGCCACCGTCGCCCGGGGGATGAACGAGGCACCCTTGGCCCCCTTGACGAGGATGAAATAGGTGATCGATGCCAACGCCACGCCGCCCCACAGTGCGCCGTAACGCTTGATCCGCTGGCGGTAGTCGAAAGTGAAGAGGAGCCGGGTGAAGAACTGCACCACGGCGCCGCAGACGAAGGCAACCACCACCGACAGCAGGATCCCCATGATGATGGTGATCGCCTTGGCCGAGTTGATGTAGTCGATGATATTGGCAAGGGTGTCGCCGGCCTGGAGGATTTTCAGCAGCGAGACGGCGACCGCCGCGCCGAGCAGCTCGAAAACTATGGAGACGGTGGTCGAGGTCGGCAGGCCGTAGGTGTTGAAGAGGTCGAGAAGGATGACGTTGGCCAGCATGACTGCGAGGAAGATGGTCAGCAGCTCCGGCATGGTGAAGAATTGCGGGTTGAAGATCCCCTTGCGGGCGACCTCCATCATGCCGCTGGAGAAGGTGACGCCGGCGAAGATGCCGAACGCAGCGATAGTGAGTATGACCGCCCGGGGCGCGACCCGGGAGCCGATGGAGGAATTGAGGAAGTTGACGGCATCGTTGCTGACGCCGACGAAGATGGCGAAGATGGCGAACAGGCCGAGGATGGCGACGCCGATCAGGAGAATCTCTGTGCTCATGATGTGTTAGTGTCCTTTCGGTCCTATGCTGCGTTGCCATTCGACCGCCTGCCACTACCCTCGAATCAGGCAAACGCACGGTAGGGTGAAAACCCCGCTTGTTTTCCAGCTTGCTCCCATCCGCTCCGGGCCTGCTGCTTCTGTCCGTAAAAAACCGGACAGACGCGAGAGGCCGTCCGGTCCGGATTCCTGTTCGAGCGGAGTATGAGGCTCCAGCGGCTGTTTTCCGGGGAAGAGTGGGAAGCACTTTTCTCCGGCGCAGGAATTGCTCGGATTGTGTTAGCCCTCTATAGAGCAGAATTGTTAGGATTGTGTTAGTGCGACATTAAATTACGCAAATATGAAGCGGCGCCCAGTCTCTTCGGGGTGCGCAACGCATCGAGGAGCGTCACCCTTGTCCGTCGGCCGGCGACCAGCCCGAGTAGGGATGAGAGGAGAGGTACTGGTTGTAGAAGCGATGGTCCTCGGTCACCTCCCTGCCTGCCCAGGGGGGCAGTTCGATATCCCATTCGCCCGGTTTCAGTTCGACCTCCGCGAGCAGCAGGCCGCGGTTTTCGCCGTGAAACTCGTCGATCACCCATTCGCGTCCGGCATGCTGCAAAGTATAGCGGGTCTTTTCGATCGCGTGAGGCCGGCAGAGTTCGAGTAACTGCCGGGCGTCATCGACCGGAATGGCATATTCGAATTCGAGCCGGCTGCCTCCCAGTGTTGGTCCCTTGACGGTGAGAAAGGCTTCCCTGCCGGCGAGGCGCACCCGCACGCTGCGCCCGGGGTCGTCATTGAGGTAGCCCTGGCGCAGCTCCTCGCCGGAAACCCCCTTCCGCCAGTCATCGCCGCCCACCAGGAATTTCCGTTCGATCTCGATGGCCATATCGGACCTCCTGATTAATTTCCGGAACACTGCAGGGCGCGCCGCCTCCCGCGGTCGAAAGCGGCGGAACGTTCCGGCAACTTGCATCGCCTCTTTCCGCCTCCGCTCCCGAGCTGCTCGGGTTCTATATGGTATTGTACTTGGAATGCCGGGAGATGGAGAGCTCTGACCGTTTTTTTACAGGATCACGCAAATAAACATTTTTTCAATCACCGAGCCCCCCGGGAAGAGGGAAGCACGCCCCCGGATTCCTGCTAGACTCTTAATCGGAGGTGCCCTCCGCCGGAGGGATGGACATACCCTTTTGCCTCAGGAGGCGGCCGCAGAGCGTTGGACGGGACGATTGGCGCGACATACCGGGGCGGGAACCGCTGCGACTTTGTCGTCTGGGCGCCGCATGTCGAGACGGTCGAGGTTCATCTTCCATCTTCGAAGCGGACCCTGCCCATGGTCCGGGACTGCCGGGGCTACTGGCGCACGACGGTGGAGGAAGTGCCCGCGGGCACCGATTACCTCTATCGTCTCGACCGGAAAATCGATCGCCCCGACCCGGCTTCCCACTGGCAGCCCTTCGGCATCGATCGGGCTTCGCGCCTCGTCGACCATTCCGCCTTTGCCTGGCACGATGGAAGCTGGGGCGGGCGCCGCCTCGACGAACTGGTCATCTACGAGCTGCACGTGGGAACCTTCACCCCGGAAGGGACCTTTGCCGCCGTCATCCCCCGTCTCGCCCAACTGGCCGAGTTGGGAATCACCGCCATCGAGCTGATGCCGGTCGCCCAGTTTCCCGGTGAACGCAACTGGGGTTACGACGGGGTCCATCCCTTCGCCGCGCAGGACAGCTACGGAGGGCCCGACGGGTTCAAGGCCCTGGTCGATGCCTGCCACGGGGAGGGCCTGGCGGTGGTTCTCGACGTGGTCTACAACCACCTCGGGCCGGCCGGAAACTACCTGCGGGAGTTCGGCCCCTATTTCACCGCCCGGTACCACAGCCCCTGGGGCGAGGCGGTCAACTTCGACGGCGGCGACAGCGACGAGGTCCGCCGGTATTTCATCGAAAACGCGCGCCACTGGTTCCGCCGCTACCATGTCGACGCCCTGCGCCTCGATGCCATCCACGCCATCTACGATTTTTCCGCGAAACCCTTCCTTCTGGAACTTGGCGAGGAGGTCCGGCAGCAGTCGAAGCAGCTGGAGCGGCCCTGCCTGCTGATCGCCGAAAGCGACCTCAACGACTCCCGGGTCATCCGCCCCCCTCAGGCCGGCGGGTATGGTCTCGATGCCCAGTGGAGCGACGATTTCCACCACGCCGTCCATACCCTGCTGACTGGCGAAAGCCAGGGCTATTACCGGGATTTCGGCCGCTGCGAGGACCTGGTCCTGACGCTGCGCGAGGGGTTTGCCTACGCCTGGCGCTACTCGAACTATCGCCGCCGGCGTCACGGCAACTCGGCCGTCGACCTGCCCGGCAGGCAATTCGTGGTCTGCAGCCAGAACCACGACCAGGTCGGCAACCGGCTGACGGGAGAGAGGCTGATTACCCTGGCCGGGTTCGAGGGGGCCAAGATCGCGGCCGCCGCCGTGCTGCTGGCGCCCTTCCTGCCGCTGCTGTTCATGGGGGAGGAATATGGGGAAACCGCTCCCTTCAACTATTTCGTCAGTTTTCCGGACCCGGAGCTGAACGAGGCGGTGCGTCGGGGAAGAAGGGAGGAATTCCGCTCCTTTCACTGGCACCGGGAGCCGGCCGATCCCGGCAGCGAGGCGACCTTCGAGAGCTCGAAGCTCTGCTGGCAGAGGCGGCACGAGGCTCCCGGCCGGGAATTGCTGGCCTTCTACCGGCGGCTTCTGGAGCTGCGGCGGGAGATCCCCGCGCTGCGCAACCTTGAGGAAAAATGCGATGCGGCGGTCGCCGGGAACGGAGGGAAGGCCGTCTGGATGACGCGTCGCGATGCGGACTGCCGGATCCTGGTGTTGATGAACTTCGACGAGGTAGCCTGCCAGCCGGTTTCTCCGGTGGCGGACGAAGGCGCGTGGGAGAAGCTGCTCGATTCCGCCGACGCCGCCTGGCTGGGGCCGGGGGCAACGTTGCCGGAGCGCATCGAGCAGGGAAGCCGGCTCGAAATGCCAGCCCGCTCCTGCGCACTCTACCGACAGCTGCCGTCTCGGAAAGGCTGAGAATTCCATGCGCATCCCGATCGCCACCTATCGTCTGCAGTTCTCCCCGGCATTCGGTTTCAACCAGGCCCGGCAGCGGCTCGACTATCTCGAGGAGCTGGGGATCTCAGACCTTTACGCCTCGCCCGTCTTCAAGGCCCGCAAAGGCAGCACCCACGGCTACGACGTGGTCGACCACAACGCCCTCAACCCCGAGCTGGGCTCCGGCGAGGAGTTCTCGGCGCTGACCGCCGAGGTCCGCCGCCGGAAAATGGGCTGGCTGCAGGATATCGTCCCCAACCACATGGCGGTCGACGGCGACAACCGCCTGCTGCTCGACGTTCTGGAGAACGGACCGGCTTCCCGCAATACCCGCCTGTTCGATATCGACTGGAGTCAACCCTACGGAACCCGGCGGCCGAAGGTCCTGCTTCCCCTGCTGGGGCGGTTTTTCGGTCGGACCCTGGAAGAAGGCGAGTTGCACCTGGAATACGGCGAGCAGGGCTTTGCCATCCGCTATTACCAACTGCGGATTCCCCTGCGGGTCGATTCCTACCGGGAGACACTGGAGAGCTGCCTGCGCCATCTCCAGCGGCGGCTCGGCGAGGAGCATCCCGATGCCGTCCAACTGCGCAGCCTCATCTACATGCTTGGCACCCTGCGCTTCGATACCGATCAGGATATTCGCTTCGAACAGACGGCCCTGCTGAAGAAAAACCTCTGGAACCTGCATGCGAAAAGCGCCGAGCTGCGGAAGACGCTGCGGAAAGTCCTGAAGGAATTCAACGGCAGGAAAGGGCGGCCGGAGAGCTTCAACCGCCTGGACAGCCTCCTGGCCGACCAGTGGTTCCGACTCGCCTTCTGGAAGGTTGCCACCGAGGAGATCAACTATCGCCGTTTCTTCTGCATCAACGAGCTGATCTCTCTGCGCATGGAGCATCCGGACGCCTTCGCCCTGGTCCACCGGCTTCCACTTCGCCTGCTGGGCGAGGAGAGGCTGAGCGGCCTGCGCGTCGACCATATCGACGGGCTTTACGACCCGCATGCCTACCTGGAGCAGCTCCGGGCCCTGGCGCCCGATGCCTACCTGGTTGTGGAAAAGATTCTCGCCCCGCACGAGGACCTTCCCGAATGGCCGGTACAGGGGACGACCGGCTACGACTTTCTCAACGTCCTCAACAGCGTTTTCTGCCAGCGGGCGAACGAAAAGGCCATGACGGGTATCTACGCCCGCTTCGTCCGGCAGAGCCCGGACTTACCGGAGATGGTGGTGGAAAAAAAGCGCCTTATCCTGGACCGGCACATGGCCGGAGATGTCGCCAACCTGGTGCGCCGCCTGCGCAGGCTGGCTCGCCGCTATCGCTACGGCAGCGACCTCACCCGCCACGGCCTGACCCGCGCGCTTTCCGAGATCATGGTCCGGCTGCCGGTCTATCGCACCTACCTCGCAGCCGGAGAGATTTCGCAGGCGGACCTGGATCGTCTCGGGCAGGCCCTGCAACAGGCGCAGGAAGAGAACCCCGGCCTGGTCAACGAAATCGATTTCATCGGCAAGGTGCTGCGGCAGGATTTCGATGCCTTCCTGGAGCCGGGGGTGCGCAGCGGCTGGCTGCGGTTCGTCATGCGCTTCCAGCAGTTCACCGGTCCCCTGACGGCCAAGGGGTTCGAGGACACCCTGCTTTACGTCTACAACCGGCTCCTGTCGCTCAACGAGGTGGGCGGGACGCCGGACCGCTTCGGCCTGGAGGTGGAGGAATTTCATAATTTCTGCCGGCAGCGCCGGCGTGACTGGCCGCACTCCATGAACGCCACCTCGACCCATGATACCAAGCGGGGCGAGGACGTGCGGGCCCGGATCAACGTACTCTCGGAAATCCCCCAGCGGTGGCGCCAGGCAGTGCAGGAATGGAGCCGGCTGAACCGGCCCCTGAAGAAGTCCCTCGGCCGCAGGAAGGTGCCGGATCGCAACGACGAATATTTCCTTTACCAGACGCTGGTCGGGGCATGGCCGGCCATGCCGGAGGAAGTTCCCGCCTTCGGCGACCGCCTCTGCGACTACCTGGTAAAGGCGGTCAGGGAGGCCAAGGTGCACACCGCCTGGATCAAGCCCGACCAGGCCTACGAAGAGGCTTTCACGGCCTTCGCCCGGGAGCTGCTCGACCCGAAGCACCCCTTTCTCGAACATTTCCTTCCCTTCCAGCGGGAGATCGCGTTTTTCGGCATGCTCAACTCCCTGGCCCAGACCCTGGTCAAGATCACCGCGCCCGGAATTCCCGACTTCTACCAGGGCTGCGAGCTGTGGGACCTGAACCTGGTCGATCCCGACAACCGCCGGCCGGTCGATTTCGACTGGCGCAGTACAGCCCTGCGGGAGGTGAAGAAGGGCTTTCGCCGGGACCCGGAGGGATTGCCGGAGGAGCTCCTCGATAAGTGGGAGGACGGCCGCGTCAAGCTCTTCCTGATCTGCCGCGCCCTGGAGGTCCGCCGCCGGTTCCACGTTCTCTTCGACGAAGGCGACTACCGGCTGATCACCGCCGAAGGCGCCCGCGGCGACCGGATCCTCGCTTTTGCCCGGACCCGCGGAACGAGCGTGGCGGTCACGGTGGTTCCGCGTTTTCCGACCGCCCTGGTGGAGGCCGTGAGGTCGCCGCTGGGTCCCGGGGTCTGGGGCGATACCCGGCTGGAGCTGCCACCGGCCGAGTGGAAGGAGGCGATTACCGGCAGGCCCCTGGGGCGCCGGGATTCGGTTCCGGTGAGCGAGGTCCTGTCCGGGTTCCCGGTGGCGCTTTTGGTGGGGAAGGGATGAGGTGGCAGGGGAGCTTAATTCGGTGTGATATAGGTATTTCAGCGCCGAAGATCGATGGATGGCTGCAAAGACAAACCGGGGTCAGGTGCATTGCCAGAATAGGTTCAATAAATCAGGGTTCGTTCCCAACTGGGGAGCAGGAGGCAACGGCCTCCATAAATTGTCCCCGCTTCCCGGTAGGGAGCGAACGTTGGTGTAGTGCAGCGGTTGGGGTGAAGTGCACAACGGGGGAGTTTGTTTGCAACTTTCCCGGAGAACGCGGAACAACGAATGAAAAGGAGTTCGCCATGTTAACCCTGCGCAAGTCGAAAGATCGTGGACACCACCAGGAGAAGTGGCTCGACAGCCGGCATACGTTTTCCTTCGACACGTATTACGACCCCGACCACATGGGCTTCCGGGACCTGCGGGTGATCAACGAGGACCGGGTCAGCCCGGACCACGGTTTCGGCATGCATCCCCACCGGGACATGGAAATCTTTACCCTTGTGCTGAGCGGGGCCCTGGAGCACCGGGACAACCTTGGCAATCGCGAGGTCATCGGCCCCTGGCAGATACAGAAAATCACCGCCGGAACCGGCATCCGGCACAGCGAAACCAATCCATCCACGACCGAGGAGGTCCACCTCCTCCAAATCTGGATTATGCCGGAGGAGAAGGGGCTTGAGCCCGGATACGTCCTCAAGGATTTCTCCTCGGCCCCCGAAAACCGGCTGACCCCGATTCTGACCCCGGACGGCCGCGACGGGTCGGTCCAACTGCGGCAGGACGCGGCCGTCTATCTCGGCCGTTTTTCGGCGGGCGGCTCGGCCGAATTCCGGCTGGAAGAAGGACGCCATGCCTGGGTCCAGGTGATCCGCGGCGAGCTAGCCGCCAACGGCCAGCGGATGGAGGAGGCAGACGGTGCCGCGATCAGCGAAGAGGAGATGTTGAAGCTAACGACCGAAAAGGGCACCGATTTGCTTTTGTTCGATCTGAACTGATTGCAGGGAGAGTCCGCGGCGGAACAGGGGTTTTCGACAAAGCGGTGCGGGAAATAACGCCTCCGGATTTATTCGAACCGGAGGCGTTCTGTTTGGGAAAAACTTTCCTCTCGCCCGCTCCTTGCAGTCGCTAGAGATGGTTTTCACAGCTTTTGGACGGTGAATCGGCTGTAGATGAAATCTGTTGCCATGGCCCGAAAAATATGGAATTCTCAAAAGTTGAGGCCGGCCGGCGCCGAAGCGTCGCCCCGGCGGAGTGTCATTCGAAATCCCCAACGGGGCAAGGATAGGAAAACATGGGTCTGAACGGGCGGAAACTGGGCATTTTCATCGTGCTGGCCGGGGCGGTGCTGGCGGTCTGGCTGGCGGCCGGCAGCCTGCGCGAGAAGGGCCCGGCGAGCGGGAAGGAAAAGAATGCGCGCGTGGCGCCGGTGGAGGTGGCGCCGATCGAGCACGGCCCGATCGTGTTGCGGCGCACTTTTACCGGGGCGCTGGAGGCTCGGGCCGAATTCGTCGTCGCGCCGAAGGTCGCCGGGCGGGTCGAGCGCCTGAGGGTCAACCTCGCCGACAGCGTCGAGCGGGGAGAGGTGGTGGCCGAGCTCGACAACGAAGAATTCGTTCAGGCCGTCGCCCAGGCCCGGGCCGACCTCGAAGTGGCGCGGGCGAACCGCGCCGAGGCGGCGAGCGCCCTGGAGATCGCCGAGCGCGACCTGGCCCGCGCGGCGAGGCTGCGCGAGCGGGGGGTGGCCTCCGAGGTCCAGTACGACGCCGCCAGGGCGAACCAGTTGGCCAGGAAGGTCCAGCTCGAAGCCGCCACGGCCCGCATCGCCCGGGCCCAGGCCTCCCTGGAGGCGGCCAACATCCGGCTCGGCTACACCACCGTCACCGCCGACTGGGCCGGTGACGACAACGAACGGGTGGTGGCCGAGCGCTACGTCGACGAGGGCGAGACCGTTTCCGCCAATACGCCGCTGCTGCTCATCGTCGAGCTGCAGCCGATCAACGCCGTGATCTACGTCACCGAGGGTGACTACGCGCGCCTGCAGCCGGGCCAGGAGGTCGTCCTGAGCACCGATGCCTATCCCGGCGAGAGCTTTCGCGGCCGCATTGAGCGGGTCGCCCCGGTCTTCCGGCAGGAGACGCGGCAGGCGCGGGTCGAGCTGACCGTCGACAACCCGGGGCAGCGGCTCAAGCCCGGCATGTTCATCCGCGCCGAGATCGTCCTCGATCGCCTGGCCGATGCGACCATCGTTCCGGAGAAGGCGCTGGTCCGGCGCGATGACGTCACCGGGGTGTTCTCGGTTACCGAGGATGGAAAGACCGTGGT
>Ga0209919_1000954_pt1 | contig 14355 bp, 15 predicted proteins | sample SalPon2A_C_D2_MG_FD_185721 | JGI IMG/M metagenome (GOLD analysis project Ga0209919, IMG submission 185721) | Soil microbial communities from South San Francisco under conditions of wetland restoration - Salt Pond MetaG R2A_C_D2_MG (SPAdes)... | ecosystem: Environmental > Terrestrial > Soil >... | reverse complement strand
AATCCTTTGATCATGTTTGCCCAATAGCGCATCAAGATCGCGTGCCAGTGTCTTCAAACGTTTTTTCATTACATCATGGTAATCATTACCATGGGCATAGGCCGAAATCACACCCTTGTCAGATGCATATTCGGCATCTGATAATGCATAAGCTGGCGGAGAATAGCGCATGGCTACGCAGATTACCGTTTTGACCCCATCCAGCATGCATGAAGGATTTTTCCGTCGTGCAAGTCGTTCGCTTTCAGCCATCCAGGTCAGGTCTGCGTGAAAGCCTGCTGCTAACCATTCGTCAAGATGTTGACCGAATGGCGCGTCTATTTTCGGAAGAGTAAAATGGCATGCGTCGAAGCCATGCTTTGCCGCCAGTCGAACGATGCTCTCCTTCAGCACCGTTCCAGACGTTGCATGAGCGGCCCGTAAGTCCTGATTAACTGACATGCAGACAGGCTAGTGTAGGGCAGGTTCTTTACCAACTTGCATTTTCAAGCGTTGCCGCGCCAGGCAAATCAACTTGCACAGAGTACTCACACCCCTTATTGTCTTTTTTTAATCACTTGTATCTCTGGAGACCGGCTATTTCACATTCTAAATCCCATCCAATGGACCCTACTGAATCTTTTTATCGTTGGAGGCCCCATCCATGGCATGGACTGGAGGTTGGGCCGGAACACCCCCGCGTGGTAAACGCATTCATCGAGATTTGTCCATTTGATATGGTGAAATACGAGGTGGATAAAGTGACGGGTTACCTGCGTGTGGATCGTTCTGTGCGCTCTTCATCCCAGCACCCGACCCTTTACGGGTTTATCCCGCGAACATATTGCGGAGACCGTGTTGGTCGCCTTATGCAGGAGGCCAAGTGCGGTGATGGCGATCCGCTTGATATCTGCGTCATAACGGAACGGCCTATTTCCAAAACAGAAATTCTATTGAACGCCCGTGTCGTTGGTGGCCTGCCCATGTGCGATCATGGCGAAGCAGACGATAAGATCATAGCCGTGATCGAAGACGACCCCATCTGGGGAGGAATGAGTGATATCGATCAACTTCCGCCTGCTATTATTGATCGCCTGATGCATTATTTTTTGACATATAAGCTCAAGCCAAACGAGGCAAGTCAGGTGTCTATCGGCAAGCCGTACGGTTATGACCATGCAACAAAGGTTATCGAAGCGGCTATAGCTGATTACGCCGAGGCATTTGCTGAAACTTAGGATTGTCTCACTGGTCTGGGGATATTCATCTGATTAATCGCAGGACTTAATAATTAAACGCTATGAGCTTCTTTCAACTTTGAGCAGGCGTTCTTCGGGCTTATGGTTGGTGCAGGCAAGCGTCACATGGATCGTATGGTCACCCAACATTTCAGGGCATCGCTCAGGCCATTCGATCAGGCAAATCCACGGAGGCTGCATGTAATCACGAATGCCGATGCCTTCGAGTTCATCGGCCCCACTCAATCTGTACCAGTCCATGTGGGCGATGCTGCAGCCCCTTCCCTCATATTCCTGAATAATGGCAAATGTCGGACTGGGCATGGCCTCATCGGTGACCCCCAGAGCCCTCATCACAGCACGACAAAAAACGCTTTTTCCGGCTCCGAGATCCCCATGCAGGGCAACGATATCTCCGGGCTTAAGTGATTGGGAAAACTGGGCCGCAACATCGATGGTTTCAGCTTCGTTATGAAGCTTCTTTTTTATCACTCAGGTGCTCACCCAGCGTTTCGTTGTGCCAGCGCACTGATCACATCGTGCTTCGAGATCATGCCAATTACGGTATCACCTTCCAGCACCGGAAGATGATGCATATGAACATCGGACATGATGGTGGCAATATCATTCAGACTGGCGTCAGGCTGTACCGATTTCACAGATGGATTCACCAGATCCTCTGCAGTCATTGCCTGCATGCGGTTGATTTCCTCTTCAAAGCGCTCTTCACCAACCGGAATCACCATGTCAAATACCGCCAGAGCGGTAGGAAGGTGCAGGTTTGCCTGCTGATCAATCAGATCCGAATCGGTAATCACCCCTAACAGTCGCTTGTCATCATCCAGCACCAGCAGACCTGACAAATCCTCCTCGGCAAAGCGACGGGCGATTTCCGCAAGCGGGGTATCCATTCGACAGTTTGCAGGTTTGGGATTCATGATATCACGTGCCTTAAGCATGTTCGTCTCCTTGCGGATTTCCGGGATTTATTAACGTACAGCTGGATTATAGCCTAGGCCTTGCGATAAATCTCACCACCGCCGGCATTAAATGCATCGGACTGTTCCGACATGCCTGCACCAATGGCTTCGATTGCATCAATGCCATGCTCATCCGCATAATCACGAACATCCTGCGTGATCTTCATGGAGCAGAATTTAGGACCGCACATGGAGCAAAAATGGGCCACCTTGGCACTATCCTTGGGGAGTGTCTCATCATGAAAGGAACGCGCGGTATCCGGATCGAGGCTCAGGTTAAACTGGTCCTCCCAGCGAAACTCGAAGCGAGCTTTGGAAAGCGCATCATCACGTTGCTGTGCACCGGGATGTCCCTTGGCCAGGTCGGCCGCATGAGCCGCAATCTTGTAGGTGATAACGCCTGCTTTTACATCATCGCGATTGGGCAGACCGAGATGCTCTTTGGGTGTGACATAGCAAAGCATGGCACAGCCATACCAGCCGATCTGGGCTGCACCAATGCCGGAAGTGATGTGATCATAGCCCGGTGCAATATCGGTGGTCAGCGGGCCAAGTGTGTAAAATGGCGCTTCATCACAATGCTTGAGTTGCTCTTCCATGTTTTCCTTGATCATATGCATTGGCACATGGCCCGGCCCTTCGATCATGGTCTGTACATCATGTTTCCAGGCAATCTTTGTCAACTCACCCAGTGTTCTGAGTTCGCTGAATTGAGCCTCGTCATTGGCATCTGCAATCGCGCCCGGACGCAGGCCATCACCAAGTGAGAATGACACATCATAGGCTTTCATGATTTCACAGATGTCTTCGAAATGGGTATAAAGGAAGTTTTCCTTGTGATGCGCCAGGCACCACTTGGCCATAATGGCACCACCTCTGGATACAATACCTGCCAACCTTTTGGCTGTAAGCGGCACATAGCGCAGCAGTACGCCTGCGTGAATAGTGAAGTAATCCACCCCCTGCTCGGCCTGCTCGATCAGCGTATCGCGGAAGATTTCCCAGGTCAGGTCTTCTGCCACACCATCCACTTTTTCCAGCGCCTGATAAATGGGTACCGTGCCGATTGGAACTGCAGAATTACGCACGATCCATTCACGTGTCTCATGAATGTTTTTACCGGTCGAGAGATCCATGATGGTGTCGGACCCCCACCGGGTTGCCCAGGTCATCTTCTCGACTTCTTCCTCGATGCTCGAAGTCACGGCAGAATTGCCGATATTACCATTGATTTTCACGAGGAAATTACGCCCGATGATCACAGGCTCGAGTTCAGGGTGGTTGATGTTGGCCGGAATAATAGCCCGGCCGCGGGCAATCTCGTCGCGCACAAATTCAGGGGTGATGACGCGCGGAATGGATGCGCCCCAACTTTGCCCGGCATGCTGTTTGGTGATTTCGCGCAGGTGTTCACGTCGCTGATTTTCACGAATGGCGACGAACTCCATTTCCGGCGTAATGATACCTGCCCTGGCATAATGCATCTGGGACACATTCTTGCCTGCCCTGGCACGCAGTGGCAGGCGCGTGTGTTCAAAACGATGGCAGTCCAGAGAGGCGTCATCCCGGCGCTGCTGCCCGTATACGGAGCTCAGAGTATCCAGGGTTTCTGTATCCCCACGCTCTTCAATCCAGGCTGCTCGAATGGGCGCAAGTCCCTTCTCAAGGTCAATGGTTACATCCGGATCGGTATATGGCCCTGAGGTATCGTAAATCAGAATTGGTGGGTTTTCTTCAATGCCTGACTTGGTGTGTGTCGGGGACAGCGAAATTTCCCGCATGGGTACTCGGATATCGGGGCGAGAGCCTTCAATGTACAACTTGCGCGAATTGGGAAATGGTTGCTCCGCCTTGGCATTGTTGTTTTTGATTTGGGCTTCCGTCGAACTCATTTCGCCTCCTGGGTAGTATACTGTATCCGAACTTTAACGGATCCGAATCATACCTGAGTTGGGCACTCGGGTATAGACGTCTACCATCGCAACAGGCTATCAAAAAGCTGAACAGATGCAGCTATTTGGCATGATCCGGCGGGCCAAAATCATTAACTTCGCTTGTTAAATTAGATATTTATAAGCTCGTATTCGAGTAACTTTTCCGCAGAAAAGTGGCCGCTTTTATTGTCATATAACAGGCGGATTTTAAACTCTTCTTCACGTTGGATCATAGAATGCCCCGGGCCTTGCTGCTAGCATCAGCCCATGATTCTTCGGGGATTGCCAAGCCTTAGTCAGGATACAGCTGAACGACTGCTTCAATCGTATGTGATGGGGTCCCGCGAAGCATGGTCTGTACTCAAGGCATCAGGCGACGGGATCAGAGATTATCTGCAAGGGCAAATCACGCAGGACATTGGCAAGCTCACTCCCGAACAGGGTATCCATGCATGCCTCCTTACCCCGCAGGGTAAAGCCGTCACCGAGTTGTATATTATTGAAGGCCATCAGGATGAGTTGGTTCTGTTAACACCGAAAAGCCATGCGATGCAAACGGTCGGCAGGTTGCGTCAGTATGCCCTTTCCCCCGAACTCAGAATCGGCGTCGTTGATAGCCTCGGAATATGCTCCATACAAGGTGCGAATGCCGTGCAGGGACTGAATGGCTTCGGTGTAAAGGATCCCGGCCAGACCTGGCTGGCCAGCAGTAGGATGGATGGGCCTGAGATTATTACCATGGTGATGCCCATCGATCCGCGCGGTTTCTGGGTGATTGCTCCGAAGACTCACATTCAGGCCATTCTGGGCTCATCTGCTGCAGTGGCGTCAGAGCCGGAATTTGAAGCAATGCGTATCATTCGAGGAATCCCGCATTTTGGCGTCGATTGGGATGAAGGTATACATCCTCTCAATGCCAATCTGATCGAGTTCAATGGGGTCTCATTTGAAAAAGGGTGTTATGTCGGCCAGGAGATAACCTCCCGCATGCATTGGCGGGGCGGCATCAAGAAGAAGCTCTACCGAGTAGGTATCGAAGAACAGCCGGATTCGCTCCCCTGTCCGCTCTTTACCACGGCTAAAATTGGCGAATTAAAGTCCGCCGCTATTGACCATGAGGGAGCCTGTACCGGCATAGCTCTGCTACCAGTCGAAGTCGCCGAGTCCAAGGCCCCACTGACGCTGGAAAATGGTTCGATTGTAACCCTCCATGAGGCCTGTCATGCCTGATAAGCAATCATCCTTGTTCATCTGGTACAATGCCAATGAGCTGGTCATGGATGAACTTAAGGCCTGGCTCAAACTGGTCAAACAGGAAACCGGCCTTAAAGGTAAACTTTATGTGCGGCGCAAAGATGGGATAACCACGTATATGGAGACTTACAAGCGTGTCTCCGGTGCGGAGGCAATTGCCATCGAAGATCTGGCCGCAACCTGTTCACTGTTTACCAACATTGATCGTCGCTGTGAAAGTTTTCATAGAATAGATAAGGCCTGATCGGTTTAGGCGGATTATACTCAGATAAGCAGTACCACCGGCAGCGGCTTTTGATTAGGGTTCCGGCATGTCTGAAATCGCCACCAATATTGCCGTAAAGCTGATTCAACGCGAGTCGGTAACGCCCGCAGATGGCGGTTGCCAGAATTACCTTGCCTCCCTGCTGGCTCCGCTCGGATTTGTCCGCACCGAGGTGGATGCCGGTGATGTGACCAACAGCATTTACACGCGCATGGGCGAACTGGGTGGAACTCTTGCCTTTGCTGGCCATACCGATGTAGTTCCAACGGGGCCGGTTGATAAATGGGCTCATGCCCCTTTTTCCGGCGATATATTGGATGGCATTCTGTATGGGCGAGGTGCTCAGGATATGAAGGGTGCCATTGCATGCTGGGTTGCTGCCGTGGCAAACCTCTGCGCAGATTATACCCCACTGCCAACCATTCAGCTTTTGATTACATCCGATGAGGAAGGTGAGTCGATCGATGGGACCATCCGCATTATCGAACATATGCAAGCCAAGGGCGTGCTGCCTGATGCGGCAATTGTCGGAGAGCCATCCTGCTCTGAAAAGGTTGGCGACACGATTCGACGCGGTCGCCGTGGTGCGGTACAGGTTCGAGCTGTTTTTCACGGGAAGCAGGGGCACTCCGCCTATCCGCAGGATGCCGACAATGCGATTCACCATGCCGCCCCAGCCCTCGCGCGCATTGCTGCCATAGATTGGGGATCACCCGCAGATGGCTTTCCGCCTACCAGTTGTCAGATCACCAATGTGAATGGCGGCACGGGCGCCACCAACGTGATTCCGGGTCTCTGCGAGGCGGTAATTGATATCCGCTATAACCCGGGCAACAACTTTGACGGCATCAAGGCCATGATTGAGGCTGCCTGTTCAGATTGCGATGTCACGCTTGCTTTCGAGCACGCCGCGATGGCCTTCTCGACTGCCGACGGCCCGTTCCTTGATCTGGTATGCGACAGTATTAAAGCGGTGACAGGTATTGATACGGTTCGCGATACCGGCGGTGGCACATCCGATGGACGGTTTCTGGCTGCGGCAGGTGTGCCTGTGGCCGAGCTAGGTACCACCAACAGTACAATACATCAGGTAGGCGAACAGGTGGCAGTTGATGAACTGGCAACGCTAACGGCGATCTACACCGATATTATCAAGAACTTTGAGGGCTGAAAAATGACTGAAAAACTGGGTGCTGTTATCAACAAGCCAAGCAGATATCTGGAAACATTCGAGAACCCGAATCCCGAGCGCGATTACCATATCCGCATTGATTCGCCGGAGTTCACCTGCCTGTGCCCGAAGACCGGCCAGCCCGATTTTGCAGAAATCAAGCTTGATTATGTTCCGGATCAGCTGTGTGTGGAGCTGAAATCCCTGAAGCTGTACTACTGGAGCTTCCGAGACGAAGGCCACTTCCACGAAAAGGTGACCAATATGATCGCCAATGACCTGATCAAGCTGCTCGACCCGCGCTACATCAAGGTGCAGGCCGTATTCAATGTGCGCGGCGGGGTTTACACCACGGTTGAAGTTGAACACAGCAAATGAGCGCCCTCCCCTTCACCAAAATGCAGGCTCAGGGCAATGATTTTGTTATTTTGAATGGATTGAAAGACACCCTGCCTGAAATCACCGAGTCACTGGTCCGCAATCTTACCGAGCGTCGATACGGGATCGGCTGTGATCAGTTACTGGTGCTGAAGGCAAGCGACAAAGCCGATGCAGCCATGCATATCTTTAACAACGATGGCTCAGAAGCTGCCAATTGCGGCAATGGCCTGCGATGTGTGGCCGATCTGTTAATCAGAGATCTGAGACAGGATAGGGTCACGATCGCCCTGAAGGATAGGTTCGTGCATGCCGGCCGATCTGAGAAAGGGATCCGTATCGAAATGGGTGCGGCCAAAGTAACCGATCAGAGCGAAGCGCATGTCGATATCGAAATCGGCAATCCGCATCGCGTGTTTTTTGAAGCGACTGAAGAATTTCCGCACGACCGGAATGTAGAAATCGTCACCGGCCAGGTATCCGATCATGTGTATATCGACATCATCGAACGTGGCGCCGGACGCACCCCCGCCTGCGGATCAGGTGCCTGTGCCACGGCTGCCGCTATCTGGCATGTCGAAGGCCATACCCGCCCCCAAACCATCGAAATGCCCGGCGGCGAAGTTGTTGTTTCCGGCTCGCCTGACAGCCTCATTCTTGAAGGCGAAGTTCAGCATGTGTTTTCCGGGAAATATCAACTAGCTGAGTGATCGGTTCCGGCCAAAAGCGGTCGCTTATTTTTTTGTAAATAACGCCCGCATTAGGCCTTCGGCTTTGTGTTCGGTTTCAATTAATTCATGCTCGGGGTCAGAATCGGCGACGATGCCAGCCCCTGCTGCCCAATGCAGTTGGCCATCATGATGCCAGAAGGTGCGAATTAGGATGTTCATATCGGCTGAGCCATCCCAGGCCACGTAGCCGATACTGCCGGTGTACGGGCCCCGTGGGCGCTGTTCCAGCTCATGGATGATCTCCATGCAGCGAATCTTGGGGCAACCGGTGATGGTGCCTCCGGGGAACATGGCTCTGAATACGTCGATCACATCCCTGCCCTCGGCCAGCTTTCCACGCACATTGGAAACGATGTGTTGCACAGTGGCATAGCGCTCAATCGCCATGCGCTCGTTCACTTCAACACTTCCCGGCTGGCAAACCCTGCCCAGATCGTTTCTCTCCAAATCAACCAGCATGATGTGCTCGGCTCGCTCCTTTTCCGATAACAACAGTTCGGCACTCAGAATTTCATCGGCATCACCCTCTCCTCGCCGCCGTGTACCGGCAATCGGCCGCGTGTCTACTTCACCATCGGGTAGCATGCGAAACAGACGTTCGGGTGACGCAGACAGAAGGTGCATGACTCCCCGTTTAGACTCGATGCGGGCCATGCAAGAAAATGGAGCTGGATTCACACGCCTGAGCATGTCGTAGAGAGAAGGCAGCAGATCAGCATCCAGGTTGGCATGCCAGAAGCGGGCAATATTAGCCTGAAAGATATCTCCAGATGCAATATATTCACGAACATTACGAACGCTATTCTTATATTCTTTACTAGAAGTTACGTTAATATCTTCATGTGAAATATCAATATTCTTGGTGTCTGGCTTTTGGGGTTCGCCGTCTATCAAAGATAACAACTGATCCAACTGATCCTGGCTCTTGGCCGCCAGATGCATCACCGAAATATCGGCATCGAAACAGACTGAAAAGTCGGGAAAGAATGCCGAAAATACCGAGCCTGCTGGCTGAGCTGCAGGCTTAGGCAGCTTCTCCAGAAGATTGCCTGCTTCATAGGAGGCATACAGCAAACAGCGCATGGCCGGTGAAGCCTGACTCCCCTGTAACATTTCCTTCAAAGCGGAAAAATAAGCATCGGATTCATTTTTAGGGACTACCGTATCAAGTGAACAATGTCGCCCTGCCCTTGAAGCAAGATGCTGGCGACCATTTCCTGAAGGGTCTTCAAGTATGGCCGAAAAGTGTTGTGGGAATGAAGCAAAAAGGCCGTAAGCGCTTAGCTTACGGCCTTGAATCGGTATGGAGCGAAATAACACGCTCTTATCCTGTCCGCTTGTTAAATCAGGAGAACTTGCGCAGAACCACTGATGCGTTGGTGCCACCAAAACCAAATGAATTGGAGACAGCCACTTTCACATCAACCTCACGCGCCGTGTTAGGCACATAATCCAGGTCGCATTCAGGATCCTGTTTGTCCAGATTGATGGTTGGAGGAATGATGCCGTGGTGAATCGTCAGCACCGAAAATGCTGCCTCAATACCACCCGCAGCCCCCAACAGGTGACCGGTCATGGACTTGGTGGAAGAAACCATCAGGCCTTTTGTGGCGTGATCACCAAAGGTTGCTTTAATCCCCTGTGTTTCGCAGATGTCACCCTGCGGTGTTGATGTCCCATGTGCATTGACGTAATCAACTTCGTCAGGGTTGATCTTAGCCGAAGCGAGTGCCGCTTTCATGCAGCGTGCTCCACCTTCACCGCCCGGAGATGGCGCGGTCATGTGATATGCGTCGCCTGACATGCCGTAGCCGACTACTTCAGCCAGAATATTGGCGCCACGGGCCCTGGCTGAATCCAGTGATTCGAGAACCAGAACACCAGCCCCCTCACCCATGACAAAGCCATCGCGATCAATATCCCAGGGGCGTGATGCCCGTTCAGGTTCCGCATTGCGTGTGGACAAGGCTTTGGATGCGCTGAAGCCACCGATACCAAGTTCACAGATGCATGCCTCACAGCCGCCAGCAATCATTGCATCAGCATCGCCTTTGACGATAAGGTCAAAAGCATCGCCAATGGCATGGGTACCGGTTGCGCAGGCTGTTACGGTTGCCGAATTCGGCCCCTTGGCACCTGTGCGCATGGATACCCAGCCGGAAGCCATATTGATAATGGTCTGCGGAATGAAAAAAGGCGAAATCTTGCGCCGCCCGCCCACTTCGTAGGCTCGCATGGTTTCTTCAATGGCAGTCAGACCACCAATGCCCGAACCAATGATAACCCCGACGCGCTCGGCATTTTCCTCGTTGATTTCCAGACCGGAATGCTGCAAGGCCAGATCAGCCGCAGAAACGCCGTAATGGATAAATGTATCCATCTTGCGGGCATCCTTGCGGTTGATGAAGTCTTCAATATTAAAGTCTGGTACTTCACCGGCAATCGTACATGGCATATCGGTTGCTTCAGCATCAAAGCGAGTAATGCGCCTGATGCCGGATTTCCCGGCAATCAGGTTATTCCATGTCTTATCGGTGCCTGTACCCAAGGGGGTAATCAGGCCGACGCCGGTGACAACAACGCGTCTGGTCATAAGCTATTATTCAGCCTTGGCAGCGACGTAATCGATAGCGTTCTGAACGCTCTGGATCTTCTCTGCATCTTCATCCGGGATTTCAACACCGAACTCTTCTTCAAAGGCCATGACAAGTTCAACGGTGTCCAGTGAATCTGCACCCAGATCATCGACAAAGGATGAATCCGGATTGATCTCGCCCTCGTCAACATTAAGCTGATCGGCAACGATTTTGATAATTTTTGCTTCGATTTCTGCAGACATAAGTCCCCCCGAAATTTGAAATTTAATTAGGTGCGGCTTCTATCATAGTGAACTGACCCGCACAAGCCTGAACACTCCCCATCCCCTGTATTCCGGAAACGGAAAAACTATACATAAATCAGCCATTCAATCCACGAAATGTTTCACTCTGGAAGCGCTGGCTGACGGTAAATTACATATGCATGCCGCCGTTTACATGCAATACCTGTCCGGTAATGTAACCAGCAGCATCACCGGCAAGGAACACAACAGCAGCGGCAATATCCTCAGGCGCACCCAGACGACCCAGAGGAATCTGGGAGGCAAGCGCTTTTTGAGCATCTTCGCCGAGTTCTGCGGTCATATCGGTGGCAATAAAGCCCGGCGCCACCGCATTGACGGTGATGCCGCGCGAACCGATTTCTCTCGCCAGCGAGCGGGTCATGGCATCAATGCCACCCTTGCTGGCGCAGTAATTGAGTTGCCCGGGGTTGCCCATTGAGGCGACCACGGAAGAAATGTTAATGATCCTGCCAAAACGCGCCTTCATCATCGGCTTGAGTGCAGCCTGCATGGCGAAAAAAACCGATGATAGATTGGTGTCGATTACTTGTTTCCACTCATCAGACTTCATGCGCATGGATAGATTGTCGCGTGTAATACCGGCATTGTTCACCAGCACATCAAGACGACCGAATTTTTTAGCAGTTTCCTGCACGAAGGTCTGAAGTGCTTCACTATCGGCTACATTGACTGCCTTGGCATACACTTCGACACCGGTTTTTTCACGGATCGCATCAGCAGCTTTTTCAATGGTGGCTGTTGCTGTTCCGCAGATAGACAGATTATACCCGGCTTCCGCCAGCTGCATGGCGATGACGTATCCGATGCCGCGACTGGCACCGGTCACCAAGGCTGTTCTCATCTCCGATGTATTGCTCATCCTGGCCCCCGTATTCAACTATTAAATGCTGTTGCACAATCGTGCAACTGCTCAGGTGTTGCAATGTTGGCGATCGTGATCTCGCGTTCAATGCGTTTGCACAGACCTGAAAGTACCTTGCCCGGCCCCATTTCAACGCCACGGCTCACACCTGAACGACGCAGACGCTGTACCGTTTCAGTCCAGCGAACCGGTGAGGTCAGCTGAGCAACAAGTGCTGCACGAATTTCGCTCAACGACTCCAATGGAGCTGCCGAAGCATTGCTCCATACGGGGCAGACCGGCTTGCTGAGATTAATATCCTTTAAACGCTCCTGCATGGCATCAGCTGCCTTTTGCATTAAAAGCGTATGCGATGGCGCACTGACGGGCAAAGGCAAGGCCCGCCTGGCGCCCGCCTCGGTGGATAGCTTCATCAGGCGCTCGACAGCTGGGGCATGCCCGGCGACTACGAGTTGACCGGGACAGTTATAATTTGCAGCCCAAACTTTTTCTTCACCCCGGGAAGCCTGAATGCATAGGTTTTCGATCTGCTCATCTGTCAGACCAAGAATGGCCGCCATACTTCCAAGTCCAGCAGGAACAGCCTCGGTCATCATTTTACCACGGAATGCAACCAACTGGACGGCATCGGAAAACCCCAGTGCATCTGCAGCGACCAGTGCTGAATATTCGCCCAGTGAATGGCCGGCTACATGGTCCGGCTTCACTCCTCCGGCCTGCTGCCAAAGTCTTAGCAGAGCTGTTGAAGCTGTAAGAAGCGCCGGCTGGGTGAATTCGGTCTGCCCGAGTTTCTCTTCGGCGTCATCGCGTATCAGCGCCCCGATATCATAGGAGAGAGCATCCGAAGCCTCTTCAAGAGTCCGGAGAACCACTGCTTCTCCGGCAAACGCATCAAGCATGCCTTTGGATTGTGAACCCTGACCGGGAAATAAAAATACTGTACTCACCATTGTTTCCTTTGGATGCGCCTATTTAGACCAGCGCATGAGATTGGCACCCCAGGCGAATCCGCCTGCAAAAGCTTCCAGAAGAATAATCTGGTTAGTATGTAACTTTCCGGCGCGATACAGGTCATCCAGAGCAAGAGGGATACTGGCCGAGGACGTATTGCCATGCAGCGGTACCGTAACAGCAACCTTTTCCATGCTTTTACCGAGCTTTTTGGCAGTCGCCTGAATAATGCGAATGTTAGCCTGATGTGGAACCAGCCAGTCGATCTGGTCTTCAGTCATGCTGCAATGCTCAAGCACTTCCCCTACAACCTCGCCAAGCTTGGTGACAGCCACGCGGAAGACTTCGTTGCCTTTCATTTCAATGGCAGCGGCACCGGCAGAATCAATGGAATAATCAATTCCTCTATATGTATGATCCGGATTGGCTCCGGGATGGGCATGATCGGCTTTTAACAAATCCCGATACGAGCCATCGGCATGCAGAACTGAACCCAGCACGCCGCCCTCCTCTTCTCTGGCTTCCAGCACCACAGCACCGGCTCCATCCCCAAACAGTACGCATGTGCCACGATCCTTCCAGTCAACAATCCGGCTCATTGCTTCTGCCCCGATCAACAGTACGCGCTTGAACATGCCTGCCCGCATCATGCCATCGGCCTGAGCGAGGCCGTACACGAAACCGGAGCAAACGGCCTGAATGTCCCAGGCGGGGAAATTCTTGCCGCCGAGCTTGGCTTGTACAACCGCGGCCGTGGCAGGAAAAATCATGTCGGGTGTTGTTGTGGAAACAATCAGGGCATCTATGTCATCGATACCGATACCTGCGTCCGCCATCGCAACCCTGGCGGCTTCAACGGCAAGATCAGAGGTCATCTGATCTTCTGCAATGATATGACGCTCCCGGATGCCGGTACGCTCCTGAATCCAGGTGTCGCTGGTATCGACAAATTTCTCGATATCTGCATTGGTCAGGATGCGCTCGGGCAAATAACTGCCGATGCCGGTCACATGCACATGCAGTGAGCTCATGCTTCCAGCCCTTCCTGCAAGGTTGCGGTTATACGCTCAATCAATTGCTCTCCAACTTCTCTGTAGGCTACTGAAATGGCATTGGCAAAACTGGCCGCATCTGCAGAGCCGTGACTTTTCACAACAATTCCGTTCAGGCCAAGTAGTGGCGCGCCATTGTACTTGCCAGGATTCACTTTGTCCTTAAAGCGTATGAGTGCACTTCGTGCCAGCAGGGCGCCAGCCTTGGCAATGATACCCGTGGTAAGCTCCTGGCGCATGTTGGCGGCAAGAAATCGGGCGGTTCCCTCCATGGTCTTCAGGGCCACATTGCCCACGAAACCATCGCAGACAACCACATCAACATCATCGCCGAACAAATCGGTGCCTTCTACATTGCCGATATAGTTCAGCCCTGATTCTGCAAGCCTGTTTGCTGTCACTTTGACGACATCGGTTCCTTTAATATCTTCACTTCCGATATTGAGAAGGCCTACCCGGGGTGATTCAATACTCTCCGCCGCCTGCATATAACAGGACCCCATGATTCCAAATTGCAGGAGGTGATCTGAATTGCTATCGACATTGGCACCGGCATCCAGAAGCAACGTGCAGCCCCCATTGGTGGCAGGTATCATCGATGCAATAGCCGGACGATCAATCCCTGGCAACGTCTTGAGAATAAGTCTGGAAATGGCCA
>Ga0209919_1000953_pt1 | contig 14356 bp, 14 predicted proteins | sample SalPon2A_C_D2_MG_FD_185721 | JGI IMG/M metagenome (GOLD analysis project Ga0209919, IMG submission 185721) | Soil microbial communities from South San Francisco under conditions of wetland restoration - Salt Pond MetaG R2A_C_D2_MG (SPAdes)... | ecosystem: Environmental > Terrestrial > Soil >... | reverse complement strand
GTCCCCGCGGGGCCTGCCTTTTTTTTGTCGGGCTGTCAACTGAACAGCAGATAGATCAGCGGCAACAGAAATGCCGTCAACATGCCGTTCAGACCGATCGCCAACCCAGACACCGCGCCACCGAGATGATCGACTTCGAGCATCCTGGCGGTCCCGATGCCATGAGCAGCGGTCCCGACAGCCAGACCGACCGCAGCCGGCGACCTGACCCCGATCAAACGGCAAAATTCCGGACCGCACATGGCGCCAAGACAGCCGGTCAGCACGACCAGCGCAGCCGTCAGGGGCGGAATCCCCCCCAGTTTCTCGACGATACTGATCGCAATCGGGGTGGTCACCGACTTGGGCGCCAGCGACACGACAACCTCTCGGCTCCCGCCGAGAATCCAGGCCAGACCACCCGCCGATCCGATCGAAGCCAGGCAGCCGGCAAAGACCCCGATCAAGATCGATTTTTTCCTGGCCAGGATCTCTTGGCGCCGGGAATACAGCGGCACCGCCAGCGCGACGACCGAAGGCCCCAGCAGGAACAGGATGAAATCGCCACCGATCGCATACTGTCGGTAGGGGATATCAAGTCCGATAAGCAGAACGATCAAGCCGCCGATGGTGATGGCAACCGGGTTAAACAGGACACTGCGGGTGCGTCGATAAAGGAGCTGGGCCAGGGCGTACCCGATCAGGGTCACGCTGATTCCGAACAGGGGGGTGGACAGCAGTTCCTGGATCATTCCCCGCCTCCCGTCTCATATCGGTCGGCCAACCAGCCGGTCACGGCCATGACGACAAAGGTGCTGACCACCGTGGCCACGGTAATGGGCAACCATTCCTTGCCGATCAGCGCTGCATAGGTCATGACGCCGACACCGGCCGGCACGAAGAACAGTGACATGTGCCCGAGCAGCAAATCGGCAATTTCGCTGACCCAAGCGAGTCGCACCAGACCAGAGCGCAAGGAAATCAGCAACAACACCATGCCCAGCACATTGCCGGGGATCGGCAGCCCCAGGCTGCGACCGATCATCTCACCCAGCAACTGGCAAATCAGCAGTATGGCAAACCCGCGTACCATCGAATCCCCTGGTTCATTTCAATTCGTCCCGGAGTCCGGCCACGACTGCCTTGACCTCATCCAGAATCTCGCCGGCGGCGGCGCTCGCTTCCAGCTTAAGAAACATCTCGAACGCCTGCAGGGCCGCTTTCGGCGCTTCGTTATCAAGGCAGATGTTGCCGAGAGTCAGGTAGGCGAAAGAGAACTGCGGATCAAGCTGCAGGGCTTTACGGCATTCCTTTTCCGCCACCTCGAGATCTCCCGTGTCGTAGCAAATCTCGGCCAGGTTATAATGCCCTTGGGGGTCATCCGGATCAAGCGCCAGGGCCTGGCGATAACTTGTCACCGCAGCTTCGAAGCTGCCCATGGCATATTGCACGTCACCTAACGAGTTCAGCGCAAAAACCGACTCCGGTTCATGCCGCAAAGCCTTTTGATAACACTCGAGGGCCTGCTCAAGCCGGTTCTGGTTGAAATGGACCAACCCCACCGACACCCAGGCGTCGGCATCAGTGCTGTCTTGATCAATAATGGTTTGGTAAACATCGAGGGCCGCGTTGACCTGATGGGCTTCGAACAGGGCATCACCTAGCAGAAACAGGATCTCGTTATTGTCAGGGGCGAGCTTGCGGGCCTGGCCCAGGACATCGATAGCTTTTTGGGTTGTCCCCTGCTCGATCAGGGCTTCACCAAGCAGCCGCTGCGCTTCGGCAGAAGCAGGGTTGGCAGCGACTGCCCGGGTGAGTATCTGCACCGCCTGATCGACAAGCTCCTGCTCGAGCGCCAGACGGCCCTTTTCGAAAAGTTGTCCGAAATCGTCGTTCATCAATGACTCCTGTTGATCTTTTGTGACAGGTTGGCAGCCCAGCGAACCCCTTGCCAGAGCCCGCTCGGAGTCGCTGCGACTTTTTTGACCGGCACCCCCAGCTGCTCGGCAAGTTGAGCGATGGTCAGGTTATCCAGAAATATATCGGTCCCTTCCCTGAGCATGACATCCGGCACCAGGAGTGCCGAGCCGAGCTGCAGGTTTTCCAGCTGGGTCACGATATCCCGCCCGGCGACCAGGCCGGCCACCGACACGTCGCCGCCAAACAGGCGACTCTCTACAGCAACTGATTCTATCTGCACCCGACTCTTGTCTTCCAGCTTCTGCAGAAAAGCCGCTAATTCAGCGGCAAACGAACGCCCGGTCACTGCCGTCAACTGCAGATGGAAGGAAGAGCGAATCCGTGCCAGCAAACGACGCGCCTGGTGACGGAAATCGGCAATCATGCCGACTCCGTTTTCAAGCTGCGGGAAATCTTCGTAGTCTGAATAATCAGGGATGTCCCGACCGGCACGCAGGTACCATTCGTCAGCGGCAAAAACCCAGCGGGTGCCCCGTTCGTTGCGATACGTTTCCTGCAAGGGTTCGAGCAGATCAAGCACCTCAGCGGCTTCACCGGCTGTTGGCACCCGCAGACGCGGCAGTCCGGTACGCTGTCCGGTCAAACCGACCGGGACCAGGGCCAATGACAGAATCCCTTCGCCAAGGGCATGGAGATCATTGATCGTACGCTTAAGCTCGTCGGCGTCATTCCATTCCGGACAGACCACGACCTGGGTGTGCATGGCGATACCTCCGGCCAGCAAACGCTGCAGCAGCGGCAGAATCGGTGCGACCTCCCGGTGCAGCATCCGGTTTCGCAGCTGCGGGTTGGTCGTGTGAACCGACACGTAGAGCGGCGATAGTTGCTGGTTGATGATCCTTTGCAGGTCAGCTTCGGAAAGGTTGCTGAGAGTAACGTAGGCGCCGTAGAGGAACGAAAACCGGTAGTCTTCGTCCATGACATACAGGGTTGACCGTAACCCGCGTGGCAGCTGGTGCACAAAACAGAAGATGCATTGATTGCCACAGGACCTTGGCTGTGGATGTTCGAAAGCGAGGCCAAGATCATCCGCGACCTCCTTGTCGACCGCCAGCTCCCACAGTTCACCATTGGCCTTTTGGATTTCCAGCAGGACCGACTCCTCCGCCAGCCAAAAACGCGCATCGAGGCAGTCCTCGACCGGTTGGTCGTTGACCTTCAGCAGCATATCTCCCGCTTCCAGATCAAGCTCCCGGCCGATGGAATCTGGTGCGACCTGCTCGATGACAACCATAGCTGTTTCCAATTCAACAGTTGACGACGAAGTTTTCAGGGTATGACGAAACAATCCCTGCTGAAAACCGCAGAAATCAGCAGGGATTGTTAATGAAGGACATGCAGTGAAAGCTGGTCAGTCCCGTCCACCATGGAGACGGAAATTGCCGTCTGAAGAGGTAATAGATGAAATGGCATGCTTATACAGCAGCAGGTCACCACCGCTATCGACCAACACACAAAAGCTGTCGAAGGACTTGATGTAGCCTTCGAGTTTTTCACCCGACATCATGGTCAGGCAGATTTTGACCCGTTCTTTACGAGCCTGGTTGAGATATTGATCCTGAATATTAAATGGGGTTTTAGGCATGACCACTCCTTTTCATTATGCATTAAAACATTTCATTAACTCGGTGATTTTAGCAAACTCTCGACAGGAATCAACCCATAATATTTCCGGGTTCTTCCGAAACCAGGTCATTTGCCGTTTCGCATAGCGTCTACTATTGATTTTAACAGTGTTAACAGCATCTTCAAGCTCGATTTCATGATCCAGATATTGCATGACCTCTTGATAGCCGATGGTTTTAAACGCCTTCAGATCGCGTCGATAACCCTTGCTCAAGAGCCCCCGGACTTCCTCGACCAGACCGGATTCAAACATCTCGTCAACCCGCTGTTCGATGATTCGGTACAACTCTTCACGTTCAACGTCCAGACCGACCCAGACGGGTCGATACGGTTTTTCGGAAAAACGGTGCTGCCGCTGAAGCCTTGAAAGGGTCTGCCCGGTCAGGGCGTGAACCTCCAGGGCGCGGATGATGCGGACCTGATCGCGTGGCTGCAGGCGACCGGCCATCTCCGGGTCAACCTTCTGCAATTTGCTGTGCAGGCTGCCAGGACCATGGAGTTGTTCATACGACTGCAACTGCTGTCGCAAGGGTTCATCAGCTCCCGGCACATCAAGCAGCCCCGAGGTCAATACCTGCAGGTAGAGCCCGGTGCCACCCACAACCAGCGGCGTTTGACCGCTTTGCCTGATCTTGGTGATGGCACGATGGGCCATCTCAACATAGTCGCTGGCATTAAAATCCTGATCAGGATTGATGACGTCGATCAGGTGATGTGGGACCTGGTTGCGTTCCTCACGAGACGGTTTGGCCGTCCCGATATCCATCTCCCGGTAGACCTGGCGAGAGTCGGCCGAGACGATTTCACAAGGGAACTGCTCCGCCAGACGCAAGGCCAGCGCAGTTTTGCCACTGGCCGTCGGGCCGCAAAGAATCGGCAGGCGGGGCGTTAGCATCGACGTTATCCCCTTTTGAAGAAGCGTTCCATCTCGACCAGAGGGATCCGGTGCAGCACCGGCCGACCATGCGGACACTGGGCATTGAAGTCGACCGTATCAAGGTCGCCCAGCAATGCCCTGATCTCCTGGGCGGTGAGTGGCTGGTTGGCCCTGATCATGCCATGACAGGACATCAGGATCAGGATTTTATCGACGGCATCCTCGATGAGCAGACTTTTCCCGACGACGACCAGCTCGGCAACCACATCCCTGACCAGGGCGACCGCATCGACGTCGTGCAGAATCTGCGGCACAGACTTGATGGCGAAGCTGTTGCCACCGAAGGGCTCGATTTCAAATCCGAGTTGATCCAGTTTTGCAAGCTGCTGCTGCAGTTGGTCGGCCTCCTGGTGCGACAACTCCAGCATGGCCGGGAATAACAGCTGTTGGCACTCGATCCGGCCGGCGTTCCATTGCCGCTTAAAGCGCTCGAATCCGATCCGTTCATGGGCGGCGTGCTGATCGATAATGACCAGATCGTGGTCATCCTGGCAAAGCAGGTAACTGTTATGGTACTGCCCGATCATCACCAGCGAAGCGAAGAAACCCTTGGCGTCGGAAAACAGGGACTCATCGACAGGGACTGAAACGGGAGCAGGGTTGATAGCTGCGGGGGCGTATGGTTGTCTGTCCTGTTCAGGAGCGGATCCAGCACCGGAGCTCAACGGAGTATAGCTGGCTGGTTGTTCCGCCACGCCTGCGGCCTTGGTCTCCTCCCGATCACCGGGGTCAACGGCTTTACGGGATGCTGTGAGACTGAAGCTGGCATGCGTTCCGACGGCAGGAGCCACGGACCGTACCGAATCGTCGGCTAGCCAGTCGGATCCGCGCAAGACGTTTTTAACGGTTTCAACCAGAAAATCATGCACCTCGCTCTGTTGACGAAACCGAACCTCATGCTTGGTCGGATGGACGTTGACGTCGACCAACTCCGGATCCAGTTGCAAGAAGAGCACGACGACCGGGTAACGGCCACGCGGCAAGAGGTGCCGGTATCCTTCAAGCACGGCATGTTGCACCACCCGGTCGCGAATAAAGCGGCCATTGATAAACGTGTAGATGAAGCCGGTCGTTGCCCGGCTGACTGCTGGGGTTCCAAGCAAGCCGTCTATTTTCAGAACTGCGCCCTGCCGTTCGACCGGGCGCAGGTCCTTGAGCAAGGAACGATTCAGCAGCGCCCCGGTTCGATCGAGCAGGGATTGGCCGGGGAAAACGTCGATCAGGGCACGGCCATGATGATACAATTTGAAACCGATGTCCGGGCGGGCTAGCGCCAGCTTGGTGACAACTTCGCCGATATGACCTAATTCAGTCTCATCGCGGCGGAGAAATTTTTTACGCGCCGGCATTTTATAAAACAGGTCCCTGACCTCGACGACGCTTCCGGTCGCCATCCCGACCGCATCGGCGCGCTTGATCAGGCCACTCTCGAGATAGATTTCCCAACCGGCCTCCTCGGCCGCCGTCCTGCTGCGTAAGACCATCCGGCTGACCGCGGCGATCGACGGCAGGGCCTCCCCGCGAAATCCAAGGGTATGTAATTGGAACAAATCCGTCTCCGAACTGATTTTACTGGTTGCGTGCCGCTCCAGGCTGAGAAACAGGTCTTCTCGCCCCATGCCACAACCGTTGTCACTGACCCGCACCAGGCGCTTACCCCCTTTTTCGATCTCCACGACAATTTGTGTCGCACCGGCATCGATGGCATTTTCAATTAGCTCCTTGACAGCAGAAGCGGGTCGCTCAACGACTTCGCCAGCGGCAATCTTGTTGCAAAGGACTTCGGGGAGAATTTGAATCTGGTTGGGCATCTTGACCTGCCAGTCGAAATACAAACGGCCGGAGAACCGGCCGCTCAACACATCTTCAGGTTACGGCGACAGCCTACTTCTGTTCAAGACTGTCGAGCATCGATTCGATCTCGTCCAGATCGGCGACGTTTGACTCTGCGGCAAATCTTTCGAGTGGCTTCTGCAACAGGCCGAGATCTCCGGCAACACTGTCGAGCACCTGGTTGTCGATTTTCCCCAGCTTGCGTAAATAACCTTCGAACAGACAATTGTCGCAGATCGTATTAATAAGGCGGGGAACGCCACCGGCATAGCGATGAATACGCTCAACCGTGTCCTGGTTAAACAGCATCTTCGTCGAATTGGCAACCCGCAGACGATGCTTGATATAAGCCTCGGTGGTGTCCACGGCCAGCGACTTGAGGTGGTATTTGACCGCGACCCGCTGCGCCAGGGGTTCGTCCAGCCGCAAGCAGTCTTCGAGTTCCGGAAGACCGAAAAAGATAATATTCAGCAATTTTTTGCCGGGGATTTCCAGGTTCAGCAAACCACGGAACTCTTCCATCAACTCGCGCGATTCGAGCATCTGGGCTTCGTCAATCAAAACAACCGCCTTTCGTCCTGACTCTTCAATGGCAATCAAACGATCATACAGTTGCTTCAACAGGACCAGCCGGTCTACTGCCGGGTTATCGACACCGAGTTGCAGCGCAATCCGGGTGAGGATCCATTCCTGGGTGATCCCGGAATGCACCATCACCAGCAATGACGATTCATATTTTTCTTCCGGAAGCTGTGCCAACATTCTGCGCGCCAGGGTGGTTTTCCCGGTACCGACTCCGCCGACCAGAACCGCCAGACCCTTGTTGGAGTCTACAGAATATAAGAGCCGGATCAAGGCCTGGCTATGCTGCGAGGAATTGTAGTAAAACCGGGCATCGGGAGCATTGGAAAAAGGTTCACGCTCAAGCCCGAAATGTTCTAGATAACTCATATTGGCTCACCAAGGCAGCAGGCTGCTCAGAGGTAGGAAACTTTGTTCTTGCCCTTGTCTGGGCTCAAACTTTCATCAAGACCAGCATCTGAAATGCCCAAGGCCTTTTTGAGCTGTTTGATTTTCAGCCCAACATCGCGGAAGAAGTGATCAACCTGGGCAGCCTGCTGAAAATACTCCAAGGCAACATCAAGCTGGCCGTTTGCCTCCTTGAGCAAACCAAGTTCAAAGTTGAGGCTGACCCGCTCGGACTTATTCAAACCAGGTAAGGAGAGGCCTTCCGACAAGACCTGTTCGGCAATTTCAACTTCACCTTTTTCCGCCAGACAAACCCCCTTGAGAATCAACGCATCAAAGCGTCGCAAGTGATGCCGCATCGCCGTGGAAAATTCATTGACGGCATCATCCAGCAACCCCATTTCCTTGTAAGCGATTCCGAGGTTGAAATGGGATTCGGCATCCTCAGGGTCAATATCATCTTCAATTTCGGCAACCGCCTGTTCGCCGGCATCATCCCAATCAAACGCATCCTCGGCTGCCTCATGATCGAGCAGGACTGGCGCTTCCGACTCGGCAGTCAGCTCCGACCGGGCCATTTCCCCAGTGTTTGTTACCAACGTCCCTTGAGCGAAGATTTCAGTGAGCTTGGCCTGGGCTAGACGATTGTCGGGATCAAAATCCAGGATTTTTCGACAAACTTCGGCAGCATCATCGAACAGGCCCTGCTGGAGGTAGAATTCCGCTTCTTCAAGTTCGAAGGCCACGTTTACCGACAAGGCGCCCTCGGCCTCAGCTGCGGGAGCGGCTTCCTCGATCTCTGCTGCGGGAGCGGCTTCCTCGATCTCTGCTGCGGGAGCAGCTTCCTCGATCTCTGCTGCGGGAGCAGCTTCCTCGATCTCAGCTGCGGGAGCGGCTTCCTCGATCTCAGCTGCGGGAGCGGCTTCCTCGATCTCTGCTGCGGGAGCGGCTTCCTCGATCTCTGCTGCGGGAGCAGCTTCCTCGATCTCTGCTGCGGGAGCAGCTTCCTCGGCCCCGGAATCAGAGGGTAGACTGTCGTCGAGATCAAGGCTCAGATCAAGGTCAAGGTCAAGGTCAAGTTCCAGTTCGAGTTCAAGCCCGGCAGCTGTCTCTTCCGCGACAGCAGGCTCCTCCAGGGCAACGTCCTCCAAAAAATCGAGAGACACTTCGGCGCTCTCTTCACTGTCAGACCCTGGCTCATCGGGAAGCGGGCCTGTTTCGTCTGTCACCGGCTCTGGCGGTCCGTCCGCACCAGCATCAGCGGGTGAAAAATCTTCGGGCGACTCACCGGTAAGATCAGGCAGGCCGTTAGTGACGACCTCGTCAAGATCGTCCACGGCATTTTGCAGCAAAGAATCGTCGAGGGTTTCCAGGGTGGAGGGTTCTGCCAGTTCAGGCGTTGTCTCCTCAGCCGACATCAAATCGAACAATTTGTCGCCATCGCCAGACAACTCGTAGATTGCCTGCAGGGTTTTCAGCACCTGCTCATTGTGCGGCAACTGCTTTTGCAGGGTCTCGTAATACCCCTTAAGCACTGCAATCCGATCCTGCTCCAAAAATGCATCTTTCCATTCTTCAAGATTCTGCAGCGGTTCCTGATACTCATCTGCCTTGAAGCAGGCTTCGATATAATTCTGCTGCAGATCGAGATCCGCAGGAGCCAGAGCAAGCGACTGCTTGCTGGTCGCAGCCGCGTCGGCAAACTTGCCAAGCTGGTCATATCCATTGGCCAAACTGCGCAGAGCTTCCGCAGACTTACGAATATTTTCAGGCAAGGCGCAGAGCTGCTCAATCCCCTTGGCTGCCTGGCCGAGATTGATGAGTGCATCAGCCGATAGAACAAGCAGCGTCTGGTCATCCGGAAAGAAATTTTTGAACATATCGCAAAGCTTGACGACCTTGGTAAAATCACCCTTGTCGGTCAAGCTTTCCAGAACAGCATCAAACTCGTCCCGAGCCTTGTCTTTCATCCCGGTGACGGCAAAGACCTCGGCGATTTTCACCAGAACGTTGAGGTTCTCTGGCTCGAGTTCCTTCATCTTCTGAAGAACGTCGATCGCCTCCGAAGTCATCTGGTTTTTTTCGTAATAGGCAACGAGATTGCGATATTCAGACAGAGCGTTGCCGAGCAACCCCTGTTTTTCATTCAATTCTGCGAGGCGGTGATAATACTTGACCTGGGACGGATCAAGTTTTTGCATCTGCTTATAAACAGCAATGGCCTTCAGATAAAAGCCGTTTTCAGTGTAGTACTTGGCAACCACTTCATACTCATCAAGCGCTTCATCGCGCTGTCTGTCCCGACTCAACAGTTCAGCAAGCTTCTGGCGGCTGCGAATATCCTTGGGGTCGAGCTGCACAACCTTGCGGAAATCCTTGATCGCCTTGGCAAGCTGGTTTTTCTGCAGGCTTTTTTGCGCTGATGCGAGTAGTTTGGCTTTGTCTGACAACACGGTTCCCTGTCGAAAGAACTAATGATACCGAATTTTGAATCTAACGTATGCGCCGGACGACTGTCAAGGCTTATTCAAGCGAGTTTTTCTAGATATAGCGCCTATTTAGGCCTGCGTTCCAGGCCTCGAATTCATCCCGTTTTGCTGCGTATCCCGCCCGTCCCATCAACCCGTAAGTATACTCTTTGCCTTCCTCAACACCAGGCTGATCAAGCGGATCAAGCTGGTACAGTCCACCGGAAAAAACCGTCTGCACTTCGAACCAGTAGAGCAACCCACCGACCGCTTCCGGAGTGACACTCTCCAGGATAATGGTGCAATTGGGTCGCTGGTTTTTTGCCAGCGCCAAAGCGGTGGCCTGTTGCTCGCAACAGATGAGCTCAGCCATGGTTTTACCAGCCAGATAACCCAGATCAGGGGCACAGTCCATGCGTGGCAGGCGCAGCGGATTTCCGTAGTCCTTGAGGGCGAGGAAGGTAATCACCTTATCAAAAGGGCCCTCCATGTAGAGTTGGACCTGGGAATGCTGATCGGTTGTCCCCAGCGCCTTGACCGGCGTCGGCCCGGCATTGATAATCTCCCCGCCCAGGTTGAACTTTTTGCCCAGACTCTCGGCCCAGAGCTGGCGGTACCAGTCAGCGACGTCCCGCAAGCGGTCGCTGTAGGGCATCATGACCGAAATGGACTTCCCCTTGGTCACTGAGAGGAACTGCAGGACGGCGTTCAGGTAGGCCGGGTTCTGCATGAACACCGGCTGCGTAACTCGTCCATACATTTCGGCAGCGCCGGCAAGTAAGCGGCCGATATCGACTCCAACCAGTGCCAGAGGAAGCAGGCTGACCGGGGTGAAGACTGAAAACCGGCCACCGACACCGGCTGGAATTTCCGCCGAGCGGAAACCTTCCCTGGCGACCAGTTTGCGGAGCTCTCCCTTGCTCGGATCGGTTATCAGAACAAAGTGCTCCTGCCAACCGTTGGGTACCCGGCGAACAATCCACTCCTGCGCCAACAAAAACTGGCTGCTGGTTTCGACGGTGGTCCCGGACTTGGAAATAACCAGAAAGAGGGTCTCCACCGGTTCCAGCAACTGTAAAATTTGTGCAAACCCGTCGGGGTCGACATTGTCCTGCACGAACAATCTCGGCCGTCCGCCACGCAGCGTACGATCAAGCAGGTTGTGATGCAATGGGCAGAGCGCCCTAAACAGAGCCAGAGTCCCCAGTGCCGAGCCACCGATGCCAAGCACAACGACGTTTTCAAAGCGGCCGGCAAGCTCCTCGGCAAGGCCCATTACCGAATCTTGCATCTGCTGGTCGAATGGCAGATCGTAAAAAGGCAGGACCCCGGCCTCGCGGCGTTGCATCAGATCCTGGTGAATTCGCTGGCAGGGATCACCCAGCGCCAGCAAATCCCGGTCCTGAATACCGTGCTCCGGGCCGATCACATCAGCCATCATGTGGGTGTAATCAAACTGCAAATCCATCCTCATCCCTCCTGCTAACGGCATGACTGTTCATCGGCCTATATAAGTATTTCAGATATCAGATCTTTTTCAATCGACCGACTTCTGCTTGTGAAAGAAAGCGGTACTGGCCGGTCGGCAGTCTGTCCAGGGTCAGGAAGGCGTAGCCGGTCCGTTTCAAGCGGCTGACCGGCAGGCCGACCGCCTCGCACATCCGGCGGACCTGGCGATTGCGACCCTCGTGGATAGTCAACGAAAACCAGCTGTGCCCCTGTACGACCCGAACCTGGCTGACCCGCGCCGGTGCGGTCTTACCATCCTCCAGCAGCACCCCTTGCTCGAGCTGGCGGATGGCCTCACGCGATAACTGGCCTCGAACCCGGACCAGGTAGGTCTTGTCGATCTCGTGTTTGGGGTGCATGAGCTGGTGAGCCAGGGCGCCATCATTGGTCAGCAGCAACAATCCCTCGGTGGTCAAGTCGAGCCGACCGACCGGGTAAACCCGCACTGAAATATTTTTCAGCAGATCGGTGACGACGGAGCGCCCTTCGGGATCGTTGAGGCTGGTGACATAACCGGAGGGCTTGTTCAACAACAGGTAGATTTTTTCTTCCGCACTGCCCAGCCGCTGTCCCTGAACCTCGACCCGGTCCAAATCCGGGTCGGCACTGTCACCGAGGCTGGCCACCTGGCCATTGACGGTGACCTCACCGCGGCGAATCCACTCTTCGGCCTTGCGGCGCGAGGCCACTCCGGCCTGGGCAATCAATTTTTGCAGACGTTGTTTCATTGCTAGCAAAAAACCGGGCTTAACCCGGTTCTTCCTGAAGTTGATCAGCCTGAGAAGTCGGGGCTGAATCCTGATCAGGGCTAAGGGTCTCCTCAAGGGCTTCGACAACCCCAAGGGTCTCGGGCTCAAGGTCACTGAATTCTTTGAGGGACGGTAAATCGGCGAGATCCTTGAGCCCGAAAACCTCCAGGAAGTCTCGACTGGTGCCATAGATCAATGGTCGTCCGGGAATATCTTTCTTGCCGAGGATTTTAACCAGCCGTTTGTCGAGCAGGGTTTTCACCACGCCGCCCGAATCGACTCCGCGCAGATATTCGATTTCGGCCCGGGTGATTGGCTGGCGATAAGCGATAATGGCCAGGGTTTCCAGGGCCGCGCGCGAAAAGCGCGTCGCCTTGACCTTGGCCAACTTGCGGATCAGCTCGGCGTTCTCGACCGGAGTCCGTAACTGGTAGCCTCCGGCAACCTGCTCGAGCAGTATCCCCCCATCCCGCTCAGCATACTCAGCCTGCAGCTCTTCGAGTGCCCGCTTGACATCCGGCTTGTCGACTTCGGTCAACTCGACCATTTTCTCGAGGCGCAACGGTTGATCGGCAACCAGCAACAGGCTTTCCAGACCGGCTTTGAGATCAAAAGTAGCCAAAACTCTCCTCCTCATCCAGGGACGCGGTTAACTCCTCGGCCGGAACCGCCGGAAAAATCCAGATCGAGCCGAAACGGGTATTCTGCATCAGGCGTACGGTCCGCATCTTGACCAGTTCGAGCATGGCCAGAAATGTCGCAACGATTTCACTGCGCTTGGGTGCCTCGTTGAACAGTTCGTTAAACGCCAGGCTGTTGCGCGTGGCGACCTCCTGCAGGATATAGTTGATCCGCTCGGTGATGGAAACGTGCTCGATACCGATTTCATGCACATTGTCCTTGGGGGCGGCTTTCAACAGGGCCTGAAAGGCCTCGACCAGATCGAAAATGCCGACATCGACCAGATCGCCGCCCTCTTCCTCCTCCACCGGTGGCGGCTGCAAGCGGGAGAAAACATCACGCCCGTGCAGGGGACGGTTATCAAGTTCACTCGCCGCTTGCTTGTATTTCTGGTACTCGAGCAGTCGGCGCACCAGCTCGGCACGCGGATCGACCTCTTCCTCCTCGAGATCTTCCTCCTCCGGTGCCGGCAACAGCATTTTTGACTTGATATGAATCAGGGTAGCTGCCATTAGGACGAACTCGCCGGCCACGTCAAGGTTGAGGCTCTTCATCGACTCGATGACCGCCAGGTACTGACCGGTGATCTCGGCAATCTGGATATCGCAGATATCCATTTCGTTCTTGCGAATCAGATGCAAGAGCAGATCGAGCGGTCCTTCAAAATTCTCCAGACGGATATCGAGTGACACGTGTTAGTCCCTTACTGATTGATCAACAATGGGATCGTATTCATGGCCGAAGAAACCGCTGGGCCGGACAACAGGACGACCAGATGGTTGATGACCGGCTGAATGATGACCGGCCAGACCGGCGTGTAGAAAATGAGCAACAGGATAATAATAAAGCCAAACGGTTCAAAGCGGCTGAGCCACTCACCCTGGCGCGCCGGCAGCAGTCCAACCATGACCCGGCCGCCATCGAAAGGGGGAAGAGGCATCAGGTTGAAGACGCCGAGCAGGACATTGATATAGAGACTGAAGTAGGACATGAGCAGGAGCGGGTTGAGCACCGAGGACAAAGCCTTAAGCTGGGCTTCGGGTGTCAGACTACCCAGCAGCAGCAGACCGCGCAGCAGCAGGGCGGACACAATCGCCAACAACAGGTTGGCAGCGGGACCGGCCAGGGCAACCCAGATCATATCGCGCTTCGGCTTGCGAAGATTGCCGAAATTGACCGGAACCGGCTTGGCCCAACCGAAACCAAACACCATCAGGGCGATCGTTCCGATGACATCAAGGTGTTTAAGGGGGTTCAACGACAGCCGCCCGAGCATCCGTGCCGTCGGATCGCCGAATTTTTCCGCGACAAATCCATGGGCAACTTCGTGCAGCGTGATGGCAAACAGACCGGGGACCAACATGATGGATATTTTGGCAATCAAATGTTCCAAGCAAGGTGCCTTTCCAACGGCTGTGGTTCTGGTCTTCTTAGCAAATAGGTCGATGCAAGTCAAAGCAACATGAAAGCATGGCAATATAGCACATCAGCATCTTCATTGCTGAAGAAAGCGCTTCTTAACCAACGCAATTTCGTCGGCACGACTTGCGAGTTGTCCATCCAGCTTTGCCTCGAGCAAAACCTGAAATATTTCCTTGTATCGCGGCCCGGCGGGAATGCCGAGC
>Ga0209919_1000952_pt1 | contig 14371 bp, 17 predicted proteins | sample SalPon2A_C_D2_MG_FD_185721 | JGI IMG/M metagenome (GOLD analysis project Ga0209919, IMG submission 185721) | Soil microbial communities from South San Francisco under conditions of wetland restoration - Salt Pond MetaG R2A_C_D2_MG (SPAdes)... | ecosystem: Environmental > Terrestrial > Soil >... | reverse complement strand
GGGACCCGAGGCCGCCGCGTCCTGGCGGTCGTTGCCGTAGGCGATATACGGCATCATCGAACCGTCCGAGGGCCAGGAAAAGGCAACCACGTTGATGCCGGGGCCGCCCGAGTCGGTGGAAAAATTCCGTTTGATTCGTGCCGCGCTGGTCAGTGCTTCCTTGAAGCTGACATTGTACCCGTGAATGAAAACCACCGTATCGCGCGAATACTCGATCATTTTTTCGCGCACGCGCCGAAACACGTTTTCGCTACCGAGCACCGACCCTCTGCTGCCCTTGATCTTGCGCTGGTAGTCGGTGTTCAGGCGCTCGGGAGCGATGTAGAGATCGTAATGGTCGAGTTCGTCGCCCGAGATATCGGCCATGCCGAAGCGTAGATTGGCGAGACCGTCATCGCTAAAACCGGTGCCGAAATCTTCCGGGGCTTTCTTGCGGTTGGGTTTGCGGTTGGTTCCGTAATAGACTTTTACCATGGTCGCCTCCGTTCGATATCAAACAGTCGATGAATATTATCGAAATCGCCTGTACTTTGCATTGCGGTCTTTGCCCGCGAGTCGCGGCAGCGGATTCTGCCGATAATACCGGCACAGCTGCTCGTAGACCGCGGGGTACAAGTCGGCCAGGATGTCGGGCCGTTCGAAAAAGACCTCGCTGAGGACGGCGAAGAATTCAGCCGGGTTGCTGGCGGCGTAATCGTCGATGCCGATTTCCTCGCCGCGCTCGCATCTTTGCACGAAATCCTCGAAAGCTTCGCTGAAAACGCGCGTCCACAGGGCGCTGCTCATACCGCGATGCAGCGGCGGGAAACCGTTGGCGCGGCCGTTTTGCATGTCGAGTTTGTGCGCAAACTCGTGGATTACGAGGTTATAGCCATCCAGCTCGCCGGCATGCTCGGTATCGTCCCAGGACAACAGCACGGGACCGCGCGCCCAGGCTTCGCCGGACAGTTCGTCGCGCCTGCGGTGCTCGACACCGAATTCGTCGGTAAACACATGCTCCGGAGCGAAACCCGACGGGTAGACGATCACCGTTTCCCAGCCGGCATAACAGCCGATACCCAGTTCGAGTACCGGCAGGCAGGCCTGCAACGCAATAATCAGTTGCATCCGCCGCGTTACCTCGAGGCCGCGAACGCCATCGAAGGTCTTGCGATGCAAAAACAGGACGGCGAGTTCGCGCAAGTGTTGTCGTTCGTCCGCACTCAGGCCGTCAAGCACCGGCAGAGCGGCAAATGCACGATCCCATTGCGCCGGCGAAATATCGGAGCGCTCGACGATTCGACGATCCAGCCAGTTGCGAATTTTCCTGAACATGCCCTGCCCTGAGATTCGACACTACCGATTGGACACCAACTCGCCGGCAGGGAACAAGTAGGCGCGCGAATTATTTCCGCTTCGGAATAAAATAATCGCGATGCGACGAACAACCCCTCGAGTCACGGGATGCGATTCGAGGGGCCGGAGCTGCCGGGCGGCAGGCAGTCAATCGATGGTTGCCGCTCCGAACTGCGGGGCCGCAGGGCCTGCGTCGATCAATCGCCTTTTACGCGAACGATGGTAATTTTCGCCACCGGATTGCGCCAGTCGTAGGTCGCCGCGGCGAGATCGCCGACACCGTGTATGCCGCGGTGAATGTGCACATAGCCCTCGTCACCGAAATTCACCCCGGGAGACGGAACGACTCCGCCGCAGGTCGGCCCCGGGATATTGGCACACCATTCGTCGTTCGCCTCGGAACCCGCATCGTAGCCGGGCGAGTAGTAAGTCGTCGTGTGATGACCGCCGACCCGGACGCCGTCGAGGGCGATGAAGCCGTCGTTGGTCGGCAGCATCATCGATGCCAGGCTGACGTATCTGGCACCGCGCGCGGCGCCGACGATCACGGTTACCGATTCGCCGGGACCGAACAGTCCGCCTGAATTCTCTACATCGACTACCTGCGGGTCAGCTTCGAGCAGGGCCGTCAAGGGTCCCAGGTCGCCGCCCTCGGCGACCGCCGCCAGTTCGTCGCTGGCCGGCGAACCGAGCTCGAAAATCGATACCGGCCGACGCTGGCTGGCCACCAGGATCGGCGTGAAACGGAGTTATCACCGAAATATCAATTTTCTATCACGCTAGTCGGGCGGGGAACCGATCGGCAGCGAGAACCGGAAAATCGTGCCGCGATGCAACTCGCTGTCCACCGTCAGGCGCCCGCCGTGCAGCTCGACGATCCGCGATGCGATCGCGAGGCCCAGGCCGAGGCCGTTATCGGACTCGTCGCGGAGATTTCGATTGCGATAAAAGCGCTTTAATACGTGCGGCAACTCTTCCCTGGAAATGCCATGGCCGGTGTCCGATACCTCGATTTCCACGCTGTCCCCGCGGGGTGTCAGGCGTAACTGGATGCGACCGCGGGCCGGGGTGTGCTTGAAGGAGTTTTCGATCAGGTTTTCGAGTACCCGCTCGATCATGCCGAGGTCGGCATTGACGAAGGGCACTGCTTCGTCGGCGATAACCTCGAAATCGATATTCTTTTCGCGTGCGCGCAGGTAGAACTGGTGCGAGATATCGAAAGACAGCTCGGCGAGCGAGAACTGCTCCTGCTGCGGCTGCACCTCGTTGGCATCCAGCTTGGCGAGCTCGAACAGTTCTTCGACCAGGTGCCTCAGGCGCGCGGCGTTGTCGCAGGCAATCTTCAGGTAAGTCTGTTTTTCCTCGTCGCTCAGCACCGCCGATTTCAATTGCAGGGTTTCGAGAAAGCCGTTCAGTGACGACAGCGGCGTGCGCAGATCGTGCGATACGTTGGCCACCAGCTCGCGACGCATGGCTTCGACCTCCTGGAGGTGGTTGACCTGGGTCTTGATGCGTTGCGCCATTTCCCGGAAGGTCAGCGCCATCGCATCGATCTCGTCGCCCGCCCTGCGGTCGGGAGAATCCGCCTCCTCGAGATCCATCAGGTTGCTCTGCTTGAAATCCTGCATCGCCTGGCTCAACACCCTGAGCTTGCGCATGAGAATGAAAAACAACACCAGCCCGGCCGCGAATGCAAAGGCCAGCGCGATCAAAATCGTGCTGGTACTCCATTTCATGATCAGGCTGCGTTGCAGCACATCGGTGATGCGGTTGATTTTTTCGCTGCCCAGGATCGCGTAGATGTATCCCTGCCGCTGGTTGCCGAAATCGATCGGGGCGACCGTAAAGCTGTTGACGCCGTCCTTGTGCACCGGATCGTCGCCCAGGATCAGGCCATGGTCGGGATTTTCGAGGAACTCGTTGATCGGCAGCAGCGAAACCTGCTTGCGCACGATTCTGTCCGGTTCCAGCGAATGTGCCACCAACCGACCCTTTGCATCGAGCAGATACAGTTCGAGGCTCGGATTGATGATCATGACATCGTGAAACAGTTTCTCGAGATTGTCGTGCTGTACCACGCCGTCGCGGATCAGGACATGTTCCTTAACGATGTAGTGTGCCAGGTCATGGTTGAGCCGCTGACTGACCTCCTGCTGGTACATAGGCGCCGTGTAAAGGACGACAGCGAGGAAAACGCCGCCGATGACGATGAACAGGCAGAACAGGACCAGTACCAGCTTGAAGTAAAGACTATTCAGCATCGGCTTCCCTGCCGCCGTTGCGGAAACGGTAACCGACGCCCCAGACGGTTTCGATAAATTGCGGTTGCTCCGGCTGCGGCTCGATTTTTTTGCGCAAGCGGTTGATGTGCGAATTGACGGTATGCTCGTAGCCGGTATGACTATAGCCCCAGACGAGATCGAGAAGCTGCTGGCGGTTGTATACCCTGCCCGGATGGCGCGCGAAATGAAGCAGCAGGTCGAACTCGCGCGCGGTCAGTTCCACCTTCGCCGCATCCACCGTGACGCTGCGGCTGGCAACGTCGATGACCAGGGATTGCGACTGGATGCGCTCGTCTTCGGCTGCCGCCTGTCGCGACGGCTCGATACGGCGCAGTATCGCGCGAATACGCGCCTGCAATTCCTTGACCGAGAAGGGCTTGGTCAGATAATCGTCGGCGCCGAGTTCGAGGCCGAGCACGCGGTCGAGTTCGGACGACCTGGCGGTCAATATCAGGATGGGGGTGGAATTTGCCTGGCTGCGTAGTCGTCGGCAGATTTCGAGCCCGTCCAGTTCCGGCAGCATCAGGTCCAGCACGATCATGCAGTAATCCTGCCGTCGCGCGCGCTCGAGCCCGTCGAGGCCGTTGCTGGCGATATCGACCTCGAAGGCGATGTCGGCGAGATTTATTTCCAGCAGGCGACTGATATCGGGATCGTCCTCGATGACCAGTATGCGCCGCCCAGCGTCCGCCGCACAGGCAGACGGGTTCGAGTCGCGGTTTACCGTATTCACATGCCGATTCACGTTTTTCCCCGATTGCAATGCCTCTGGCATCAGGAGTTTGAGCGATTACGGGCGTTCGAGTTCAAATGCCGCCGCGGCGCAGCCCCGGCAGGGGAGAAAAAATACCGGGCACTGCCTGACGGCGATGCCCGGCCTGGAAGCACGGTATTCGAATCAGCTTTCGAATTGACCGCCGACTTCGTCGCACTGGGCCTTGCTCATTTCGAGAAACCCCTGGCCCTTGCAGGAATTCAAACCCTTGCAGCTGCTGCTCGCGGTCTTGCAGGAACTCTGCCCCTTGCAGGAATTGGCGCCCATGCACTTGCCGGTTTCGGCGGCATTGCCGGTCACCGGCGCAATCGCCAGCAGCGCGGCCGCGGTCAACGCAATCGCGCTTCCAGTGGTTTTCAATCTTGTATTCATTCGGTGTTACTCCTTTCGTTCGGTTGCTTGAGGCAGGTAATGCCAGGTTTGACGGATTGCCGGGGTACTGATCGTGCCCCGGACGAATTCGACAGTGCAGGAGTATTGCGAAAAATGATCACGAAAGTATCACGGTAAACAGGGCAGGAAACACGAGCCGCAGGGTTACTGCCGCCGGGTCTCGTCTGCCCTGGACAGAAATGCCGCGGCACCGGCAGCGACGAGTTTCGGCAGGTGCGTATAGATATACTTTACGCCCGCGCCGAGCACCGCGTCGACATTGTCAGCGGCCGCCGGCATTCCCGGTATGCGGCCCGCGCCGCGGATTTTTTGCAGCATGCCCTCGATCGCCGCGGCCACGGGCCCGGCGCCGGGATTGCCCGGGTGGCCCATGGACTGCGACAGGTCGGAAGGACCGATAAAAAACACGTCGATTCCCTCGACCGCGAGGATTTCGTCGAGATTATCGATCGCCGCGGCATGCTCGAGCTGCACGCAAACCAGCGACTGCGCGTTGCTGTGTTCGACGAATTCAGACATCGAGCCGGACAGGCCGTAACTGTCCGGGCGCGTCCCGGCCGCCAGCCCACGCCGGTCACCGGCGCCGAATTTGACCGCGTCGACCGCTCGCCGCGCGTCTTCGGCGGTATTCACGTGCGGAACCTGCACCCCCATCGCGCCGCGGTCCATGACGCTGGAGATATCCTGCCCGCGGTTGCTTCGCGGCCGCGCGACCGGCGTCACCCCGCTCACTTCCGCGGCCATGATCATCAGCTCCGCGGTTTCGAGATCGATGGTGCCGTGCTCGAGGTCGATCAGCACCCAGTCGAAGCCGGCGTGGCCGACCATTTCCACCATCTGCGGCGAGGGCACCATGATCGAGCAGCCGAGCGCCGGCTCGCCCGCCAGCAGCTTAGCTTTCATGCGATTGGTTTTCACTGGCCAGGCCTCCGGCTCAAGCGCCGCAGCAGCGCGTCGACGAGCAGCTTCGTTTCGGCGGGCCTGGCGGCAAAGTCTTCCCCCAGTCCGAGCCTCGTCGAGCGCTCGAAGAAGCGCTCGGTCGCATCGCTCATGATGGCATCCAACGGCATCTCCCGCAGCAGTTCGTTGACCTGCAGCATTTCATGATAGCGTCTTTCGTGGGCGACGGCGTGCGAGCAAACCCAGTTACGCGCGACCGTTTCGAAGCGGTTATCGGCCATCAGTGCGCTCACCTCCCGCCAGAGATCGTCGTCGAGTCCGGCCTTGCGGCCCGCCGCGAGAAATTCGATCAACAATGCCTCGAGACCCTTGGAAAATATACTGCGCAGCATCTTGAAAGTCGAAGCCTTGCCGATCTCGCGGCTGTAGGCCTCGGTTTTGAGGCCCAGCCGGTTGAGGTTTTCCGCTAGCATCTGCGCTTCGCCGCCGCCGAGCAGGATTCTGGTTTTCGCGCCGTCGACACCGATAGCGCCGAGGATCGCGCCCTCGACGAACACCGCGTCGCTGGCTTCGAACATTTCGGCGAGCTGCCGCTTGACCCGGGGCGCGGTGGAATTCAGGTCGCAGTAAAGCTGTCCCGGCATCATCACCAGCAGGCTGGCCTCGGCCGCGTCGAGCGCGGCCTCGGTGGTCACCGTCGACAGCAGGATATCCATTTCGGCCAGCAGTTCGGACAGGGGGCAAATTTCGATACCGGGATTGTCCTTGCGCAATTGCGCCAGGCGCGCACCATCGGCGCCCTGCCAGGCGAGGTCGTAAGCGTAGACTTTCGCGCCGGCGGCGGCGAGTGCTCCGGCAAAGGCCGAACCGGCTTCGCCGAAACCCAGAATGCCAATGCGTGTCATCGCGCGCCTCCCCGGTCCCGATACGAGGCGCAAGGATAAAATCCCGACCCGCCAAAGTCCACCAGATAGACGAATGCCGCGAACGCACTGCCGTCAGGCATCGGCTTGATCTGCGTCAAACGGTAAGTATTCCGATTTCCGGCCGGGCGTTGCATAATGAAACTCGCCATGCATGCCGCCGACGCGAACGACTCGAAACGCAAACCAAAACGGCCGGACGCTATCCGCTGCGGCCCGGCCGCGACCCGGCTCGGGGTAACCGATGGAGTTTAAAGACTATTACGACACGCTCGGTATCGAGCGCAACGCCACCCAGGACGAGATCAAGCGCGCCTATCGCAAGCAGGCGCGCAAGTATCATCCCGACGTCAGCAAGGAGGCCGATGCCGAGGAGCACTTCAAGCTGGTCGGCGAAGCCTACGAAGTACTCAAGGATCCGGAAAAACGTACGGCCTACGACCAGCTCGGCGCCGACTGGCAGGCGGGCCAGGATTTCAGGCCGCCGCCGGACTGGGACCAGGGTTTCGAGTACCAGGGCGCGGGATTCTCGGAGTCGGAATTCAGCGACTTTTTCGAAAGTCTTTTCGGCCGGCGCGGCCCCCGTGCGGGCCCCACACGCGGCCAGCGCGAATATCATGCGCGTGGCATGGACAGCCACGCGAAAGTGCTGATCGATCTCGAGGATGCCTATCGCGGCGGCAATCGCACGCTCACCCTCAAGCACTCGGAACTCGGCGCGGACGGTCGTCCCGTACTCAGGGAACGCACGCTGAACGTCCGCATCCCGAAGGGCGTGCACCAGGGCCAGCATATCCGGCTCGCGAAACAGGGCGGTGCCGGTATCGGCGAGGGCGGCGCCGGCGATCTGTACCTGGAGATCGAATTCGGGCGGCACCCGCTTTACCACGTCGAGGGCCGGGATGTTTACCTCGACCTACCGGTAACCCCGTGGGAAGCGGCACTCGGTGCAACGGTGAAAGTGCCCACTCCTTCCGGCGCGGTCGACCTGAAGATACCCGCGAACTCGTCTTCGGGCCGCAAGCTGCGCCTCAAGGGCCGCGGCATTCCGGCGCGTGAGCCCGGCGATTTCTACGCCGTGCTGAAATTAGCCTTACCGCCCGCCGAGACCGAGGCCGCAAGGCAGGCATACCGCGACTTCGAGCGGAGCGCCGATTTCAATCCACGCAGCAGGCTGGGGGTCTAGACCGGAATGAAAAAAGACAAACCGACGACGATTAGCGGTGAGTTACTCGAGGAAGGCGCCGAACTCAGCCTTGCCCAGTTGTGCAGTGCCTGCGAACTCAGCGAGCAGGAAATTTTCGAGCTGGTCGAGGAAGGCGTCATCGACCCGCTGGGCGGCAAGCCTTCGAGCTGGCGGTTTCAGGCCGTCAGCCTGCGCCGGATCCGCATTTCGCGCAACCTGCAATATGAGCTCGGCGTCAACGCGCCCGGCGCCGCGCTGGCGCTGGACCTGCTGGAGGAACTCGAGGAGCTGCGCGCCAGGTTGAATCGACTCGAAAACTGATCATGCCCCGGGATTGGAAATCCGTGGCGTCGACCCCACTTAAACAGTCATCAATGCAGACACCGAGAAAGCAAGTGAACGAGTCATTACATCTCCTATGTCCCGGCTGCGGTGCGACCAACCGCATCCCGGAAGCGCGCCTGGACGAGGTTCCGAAATGCGGCAAGTGCCACGCACCCCTGTTCGGCGGCGGGCCGATCGAAGTCGAGACGGCGGACTTCAACAAGCATATCGACCGCGACGAGATTCCCGTCCTGGTCGACTTCTGGGCGCCCTGGTGCGGCCCCTGCAAGGCCATGGCCCCGGCCTACCAGCAGGCCGCGTCCCAGCTCGAACCGCGCTACCGCCTGCTCAAGGTCAACACCGATGCCGAACGGCAGCTCGGCGCGCGATTCAACATCCGCAGCATCCCGACCCTGGCCCTGTTTCATAAGGGCCGCGAAGTCGCGCGCCAGGCCGGCGCGATGGGTGCCGCCGATATCGTGCGCTGGGTCAACAGCCACAACCGCTCGCTGCACTGAGGCGAGCGCGCGGCAGCAGCATCATGCAGTCGAGTCGAATCCCCGGCATCGTCCTCGCCGTATTCCTGTCGGCGACCGCCGGCCTGGCAGCGGCAGGCGCTGCGACGGCCGCCAGCGAGTCTACGTCGGCCGAGGATATCAGGCAGGAAACCGTCCAACTGTTGCAGGCACTCGAGAGTTACGGTGCCGAGCAGCGCGACGAGGCGCTCTCCAGATCGCGCACGGCGCTGGAAAATATCGACCGGCGCATCGAGACACTGGAATCGAGAATGCTGGAGAAATGGAGCGACATGGATCAGGCCGCGCGCGAACAGGCGCGCGCCAGCCTGCAGGCGCTGCACGAACAGCGCACCCGCGTAGCGGAATGGTACGGCAGCATGAAATCGAGTTCCGCGGGCGCCTGGGGCCACATCAAGGAAGGCTTTTCGAAAGCTTACCAGGCGCTGCAGGAAGCCTGGGAAAATTCGGAGCGTGAATTTCGTTCCGGCGATCAGCAGTAATCGCCGCCGCACTCGCCGGCCACCCGGTCAATCGGAATCGATGTCCTTGTCGGCGCCGAGCGACAGAACCCACAGCGCGCAGGCCGCGACGAGGATGAAGCCGACGATGAAGATAACCGGCATGGTGCCGTATCCTAGCATGTGCCAGAATATGCTCTCGAGTGTACTCATGGATTTCGTCTCCCACTCATTGCCATCCCTCGACGCCGCTCATGTCCGGCAGGCGGTGCGCGACCCCCTTGTGGCAGTCGACGCAGGTTTTCTCGCCGGAGGCTAGCGCGGTAGAGTGCTGCGCTACGCTGCGCCGGCCCTGCTCCGAAAAATCCATGTAATCGAAGTCGTGACAATTGCGGCATTCCTGCGAATCGTTGTCCTGCATGCGCTTCCATTCACGGTGCGCGAGATGACCCCGGCGTTCGCGGAATTTCTCCGGCGTACTGATGGTGCCGAATGCCCAGGCAACGAGTTCCTTGCTGGCCTGGACCTTGCGCACGATCTTGTCGGTCCAGTCATGGGGTACGTGGCAGTCCGAACAAATCGCGCGCACGCCCGAGCGGTTCGAATAATGGATGGTATCGCGGATTTCCTCGACGATCGGGGCATGACAGGCGGAACAGAATTCCTCGGTGTTGGTCGCTTCCATGCCGGTGTTGAACGCGCCCCAGAATAGAATTCCACCGACGAAGCCCATCGCCAGCACGACGCCCACCGCCGCGTTACTCGGTTTCCTGAGCCTGCGCCAGAAAGTTTTGATCAGCCGCTTCATCGCGCTCCAGATGCATGCCCCCGCTATTGCAGGGATTCCACGCGGGTAAAGGTGTTTTCGATCAGCGGGTCGGAATCGGTCTGCTCGACGTGACACTGCAGGCAAAAGTAGCGCCGCGGCGAGACGTCCGATAACACGACGCCTTCGCGGGTTTCGTAGTGCGTGACGCTGATCTTGGTGGCGCCGGATTCGACCGAGTTCTTGAAGCTATGGCAAGACAGGCACTTGTTGGCGTTGGTCGACAATTCGTAGCCGCGGATCGAGTGGGGTATCAGCGGCGGTTGATACACGTAGTCGCTGACATAGGGCCGGCGATCCCTCGGCACGGGCTTGAATGGTTCGGCCGGGCTGTCGACGTCGAGCTCGGTGCTCCCCCGCAACGATTTCAGGCCGCCGTTGTTCACGTTGGCGATGCCGGCAGCAGCGGTTTCCTGCGCCTGCGCGACGGTGACCGAGAGGACGGCGACGATGAACAGGCCGGCCAGGGATTTGAGGCTGATTGTACGGCTTGAAATGATCATTGCCGTCACACCTTCAGTACCTTGACCGCGCACTTCTTGAAGTCGGTCTGCTTCGATAGCGGGTCGGTCGCGTCCAGGGTCACCTTGTTGATCAGCGCGCTGGCATCGAACCAGGGCACGAATACCAGGCCCTCGGGCGGCTTGTTGCGTCCACGAGTTTCTACCCGGCAGCGCATTTCGCCGCGGCGCGAGCGCACGACGACCTCGTCGGCTCGGCGCAGGCCGCGGCTCCGGGCATCGTTCGGGTGCATGTAGCAAAACGCGTCGGGCATCGCGCGGTAGAGTTCGGGCACGCGTTGGGTCATCGAGCCCGAGTGCCAGTGCTCGAGCACGCGCCCGGTGCACAGCCAGAGATCGTAGTCTTCGTCGGGCGACTCGGCCGGCGGCTCGTAGGGCGCGAAGATGATATTGGCCTTGCCGTCCTTGTGACCGTAAAACTCGAAGCCCGCACCCTTGCTGACATAGGGATCGGATCCCTCGCGAAAGCGCCACAGGGTTTCCTTGCCGTCCACCACCGGCCACCTCAGGCCGCGTTCGTGGTGGTAGCGATCGTAGGGCGCGAGATCGTGCCCGTGGCCGCGACCAAAACTCGCATACTCCTCGAACAGTCCCTTCTGTACGTAAAATCCCCGGTGGTGGGATTCGTCGTTCAGTTCGCGCGCTTCAGATTCGGGAAAGCGATCGACCTGGCCGTTCTCGAACAACACCTCGTAAAGCGTCTTGCCCCGGTATTCGGGTTTCGCGGCGAGCAGTTCCTCGGTCCAGACCTCTTCCATTTTGAAGCGCCGGGTAAACTCCATGATTTGCCACGAGTCCGATTTGCTCTCTCCCGGCGGCGCAACCTGCTGGTACCAGGACTGGGTGCGGCGCTCGGCATTGCCGTAGGCGCCTTCCTTCTCGACCCACATGGCCGTCGGCAGGATCAGGTCGGAGGCCTGGCAGGTGATCGTCGGGTAGGGGTCCGAGGTGACGATGAAATTCTCGGCATTGCGGTATCCCGACAGCCCTTCCTGCATCAGGTTGGCCCCGGCCTGCATGTTGTTATTGCACATCACCCAGTAGACGTTGAGCTCGCCGTCCTTGAGCTTGCGGTTCTGCAGTACCGCGTGAAAGCCGGGTTTATCCGGGATGGTGCCCTCGGGCAGTTTCCAGATCTTTTCCGCGATATCGCGATGCTCCTTGTTGGTGACCACCATGTCGGCCGGCAGTCGATGAGAAAAGGTGCCGACCTCGCGCGCGGTGCCGCAGGCCGAGGGCTGGCCGGTCAGCGAGAAAGGACTGTTGCCGGGCTGCGAGATCTTGCCCGTCAGCAAGTGGATGTTATAAATCAGGCTGTTCATCCACACGCCGCGCGTGTGCTGGTTGACGCCCATGGTCCACAGTGACATGACCTTCGTATTCGGGTCGGCATAGGCCTGGGCCAGCGCCAGCAGGCTCTCCTTCGACACGCCCGACTCCCTGACCGCCCTTTCCAGCGAATAATCCGAAACCGCTGCCCTGTAGGCATCGAAGGACATGTCCTGCATCTTGCCGGAATTGGGGTTGGCGGCCTTTTGCTGCAACGGGTGCTCGTCGCGTAAACCGTAACCGATATCGGTTGTGGCGCGCTTGAAGTGGGTGTGTTTGTCGACGAAGTCCCAGTTGACCGCGTCGTTCTGGATGATGTAGTTGGCGATGAAGTTGGCGATCACCAGATCGGTCTGCGGGGTGAATATCATGCGGTTGTCGGCCAGTTCGAAGGAGCGGTGATAATAGGTCGACATGACGTGCACCCTGACCTGCGGGTTGCTCAGGCGGCGGTCGGTCAGCCGGGTCCAGAGCACCGGGTGCATCTCGGCCATGTTGGATCCCCATAGCACGAAGGCGTCGGCATTTTCGAAATCGTCGTAGCAACCCATCGGCTCGTCGATGCCGAAACTGCGCATGAACCCGCCGACCGCGGAAGCCATGCAGTGGCGCGCGTTGGGATCGATGTTGTTGGACCGAAACCCTGCCTTCATCATCTTGGCCGCCGCGTAGCCTTCCATCACCGTCCACTGGCCCGAACCGAACATGCCGACGCTGGTGGGGCCGCGCTTGTTCAGGGCGGCCTTCCATTTCTCGGCCATGATGTCGAAGGCGGTGTCCCAGGAGACCGGCTCGAAATCGCCATTCTTGTCGTACTTGCCATCCTTCATGCGCAGCATCGGAGTCTGCAGGCGGTCGCGGCCGTACATGATCTTCGACAGAAAATAGCCCTTGATGCAGTTGAGACCGCGGTTGACCGGCGCCTCGGGGTCGCCCTGGGTGGCGACCACGCGGCCGGACTGGGTGCCGACCAGCACCGAGCATCCCGTACCGCAAAACCGGCAGGGCGCCTTTTCCCAGTTGATCCGGGTCTTGTCTCCCTCGGTGATCAGGTTGGTGGCCACGGCGGGCAGGCTGATACCGGCGACCGCGGCGGCCGAGGCCGCGGCATTGGCCTTGATGAAATCGCGTCTGGACAGTTTCATGAGGTTTCGTTCCCTTGGGGTTCCAGCGGTTCGATCTGGTGGTAGACGAGCGCGGTGCCGAGCACCTGCGCGAAGCCGTTTATCCGGTCGATGACGTCGGTGATTTGCGACTGACTGTCGGACTCCAGCACCACCACCAGCTTGCCACACTCCGATTCGGCGTGAATTTCGACACCGCGCAAGCGCTCGATCTTCGCCTTCACGGCTTGTAACCCATCCGGGGTGGCATGCACGACCATGCTCGATATATGGACTTCTGTGGGGGTGATCATCAGTTTTACCGGGAGCCACTCATCGAAAAGGCACCGTATCAGGGGCGAGGCGCCGAGTTAACCATTAATAAGTGAAAAATTGTCCATCGTCAATTTAATGAAGTGCCATTCAGGCGATAAAAAGGATGAGATCGGGGTGGATCCGGGATATATACCCCGCGCCTGCATGATGGCATTGGCAACGCCCTGAAGGGGCCCGGGGTCAACGACACCCAGAATATCGCGCCCGTGGCGCCGGAAAAGCGACTGCCGGTCATTTGCCGATCGAGTATACTATTCGCTCGGAATTCGCAGCTTACCCGGTTTTCACAGGCGAGGAGGAGAATTGCCCGCCTGGCCGAATCCGGTTGCCCGGATAACCCGCGAGATGGAGGTAGGGCGCTATGAAATTGACCGTCATTTCAATTTTCTGTTGCCTGTTTCTGGCCACTTCGATGCCGGTTGCCGCCGAAGAAGTCAAAACCGTCGAATTCGACACCGCAAAGGTCGTCTACGACTACCAGCCCGCGCGCGAAGGCGTGGCAACCCTGTCGCTAAATGCGCTGGTCTCCGAAACCAACGACTCGCTGCGCAGTTTGAAAAACACCGATCGGCGCCGCCTCGGCAAGCTCGGGCAACTGATCTACCAGTGCAAGTTGCTACTCTACCGGCCGGAAAGTACCAGCGGCGACTCGATTGCGAACGTGCCGATGCTGATTTCGCGTAATTTCAGCCTGTATACCGGCGTAGATCTGAGGCTTGCCAAAGGCGAACGCCTCGGAATTCGCGTGCGCTCTTTGCCGCAGGTCGACAGCGAGAGACTGTTCGCGCCTTCGCTTGGCGGCAATGATTCCCAGCAAGAAGTCTGGGAAGACGTAGGCGGCGGATCGGCCATCGACCTGGTGCAGATAAACGTCAACGCACTACTCGAAAACGATTTCATCAGCGGCGCCGACAATATCGATATCCAGCTTCGCTTTCCGATCTTCCAGCTCGAGCGTCCGGTACAACAGTGGAGCTATAACTTCGACCTTCGCGACTTCAAGCGAGCTATCGAGCATGCCGACGAAAACTGTACGCCGACACGGCTCTCCGATTTGATCGAATCGAACAGCTAGATTTTCTCCGAATCTCGGCCGGCCGGCCATGCTCGAAATCAGGCATCTTCCGTCTCGAGTATTTGCAACCTTATATCGCGATTCTCG
>Ga0209919_1000951_pt1 | contig 14372 bp, 11 predicted proteins | sample SalPon2A_C_D2_MG_FD_185721 | JGI IMG/M metagenome (GOLD analysis project Ga0209919, IMG submission 185721) | Soil microbial communities from South San Francisco under conditions of wetland restoration - Salt Pond MetaG R2A_C_D2_MG (SPAdes)... | ecosystem: Environmental > Terrestrial > Soil >... | reverse complement strand
GCCGATGGCGCTCAGGGCCCGCAGGGTGATATCGGGCCGGTCGGCCCGCAAGGCCCCGCCGGTGCAGATGGTGCTACGGGTCCGCAAGGCCCGCAAGGCCCCGCCGGTCAAGATGGCGCCGATGGTGCTCAGGGCCCGCAGGGTGATATCGGGCCGGTCGGCCCGCAAGGCCCCGCCGGTGCAGATGGTGCTACGGGTCCGCAAGGCCCGCAAGGCCCCGCCGGTCAAGATGGCGCCGATGGCGCTCAGGGCCCGCAGGGTGATATCGGGCCGGTCGGTCCGCAAGGCCCCGCCGGTGCAGATGGCGCTACGGGTCCGCAAGGCCCCGCCGGTGCAGATGGCGCTACGGGTCCGCAAGGCCCCGCCGGTCAAGATGGCGCCGGTGGTGCTCAGGGCCCGCAGGGTGATATCGGGCCGGTCGGTCCGCAAGGCCCCGCCGGTGCAGACGGCGCCGCTGGTGCTACGGGCCCGCAAGGCCCGGTCGGTCCCGCCGGCCAGGATGGCCTAAATGGTCAAGATGGTGCTGATGGTGCCACTGGTCCTCAAGGTCCGGCCGGTACAGACGGTATAGACGGTGCACCGGGCCCGCAAGGTCCGCAAGGCGAGCAAGGTCCGCCGGGCTTGATTCAGCTCGAAAGCGAAATCTCGAGATCGAGTCAGCAAATTGCACGTCGCGCTCCACCTATGGCCCTGCAGTTGAACGATGCGAATGATCCGGATATTGTGGAGTACGTCGAAATCGTGGTGGATGACCCGGTCACTAGCGCCGTATTGATCACGGGCAATGTTCGGGTTTCGACCGACGGCGCGATGCAAGGGACCGGGGGCGCGGGTTCTGTCTCCGCCAGATATAATATCGAGCTTCAGAAAGCCGATAATTCGGCCTTCGACGGTGCCGAAACCCTGGTTATAACGTCGGGCCTCGCCTTCCTGGAAGTTGTTACCTCAACAGGGGCGCAGCGTATCAACGTTCCGGGAGGCATATCGTTCAACTATATCGATACCGAATTCGGTCTGTCCGGAGAGCAAGTTTTCTACAGACTGCTGTTCGTGACGCAGACCGACCCCGATATTATGACCGGCAACTTCCTGATCATCGATCGTACTATGAACGTTTTGCAGCTAAGAAGGTAGCGTTTAGAAACGGGGCAGACCGTGTTTACATTGATTCGCGGTCTGTTCCCGAACCTTCCATGATTCCGGCATGTGTCCCCTGATTTTTCGGGTTCAAATTGATGTTAGCGGGTAGCTCTCTTGATATCCCGTTGCTTCAGAGATCGAACAGCTTGCCCGGATTCAGCAGGTTGGCGGGATCGAGCGTCTTCTTGATCCGCCGCATCAGCTCGATTTCGGCTGCGCTCCGGGTGTAATGCAGGAAAGCTTTCTTTTCGCTGCCGATGCCGTGCTCGGCGGAAATCGAACCCGACACTGCCTCTAAAGGACGGTAAACCAGTTCGTCGACCTCGGCGCGCGCCAGACTCGCCGGGAAAATGGAATAATGCAGGTTGCCGTCGCCGACGTGCCCGTAAGCGAACAGTTCCGCAGCCGAGTCGCGTGCGCGCAGTTCCTCGCCGAGGGATTCGACCATCGACTCCATGTGCTGGATCGGCAGGCTAACGTCGTAGCCGTAAACCGACCCGAAGCGGCGCTGCTCGGGCTCGAAATCCTCGCGAATCCGCCACAGGGTCTGACGTTCCGTCTCGGATTGCGCGACCACGCCGTCGACGACATCGCCGCGCTCGAAGCATTCCGCCAGCTGCTCCTCGAAGGCCGCGCGCTCGGCGGCGAACATGTCGATGAGCAGGTAGTAAGGCGCGCCCGGTGCGAGCGGCGGATCGATGTCCGAGTATTCGCCGGTGTTCAGCTCGTAGTCGTTGGCCCACATCACTTCACAGGCGGCCAGCTGGCCTGGCGAACCGGCGTCGAAGAAGCGCAGCAAGGTCATGACTTCACGCCAGCCGGGTACCGCGAGCAGCGCGGTCTGTACCGGCGGCGGCGCCTCGTGGAGACGCAGCACCGCGCGCGTGATTACCCCGAGCGTGCCCTCTGAACCGACAAAAAGCTGGCGCAGGTCGTATCCGGTATTGTTCTTCAGCAGATTGAACATCGACGACACGACCTGGCCGTCGGCGAGCACGACTTCGATGCCGAGCAATTGCTCGCGCATCATGCCGTAGCGAAGCACGCGTACGCCGCCGGCATTGGTGGCGATATTGCCGCCGATGGTACAGGAGGCGCGTGCGCCGAGATCGAGCGCGAAATAGAGTCCCGCGTCGGCGGCGGCCTCCTGTACCTGCTGCAATATGGCCCCGGCTTCGACCGCCATGCTGCGGCCGTCGACATCGATCGAATCGATACGGTTCATGCGTTCGGTCGACAGCAGGATATCGTCCTGCCCGGATTCGTGAGCGCCGGCGAGACCGGTCATACCGCCGACCGGGATCACGCTTTGCCCGGCCGAGTGGCACAGCCGCAAGACGCCGGAGACCTCTTCGGTAGAGCGCGGACGCACCAGCGCGAGCGCCTGGAGCGGCCCGCTCGACCAGATGCCGGCGCTGCGCCCGCGCACGGCTTCGCCGGACAGCAGGCCGGAATCCCCGACCAGTTCTTGTAAACTGGATATCAGACGGCTGCTCATGGACCGGGATTGTGTATCGCGCGGGGCATCGCTGCAAGCCGGTTCGTCGGAACCGGGGCTAAGGAGAGGGGGTTCGGTTTTCGCCTCGCCCCCAGGAGGCATGTCGGCAGGCATCCCCCGCGCGATCCTTTCCGGACGCGCGGGGATGTCCGGCCAGTTTTATCTCAGGTCGAAACGATCGGCGTTCATGACCCTGGTCCAGGCGCCGACGAAGTCGTTGACGAACTTTTCCTGGTTGTCGTCCTGGGCATAGACCTCGGCATACGACCGCAGGATCGAGTTGGAACCGAAGACCAGATCGGTCCTCGTCGCGGTCCACTTGACCTTGTCGGTATTGCGATCCCGTATTTCGTAACGGCTATTGCCCGTGGGTATCCAGGCGTTGTCCATATCGGTCAGGTTGACGAAGAAGTCGTTCGTCAGCTGGCCCTCGCGATCGGTGAACACACCGTCCTTGCCGCCGCCGTGGTTGGTGCCGAGCACCCGCATGCCGCCGACCAGCACGGTCATCTCGGGAGCGGTAAGCCCCATGAGCTGGGTGCGATCGAGCATCATTTCCTCGGCGCTCACGACATAGTCACGCTTCTGCCAGTTGCGGTAGCCGTCATGTAGGGGCTCCAGAGGCTCGAACGAATCGACATCTGTCATTTCCCGGGTCGCATCGCCGCGACCGGGCGAGAACGGCACGGTGATATCGTGTCCCGCCGCTTTTGCCGCCTGCTCGATGCCGACGTTGCCGGCCAGGACGATCACATCCGCCACGCTCGCGCCGGATTCGGCCGCGATGGGCTCGAGTGCCTTCAGTACCCTGGAGAGACGCTCGGGCTCGTTGCCTTCCCAGTCCTTTTGCGGGGCCAGGCGAATGCGCGCGCCATTGGCGCCGCCACGATTGTCCGAACCGCGAAAGGTACGAGCGCTGTCCCAGGCCGTAGACACCATTTCGCTGATGCTCAAACCGCAATCCGCGATTTTGGCCTTGACGGCATCGACATCGTAGCCGGCGCTGCCCGCGGGCATCGGATCCTGCCAGATCAGGTCTTCCATGGGCACGTCAGGGCCGATATAGCGCGCTTTCGGACCCATGTCGCGGTGCGTGAGCTTGAACCAGGCGCGCGCGAAGGCATCCGCGAAGGCCGCGGGGTCTTTGGCGAAACGTTCCGAGATCTTGCGATACTCCGGATCCATCTTCATCGCCATGTCGGCGTCGGTCATGACCGGATTGTGGCGTACCGAAGCATCCTCGGTATCGAGCGGTCTGTCGTTTTCGGCGATCTCCACCGGCTCCCATTGCCAGGCGCCGGCGGGACTTTTCACCGATTTCCATTCGTGGTTGAGCAGCATATCGAAGTAGCCGTTATCCCACTTTGTCGGATGGGACGTCCAGGCGCCTTCGATACCGCTGGTGACGGCATCGTGACCGATGCCGCGCTTGCTGTGATTCATCCAGCCGAAACCCTGCTCCTCGAGCGGGGCGCCTTCGGGGTCCGGACCCAGCAGTTCGGCGTCGCCATTGCCGTGACACTTGCCCACGGTATGGCCGCCGGCGGTCAGGGCGACAGTTTCCTCGTCGTTCATCGCCATGCGCTCGAAGGTGGTGCGGACGTCCTTGGCGGTCTTCAACGGGTCGGGCTGGCCATCCACGCCTTCCGGATTCACGTAGATCAGGCCCATCATCACCGCGGCCAGCGGGTTTTCCAGATCACGCTCGCCGGAGTAGCGGCTGCCTTCACTGCCGGTAGGCGCCAGCCATTCCTTCTCCGAGCCCCAGTAAACATCCTTTTCGGGATGCCAGATATCCTCGCGACCGAAGCCGAAACCGAAGGTTTTCAGCCCCATGGATTCATAGGCGACGGTGCCGGCGTAGGCGATCAAATCAGCCCAGCTGAGATTATTGCCGTACTTCTTCTTGATCGGCCAGAGCAGACGGCGCGCCTTGTCGAGGTTGGCGTTGTCAGGCCACGAGTTGAGCGGCGCAAAGCGCTGGTTACCGGTGCCGGCGCCGCCGCGACCGTCGGCGATTCGATAGGAACCCGCGGCGTGCCAGGTCATGCGGATCATCAGACCTCCATAGTGACCCCAGTCGGCAGGCCACCATTCCTGGCTGTCTGTCATCAGATCGGTCAGATCCTGCTTCAAGGCTTCGAAGTCGAGCGACTTGACCGCCTCGCGATAGTCGAAGTCCTTTCCCATCGGGTTGGTCTTGGTATCGTGCTGATGCAGGATGTCGAGATTAAGGGATTTGGGCCACCAGTCCATGACCGATGTGTCACCGGTCGTGATAGCCCCGTGCATGACCGGACATTTTCCGGTCATATCATCTGCGGCTGCGCTCATTGCGTCTCTCCTTGCGGTTAGGATTTAGAATGTGGAGATTAAAGGATCTCCAATAATAATAGAAATCAATAATAATTATTTAATCAATAGTATAATACTATTATCGGTGACGGTGCGCGCCTCCAGGACGCTTACGGGAGATATCAGCGAATCCCGAGCGCGCGGGCAAAACTCCGCTGCATCCGGGATCGGGAGAGTGGTAAAAAAAGCCTCGGCGACGGTTGCAACGGGTCGTACAGGGTAAACATCCCGATATCGTCCTGGTTGAATTTCGAAGCCGTACATTGCTATCAACCGGCTGCATCCTGCTTCCTGCTCCCATGGTTCTGACTACGTTCGAACTGGTGTAATCAACCTGCTTGGAAATGACTGTCATGGAGATTTTCCAGCGTTTTTAAGTTTGCCGGAAAGCATGTCGGAGTTTGTTGATACAGGTCAAACGTCGCCGTGACCGGCGATAACCCGGCGTTTCGATCGCTGCTTGCCGCGCGCTAGCGCCTTTGCGACTGGCGATAATCACGCCAGGCGGCCGGGTTGCTATGTGGTTTAACCCGGCCCAATGCCGTGCAAGGGACGTTCGAGCCCGTGCTCAGGTGCGTGGCAACTCGTTCTCGGGGTCGTAAAGCGGTTTGTAACCGACCGCGGCGACCTTCATCGTGAACTGTTCGCCGAGATAATCGGTCAGCAGTTCCCGGCCTTCCTCGCAGTAGTCGGCGGGCAGGTAGCCGAGGCCGATATTCATGCCGAGGCTAGGGCCGTAGGCGATGCTGGAAAGATACGAACGGCGGCCTTTCGAGTCGATCGGCACCTCGCCGGTCTGCGGGTCGATCAGCGGCAGCTGTCCGACGGGAAAGCGGGCGACGCCGTTGGAATCGACATTGTTTTCCATCACCAGCGTGCACAGGTACGCGGCCTGCTGCTTGAGCTCGCGTTGCTCGAGGAAGGGCGCCTTGCCGTGAAAATCGGCATCCTTGACCTTCGGCCTCGCGAGGCCGGCCTCGTAGAGGTTGTATTCGGTCAGCAGGTCGGCGTTCTGCAGCCGCAGGCTCTTTTCCATTCGCCGGCTATTGGCGTAGGTCTCTACACCGACCGGGGTCGCGCCCTGCGCGTAGACCAGGTCCCACAGCGACAGGCCGTAGCTGAAATCCACGTGCAGCTCCCAGCCCTGCTCGCCGACGTAGGAAATTCGGAATGCCTCGACCGGAATGCCTTTCAGCGTCAGCTGCCGGGTCGCGGCGAACGGGAAGTTCTCGTCGTCCCAGGCGGCGGGATCGTCGGCAATTGCCTGGATCGTCTTGCGCGCGTTCGGTCCCCATACGCCGAGACAGGAGATGTGGTCCGAACGGTCGTCGATATAGACTTTCCAGTCGTTGTCCTCGGCCATGCGCTTGAGCCAGATGTAGTCGCGATGACCGGCGTCAGCGCCGTCTATGACACGGAATCGGTCCTCGGCACGGCGGATCACCGTCAGGTCCGCGCGCACGCCGCCTCGCTTGTCGAGGAAGTGCGTATAGACGCCCTTACCGACCGGCGTGTCGCCGCCGACCTTCGCGACGCAGGCGTACTCCATCAATGCCTCGGCGTCGGGACCGATCACGTCGAAGACCGCGAAATGCGACAGGTTGATCATGCCGACGTTTTCCGACATCGCCAGTTGCTCGGCGTTGGAAACGCGCCAGAAGTGGCGGCTGTCCCACTCGTGCTCGCGTAGCGGCACGCGATCGCCGTATTTTTCCAGCAGGTGTTCGTTGGACGCGTAGCCGTGCGCACGCTCCCAGCCGGCCAGTTCCATGAAGTAGCCGCCGAGTTCCTGCTCGCGCGCCCAGAACGGACTGCGCCGCAGGTTGCGTCCCATGGTATAGGGTTCGCGGTTGTGCACCGCGGGATTGTAAATCTTGAACGCGGATTCGTAGCAGCGATCGTAGATGTAAGACGGCGTCTTCTGGATCGGATAATGGCGCGCCGTGTCGATAGCGAAGAAATCCATCTCGGCGACGCCGTCGGTCATCCAGTCGACCAGCACCCTGGCGATGCCGGGCGCATCCTTGACCCAGACCGCGATTGCATACCACAGCCCGCGGGTCTTTGACGACTCGCCGATCGACGGACCGCCGTCGGAGGTTACCTGCAGCAGGCCGTTGAACGAGTGTTTCTCGTTGTAGCCGATCTCGCCGAGAATCGGCGTCAATTCCATCGCCCGTTCCAGCGGCTCCATGATCTGCTCGAGTTCGAGGTCGCGCTGCGACGGCGACCAATGGGTCTCGCCTTTTTCGGGCAGATCGCGCGGGTGCACGAGGCGGGGTTCCTTCTCCTCGTAGTAGCCCCACTCGATCTGGCCGCCTTCCGGCGTTTTCGGGTCGCCGGTATCGCGCATGTAGGCCGAGTTGCCCTGGTCGCGCAGCAGCGGGTAACCGATATCCTTGCCGGTACCGGCGAATTCGTCGAACGGGGCGAAGAAGGAGAGCGGGTGATCGACCGGCATCACCGGCAGGTCTTCGCCGGCCATCTCGGCGATGGTGCGGCCCCAGAGCCCGGTGCAGACGATCACGTAATCGGCGGCGATGTAGCCGCGGCTGGTTTCGACGCCGACGATGCGCCCGTTCCTGATATCGAGGCCGGTGGCGTTGGTGTTGGCGAAGGCCTTCGCCTTGCCGCTCTTGACCGCGTTTTCGACCAGGATGCCGGCGACCGTTTGCGAGCGGGGCTTGACCAGGCCCGCGTCGGGATCCCACATCGCGCCCTGGATCATGTCTTCCTCGAGCAACGGAAACTTTTCCTTGGCCTCGGCCGCGCTGATCATTTTGACGTTGGTGCCGAAGGCTTTGCCCGAGGCGACCTTGCGCTTGAGTTCCATCATCCGGTCGTCGTCGCCGACGCGCGCCACCTCGAGTCCGCCGCAGCGCTCGTAATGATCCATTTTGTCGAAGAACTCAATGCTGTAATGCGTGGTGTAGCAGGTGAACTTGCTGTGATCGGTGGCGTAACAGAAATCGGAGGCGTGCGAAGTCGAACCGCAATCGGTGGGCACCGAGGTCATGTCGATACCGACGATATCTTCCCAGCCGCGCTCGATCAGGTGGTGCATCACCGAAGCGCCGACGATACCGCCGAGACCGATGATGACGACGTTCGCTTTGTCTGGAAACTGAGCCATGAGTATTCTCCCGAGGGTGCCGGCCGAGGGCGTTCGAGTGTACTCAGTTTCGAAAACCCGTACAAGCCAGCTCTCCGGCGTCGCGCCGCAATGACGTAACTGCGGGTCGCACTGCAAGAACCCTGATCGGATTTTCACCCGTCCGTGCGCTTCGCAGATTTAACCCAAACGAGGTAATCCGGATTAAATGTGATTTCCCGCACAGCCTGTTTGCGCTCCACGCATTACCTTGATCCAATCAATCGATCGGATGGGGCGATGAGCGGAACAAAGAAGCCTGCCGTTGCGGACTGCGAAGAAGATTCCGACAGTACCGTGACCCAGTTGAATACGGACATTACGGAAAACCTGAAATCCCTGCCGGAAGGCAGCCTAGGTGCGCACGAAAGACGCAGGCTGCGCGAGGCGCTGGAACGCGAGCAGGCCGCGCGCGGCAAGCGCTGGTCGATTTTCAGATTCCTGTTCGATTCCGGTTCCGAGTCTTAGTAGTTCAGCAGCAAATTGAATGAACATCGCTTCCATCCCGGCGTCTACCTGCGCGAGTTGCTGATCTGGCACGACCTGAGCGCGGAAGAACTGGCCCACGAAATTCAATTACCCGATCGCACGGTTGTCGAATTGACCCGCGCGAGGCGAAGAGTCGACCGCGCTACCTCGGAGCGGCTGGCCGACTATTTCGGCAATTCGGCGCAATTCTGGCTCGATTTACAGCGCGGCTTCGACCGGCAGGCTCACGGCGACGGCCAGGCCCGCGGCGGGGCGAGTCGGTAGCGAAAAAAAACCCGCCGACCGGAATCGGCGGGTTTTTAGCGTTGTGCCGGCCGGCTGGAGCGCGGGGATACCCGCATCGCCGGCGACGACTAGTTCATGATCGTCGTGATGCTGTTGATCGCCGTTACGCCGTCCTCGTCGGCTTCGAATTCGATATGCACCCGGTTGCCTGCTTCGAGCCCCGCGGGCGCCTCCGTCTTCATGGCTGCCAGGTCCCAGACGGAACGGTCGGTCAGCACCAGCCGATTCGCCTTGCGGTCGTAGACCAGTACGGTACCGTCGGTGATATTCGGCGCGCCTTCCTCAGGCGCCTTCGGCGGCAGCATGATCACGCTGTTGATTTCGTTGACGCCATCCTCGTCGGACTGATAGATGATTTCGACGCGGTCACCGGCCTTCAGGTCGGCGGAAACTGCGGATTTCATCAATTCCAGCGACCATACGCTGCGATCTTCGAGCACCAGCAGTCTGGCCACGCGGTCCAGTGCGACTATCGTGCCCTGGGTGATATCCTGTGCATCGACCCTGGGGGCGCCAGTCAACAGGATGGAAACAACAGCAAACGACAATAAAGGTTTCATTAGATATATACCTGTAAAAAAGTCGAAATGCTTGACGTAATCCCCCGCTCGGGGCGAATTACGGAAGCGGTCCTTGCTCTTCTGAAGTACTGCGATGTCCGGCTCCGGCCATCCGCTTGCCGGCATCGTATCGGAAAAAGCGCCGCAATATACCATATCCGTGGCCCGGCGCCAGCGATATTTCGGCTCGCTTCCGGGTTGCTGCCAGGTCCGTCATAAGCGGGGTTGTCGGGCACGAACTGTGATACTATTTTCCGGCATTCCGCGCTCCCGCGGAGGACGAAAATATATAAACTATCGACCCGAATCGTCGAGGAGGCAGCTGTGAGCAAGATCAGAATTATCCTGTTCGGAATCGCCGCGTTGATCGTGGCAGGCGTGACCCCTTCCCAGGCCGCGACACCGAAGGACACCTTCGTCATGGCCAAGGACATCGCCGACATCATCACCATGGATCCGGCCGAGGTATTCGAGCTGACCACTGGTGAAATCATCGCCAATATCTACGACCGCATCATGATGTTCGAACCCGAAGACCTGCAAAACCTGGTCGGCGGCGTGGCCGAGAGCTGGGAGATCAGCGGCGACGGCAAGACCATAACCTTCACCGTCAGGCCGGGCCTCAAGTTCCATTCCGGCAACCCGGTGCGCGCCGAGGACGTCGCCTGGTCGTTGCAGCGCGTGGTCAAGCTTAACAAGACGCCGGCGTTTATCATCACCCAGTTCGGCTGGAACGCCGACAATGTCGACAGCCTGGTCAAGACGCTGGACGAGCGCCAATTGCAGGTCACGATCACCGAGGATTTTTCCCCGGGCCTGGTGCTAAATGCGCTGTCCGCCGGGGTGGCATCGGTGGTCGACAAGAAGCTGGTCATGAGCCACGAAAAGGATGGCGATCTCGGCTACGACTGGCTCAAGTCCCATAGTGCCGGCTCTGGCGCTTTCAGTCTCAGGACCTGGAAGGCCAACGAGATCGTCACCCTGGATGCCAATCCGGATTACCGCCATGGCGAACCGGGAATGAAGCGCGTGATCCTGCGGCATGTGGCGGAACCCTCGTCGCAGCGGCTGTTGCTCGAAAAGGGCGATATCGACATGGCGCGCAACCTGACTCCGGACCAGATCAAGGGCGTCGCGGACAATGCGGACATCAAGATCGACGGCTATCCGAAGGGCACCATCGTCTACATGGCCGCCAACGCGGGGCATCCGATTCTCGGTAAACCCGAGGTGGTAGAGGCGATGCGCTATCTGGTCGACTACGAGGCGATGGCAAACTCTTTTCTGGCCGGTCAGTTTGTCGTTCACCAGGCCTTCTGGCCGAGCGGACTGTGGGCCGCGCTGGATGACAATCCCTTCAAGCAGGACGTGCCGAAAGCCAGGGAACTGCTCAAAAAGGCGGGATATCCGGACGGCTTCGAGCTCACCATCCATACGCTGACCAATTCACCGTTCCCGGAAATCGCCCAGTCGGTGCAGGCGGATCTCGCCAAGGGCGGCATCAAGGCCAAAATCGTCACCCTGGAAGGCAAGACCCTGTGGCCCAAGTACCGCGCCCGCGAGCATGACATTATTCTCGCGCGCTGGTCCCCGGACTACGTCGATCCGCATTCCAACGCGGATGCCTTCGCGCACAACCCGGATAACCGGCTAGAGGCTAAATTGACCGGCGTGCTTGCCTGGCGGAATGCATGGATGGACGAGGCCAGCAACGAGCTGGCGGTCAGCGCGCGCAACGAGCTCGATCTGGCGAAGCGCAAGCAGGAGTACCTCGATCTACAGCGCATGCTGCAGCAAAAGGGACCCTACGTGATCATGTTCCAGCAAAACGAACAGGTCGCACGGCGCAACAACCTGCGTGGCTTCGTTTCGGGTTCCAACTTCGACCTGGTCTTCTACCGTAACGTCATCAAGCGGTAGTGACATAAAGCCCGCAGCAGGAATTCGGTGACACATGCGGGCTGGTAGCGGCCTACCGGCGGCGGGGTCCAGCCTGGCTCCGTCGCCAAAATTGGTCAGGATCGGCGGCGTTCTCGCCAGCCTGGTCCTGACTTTCGTCGGGCTGACCGCGATCACCTTTACCATTGGCCGGGTGATGCCGGCCGACCCGGTGCTTGCCATCGTCGGCGATCGCGCGTCGCAGGAAGTCTATGACCAGGTTTTCCTGCAACTCGGTCTCGACAAGCCCATCTACGTTCAATATTTCAGGTACCTCGAACAACTGTTCCAGGGCGATCTCGGCAAGTCGATCATGACCACGCAGCCGGTTATGCACGACCTGCTGCGCTTCTTCCCGGCGACGCTGGAACTGGCCACGGTGGCGACCCTGCTCGGCGTCTTCGTCGGCATCCCGATGGGCGTGTTGGCGGCGGTAAAGCAGGGACGCTGGCCCGATCACCTGGTGCGGGTGATTAGCCTGATCGGCTACTCGGCGCCGATCTTCTGGCTCGGCATGATCGCGCTGCTGGTGTTTTACGCCAGGCTCGACTGGGTTGCCGGACCAGGGCGACTGGACGTGTTCTACGACGGTATCGTCGAACCGGTCAGCGGTATCCTGATGCTCGACGCCGCGCTCGCCGGCGAATGGGATATCTTTCACAACGCGCTCTCTCATCTGATACTGCCGGCCTCGATCCTCGGCACCTTCGCGCTGGCCTACATCGCGCGCATGACGCGCAGCTTCATGCTCGACCAGCTCAGCCAGGAGTACATCCTCACCGCGCGCGTCAAGGGCCTGCCCGAGTGGCAGGTGATCTGGGGGCACGCCTTCCGTAATGTGCTGGTGCAATTGATTACCATCATCGGCCTGACCTATGCCTCGCTGCTGGAAGGCTCGGTGCTCACCGAAACTATATTTTCGTGGCCGGGTATAGGTCTCTACATCACCAATTCGCTGTTCAACAACGACATGAATGCAGTGCTCGGCGGCACCATCGTGGTCGGCATTTGCTTTGTCGGCATCAACATGCTGTCCGACCTGTTATACAAGCTCGTCGATCCGAGGGTGCGGTGAAATGACCGCGCTGACCCTGCACGGCTGGCTACTGGCCGAGGTGCCCGTCTCGAAAACCCAGGCGCGTTGCCAGCGCCTGTTTATCGGCTGGCTCGCGTTCAGCCGTAACCCGGTGGCGGTCATCGGCCTGCTGATCATTCTCGGCCTGGTGCTGATGGCGGTGCTGGCGCCCTGGCTGACCTCCGGCATCGCGCTCGAGCCGGAACTCGCCAACCGGCTGCAGCCGCCCGGCCGAGAACACTGGTTCGGCACCGATGGGCTCGGCCGCGACATTTTCGACCGCATCATCTGGGGATCGCGGATCACGCTCTACATCGTCGGCCTGGTGTCGATCATCGTGGTGCCTATCGGACTGTTTATCGGCGTGGTTGCCGGCTATATCGGCGGTTGGGTCGATAATGTCCTGATGCGCCTGACCGATATTTTCCTCGCTTTTCCGCGGCTGATCCTGGCGATGGCGCTGGTCGCTGCGCTGGGCCCCGGTCTCGAAAACGCGGTGTTGGCGATTGCACTGACCACCTGGTCGCCGTTCGCGCGTATCGCGCGTGCGGAGGCGCTTACCATCCGCAACAGCGATTTTATTCTCGCCGCGCGCATGCAGGGCGTCGGCACCGCGGGCATCCTCGCGCGCCACGTGGCGCCGCTTTGCATGTCGTCGGTGATCGTGCGCCTCACGCTCGACATGGCGGGGATTATCCTCACCGCCGCCGGGCTGGGCTTCCTCGGCCTCGGCGCGCAGCCGCCGACGCCGGAGTGGGGTGCGATGATATCGCTCGGCCGCCAGTACCTGATCGACCAGTGGTGGGTACCGACCATGCCGGGTATCGCCATTCTCGTGGTCAGTCTCGGGTTCAACCTGCTCGGTGACGGGCTGCGCGACGTTTTCGATCCGAAAAGCGGGAGTTGACGATGTCGGAATCCCCCCTGCTTCGCGTCGAAGATCTGCACGTCGATTACCACACTCCGACCGGCCTGGTGCAGGCAGTAAAGGGTGTCAGTTTCGAACTGGGCCGCGAAAAACTCGGCATAGTCGGCGAATCGGGTTCGGGCAAGTCGCAAACCGGGCGCGCGATCCTCGGCCTGACCGCTCCTGGTGGCGAGGTACGCGCCAGGCGCCTCGAGTTTGACGGGACGGATCTGCTGCATGCCGATCGCCGTACCCTGCGGCGTATTCGCGGCGGCGGCATTTCGATGATCATGCAAGACCCGAAATACTCGCTGAACCCGGTGATGACCGTGGGTAAACAGATCGAGGAAGCCTTACGGGTTCACGGCGGCAACAGTAAAAAGGAGGCACGCGAACGCACCCTGGAAATGCTGCGCGCGGTGCGCATTCGCGAGCCGGAACGCTTCTATCACGCTTATCCGCACGAAGTATCGGGCGGCATGGGTCAGCGCATCATGATCGCCATGATGATGATTCCGGAACCGTCCGTCATCATTGCCGACGAGCCTACCTCGGCGCTCGATGTCACCGTGCAATTGCAGGTGCTGGCGGTGCTCGACGACATGATCAGTGAGCGCGGTATGGGCCTCATCTTCATCAGTCACGATCTCAATCTGATTGCGTCGTTTTGCGATCGCATCCTGATCATGTACGGCGGTCAGGTGATGGAAGAATGTCGTGCGTCGGAACTGGAAAGCGCGAAACATCCCTATACCCGCGGTCTGCTCGAATGTCTGCCACGCCTCGACGGCGCCAGGAAAGAGCTTGCGGTGTTGCATCGCGATCCGGCCTGGCTGAAGAGCAGGCAGGTATCGGGATGATCGAGATACGCGATCTGAACGTGGTGTTCGGCCATGGAAAGCAGGCTTTTCACGCGGTGCGCGACGTTTCGCTCGCGGTCGAGGCCGGGCAGTCCTACGGCCTGGTGGGCGAGT
>Ga0209919_1000950_pt1 | contig 14376 bp, 13 predicted proteins | sample SalPon2A_C_D2_MG_FD_185721 | JGI IMG/M metagenome (GOLD analysis project Ga0209919, IMG submission 185721) | Soil microbial communities from South San Francisco under conditions of wetland restoration - Salt Pond MetaG R2A_C_D2_MG (SPAdes)... | ecosystem: Environmental > Terrestrial > Soil >... | reverse complement strand
GCTACAGCTTCGATGCGGATGCCACATGATTTCGCTCAGCCGCCAACTCACCCTTAGCCTCGCAGTCAGCCTGACCATCTTCTTCGCACTGCAGGCCTTGATGGTGGTCTATGAAGTACACTTGCTAAGCAAGGATACGGTGATTTCGCGCATGCAGCATGATGCCGAGGAATTACTGGCAGCACTCGACATCGACAGTCCGACACTTGCCATCGACTGGTCACATGTTCCGTCCATCTATGCGCGTCCGCTTTCCGGACATTATTTCCAGCTCAGAAGCCAGGGGGAGGCCTTGCGTTCCCGGTCACTTTGGGATGAGACTTTGCCAATCGTAAGGAATGGGGCAAGCCGGGAAATGACCACCCCGACCGGCCAACAGCTGCTTTTGCTTGGCAAACAATACAGCATCCACGGACATCCCGTCTCCTTAACCATCGCTGAAGATATTTCACAGCTGAACCAGACCTCGGATATTTTTCTTGAACGTCTGCTGCTGGCGTCATTTGCAGCATTGCTTGCCTTGCTTGCCATGCAGCTCTGGTTTATCCGCAAGGGGCTGACACCTCTGAACAAGCTGAAGAATGAGCTATTGCAACTTGAGGCCGGAGAAATTGAAATCCTGCAGCAACCGGTACCGGCCGAGATCGAGCCATTGGTCGCTGAAACCAACCGTCTGCTTGGCGCCATGCAGCAGCGCCTTGAGCGCTCGCGCAATGCCATCGGCAATCTCGCCCACGCACTGAAGACACCGCTCACCGTGATCACTCAGATACTTGAGCGCGACTCCGGCAAACTGGCCCGACGGGAGCTTCAGCACCAGGTTGGCTTGATTCAGGAGCGCATCCAGCGTGAACTCTCTCTTGCGCGCATGGCAGGCCAGTCGCCGGGTGGTTTCTGGCGAAATCCGACCACAGATATTGAAGATCTAGTGAGCACCATGCAACGCATTCACCGGAAAACCATTGCCAGCCATGTTTACCTGCCTGCCGATACGATCCTCCGGGCTGATCGCGAGGACATGATGGAGTTGCTCGGCAACCTGCTCGACAATGCCTGCAAGTGGGCGAAGAACGAGGTTCATCTGCAAATTGTCGATCAACCTTTCACCATCACTATCGAGGATGATGGGCCCGGCATGGATGCGCCGACCCTTGATCATGTACTGCAGCGCGGTGTGCGCGCCGATGAATCGGTTTCCGGCCATGGACTGGGACTTTCCATCATCAGCGATCTGGTTGTCGCCTATGAAGGCTCGCTCGATTTCGGGCGCTCGGCCGATCTCGGCGGCCTCAGAGCCACAGTGACTCTTCCTGCCACACTAAATCCATAATCCGCCCGACCCCATTTGACAGATAGATAGCTCGTTTCTATGATAAGATTCAACGCCTTGGATAGGCAAATCTATCCGGGGAAGTTCTATCAGGGAGGTTTTATGATTCAATATACGTTTCGTTCAATATGCCTGACACTCGGGCTATTTATTGCTGCTCTGCCGGCGCAGGCGTTTGAGTTTAACCCGTACGCGGGTGTCGGGCTGGGAGAAGTGATTGTTGATGCCGGGCTTGGAGGCAAAACCGCCTTTGCCGGTTATGGCATAGTGGGCGCAGACCTGCATGAGAATTACGGATTCGAGGTTAGATTTGGAACAACAGGGAAAACGGGCAGTGTTGTGACTGTTCCAGCCGGATTATCCGGAGGCGAAGTTCAAGTCCCTACGACTGCCCCTACCACAGCAAAAATCAGTGTTGACTGGTTTGTCTCATACCTGTTGAAGTTGCAATACCCGGTCTCGGATCTGTTCAAGGTTTATGGCGTGGTCGGCGGCACAACACTCAAGTCGAAGTTTGCCTTTACTTCACCTGTAAATGGAGCCACAGCACTGCATGCAACCAACACGACCCTCAGCTATGGTGGCGGATTTGAATATGGCCTTGGCAACCAATGGACAGTGGGCGTTGATGCAACGGTGTATGCCAACAAGGCGACGACCACTACAGGTGCCAACTTTAGCGGCCTGGATGTCTGGGGCATTAACGCTACCGCCAGATACGGATTCTAAAAATAAATCGAACAAATACATGGCCCCGATTTATCGGGGCCATGTTTGTTTGCACCCACCGCTTGTGGGTTTCTGATTTTTCCCGCCTTCATACACTCATTGCACATAGTCCGATACTCAGGTTACTTCCCTGACAATTTCTGCGCAAATTTACCCTGCACATAAGCCAGCAGCTGTACGGATGTTTTGACGACGGCCCGCAAACGATTCCGGTAAAAGGAATCACAAGCTTCCCGTGTGATGCCTGTATCATTGCATACGCCTGTTTCAGTACTGAAGCCCAGCGAACCCGGCCTCCCGTATTCGACGAATCCCTCTTGTTCCGATTTCTCGCCCCAGTTGTCTTCCCCCTTCAAGGTCCAGAGATTCAGCCAGCGCGGATCGGATGCAACCTTTCTCCGCGTATCCTCAGCCAGGCCCTTCAGAAACGCGTTCAGGGTGGATTCAAAACCGCCCCCTGAATTCGGAGGAACGCTACTGATCTTGTCCATGAACGCCTTGTCCGCGATCAGCGCCTCGGTCCTGACGGGATTGGCGGGAGCATAGGCATCAAAGCCATCGGGAATCGTTTTCTCACCGGCCAGCTTCATGATCCAGCCATAGCCGGTTTCAGGTTTCACATGATAGATCGGCGCCACGTGGGCCGGCACCCCCATATCCTCGATATAATGCAGGATGCGTCCGAGGATATTATAGGCATGCCGCCTGTTCTTTCCGGCTGTTGTTATTTCACTATCGAGATTTGTTGCCAGACTATTGAATCGGGCGTGCAGGGATCGCTCAACATGGCCGAGCAATTTATCTTCCTCCGGCTTTATCCGATGCTCGCCTGTTGGATAAGGATCGTAAAAGTGCCAGTTTTTCAGACGCCGGATCGTTTCGCAGGGGTGAAAGATATTGGCATGATCCTCGCTGACGCTTCCCCTGACAATGGCCAGGATTGCAGAAGCATCAAGCACCTGCAGGCCGTGATCCTTTGCATATACGTTGTACACTTCAGCAGCCATCTCCGTGATGGGCTCGTGCTTCGGCTTGTCATACGCCGGGGCCATAGCAGGAGCCATGACCATCAGCAAAGCCAATGACAAAATCCACCCAAAACCCTTCATACTCCTCCTCCTTTCACTCCTCATTCAGGTATCCGTTTTGGCCTGCCCGACCTGACCGGTCAAGTTTCTACCAGGCAGATGCCTGCTCAGGCCGACAACGGCTGCGGGCAGCACAAGCAGATTCAGTACGGGTATCACCAGCATGAAGCTCGCCAGCCCTGCAAATCCCAAATAAAAAAGGCGATTGCTATCCAGTGCTGACTTCCGCTCCGCCCAGCGCCATCCCCTTCTCGAAGCCGGTGTGTCCATAAATTCAAAGGCCAGCAATTTGATGCCGGCATAGGCCCAAACCATGCCGGCCACGGTCGTGCCCACGATCGGCACCAGCAACAGCAACATAGCCAACAGCGCATAAGGAATAAAATGAAGTAGCGGCATCAGGGAATTGGATATACTCGCAAGCACCAGTCGCCCCCACGACTCGTGTCGGTTGCTGACAGCGCCACGTTCAACCTTCTCGGCCAGCACATCCAGCCATGGCGCGGAGACCACCGAGCCAAGCACAACGTAACTGACAACACCGACAACCAACGCCAGCAGCAGCGAAAAAAACCAGGATAGCCAGGCAAGGATGCCCACATACCATGCATCTCCGGTCGGAATAAAACGTTCAGCCAGTGACGATGCCAACTCATAAACGCCAACACCCAACAGCAACATCAGTGCCGCTAGCAAAAGCAGCATCTTCCACATAATACTTCTTAGTTCGGCTTCACCCAGCAGAAGCCGGAAGCCTTCAATCAGACATCCGATTCCACGAATCAACACCCGCCCCCTTCTTCATCCGCTCTTATTTTTTCAAGATCTCGCAGCACGAGCAAAGCTGCTTCATACTCACGCTCCACCACCAGCACTCGCGCATCCATCACACCGGGCAGCGGCATCAGCGCATTCATGCCCTCATTTTCCACCCTGTAAACAATCTCGCGCGATGCCAGTGCGTCACACAGAATCTGTAACGTGAGCGGATCGGCAATTCGGCTGAGTAACACCATGGCATCAGCTTAGGTGTCTTTTGCCGATCAGTCACCCTTGACTCGACAGGGTGTGCATGAAGATTGCTGGCCATGTCCAGACAAATGCCAGAAAAAAGTCATCATTCACTGCCCGTCGCGCAGGAAACCCTGCACGACATGCTGAATCGCATGCTTCCACCGGGAGCCGATGACGGAGACCTCTACATTGAGCAATCCTCATCCGAGTCCCTCTCGCTGGAAGAAGGGCGCGTCAAACATATTTCCGCCTCCACCCATCAGGGGCTGGGAGCGCGGGTCATCAAGGGTGAAGCTGCCGGCCACGCCTACACCGACCGCCTTGAACAGGCATCCCTGATGGATGCGGCCATGGCCGCGAGGGCCATTGCATCCAGCGGCGGCAAGCAAACGCCGATCGCCATCCATGATGCCCGTCCCGTTCTCCAACTTTATCAGGGTAGCAATCCGGCCCTGCAGGTGCCGCTGGCAGACAGAAAAAGGCTACTGGAAAAACTCGATGCACTGGCGCGCAGCATTGATCCGCGCGTCAGGCAGGTGTTCGCCAGCATCTCGTCTTCCTTTTCAGATATACACATCATCCGCATGGATGGTGCCCACGTTCACGATGCCCGGCCACTTGTTCGGCTCAACATCTCTGTGGTGGTCGAGGAAAACGGTAAGCGCGAAACAGGCGGCGCCGGCGGTGGCGGGCGTTTCTCGCTTGAGCGCATGCTGGATGGCAGTGAGGCCGAGCGTCTGGTGCGCGAAGCTGTGCGCCTTGCCGTGCTGAATCTGGATGCCAAGGCCGCCCCTGCAGGCAGCATGCCGGTAGTTCTGGGCCCCGGCTGGCCGGGGATTCTTTTACATGAAGCCATCGGACATGGTCTTGAAGGCGATTTTAATCGCAAGGGCACATCGGTATTCTCCAGGAAAATGGGGAAACGCGTAGCAGCCAAGGGAATTACCGTGGTAGATGACGGTAGCATTGCCGAGCGCCGGGGCTCGCTGACAGTGGATGATGAAGGCACGGAAAGCCAGCGTACGGTTCTGATTGAGGACGGCATCCTGACCGCCTATCTGCTGGATCGGCAGAATGCGCGTCTGATGGGCATGACGCCGACCGGTAACGGGCGCCGCGAATCCTATGCTCATCCGGTACTGCCCCGCATGACTAACACTTTCATGCTGGCAGGCTCCAATGCACCGGCTGATATTCTGGCATCGCTGAAACGTGGTATTTACGCCGTCAATTTCGGCGGAGGTCAGGTGGATATCACCTCCGGCAAATTCGTCTTCACGACATCCGAGGCTTATTACGTCGAAAACGGAAAAATCCAGTACCCGGTCAAGGGAGCCACCCTGATCGGCTCTGGCCATGAGGTGCTGCAGAAGGTATCGATGATCGGCAACGATCTTCAGCTTGACCCAGGTGTCGGCACCTGCGGCAAGGGCGGACAATCCGTGCCGGTGGGTGTCGGTCTGCCCACGATTCGGATTGATGAACTGACAGTCGGAGGAACACAGGCATGAAATCAGCTGCACTGTCAGCACGAAACAAACAGGGTATGGGCGAATTATCGCATCACCTTGTAGAGGCTGCGAGCAAAGCAGGTGCACGTCATGCTGATGCCCTTGCCGTGGCCGACACCGGCAATTCAATTAGCGTGCGCAATGGCTGTGTTGAATCGGTTGAGCGAGAAGATGGTTGCGGTATCGGCCTGCGAGTATTTGTCGAGACAGCAAAAGGGCTCGCATTCGCTTCCGCCTCAAGTTCCGATGTTTCCCCTGCCGGCCTTAGAGCGCTTGCCGAACAGGTTGTGGCCATGGCTCGCATTTCCGAACCGGATCCCGATTCGATACCGCCAGTCGGGGCTGATCACCCGGATGCCGCAGATGTGGCAAGCTGGCAAAAACGCCATCCTGATCGCGAAGCTGGCTGGAGCCTTGATGATGCCCGCCAGAGCGCTCTGGCTTGTGAAGAGGCCGCGCGTTCGTTTTCATCTGAAATCACCAACAGTGAGGGGGCGGATGCATCCTTCGGCACCACCCATGTAGCGTATGCTTCCTCGGATGGCTTTGCCGCGGACTATGCAAAATCCTCGGCCTCGCTGAGCGTTTCCGTGATCGCGGGAACGGGTGATGGCATGCAGCGGGATTATGCATGGCACAGGGCCTTACACATCAGCAGCCTCAGGAGTGCCGAAGACATCGCCAGAGAGGCAGCTTCACGTGCTGTGAGCCGACTTGGTTCAAAAGCCATGCAAAGCGGCAAAGCCACCGTGCTGTTCGAGCCCAGAACCGCCACCTCGTTGCTCGGACACCTGATCGGAGCCATCAACGGACGGGCAGTCCTGCAGAAGCGGACATTTCTTGCCGAATGCGCCGGGCAGAAGATCTTCCCCGACTTTGTAAACATCGATGATGATCCGGATCATCCCGAGGGTATGGCCAATCGCCTGTTCGATGGCGAAGGAACGCGCTGCTCTCCAAGCACCCTGATAGATGCAGGCCAATTGACAGGATTCATGACTGACCGCTATGCCGCCGGACGACTGAAAACCCGGGCCACCGGACACGCCCGGCGTGGGCTGACGGGAGACACAAGCATTGGCCCATCCAATCTGATCTGGCGGGCTGGCAAGCTCGATCAGCAGGCCATCATCAATACCATCAAACACGGCCTGCTCGTTACTGAGCTGATCGGCTTTGGTGTAAATGGTGTGACAGGCGATTATTCGCGCGGTGCAGGCGGCTTTCTCATCCAGGATGGAAAAATCGTGCGACCGGTGCAGGGCATTACCATTGCAGGCAACCTGAAGGACATGTTCGCCGGCATTGTGCATGTCGGTTCAGATATGACATGGTTCGGATCCACGGCCGTACCGAGCATTGCCATTGAGGGCATGACCGTCGCAGGCGAATAACGTTCTGGCGACCCTTGCATGGGCCTCAAATCTATTTTTTTAGCAACAGGAGCAGAACATGGGATATGATGTATTTGGCGTAGGCAATGCGATTATGGATCTGCAGGTGCGCTGCGATGACGCTTTCCTCGCAGAGGCAGGCGTTGAAAAAGGCATCATGACGCTGGTGGATGAAGATCAGCAGAAAGCAGTTCTGGATGCGCTGGCCGACCATGAAGTGAATTATTGCTCGGGTGGATCTGCCGCCAATACGATTGTCGGTATTGCCGATATGGGAGGCAGGGCCGCATATGCATGCAAAACGGGCGAGGACAGCTTTGGCCAGCGCTATCTTGAAGAAATGCAGCGGCTTGGAATCAACGTCGAAATCCCGCAGGAACCAGGCCAGACAGGAACATGTGTTGTGCTGATTACACCTGATGCCCAGCGCACCATGCTCACGCATCTTGGCATTTCATCCACTCTGGGCAGCGCCGATATCGTTGAATCTGAAATTGCCAAGGCCAAGTACCTGTACGTTGAGGGCTATCTCTTTGCAGGGCCATCCAGCAAGGCCGCAGCCTTGAAGGCCATTGATCTGGCCAAGGCCAACGGCGTGAAGGTGGCGTTGACCATTTCCGATCCTTTTCTGATTGATATCTGCCGCGATCAGTTCCAGCAGCTTATCGAAGGCCCTGTTGATCTGCTGTTTTGCAACGAGGAAGAAGCCAAATCGCTGACCGGACTGGATGACCCCATCGCATGCGCCAAGGCCATCCACGAGCACTGCGAAAATGTAGCCCTGACCCTGGGGAAAAAGGGCTCCATCATCATGCATGAAGGAGAAGTATTCCCGATAGAAGGTGTTGAGGTGGAAGCCATTGATACGACCGGTGCCGGTGACATGTATGCCGCAGGTGTGCTTTACGGCATCACCAATGGCCTTAGCTGGCATCAGGCCGGGCACCTCGGTAGCCATGCTGCAGCCCAGATCGTTTCACGTCTCGGCGCACGCTTGCCGAAGAGTTACACCGCGGAAGAAATTCAAGCGCTTTTGAAATAGTCTTCGCTACATGACTTCGATAACCAAGATGCTCGCCACGAATGCAAAGTGGGCGCGCCAAATGAAAATCGATGACCCGAAATTTTTTGCCCGTGCTGCTACCAAGCACAAGCCTGAACTGCTGTGGATCGGCTGTGCCGATTCCCGTGTCGGGCCCGACCAGCTCATTGGCCTTCCGGTGGGCTCCATCTTCGTACATCGCAACATCGGTAATATCTTTGCTACCAACGACTTGAATTGTCTGGCGGTTCTCGAATACGCCATTGATGAACTGAAGGTGCCCAATGTCGTGGTGTGCGGCCATTACGGGTGCGGCGGCGTGCAGGCCGCACTCACGCACAGCGGCATCAACCCGGTCGATCTATGGCTCGACCAGATCCGCTTTATTCAAAACCGCCATGAAGCCGAACTGAAATATATGAGCGACAGGCAGCGCTGGAATCGACTTGCCGAATTCAATGTTGAGGCTCAGGTGCATAATATCTGCCGCAATACCATTGTGCGCCAGGCATGGAAAAGAGGACAGGAAGTGAATGTTTGTGGCCTGATCTATGACATCCACGACGGCTGCCTAATGCAACTGACCAAAGAAATCAAATCAATTGACGATTGGGAAGCCATCAACCGCGCAAAAAAATCTGAATAAATAACAACCGGTCGTGCTGACCAAAAAATTTCGAAAAAACGCATGGTTCCCCGGTAGAGAATGACCGCATGTGGTCATATGCGCACCTCCAGAACCTCGCAATGCCTTACCTGGTTCTTCATCTTTACATATCATAAAATAATGTTATACTTATACTTGTTCCGGAGATAATCATGGTATCCATCAAAGATCAGAAAGAGAACTGCAATTGCCTCTACAAGGCGCTTGTGTGGCTGGATAAACACTCCCTCCAGTCAGGCTGTTTCAGCAATCGTGAGTCAGCCGAGCACTGGGCAAACTGGTTGCAAAGAAAAATTGTTGAAGATGATCTTTTCCGGCAAATTCACAGAAAAATCTGATTCTGTTGCGGAGTCCCTTAAAAGGTTATACCGGCGCGCTCACCTCAAGTGAGTAACTGGAATATGTTTATACCAGCCTGATAGACTGACGCAATCGATCTGCCGTCAGGAAGCCCGTCTCCTTAATTCCGCATCCGCAATGCGGAGATTGATACTGATGTCGTGCCCGAGCCTCAACAACAGGCGCATACCGATATCCGCATGCTCTTTAAAGAGCTTTTTTAATGCCTTATGATGAAAAACGGCTATCTCTCCATCTCTGGTGACACGGCCATCGGCTGTGCGAGGCCCGGGCTCCAGGAAAGCGATTTCACCCACAGTCATGCCGGGACCAAAAGTCGCCAGTCGGAGATGCTTTTTCCTATGCCCGTAAGGAAGCAGCACCTCCACTTCTCCATCAAGAAGCACAAACAGTTCTTCCCCATGCTCGCCTTTGCGAAAAACATGCTCCCCGGATTTGATCTTCCTTATTTCGAAATAAGGCGCCAGCACAGATTTCTCGTCCTTGTTTAACATACCCATCAATTCAGATTCAGCCAGAGACACGGCGTGCCCCTGTTCCGCAGGCTTCTTGCTAATTTCCCGAAGCAGGCAGTTTTCGGCATATTCCAGCGCCCGGTCCGAATCGGGAAATGTACGCAGAACAACATTTTCATGGTAGGGAACCAGCCGCTCGTGGTGATGTCCTTCCCGCTTAACCAGACCCATGGTCTTTGGCGCATGGGCAAGAATCAGTTCGCCACCGCGCTCGCGCAATATACCGTACATATGTTCAATCAGGCGCACTGCAGTCAAATCAACCTGGGTAACACGCCGCATATCGAGAAGGATATATTTTGCTTTTTTCAAATCATCCGCCATCGCATCGAGCAGATGGTCCGTCGTGCCAAAAAACAAAGTGCCTTTCAGATCATAGCCGACAATCGCATCCGGGTTCGCGATGAGGGCCTGGTGTTCCTGTTTCGGGCGGCGGCGCAATGACGTTCGTTCACCGATATTCCAGCGCAGTTGAATCACGGCTGTCTGTACCTGGGCACGGATAAATTCAACAGCTGCCAACGCCACGCCAAGGCCAACAGCAACCATCAAATCGTAAAAGACAGTGACTCCCGTAACGATCAGTGCAATGGCTGCATCAATCCTGGCCTGAGGTGTGCCAAGCCAACGCAATATATCCTTATCCAGCATCCCGAAGATAGCGACATGCAGGATAATCCCGGCAAAGACGCTGATCGGAAGCACGGAAGCAACCGGCCCCATAAACAGAATCAATAGCAGCATACTGATGCCAGTTACCAGCCCTGCCCACTGACGACCTCCGCTTTGAATGGCTACAAGCGTTGAGCCGGTGGTACCAGCGCCCGCCATGCCGCCGAACATCGAACTCAACAGATGCCCTGCTCCCTGCCCCATCAATTCCTTGCGCGCATGGTGCCGTGTACCTGTCGATACATCTGCCACGACCGAGGTCAGCAACGTATCCAGCGATGCCAGAACGGAGAGGGCGAGAGCGGAGCCGGCCATCAGTAGCCACGGGAATTGGCCCATATGCCCCAAATCAAATCCAACGTGCAAATCCCCGATATTCGGCAGGCTGCCAACGACCCAGCTTGCCGGTAGTGCATCAGTATAAGCGAATGAGAATACGTGAAATGCCAGCGTGCCGACAATCAACCCAAGCACCGTGCCCGGTATCCTGTTAATCCAGCGTGGAAGCCAGATGATGCTTGCCAATGTCATGCCCGCCACAGCCATCGGAATCCAGGCTCCCTGATGCATGGTTAGATTGGCCTCCGTTCCCAGCACCGATGCCGTTTGCGACATAATCATCAGAAGCGCTGTTCCGGTCATGAATCCGGAGACCACCGGATAGGGAATATATTTAATCAGGTGCCCCAGGTGGAAACCCCCGATCAGAACCTGAAACATCCCTCCCATCGCCACCGTCAGCAAAGTCGCTGTGATCAGGGTATCACCGGTAAGACCGCTGGCAGAAAGCGCTGCAATCGCACCCGCCAGCAACACCAGCGTAGGGCCGGTTGGCGCCGACACAAGCCCTTCAGTGCCTCGGAACAAACCTGATGCGATACACAGACAAGCCGCCGCTACCAGGCCGGACATGGCCGCAGCGGCCGGATCATGCGTGTACGGCGACCACAAGGTAATGCCGAAAGCCATGGCCTGGGGAAGAACGAGAGAAGAAGCCGACAATCCACCCCACACGTCACCCATGCGCAAGCCCTGTAAAGACCAGTTCCTCATAGAACGCAACCTGGCAAGATTCATAACAGGATTGTAGCCGATAAATCAGATGAAACTAAGCTAAACATAAAAGGCGGGAGGTGCTTTTTCAGCGACCATTATCCTTACCGGATGTCTCCTCAGACAAGCGGCCAAAGCGAGCTGAGAAGAGCTGATTGTCGGCCAGTCGTAAACGGCGACTTATTTCTCGCCCGATATTCATCTGAATCAACGTGAACTGCTCGAGATCATGCTCGTAGAGTTCAAGCAAAATGCCTCTGCTTAATTCAATCAGGATGCAATCCTCAACCGCGCTCACGGACGCACTGCGCGAATGCATATCAAGCAACGCCATCTCGCCGAAACAGGCTCCCTGCTCCAGATATTTTAGCAGGTGCTCTTCCTCGCCCCAGCGTTTCCGTATGGCTACCCGCCCACGCTCGAGCACAAACATTGAGGTGGCATCATCACCTTCATGAAAAAGGCACTGGCCCGTGGGAATGTGGCGAATCAGAACCCGCTCAAGAAGAAAGACAAGGGCGTCCTCGCTGATGCCGCCGAAAATCGGCATCTCCTGCAGCAGGGATTTCAGCTCCGGAGACAAATATGAACTCCGTGAATCGACATATTCACCTCAGATATCCAGTGTCAGGCTCCCGGGAAATTCCAGTGATTCTTTCACAGCTACCAGAAAACGAACTGCTTCCGCCCCGTCAATAAGCCTGTGATCGTAGGAAAGAGCCAGATACATCATCGGTCGAATCACCACAGCATCATTCTCGACCACGGCCCGCTTCTGGATGGTATGCATGCCGAGAATGCCGCTCTGCGGTGGATTCAGGATCGGGGTCGAAAGCATGGAACCGAATACACCACCATTGGTGATGGAAAAGGTCCCCCCCTTCAGATCATCGGGCATCAGGTGGCCGTCGCGGGCCCGATTGGCAAGATCAGCAATACCGATTTCGATACCGGCAAGGCTTAAGCGATGCGCATCGCGCAGCACCGGAACCACCAGTCCCTTGTCGGTACTGACGGCGATCCCTGCATCCACATAATTGTGATAGACAATATCATCGCCATCGATATAGGCATTCAGGGCAGGGTATCTGGCCAGCGCCTGCGATACGGCACGGACAAAGAAAGACATGAATCCGAGCTTGATCCCATGTTTGGCCAGAAACGCCGCCCCATAACGGGTGCGCAGGTCCATCACGGCCTGCAGATTGACCTCGTTAAAAGTCGTGAGCATGGCCGCCGTGTTCTGGGCAAACTTCAAACGTTCGGCAATACGCTGACGCAGTCGGCTCATGGGAACCCGCTCCTCCAGACGCTCGGCAGAGCGTTCAGGAGCAGGCATTGACGCAGGTGGCGCTACAGGTTTCGCTGCAGGCTCCTCTTTCACAACGGGTTCTTCGGCCGCTGCCGCAGAAGCCTGGGCCTTTTCTTTGGGAGCGGACTTCCTGGGTGAAACTTCAGTAGAAGGTTCGGCCTTCTCCGTCACCCCCTTGTCCGCTTTCGCGGAATCTCCGGCAGCGATGATGGCCACAACCTCACCCGGCGTGACCGTCGCGCCGGCCTGCTTGAAAACCTTCTTCAATACGCCGGCATCGAACGCTGTAATTTCCATCGTGATTTTATCACTTTCGATTTCGGCCAATACATCATCCACCGCTACTGCATCGCCTTCATTCACCAGCCAGGAAACCAGTGTCGCCTCCGACTCGGATTCGCCCAGGCTTGGCACCTTTATTTCAATATCTGCCATAACGTCCTACTCCTCTCTCCTGATTGGCCTCGTTCACAATCTTGCAACCCTTCCCTCGATAAATGCCATTTCCAGAAGGCGTGCCTGTTCCAGTTTGTGACGCTTGGCGGAACCGACGGCTGGTGACGCAGCTGCAGGCCGGGTCAGGCGATTCAGGTTCTGGCCGGCATGTAGACATTGCTCAATGCAGTGTTCGATCTGAAACCAGGCGCCCTGATTCAAAGGCTCTTCCTGTACCCAGACGACTTCATGGGTAGCAGCGAATTCAGCGGTTACCTGTTTCAATTCGTCGTACGGAAACGGATACAGCCGTTCAATACGCACCAAGGCTATATCTGTGATGTCCCGCTGATTCCGCTCTTCCAGAAGATCGTAATACACCTTGCCGGAACACAGCAGCAGACGCCGCGTCCGCGAAGGCTGAATGGCCGCATCCGTCTCACCAACAACGGGCATAAAACTACCGGATGTAAAATCCTCCAGTGTTGAAAATGAAAGTTTCTGACGCAGCATGCTTTTCGGAGCCATCAGGATCAGCGGCTTGCGCATCTTGCCCAGCAACTGCCTGCGGAAAAGATGAAACAGTTGCGCCGGCGTGCTCGGATAGACGACCTGCATATTGTTCTCGGCACACAATTGCAAAAAACGTTCAAGTCTCGCAGATGAATGCTCGGCTCCCTGTCCTTCATAGCCATGCGGCAGCCACAACACCAGACCGGACATCCGGCTCCACTTGGACTCCCCTGCGGCAATAAACTGATCAATCACGACCTGTGCCACATTGGCGAAATCGCCATACTGGGCTTCCCAGATACACAGTGCACGCGGTTCGGCGACCGAGTATCCGTATTCATACCCCAGCACCGCCATTTCAGAAAGCATGCTGTCGATGACCGTGAAATGAGACAAATCGCCATTCTCGACCTGCTTGAGCGGAATTCTGGCCTTGCCTGTTTTCTGGTCATACACGATCGCATGACGATGAAAGAATGTGCTTCGGCCGGTATCCTCGCCAGACAGGCGTACCCATCCGCCCTCATGTACAAGCGTCGCATATGCCATTGTCTCGCCACAGCCCCAGTCGATGGGCTGGAGGCCGTCCATCATCTGGATACGGGACTCGTATATCTTTTCAACTTTAGGGTGCATCGAAAACCCGGCTGGTAATCGATGCACAGTACGAGCCAGCTCGGCCAGCGCTTCGGCAGTCACTGACGTTTCAGGCTCTTCCGCCCCCTCGCGCACAAAGCCTTC
>Ga0209919_1000948_pt1 | contig 14384 bp, 11 predicted proteins | sample SalPon2A_C_D2_MG_FD_185721 | JGI IMG/M metagenome (GOLD analysis project Ga0209919, IMG submission 185721) | Soil microbial communities from South San Francisco under conditions of wetland restoration - Salt Pond MetaG R2A_C_D2_MG (SPAdes)... | ecosystem: Environmental > Terrestrial > Soil >... | reverse complement strand
ATATTTGGCGCCGGCACCCTGCAGATCCATCAGTTCCAGTTTGGCTTCGACCCGCTCGCGAATTTCCCTGGCGCTGAAATCGGTTCGTTCGCGCAAGGGGAGGGCAACGTTGTCGAAAATCGTCATCGAGTCGAACAGTGCCACATTCTGGAACAAAACACCGAAATTTTTTCTGATTTCCTTAAGCTTACGGCGTGAACAGGTCGCGATATCGGTGCCGAATACCAGGACATTGCCCCGCTCCGGTCTGACCAGACCGAGCATATGTTTGAGGATGACACTTTTGCCTTGGCCGCTGGCGCCGACAATGACCAGCGTGGTCCCTTCATAGACGCGCAGATTGACCTTGTCGAGGACCCGTTGGGTGCCGAAGGTCTTGGTAATCTTGCGCAGTTCAATTATCGGCTGTTTGTCGGTAGTTGTCATTTGTATATGGCCATTCGTTTTCAAGAAACGACTGCTACATCATGATGGCACTGATCAGATAATCCCAGATCAGGATCGACACCGAAGCCATGACGACCGCTGACGTCGTCGTACGGCTGACCCCCTCGGCACCGAAACCTCCGGACCGTTCAAGGTGGAGAAAATACCCTTTGGCCGCACAAATCCAGATCACCAGGAGGCCGAAGACCAGAGATTTGACGATCCCCATATTGATGTCAACCCAGTTGACGGCGTCGTACATGGACTGGAAAAAGACCCCGGAATTGACCTTGAGCAGTCCGACTCCGACCAGATAGCCCCCGAAGATGCCGACGACATTAAAGATAAAGGTCAGCATCGGCATGGCGATCACCCCGGCGACAAATTTGGGAGCCAGGAGATATTTATAGGGATCGATGGCCATGCATTCCAGCGCGTCGATCTGTTCTGAGTTGCGCATGATGCCGATCTCGGCGGTAATTGCCGACCCGGCGCGGCCGATGACCATGAGTGCCGTCAGCACTGGGCCGAGTTCGCGTAGCAGACTGAGCGCCACCGCCGACCCGAGCAGTCCTTCCGAACCGAATTTTCGCAGTGTATAATAGCCCTGCAGTCCGAGTACCATCCCGGTGAAAGCGCCGGTAAACAGGATAACAAAAACCGATCGGCTGCCTATGAAATGGACCTGTTTGATGACCGGCTGCAGTTTATACGGCGGAGCAATGATCCTGCCGCAGCATGCGAGCAGAAAAATCCCCATGCGTCCGGCAACCTCGAGGAAGTTGAGGGTTTCATCGCCAATTTTGTCGAATATTTTCTGCATTGTCTAATGAGGATATCGGGTTGAAACAGTATTTACAACACGGTTTCGGATAGGTTGTTAAAATGACGCCGGTTTGGCCCACCAGTTCACGAGTGCATCTTTGTATAATCGAATCGTTGTTAGTTGTGAAGCGATTTATGTTGTCAATTGTTGGTTGATATGGTTTTTGATAGTACGCACCGGACTGCCAATCACTTCGACAGTCTCGGTTAACTCCTGAAGTTCCCAATTGGATTCCCCGTTAAGAAGTTGCCACCGTTTGCAGTTTTGCCTTGCATTGACACTGCTGTCGTGTTAAAAAATCGCCCTCGTCGGGGTGTAGCGCAGCCTGGTAGCGCGCTTGGTTTGGGACCAAGATGTCGGAGGTTCGAATCCTCTCACCCCGACCATTTTACGTTCAATGCGCCAGTAGCTCAGCTGGATAGAGCAACGGCCTTCTAAGCCGTAGGTCGAGGGTTCGAATCCTTCCTGGCGTGCCACTTTTAGATTGACAAAGAAGCAACCCCTTGTCTAGTATTCGATTCTTGCTTGCGGTGGGTGTAGCTCAGTTGGTAGAGCACTGGATTGTGGCTCCAGTTGTCGTGGGTTCAAATCCCATCACTCACCCCAATTTAATATCAAAACCCGCCCGTTAACCGTCTAGTGAACACGGCTCTGGCCGTCGGAAGTGACTTCGGCAAAGGGGCGGGTTTTTTTTGTTGCCATTAACTTGAATGCAACTACATTGGTCATCGCCTGACACCGGTCCCGCGAGAGTGGCGGAATTGGCAGACGCACTGGATTTAGGATCCAGCGGGCAACCGTGGGGGTTCGAGTCCCCCCTCTCGCACCAAAATCCCCATACCCATTGTCAGAGTGGTGTCCTCGCAAAAGGCCGGTATGCATTCGTATGCAGAAAATTTTCGGATACAGTCATTTCAGTAGATCGACCGAATTGAAACAGAGGTGAATAGATTATGAATGTTAAGATTGAAGAAATTAACAGTGTCAGCAAGCGACTCTCCTTCGATGTTGCCGTTGAACAGGTCAACAGTGAAATTACCGCTGCGTATAAACAGATTGCCAAATCGGCCAAGGTCAAGGGTTTCCGCAAGGGCAAGGTTCCAATGGCCATGTTGGAAAAGTATTACCAGCCGCAGATGCAGGAAAAGGTTTTTACCCGGCTGATCAACGATACTTATTTCAAGGCACTTGCCGAGCACAAGATCCAGGCGATTTCTGATCCGAAAATCACTGATAGCGGCGAATTGGAAAAGGATAAAGCTTTTACCTATTCAGCCGAGGTCGAGGTTAAGCCGGAGGTGGTCGCGAATGACTATACCGGATTCAGCCTGGAAAAAGAGCAGTTCAAGGCTGACCCTGAGATGGTGGGAAAGCGCCTCGAGACCATGCAGGAGTCACGTACCGAACAAAAGGTCACGACCAGAAAAAAGGCCCGCGAGGGTGATTTTGTCACCATCGACTTCAAGGGTTTTGTTGATGGGGAGGCCTTTGAAGGTGGTAGTGCGGATGGCCATGTTCTTGAGCTTGGTTCGGGATCGTTTATCCCTGGGTTCGAAGCGCAGGTTGAGGGGCTCAAGCGAGACGAGGAAAAAGAGCTCGAGGTCACTTTTCCGGAAGAGTATGGCAATAAGGAACTCGCCGGGAAGCCGGCGGTCTTCAAGGTGACGGTCCGGGAGATCAAAGAAAAGGTACTGCCCAAACTGGACGATGACTTTGCCAAGGGATTCGGGGTCGATACGCTTGAGGAGCTCAAGGCGAAGATCGAAGAAGATTACCAGCTGCAGGAGAGAAACCGGATTGACGGTGACCTCAAAGAGCGGTTGATGACTGCCCTGATCGAGAAGAACCCGATTGAAGTCCCGGAAACCATGGTCAATCATCAGCTTGATTACATGATGCAGAACATCAAGAACCGTATGCAATCCCAGGGGATGTCTCTGGAAATGCTCGGCATGAATGATGAGAATTTTCGTCAAATGTACCGTGACACTGCGGTCAAGCAGGTGCAGGGCAGCCTGCTGCTGGAAGCGGTCACCCGTCAGGAAGAGATTGCCTTTGACGAAGCTGAAATAGACAGCAAGATCGAGCAGATTGCCGTCATGGCCAATGCGCCTATCGATGCGGTGAAGAATTATTACAATGGAGAAGGGATGCGTGATCAACTGGTCGGGCAGATCCTCGAAGAAAAGGCCATTGAATTCCTGCTCTCCAACTCCAAGGTGACAGAAGTCCCCAAGGAAAAGCTTCAGCCTGAGCCGGAAGCGGATAACAGCTCCCAGGAAAAGGAGTAACCCATGAATCTGGTGCCGATGGTAGTCGAACAGACCGGGCGGGGCGAACGGGCCTATGATATCTATTCGCGCCTGCTCAAAGACCGAATTGTTTTTCTCGGTGGCCCGATCGACGATGTGGTGTCCAACCTGATTATTGCCCAGTTACTCTTCCTCGAGTCCGAAGATCCGGACAAGGATATCTACCTGTATATCAACTCGCCGGGGGGGATTGTAACCGCGGGTATGGCGATCTATGACACCATGCAATATCTGAAAGCTCCGGTATCAACCATCTGCGTCGGCCAGGCCGCCAGCATGGGGGCGGTTTTGCTCGCCGCCGGTGAAGCGGGCAAGCGCTTTGCCCTGCCAAACGCCCGGATCATGATCCACCAGCCGCTGGGGGGGTTCCAGGGGCAGGCGACAGACATCCAGATCCATGCTGAAGAGATCCTGCGGATGAAAGTCAAACTCAACGAAATCTTGGCTAAGCACTCCGGTCAAAGCCTGGAAAAGATCGCCAATGATACCGAGCGCGATTTTTTCATGAGTAGTGTTGCTGCTAAAGAGTATGGTATTATCGACGATATGGTTAGCAGGAAGACTGCTTAAAACACGAAAGCAGGAGGGCAAAAGTGAGTCAGCATGACGACCAGTCCGGTGAGCTGAGTTGCTCATTTTGTGGCAAGGCCCAGGACGAAGTGAAAAAACTGATCGCAGGGCCGGCAGTGTACATCTGCGACGAATGTATCGAGTTATGCAAAGACATTATCGCCGAAGAAGCCAAGCTGGAAAGCACCGATGGACATGAGTCTGGGCGCCTGCCGCGGCCAGCCGAGATCAAGGAAACCCTGGATGATTTCGTTATCGGCCAAGAGCGCGCCAAGCGGGTTCTGGCGGTTGCCGTCTATAATCATTACAAGCGGGTTGAGTTTTCGGAAAAATCCAACGATGTCGAGGTGCAGAAAAGCAATATCCTCTTGCTCGGACCAACTGGCAGCGGTAAAACCCTGTTGGCCCAAACCCTGGCTCGGGTGCTTAATGTCCCATTTGCGATTGCCGACGCGACCAATCTGACTGAGGCCGGCTATGTCGGTGAGGATGTCGAAAACATCATCCTCAGCCTGCTTCAGGCGGCCGATTACGATCTGGAAAAGGCCCAGAAGGGAATTATCTACATCGACGAAGTCGACAAGATCGCCCGCAAGTCTGATTCACCCTCGATTACCCGGGATGTGTCGGGCGAAGGTGTGCAGCAGGCGCTCTTGAAGATTATCGAAGGAACGACCGCCAGCGTACCTCCCAAGGGGGGGCGCAAACACCCGCAGCAGGAATTCCTCAAGGTTGACACAACCAATATTCTTTTCGTCTGCGGCGGTGCATTTTCCGGGATCGAAGATATTATTACCCGTCGTAGCGGTGCCAAGTCGATGGGCTTTGGGGCCGAGGTGCCTTCCAAGGAAGATAAGAAGCTGGGAGAAATCCTGACCCAGATCGAGCCGGTAGATCTGCTCAAGTACGGGCTGATCCCGGAATTCGTTGGACGTTTGCCAGTGGTTGCCACTCTTGAAGAACTCGACGAAGAGGCCTTGATTGAGATCCTCAAGGAGCCGAAAAACGCCTTGATCAAGCAGTATCAGAAGCTGTTTGAAATGGAAAAGGTGACCCTCAAGTTTACCGATGGTGCCTTGGAGGCGATCGCCCGGGAGACCCTGCACCGCAAGACTGGCGCACGCGGTCTGCGCTCGATCCTTGAAAACGCCATGCTTGACATTATGTACGAGATCCCTTCGCAGGACCGGGTCAAGGAAGTGGTGATCAACGAAGACACGATTCTGCAGAAGAGCCGGCCGATCGTTCTCTATGAGTGTGCCGAGTCGGCCTGAGCGGCTGCTCCAAACTAAGGATTTCTATTTAGGTTATGACCGAATTTTCGGAGGATACCCCAGGCGCCATGCCTGAGCCAGGCCTGTTCCCGCTATTGCCTTTGCGCGATATCGTTATTTTTCCTCATATGGTGACCCCCCTGTTCGTCGGTCGACCCCGCTCCATCAATGCCCTTGAAGGGGCCATGGAGAGGGACAAGATGGTTTTTCTGGCAACCCAGCGCGACCCGAAAAATGATGAGCCGCTGGCTGATGACATCTACGGGGTCGGCACCCTGGGGCAGATCATCCAGATGCTCAAGTTGCCGGACGGTACGGTCAAGGTCCTCGTCGAAGGGAAAACCCGCGCCAGTATCGATACCTTTGTCGAGAAGGATGAGTGTTTCTTCGTCGCGATTAGCGAGTTGCCGGATGCCCCCCTGGAGTCACCGGAGTTGGAAGCGCTGATTCGCAGCGTCACCGACACCTTCGAAAATTATATCAACCTGAGCAAGAAGGTGCCCCCGGAGATCGTCTCCTCGGTCAAGGGGATCACCGAGGCGGGTCGGCTGGCCGATACCATCATTGCCCATCTCAATGTCAGGATCTCGGAAAAACAGGAGGTGCTGGCGACCATCGATCCCCGCGAGCGGCTTGAAGGTTTACTCGGCCTGCTGGAACGGGAAGTCGAAATTCTCCAGATTGAGAAAAAGATCCGCAGCCGGGTCAAGAGCCAGATGGAGCGGAGCCAGAAGGAATATTACCTCAACGAGCAGATGCGCGCGATCCAGAAGGAACTTGGCGAGAAGGATGAGTTCAAACAGGAACTTCGCGACCTGGAGGAAAATATCCAGAAGCGGCGGATGTCCAAGGAGGCTACGGACAAAGCCCTGGCCGAATTGCGCAAGCTGAAGATGATGTCACCCATGTCCGCCGAGGCGACGGTGGTCAGAAACTATCTCGACTGGCTGGTCACCCTCCCCTGGAAAAAGGGAACCAAGGATCGTCTCGACCTGACCCATGCCGAAAAAGTGCTCGAAGCGGATCACTACGGGCTGGATAAGGTCAAGGAACGGATCCTCGAGTATCTGGCGGTTCAGGCGCTGGTCAAGAAAATCAAGGGGCCGATATTGTGCCTGGTCGGTCCGCCCGGGGTCGGTAAAACCTCCCTGGGGCGTTCGATCGCCCGGGCCATGGGTCGCAAGTTCGTGCGGATTTCCCTGGGGGGAGTTCGCGACGAGGCTGAGATCCGTGGCCATCGTCGGACCTACATCGGCGCCATGCCTGGGAAAATCATCCAGGGACTGAAGAAAGCTGCGGTGAAAAACCCGGTATTTCTGCTTGATGAAATCGATAAAATGAGCACCGATTTTCGGGGCGATCCTTCCTCGGCACTGCTGGAGGTACTTGACCCCGAGCAGAACAGCACCTTCGGTGATCATTTTCTGGATGTTGATTACGATCTCTCCAGCGTGATGTTCGTGACCACCGCCAATACCTTGCATTCGATTCCACGCCCGCTGCAGGACCGGATGGAAATTATTCGTATTGAAGGTTATACCGAGGAAGAAAAGCTCAATATCGCCAAGCGCTATCTGATCCCCAAGCAGCTCGATGCACATGGCCTGTTAGCTGAACAGGTCTCCTTTACCGAAGCTGCCTGCTACGAGATCATCCGCCGTTATACCCGCGAGGCTGGTGTCCGCAGCCTGGAACGGGAGATTGCCAATATTTGCCGTAAGATTGCCCGCGAGGTCGTGAAGGCGAAGGATAAGCAAAAACGGTTTGTTGTCAACCCGAATCAGGTTGCCAAGCATCTCGGGGTGCCGCGTTTTCAGTTCGGCGTTAAGGAAGAATCCAACAAAGTCGGCTTGGTGACAGGGCTGGCATGGACCGAGGTCGGAGGCGAGATTCTGACTATCGAGGTCGCGGTTCTGCCGGGGCAGGGCAAGCTGACGATTACCGGCAAGCTGGGCGAAGTGATGCGCGAGTCCGCCCAGGCGGCCTTGAGTTATGTTCGCTCCCGCTGGGAGCAACTCGGCCTTGAGCGGGACTTTTATCAGAAACTTGACTTGCATATCCATGTTCCTGAAGGAGCGATCCCTAAAGATGGCCCTTCGGCCGGGATTACCATGGCGACGGCGATTGCTTCGGCCTTAGCTGGCGAGGCGGTTGAGCGCAACCTTGCCATGACTGGCGAGATCACCCTGCAGGGACGGATTTTGAGTATCGGCGGGTTGAAAGAGAAATTGCTGGCGGCCCGGCGTGCCGGAATTGAGCATGTGCTGATCCCCAAAGATAACGAAAAAAACCTCGAAGAGGTCCCCGCACAGATTCTCAAATCCCTCAAGATTAGACCGGTCGGCCATATGGATGAAGTTCTGGATGCGGCGCTCGGGATCAGCGTTTCGGTGCCGGTGCTGCCGGATGGTGAGAACTATCGGAAAACCGCTGAAGAACCAGTCCGGCACTAGTTTTTCGCTAAATATTCTCTTGACACTTTTTTTCAAATCCTGCTATAAAGAGACGCGTTTTCAGCAGGGCTTATTTATTAATCTTTTAAACGTGGAGGTATGTTGTGACGAAGGCGGATCTTGTAAATGCGATGGCAGAAAAGGCGGGTCTGAGCAAATCCGATTCCGAAAAAGCACTGAAGGCTTTTACCGACGCCATTACCGATGCCCTCAAGGCCGGTGAAAAAGTTGCTCTGGTGGGCTTTGGTACCTTCAGCGTTGGTCAACGGGCTGCTCGCACCGGTAAGAATCCTCAGACTGGCGCCCAGATTAACATCCCGGCTGCCAAAACTCCCAAGTTTAAAGCTGGCAAAGCTCTGAAGGACGCAGTAAACTAAAGATTTATCGACCGTCGACCTGGTCGGCGGACGTCCTGAAAATAGGGAATGGAAAATAGTCTCTAGACGCACTTTTATACTATTTTCTGTTTCCTATTTTCTATCTGTAGGCTTTGCGGGGCTGTAGTAGAGTCGGTTACAACGCCGGCCTGTCACGCCGGAGGTCGCGGGTTCGAGTCCCGTCAGCCCCGCCATTTAAAAGATGTAGTTTATGGGCGAATAGCTCAGCTGGGAGAGCATCGGCCTTACAAGCCGAGGGTCACAGGTTCGAGCCCTGTTTCGCCCACCATTTCGATGATTCATGGGGCTGTAGTAGAGTCGGTTACAACGCCGGCCTGTCACGCCGGAGGTCGCGGGTTCGAGTCCCGTCAGCCCCGCCATTTTCCAGGAGACGTCCCTGACAGGGACGTCTCCTGTTTTATTTTTGACTGACAATGACTCACTAATGACTGCTTTACGACAAGCCGGGACCTTTAAATCCGCTTGTTTGTTTCAATCCAAGCTAGGAGCGTTGTTGATGGGGTGTTGTCGTCGGTTGGACTTCACAAAGCTGAACCGAATATGAAACCGTAGCTCGGGTTGGCGTTACCCCATTTCGATATATGGTCCATGATATGTTTATGATTCGTCTCAATGAAGTTGTTGTGTTGTCGTCCGGCATTGGTAAACTCTAGTTCGAAGATCCGGGGATTGCATCGCATGATGGCTCCTGTGCCCTGATGAGTCACGGGATGAACCACGACTCGTTCGATGGCTGTTAGAGCTGAAACGAAGTTGCAAAGGGGCCGAAAGCATAGACTTTCCGGCCCCTTTTTTAAGGCTTTTCTATTCGATTTCATTGGAAAATATGCTATCTTGTTCACTCTATGCCGAGCTTTACTTGTAAAATAGGAACTGATGACGGTCGGGTCGTCGAAAAAGAGTTTGAGGCCAGTAGTCGTCAGCTTTTGCATGAAAGTCTAGAAGAACAGGGCTTTCATGTTTTTTCGATCCGTCGGCGCCTGTTCGACTCATTACCTGGACTCACCAGTTCGAGGTCCAGTTGGACTGGACGAAGGTTCCTGTCGTTCAACCAGGAACTGATCGTCCTGCTACGTTCCGGGCTGCCGATACTGCAGGTCCTCGATACAATCGTCGAACGACTTGAAGCGGGGCAGATGTTCGATGTGCTCAGGAATATTCGGGAAAGCATTCGCGGGGGGGATTCGCTTTCGGAGGCCTTCGGCAAGTACCCGCATATTTTCCCCCACCTCTACGTTGCATCGATCAAGGCTGGTGAACGAACCGGTGATCTGCCGGTGACCCTGGTGCGTTATATTGCCTATCAGAAGCGGGTCGAGACGATCAGGAACAAAGTGAAAAATGCGGCCTTCTACCCGCTGCTTCTAACCATCTCGGTTTTTGCCGTGGTGATTTTTATGATGCTGTTTGTCGTGCCGCGCTTCACTCAGGTTTATGCCGACGCCAATGTTGAATTGCCACTCATGACCAGGGTGCTGGTTGCCACGGCCAATGGCCTTGGTCACAGTCTCCCGGTCTTGTTGCCGGTGTCGATGCTGCTGGCCGTTCTTGGAGCGTTTTTTTTGCGTACTGAACGGGGGGCTTTTTTCCTCGATCGAGTGAAGTTGGCGCTCCCTGTTGTCGGAATCCTGATGACTGAATATAGTTTGCTCAGTTTTTGCAGAACCCTCGGCACCACCTTGTCGAGCGGGATCCCTATCGTGCAGGCCTTGCGGATGTCGCGCGCGACCCTGAACAACCGGATCTACGAAGAACTGATGGTGCAGGCGACCCGCAAGGTCGAGGAGGGCTCCAGCTTCGCCGATGCACTAGAACAGACCGGGTACTTTACCAATATCGCCCTGCGGATGATATCTGTCGGTGAAACCAGCGGCTCCTTACCTGATATGCTCAATGATGTTGCGGACTATTACGAATCCGAGGTCGAATACCGGCTCGAACGGATTACCTCGTTGATTGAGCCGGCGATGATGGTCAGCATGGGATTGCTGATCGGCGGGATTGTCGTATCAATGTACCTCCCGATTTTTCAGCTGGCCGGAACCGTCGGATAAAGAAAGTGGCAGGGCCATGAAACTCGTTAGAAAAAAAATCGGCGACATTCTCATGGAGATGGGCGCGATTGCACCTGCGGAAATCAAGCTGGTTCTTGACCGCATGGCAGCAGATGGCGGTCGTTTCGGTGAAACCGGGGTCGCCGAAGGGTTGTTCAGTGAAGATGAACTGGCCCAGGCCCTGGCAACCCAGTTCTGTTTCGACTATCTCGATCTTGCGCAGGTTCAACTCGACCAGGAACTGATCGAGTCGATTCCGAGCGGTTTGCCGCATCGCTATCATTTTGTACCAATCAAAAGGGACCCGGAAGGCCTGGTGGTTGCCGTTGCCGACCCGACGGATGTCGGCAGCCTAGACGATCTCGAGATGGTGCTCGATGAACAACTTATTATCCAGGTTGCCGCACGTTCGAAGATCAACCGGGTTCTTGAGACGGGGGAAGGGTCCAAGCGGGTCTTGCAGGAGGTCTCAGAAGACTTCAAGTTGCAGTTGGTTAAGGAAACAGATAAGGGTGAGGAAGTTCTGTCGATCGAAAAACTGACCGACGATGCCAGTCCGATCATCCGCCTGATCGATTCAACCCTGTTCGATGCTCTGAACAAGCGCGCCAGCGACATCCACATCGAAACAAATTTGGAGGGTGTGGTCATCAAGTACCGGGTTGACGGCGTTCTGTTCCGGGCAACCGAGCCGATTGACGGCAGGTTCCAGGGGCCGATCATTTCCCGGATCAAGGTCATGAGCGAACTCGACATCTCCGAGCGGCGGATTCCCCAGGATGGCCGGTTCAAGGTTCGGCTAGGTAGGAAATCGATCGACTTCCGGGTCTCGATCATGCCCAGCGTGTTCGGTGAAGATGCAGTTATTCGGATTCTCGATAAAGAATCGATCGCCGCCGATCTCAAGGGACTGACCCTGGAAGTCCTCGGTTTTGATGAAAGAGAGCGGTTTAGACTGCGTAAAATGATTCGTGAACCCTACGGAATGGTTCTGGTCACCGGCCCGACCGGGAGCGGAAAAACTACAACTCTCTACGCTGCCCTGTCGGAAATTCACAATGAAGAGGAAAAGATCATCACGATCGAGGACCCCGTTGAATATCAGCTCAAGGGGGTAGTGCAGATCCCGGTCAATGAAAAAAAGGGCTTAACCTTTGCTCGTGGGCTTCGATCGATCCTGCGACACGACCCGGACAAGATCATGGTCGGTGAGATCCGCGACCCTGAAACCGCGCAAATTGCCGTTCAGTCCGCCCTGACCGGCCACCTGGTTTTCACCACCGTGCATGCCAATAACGTCTTCGATGTTTTGGGGCGCTTCCTGCACATGGGCATCGATGCCTATAATTTTGTTTCATGTCTGAACTGTGTCGCTGCCCAGCGCCTTGTCAGGAAGATCTGTACCTCCTGCAAGGAGGTTGTCAGCTACGATGCCGCAATTCTTGAAGAATCAGGACTGTCCCCGGATGAATATGCGAAGATACCACTTTACGAAGGAAAGGGCTGCAAGGTTTGCCACGGAACCGGTTACCAGGGTCGGAATGCAATTGTTGAACTGCTCGACCTGAATGACGATATGCGTGAACTCATCGTCAACAAAGCCCCCGTTTCCAAACTCAAGGAGGCGGCGAAAGGCTTCGGGACAGTCTTTCTACGCGAGGCCGCGATTCAGAAGATGGTGGCCGGAATCACCAGCCTACCGGAGATCAACCGGGTTACGTTTGTGGAATAACGGATGAAATTGGGTAAGCGAGAATATCTCGGAGTCGATGTCTCCAATGCCTCATTGCAGGCGGTCAGCTTGACCCGTTCAGGCAAGAGCTTGCGGCTGGCAGCGGCCAGAAGCAGGACTTTGGCAGACGGGTTGGTCCAGTCGAACCAGCGTGAGTTGAACCTGCCGCGGCCGAACGATTTCATCGCCGGCATTCGTGAACTGCTCGGACCACTGGGGGGGCATGAAGAGCGGATCTCACTCTCCCTGCCAGACAGTTCGGGGCGCCTGTACCTGCATGAGATGGAAACAATTTTCAAGTCACGCGATGAGGGGTTGGACATTCTCCGCTGGAAACTGAAAGGATCGCTTCCGGCCGCGCCGAAGGATGTCCAACTCGACTATCAGGTTCTCAATAAAAATGAAAATGGGCGCTACCGGATGCTGGTTTCCGTGATCACCAGGAATGTTCTTGGACAGTACGAAGAACTTTTTAACGCAGCCGGCTATCAGCCGCTTGTGGTTGATTTTCACTCATTGAATGTCCTCGGGTATTATCAGCCCCAGGTAGATTTTAGCGATGATTTGGTTCTGATTGTGATCGACGGAACAACCCTGGTTTTCAAGTATTTTCAGAACGGTCAGCTGGTGTTGCAACGTTGTCGGGAGGTCGGGAGCAGTGTAGAACGGGTTTTTCAAGAGATCAACCGTTCGGTTGCCGGCAACAGGAACAAGCTTCCCTCTCTGAGCCGTGCCAAGGTCTATCTGCACAGCGACTGGGAGCAAATGGAGTCGCTACAGGAAGCCGTTGCGGCGGTGCTGGAAAAACCCGTGCAAGTGCTTGATCCAAAGATTGAAAAGTTGTCAATTGACTCAGCAGTTATTCAGCCCCACCAGGGTCGAAGTCTGGTGGCAGCACTTGGTGCGGCTGAACGGCTGATGTGAGAGGCAGACATGCGTTCTAGACTCAATCTGGCCAGTCGAACCTATGTCAACCGACGGGCGCTCTACCTGTTTTATGCGGTGAGTACCGCAGTCGTGTTGTTGCTCCTGTTAACCCAGTTTCGTTACCTGACCGAGTTGCAGAAACAGGAGAACTTGCTTAACCAGCGCATCGGCGAGTTAACCCGGCAACTTGGAATTTCGGCAGATTCTACGGCCAGTTACTCTGAGGATGAATTCAACCAGCTGCTCGGGCAGATCGATTTTTCCAATAAATTGATCGTCAAGGACAGTTTCCAGTGGACTGGATTGTTGGGACAGCTTGAGGCCGTCGTGCCTGCAGATGTTCGGATAACCGAAATTCGTCCTGACTTTAAATCCTCCATGTTGAATCTGACCGCACAGGCCAGAACCGTTGCCGACCTGAGGAAGTTCATCGATCGACTGAATGATTCGGAAGATTTTAGCGAGATTTTGCTGTTGTCCCAGGGTAATCAGGTGGTGAAGGACCCGGAGAACATAGAAAGAACCTTGGTGCTCTTCACATTGAGAGTCAAAGGGGTGTTGCAGTGAGGGCCACAAAAAGGGTGCTGGCAATCTGGCAGCAAAACAAGGGCTGGCCGGTCGTTCTGGGGGTCCTGTTATTGCTGAGCGTCATCCTGTATTTTATCAATCTACAGCTGGTTACGCCCAAAGTTGATGCCCTAGAGCGGGAGTACATAGGCCTGCAGGAGAGGTCTCGACAGGCACGCAAGATGAACGCTGCGGAGGACAGCCCGAACACTGTATATCGGCGTGGTATAGCTGATCTCAATAAATTTCGTACCCTGATCCCGCCCCGGGACGGGTTGACCGATTTGGTTGCCGAACTGTTCCGAGTCGCTGAAAAGGCTCATATTACGATCAGTCAGATCCACTATGACCCTAAAGAACTCAAAGATTACGACCTGCTTGAGTATGGTCTGGCCTTTTCCATATCGGGCAGCTATCAACAGTTGAAGACCTTTATTGCACTCATCGAGGCCTCGAAGCGTTTAATCGTGATCGAGGGGATTGCCATTCGCAGTGATCTGCGCAGCGGGAACCAGGGGAGCCTGCAACTGCATCTGGCTACCTACTTCCAGGCAGGTGAGTCATGAGGCGGAAGAAACAATTGCTGATGTTGCTCGGAGTGCTGTTGCTGGTCGCGCTTTACAATGCTTATATGGGCATGCCGACACGCCAAAAGGCTCCTGCCACGGTACGTTCAGCAGCGAATCCGACGACATTTTCCGGACTTCAGTCTCCCGCTGCCGAACAAAAAATTCTGTTGGAACGGTTACAGCGCAAAAACAAAATTTCTGACGCAGTCAAAAGGGATATCTTCAATTTCTATGTCAAGCCGGTGGTGGTCAAACAGCCGGTACAAGCCAAACCGG
>Ga0209919_1000941_pt1 | contig 14460 bp, 13 predicted proteins | sample SalPon2A_C_D2_MG_FD_185721 | JGI IMG/M metagenome (GOLD analysis project Ga0209919, IMG submission 185721) | Soil microbial communities from South San Francisco under conditions of wetland restoration - Salt Pond MetaG R2A_C_D2_MG (SPAdes)... | ecosystem: Environmental > Terrestrial > Soil >... | reverse complement strand
AATTGATTTGTTCTTATTCTAATTGGAATAATTGGGAGAGGTGCAAGAGTGGCTGAATTGGCTACCCTGGAAAGGTAGTGTATCCGCAAGGGTACCGTGGGTTCGAATCCCACCCTCTCCGCACATTTTATTTCATAAAAGAATTACTTCCTGCTTTCTGCAACCCTGTTAAATCCATTTAAAGCTGCAACCCTGTATGCTTCAGCCATTGTCGGGTAATTAAACGTTGTGTTTATAAAATACATCAGTGAATTGCCTTCACCTTTCTGAGACATTATTGCCTGCCCGATGTGAATAATTTCCGAAGCTTCGTAGCCAAAACAATGGATCCCAAGAATTTGCAGAGTATCACGGTGAAACAATATTTTCAGCATGCCGGTTGTTCTGCCGGTAATCTGTCCGCGGGCAAGGTGTCTGAAGAATGAGTGCCCGACTTCATAGGGTATCTTTTTTTCAGTCAATTCTTTTTCATTTAGTCCGATAGAACTAATTTCAGGAATTGTATAAATGCCAGTGGGTATATCTTCGACTTTTAGTCTTGTGATTTCACCTTTTAGAAGATGCCTTGCAGCAAACCTTCCCTGGTCATATGCCGCACTTGCAAGGCTGGGGAATCCGATTACATCTCCAACAGCATAAATATGTGGATATTTTGTTTGGTGAAATTCGTTAACTGGTATTGATCCGCGTGAATCTGTCTCTATCCCGATTTTATCAAGGCCAAGCTTTTGTGAATTTCCTGTTCGTCCCTGGGCCCATAGCAAGCAATCACTTCTTATTTGCTTATTTGATTGAAGATATAAAGTTATACCATCATCGTCTGCTTCAACTTTTTCATATTCTTCATTGTGTCTTATTAATACTCCATTCTCACGAAGATGATAAGCAAGTGCATCGATTATCTCATCATCCAGATATGAAAGCAACTGACCTCGTGTATTTATGAGGTTAACTTTGGCTTTTAGCCCTCTGAATATTGAAGCATATTCGCAACCAATTACTCCGGCTCCATAAATTGTTATAGAACGTGGATTATTTTTTAATGATAATAATTTATCACTATCCAATATTCGCGGGTGAGAAAAATCAATATTTCTAGGACGATATGGTCTTGAGCCTGTTGCAATAATTATTTTATCTGCTGTATATATTTTTTTTAGTCCGCTTTCTTCGGTTACTTCAATAGTATTTGCATCAATAAAGGCTGCGTGTCCATATATTACATCAACAAGATTTCTGGTATAAAAACTTTGTCTCAATTCCACTTGTTTGTGAATTACAGTTTGAGCTGTAGAAAGAAGACTCTGAAAGCTGGTTCCTTCAAATTTATTGCTGTCCAGTAGAATCTGGCTTGCGTGTCTTAATGCTTTACTTGGAATAGTGCCTCTGTGTGTGCTGCTTCCTCCGACCAGTGTAAAATTGTCGCAAACAGCAACATTTTTGCCTTCTTTTGCACAAGTCATAGCTGCGCCCTCTCCACCGGGGCCACTTCCAATTATAAATATATCGTAATGTTTTTCCACTTTTTCTTAGATTCTATTAAATTTTGAAATGTGAGATGCAAAGTTATACAAAAAAGAAATAAATTATTGAGTGCTATAATGTGTTATTATGAGAAAATCTCATAATGTCTTTATTTATAGCTAACGTAAATTATTAATAATTAGTTCTTGAGCTAATTTTTTAACCTTTTATCTGCATTTTTGCTCTATAATAGAATATTTCATTGTTTTTCAATAATTATTTACGCAAGTTTCGGTTGGTAAGGTATTTGACACATTATCCAGTAAGAACTTAGAGAAAAAATTAATGATTAGAACTATAGTATATATAACCATTGCCTTTTTATTAGGCGGCATTGCAGCAGTAACCTATTTTACTTTAACTGCGGACAATAATGCCAATAAGAATAATAAAAAGGATAGCTTCTACGTAGTACAGGTTGAAAAAATGGAATTCTATTCCATGAAGGAACTTGATAGCCTTACCGCTGCTTCCAATAGTAAGTTTACGCGTATGAATGCTGTAGATTATTCTGTTATAGATACAACAGCTTTCAAGAAAATGTAATAGCCATTTCAATCAGAAATTCACTCCATTTATTTACCTCACAATTATTTTCACATAATATTTGTCCAGTTTGTATATTTACCGGATAAATACCGGTAATTATGAATGAAATAAAGCTCCATATCAGAAATACTTTAAGACTATCCTATCCTGTGATAATCGGCCAGCTTGGTTTTATTATGATGGGTGTTGTTGATAGTTTAATGGTTGGGAACATCGGGGCTACTCCATTGGCAGCTGCATCACTTGCAAATAGTCTTTTTATTTTAATACTCGTTATTGGAATTGGAATATCATATGCCATAACACCGCTTGTTGCAATTGCGGTTGGCGCAAATAAATTTTCAGATTGCGGTATTATTTTCAGGCAGGCACTAATTGTTGATATGGTCTTTGGAATTTTACTGATGCTCTTCGTTTTTGTGTGTTCCGGATTCTTAATATACCTGAACCAGCCTCCCGAAGTTGTGAAACTGGCTACCTCTTATCTAAATATTTTAGGGTTTTCAATTCTTCCTGTAATGTTATTCCAGACATATAAACAGTTCATAGAAGGTATGTCTATAATGCGTCCAGCTATGGTTCTTACGATAATGGCAAATTTTATTAATGCATTCGTGAACTGGGTTTTGATTTATGGTAACTTTGGTTTCCCTGCAATGGGCCTTGATGGGGCAGGCTGGGCAACTTTTTCATCACGTTTATTTATGGGAATCGGACTAATGTGGTTTGTGATGTCTTCCTCTCAATTTTCCCAGTATGATGTAACATTTCATTTTAGAAAAATAAATATTAAAGTAATCAAAAAATTACTCGGTCTTGGGCTGCCAAGTGCATTCCAATATATCTTTGAGGTTGGAGCTTTTTCTTTTGCAGCAATAATGATAGGATGGCTTGGTACAAAACAACTGGCTGCACATCAGATAGCAATTAATCTTGCCTCTATTTCATTTATGTGTGCGCTCGGAGTCTCAGCAGCAGGAAGTATAAGAGTAGGTAACGCGGTTGGAAAACAGGATGTAAAAGAGATCAGAAGAGCTGGTTTTTCTGCTATTTTAGTAGGGCAGGGGATGATGGCAAGTTTTGGAATAATTTTTATAATTTTTCAAAAATTTCTCCCCACTCTATATATCGATGATCAAACGGTGATATCGTTAGCTTCGTCTTTGCTTATAATTGCTTCTATATTTCAAATTGCTGACGGAACTCAGGCAGTTGGAATTGGGATTTTGAGGGGTCTGACTGATGTGAAAGGTCCTACTGTTATCACATTTATTGCTTACTGGATACTTGGTTTGCCAATTGGATATGTATTAGGATTTATGTTTGATATGTCCGTACAGGGAGTGTGGATAGGCCTTTTGATTGGCCTTACTGCCTCAGCAACTATGTTAACTTTACGTTTTAACAAGAAAAGCAGGCAGAGAGTTATCCTTTGATATGTAGAGACACGCCATTGCGTGTCTCTACGGATAAGTTTACTTCGTAATTCCCAGAATCCAGTCACTCATTGTTTTTAATGCAACAGGAGCAATAGTTTCTTTAATAGTATTATATTCTGTTGGCGCACCTGTTTTTGCTGTTTGGAATAAGTGATTTAAATTTTTTAATTCAACAGTTCTGAAATTTTTATTTCCGCCTTTTCTCAATGCTTCTTTAATTGCTTCAAGGTCTTCTTTCGCTGGGACTTGCAGATCTTTTTCTCCATTGATTGCCAGAACAGGACAGGTAACCTTCTCTAAAGTCGGGCGCGGATCATATTTAAGGAATTGTTTGAACCAGGGGGTTTCTACTCTTTTCAACATTTGCAAAGCTGTATTTTCATCTCCGGCTTTTTCCTTGTCTTCTTCAGATAAAGAATTATAATATTTGGTAAAAATACCAACTATTTCATTATGAGCCTTCAAACTATCCGGTTCGTTCTTTAAAATTTCATAAATCTTTTTATTAACCTTTTCAGATTTTTCTATATCTTCGTCGCTTGCTCCTCCTGCTTTACTAATTAAAGCAGATTGCATCAGGAGAATCTGATCTCCCGGTAACCCGGGTCCCGCCATTAAAACAATAAAAGCTACATCAGGCGATTTAACAGCAACCATGGGTGCAATTAATCCGCCTTCACTATGTCCAACTAAACCGATCTCATTTTTGTTAACTTCATTTCGGGTTTTTAAATAATCCACTCCTGCCAAAACATCTGTGGCAAAATCTTTTGAAGTTGCAGAAGTAAAATCACCGGTTGATTTCCCGATGCCTCTATCATCAAATCTGAGCACAGCAATTCCTTGTCTCGTTAAATAATCTGATAATACCAGGAATGGCTTGTGTCCAAGTAATTCCTCATTTCTGTTTTGAGGTCCTGAACCAGTTATTAAAATAACAGCAGGAAAGGGGCCAGCCGATTCGGGGTATGTAAATGTTCCTGCTAAAGTATTCCCTGCAATATTGTTTTCATAAGTTACATCTTCAGAATTATAGGGGAATGGTTTTTTAGGTTCCTGTGGTCTGTTTAGAACTGTTGGTTTATCAGATTTTTTAAGATCAAGTTGAAAACTCCGACCCGATTGTGTCCAGGTCCCTTCTATTTTATTTTTATCACTTCCTAATGTTCCATTATATTCTCCACGGAGTGCCGGCATTTCCATTTTTATTTTATTTTCTTGAAAAGTTATTTCTTCAACAGGAATATCTTTTACACCCTGGTCCGGCGAATCCATAGTTGCCTTATAGTTACCGTTATCTTCTTTGGAAATATTGAAGACAATTCTTAATTGTATACCCGATACTTTTAATGATCCATTCCAAATTCCGGATATGTTGTTATTTTGAGATAATGATTTGTTTGTAATCACCATGGAAAAAACAAAAATTATTAAAAATATATTTGGGATTAACTTTTTCATTAAATTACCCCTCCATTTAATTAAAGCCACCTCATAAACAGTAGCAGCTTAAAAAAATTATTTCAAATTCGTATTAAAAAATGTTGTAATCTTATCATAAAGTTGATATACATCAACGCCTCTTACACCGTGCAGGTGTCCTGTATACGGGAAATAATCCATTGGGATTCCAAGATCAGCAGCTTTTTTAGTATACATTAAAGTGTTTTGCCAGACTACTGTAACGTCTGAAGTTCCTTGCACTATCAGGAATTTGCCTTTAAGATCCTTTACATAATTCAGAAGGTCAGCCTTTTCATAGCCTTCTGGATTTGCCTGTGGTGTGTCCATATATCTTTCAGTATACATAACTTCGTAATATCTCCAATCAATTACAGGAGCGCCTGCAACACCGGCTTTGAAAAGATCAGGAGTGCGTGTCATAAGTGAAGTAGCCATAAATCCGCCATAGCTCCATCCGAAAACTCCCATATTTTTTGAGTCAACATATGGGAGAGATTTTAAATAATTTACACCCAGCGTTTGGTCTTCAATTTCCTTTGTACCGAGTTGTCTGAATGTTTCCTGTTCAAAAGCCAGTCCACGGTTTGCGCTACCACGGTTCTCGAGAGTAAACACTATGTATCCTTGCTCTGCCATATAATTGAACCATACACTGCCACCGCCAAGAAATCGATTATAAATTAACTGAACACCCGGTCCACCGTAAACATAAACCATAACGGGGTAGGTTTTGGTAGAATCAAAATCAGGCGGTAAGATCATTCTGCAATACAGATCATAACCGTCGTTGCTTTTAAGAGTGAATATCTTTGTCTGTCCGATATTAAAATCAGCCAGTGGGTTTGCGGCTGAATAAACGTTTCTTACAATTTCACCATCTGAATTTACTATCTGAGTTTTATTCGGAACGGTAAGATTGGAATATGAATCAAGAAAATATTTCCCATCTTCATTTAGGGTTATACTGTGATTACCGCTTCCGTTTGATATTCTTGTCATATCGCCAGAGTTCAAATTTACTTTGTAGTAATCTCTGTCAATGGGACTTTCTTTAGTAGCAGTGAAATAAACATTTTTACCTGAAGCATCGAAACCGTCCAGATTAGTTACAACCCAATTACCTTTTGTAAGCTGTTTCAACAATTTACCATCTGTGTTGTAAAGATAGAGATGATCCCAGCCGTCGCGCGCGGAGAACCAGATAAACTGATCAGTTTTACCTTTTACAAAAATTGGTCCGTGCATAGGGTGAACATATTTGTCACTGGTTTCTTCAAATAATGTTTTTACAGGTTCACCGGTTTTTGCATCAAATTTTATTTCTTTAAGATGGTTTTGATCGCGGTTAAGAATACCAACAAAAATATATTTCTCGTCAGGGCTCCAGGTTACACCGGTTAAATAATGATCCTTTGGCTCTCCGGTTTTAAGCCAGACAATTTCATTCTGCTTGGTATTATAAATTCCTACAGTTACCTGGTGGCTTGTCATGCCTGCCATTGGATATTTTATTTCGTTTACCTTTGCCGGGCGTACGGAAAAATCAATAACCGGGTAATCAGTAACCATGGACTCATCCATTCTGTAAAAAGCAAGGTAATTACCGGTTGGTGACCAGTAAGTCCCCTTATTAATTCCGAATTCATTTCGGTGAACTGTCTGTCCGTTTACTATCCATTTATTTTCATCTTTTGTTATTTGTGTGCTGGTTCCATTTGCTGCAAAATATAGATTGTTGTCTATAGTATATGCAACATTATGATTTGACGCTTCGTCTTTATTCTCAGCTTTCTCCGGTATTGAATTTAAACTGGTCCCCGTTTTTGTAGTAATATTATAAGTAACCAGTTTATCTCCGGCCCAGAATTTAATGGAATTCCCATCCATCCATTCGAAACGGGGGAAACGTGAAAGAGCTTCAATCTTTAAAGATGATAACCCGTTATTCAAATCGTCTAATGATATTATTTTCTCCGTTCTGTCATTTCTCACATTGCCTTTAACCAAAGCATTGCCATCTACGTATGAAAAATTATCTGTCCCCGGTATCCATTCAGTCTGTGAAAGGCCTCTTGGATAAAATCCGTAACTTTGCAGAGTTGCCTGTTTTAATGTTAAATCTTTCTTCTGTGGAAATACAGCTATTGAAATAATAAATAAATAAAGTAAAAGTATTCGGGTTTTCATCTCTGCTCCTGATTTGGTAAAATGTTTTTAAAATTAAAGCTATTGATTATTAGTTGCAAAATAATTGGGATGAATAGACAGGCACTATTCAGTGATGGTTTTAGTAATCAGTTTTTTGTCAATTTCTTCGAAAAGATGGGCGGGTGTAGTTACATTTTTCTTTTGTTTTCCTTTCAAACTGCTATATTTTTGTAAATTTGAAAGTTTTTCCTTTGAAGCAAGTACATAGAACGGGATTCCATAGTATTTGCAAATAACTGCTGCATTTCTGCTTCCGACCTTATTTACAACATTTCCGCTTTTTAGTATTATATCTGCACCGATTATTACTGCATCTGATTTCTGAATGTAAAAACTGGCAGTAGAATCATGTATTATTTCTGTTTTAATTTTTTTATTTGATAGCTTTTTCCCTAAAATAATTCCTTCATTACCCGGAGCAGATTTACAAATAGTTACACTAAGTCTTTTATTCTCTTTTTGTAATCTTGAAATCACCTCAAGCAAGGTTTTACTATTGGAAAGCGTGAGTATTTTATTACTCCCTTTCAAATATTTCTTACATTTTATGAAGATTCTGTTAAAAGTTTCTTCCTCTTCCTTTGAAAAATCCTTTAAAAATTTCTTTAGTTCTTCGCTGCTATTTTTACGAAGAACCAAATCCAGCTTTTTAAGGTAATTACTGATTGCGGCAAAATCTTTAAGCTCATTTTTGACCAGAGGAATATTTTCCCTGATTAATCCAGGGTTTCCAGCAGTTTTTAAATAATAATTATTCAGTTTGGAAAGTAATTCTGATGAGCCTGATGTTTTATCTTTCAGAATAGAATTGAGTGTAATATTTTTCGCCTTTGCAGACATACCACAAAAATATGTATTTTTAGGCAACTTTTTAACCTAAATTTCGCTAAGAGGTGAAAATGAGAAAGAGCACGGTTTTGCTGATTATTTTATTGCTGTTTTTTATTACAGGAAATCCATTTGCACAGGAGAAAGAGGAAAAAAGCAGTGATCCGAATGTGGAACAATTTGATCCGGCGAGGGATGCCGCAAAGGATTTGCAGAACGCTATTACTTTTGCCAAAAAAGAAAATAAAAGAATTATTCTGGATGTTGGTGGGCAGTGGTGTATCTGGTGCCACAGGCTCGATACTATGTTTGTTAAAAATCCTGCACTAACGGATTATCGTAATGAGCATTTTGTCTATGTAAAAATTAATTATAGTAAAGAAAATAAGAATGAAAAATTTCTTGCGCAGTTCCCTGAAATACCGGGATATCCTCACTGGTTTTTGTTAGATTCAAACGGGAAATTATTACTATCAAAAAGTTCCGGTGATTTTGAAACAGGGAAAGGACACGATCCTAAGATTGTTATGAAGTTTTTGAAAAAATGGTCGTTGAAGAAAAAATCTTAAATATTTATGTTATTTCGATTCCGACTTGTCGGGGGAGAAATCTATTATTTTGATTAAGGACATTCCGCTCCGAAATATTAGAAAAAATGGATATAAGAATTACTCTACCTCAGTATTTATAAAATCCTTAATATCAAACGTAGATTCAATCGTAGAATTTTGATTAAAATTATTGCTCGATAATTGTGTAAACAATCCCCGTTTATTTTCAAAATCTTTTAGATAAAATATCCTGACCTTATTCCTGTTTTTAATCATCCAGTTTAGTGTTATTTTCATTTTCTCAAGATCTTCATCATTTGGAAGTGCAGAAATGTAAAGTGTATTCTCATAATAATCATCAATTGCTTCCTCAAAATAATCACGATCTTTCAGGGAGTATTTCTTAATAAATATTCTACCGGCCAGCATAAGAATATAATCTTTCTGCCTTCCTTCTGTAATTTCGAATAATACATTTGCCTGGTTAACAGGCTCGGCAAGCAAGGATGATTTGTGTGTCTGGGCTAGTATCATATCTACAAGTTCTTTTACTTCAGCTGCTTTTTCATATTTCTGTGTATCTGAATAGTATTTCATTTTATTCAAAAGTCGGTTTAGAGCAAACTGATTCTTCCCGTAAAGAAACTCATAAACTTTTTCCAGCTCAGAATTGTAAAGCTCTTTATCCTTATTATCACAGGGAGCCACGCATCTCTCTATTTCCGCAAGGAAACATCTTTTGCCTTTTGCAAGTTCTTTATCATCGCATTCTCTAAGGGCAAATATTTTTGTCAGCGCGTCAAAAACTGTCTCAGCTTTTCTGCGCGAGATAAAGAGTCCGAAATAATCATTCCCGTCAAAATCAAAATGATTGCAGATCTCAATTCCCGGAAATTTATCCTTCGTAGTTATTCTTAAAAAATATTTATTGCCATATCTTTTTAATTGATAATTGTGCCTTGGCTTTGCAAGTTTTATTGATTCAGCTTCAAGTAAAAGGGCAGTAAGTTCCGAATTTGTAAGTTCAATCTTTAGTCTTGATGCCTGCTTTACAATTTTTTTAGCTTTCTTCGGTGCTGTTGGTGAAAAATAAGTTTTTACCCTGTCTCTTAGCGATTTTGCTTTACCGATATAAATTATCTGGTTTTTAGAATTCAAAAAATGATAAACACCGGGACTGTTTGGAAGATCGAAAACATCCTGGCTTAATTTCTTTTTTAATTTGAGTGGTCTTTGAATTTTACCGGGCATTCTCTGATAATCAAGAAGTTCTTCGAGTGAAGTCATTTTATGAGTTTTCTTCAATTCCTTTATCATTTTAATCAGAGCCTTGCCGGTAACCTGGGCGTCAGATAAAGCACGGTGAGCACCAGAATTCTTTAATTTGAGATGACTGCAAACTGAACTGAGAGATTTGCTTTTGAGAAAAGGATAAAGTTTTCTCGCCATTTTTAAAGTACACACTTCGTAATTTTGGGGAAGTTCATGTCCTGCATTCCTGAATTCAGATTTCAGAAAACTTTTATCAAATGAAAGATTATGAGCTGTAATTACATTTTCCCCCATAAACTCAACTATCTCATCAACAATGTCTTCAAAAAATGGAGCGCTATAAACATCATCGTCTGTAATTCCTGTAATTCCTGTAATATAATAGGGGATTGCTCTACCTGGATTAATCATTGAATGGTAAGTCTCAACAATTTTTAATTTAGAAATCTTAACAAGTCCAATTTCTATTATGTTATTATTCCTTGGTGAAAGTCCCGTGGTTTCTGTATCAACTACGCAAAATTCAGCTTCTTCTATGGGAGTTTGTGAAAGGTTCTCTTTTGGCATATTTAAAGTTATTACTAAAAATATTCATTATCAAAATATAAAATAGTTGTAATATGTAAGTTCCCAACTTTTCATATTCTTTCTATTTATAGCTCTTTTGGATATATTTAAATCTCACAATGGAATTATTATGAGCCTTCTAAATTTACTCTTTATAGGAGATATTATCGGCAAACCGGGCATGAGTGTTGTTCAAACCTGGCTGCCGGGACTAATACAGAAATATAAAACTGATTTTGTTATTGCTAATGGTGAAAACGCGGCAGATGGGAAAGGTTGCACTGCGAAAGAAGGGAAAGTCCTTTTCGAACTTGGAGTGGACGTAATAACAGGTGGTAATCATACCTGGGACAAACATCAATCGCAGGATTATCTAAAGAATGAACCCCGCTCACTGCGCCCGATGAATTATCCGAAAGGAACGTATGGAAATGGATTTTGCATAGCTGAAAGTAAAAAAGGGAAAGTTGGCGTTCTGAATTTACAGGGCAGAACTTTTATGGCTGATATTGATTGTCCGTTCAGAACAACGGATTGGGTTTTACCTAAAATATCAAATGAAACAAAGGTTATTTTTGTTGATCTTCACGCTGAAGCCACTGCAGAAAAAATTGCAATGGCAAACTACCTGGATGGTAAAGTAAGCGTTTTGGTTGGAACTCACACCCACGTTCAAACAGCGGACGAAAGAATTTTCCCGGGCGGAACAGGTTACATTACGGATGTAGGAATGACTGGGCCTTATGAATCTGTAATCGGGATGAAAACACAGGCTGCTGTTAACAGATTTTTATACCAGACTCCGCAAAAATATGAAACAGCAGAAAATGATGTTCATATTTGCGGAATGTTTTTTAAGATAGATACAGAAACGGGTAAGACAGTAGAAATTGAAAGAATTATTTTCCCTGAATTTATAACAAAGACAAATCAATCCTGATGATAAATCTTCCTTTGCCAAGAATTGACCTGGATGATGAACTCCGGGACTTACTGCTTCCATATAGCAGGTTTAAAAAAGGAAAAATCTGGAATGACCATCTGGGAAAACATAAAATCGGATGTCTGGATGCTGCTGATCCTGCTGATTTGAAGAAACTCTTTGGCGCGGACAAAGCAAAACTGGCCGTACACGATCCACCATATAACTTTATTGCTTTTCACGAATCACAATCTGAAGAATTTGCAAACTGGTGCCGAATCTGGATAAAAAATACATATAACATTCTTGAGAAGAATTCTGCTATGTACATCTGGCTGGGTGCGGATCAGAATAATAATTTTCAACCTCTTGCGGATTTTATAATTATGATGAAAGATTCAGGATTTTCGTCAAGAAGTTTCATCACAATGCGAAACCAAAGAGGCTACGGTACTCAGAAAAATTGGATGTCAATAAGGCAGGAGCTTTTGTATTATACAAAGGGGAAACCCGATTTTAATATAGGGGCCGAATATACAGACATACCCAAAGTGCTGAAGGGCTATTATAAAAAAGTAAACGGGAAAGAGACTGAAAATTCTGAAAGAAGCAAATCTGAATTTATCCGGGCAGGTAATGTATGGATTGACATCCAGCAGGTTTTTTACAGAATGATTGAAAATGTAAATGGATGCTACGCGCAAAAACCGCTGAAGGCAATTGATAGAATAATAAATGCCGGAAGTAATAAAGGTGAAATCGTAACGGACTTTTTTTCACATTCGGGTACAACATTAATTTCGGCAGAAAAGAATGAAAGGAATTGTGTTACGATGGATATTGACCCTGTTTTCTGTGAAATTTCGTTGAGACGATTGGAAAATTACAGAAAGACAGGTAGGGCAGGGTGGCAAAATTCAAACCCGTTTGCTGAAGAGATTTCTGAAAATAAAAAGATTAAAAATTATTTGAAGAAACGTTATCAAGTAGAATTTGATAAATCTAAAAAGATAACCGAGGAATGAATATTAAATGATACTAATTGATGGTAAACAAACAGCTACTATTGTTAAAGAAGAACTGAAAGTAGCAGTAGATAAATTAAAATCGGAAGGCAAAGGTGTTCCCGGACTTGTAACTATTATTGTTGGAAATGATCCTGCTTCTGCAATATATGTGAACAGTAAAATCAAAGCCTGTGGAATAATAGGTTTTAATTCCAAAACTGAAAAACTAAGCGCAGATATTTCAGAGGAAAAACTATTAGCCATAGTGGAATCCTATAATAATAACCCGAACTTTCATGGTATCCTTGTTCAATTACCTCTGCCAAAGCATATTGACGAAGACAAGGTAATTGAAGCGATCTCTCCTAAAAAGGATGTTGACGGGTTTCACCCGATAAGTGTTGGCAATCTTGTAATTGGAAAAGAAACATTTTTGTCTTGTACTCCGGCCGGTATTCAGGAACTACTTAAACGATATAAAATTGAAACAAAAGGAAAGCATGTAGTCGTACTTGGGAGGAGCAATATTGTTGGTAAACCGATCGCTAATATTCTGCTTCAGAAAAAAGATTATGCTAACTCAATTGTAACAGTTTGCCATTCTGCTGCAAAAGATGTTTCTTATTATACAAAACAGGCCGACATTTTAATCGCCGCAATTGGCCGCGCTAATTTTGTAACTGCAGATATGGTTAAGGACGGTGTTGTAATAGTGGATGTCGGGATAAACAGGGTCGAAGATGCATCAAGGAAGAAAGGTTACAGGGTAGTAGGAGATGTTGATTTTGAAAACGTTTCTCCAAAATGTTCATTTATAACACCGGTGCCGGGAGGAGTTGGACCGATGACAATCGCTATGCTCCTCAAAAATACATACGAAGCATATTTAAAATATGGTGAATAAAATGAGTTATCCAACAAACACAAATCTTGATCCCCAGGAATTATTAGAAAAAACTTTGCGGGAATTTTATTGTAAGGTTGAATCCTGTAAAGGATGGGAAACAAATGTAATTACACAACCTAAAGCGGTACAGAATATTGTACAGGTTGGCGCAGAAAGAATTGCCGCGGGACTTGGTGTCGGGGATAACCTTGCCGATAAAAACCTTGCACGTAAAATTGATCATACAATCCTGAAGCCTGATGCTACTGAAAATGAAATTAGAGAATTATGTGTAGAAGCAAAAAAATATGAATTTGCGTCAGTTTGCGTAAACCCGGGATATGTTTCTCTCTGCAGTGAATTACTAAAAGGTATGCCGGTTAAAGTCTGTACTGTTATTGGTTTCCCGCTTGGTGCAACCACAACACAGACGAAAGAGTTTGAGGCTGAGCAAGCCATAAATAATGGCGCTGAAGAAATAGATATGGTTATTAATGTCGGACGGCTAAAACAGGGGGATTATGATTACGTATATAAGGATGTAAACCAGGTTGTTCTTGTTGCAAAAAGACATAATGCAATCTGTAAAGTTATTCTGGAAACAGCATTGTTGACAGACGAAGAAAAAATTAAGGCCTGTGTGATATGTAAACACGCGGGCGCTCATTTTGTTAAAACATCCACCGGATTTAGCAAAGGCGGAGCAACTACCGGTGATGTTGCATTGATGAAATATGTGGTAGGAAGCACTGTCGGGGTTAAAGCTTCGGGAGGAATACGTTCTCGGGAAGATGCTGAAAAAATGGTAGCAAGTGGTGCTGACAGAATTGGAGCCAGTGCAAGCGTTAAGATTGTTCTTGGTGAAAAGGGCGATTCTAAATATTAAAATGATGGATGTTGAATTCTGATTTATGGTCTTAGATATTGTAATTGAAAAAACAGATGATGGATGTACGGCGGAAATTCCCACATTAAACGGTTGCGAATGCTGGGCACACGATGAAGAGACTGTAATGGATAAAATTCTGGATCTGGCCTCCTATTATTTGAAAACAGAAAAAAATAAATTTAAAATAGATAAAGCCCGCGGAACGAAACATAAAATTATTTATAAATTAGTCTTTGATAAAAGCAATTAGTGAAAAGATTCAGAACCGAAAAAAGAGCTAACAAAATTGAAAAGGTTGTTAAAGCCCGCCAACCATCGCTTACCGTAGTTTTTGAAAATATACATGATCCCCAC
>Ga0209919_1000937_pt1 | contig 14486 bp, 13 predicted proteins | sample SalPon2A_C_D2_MG_FD_185721 | JGI IMG/M metagenome (GOLD analysis project Ga0209919, IMG submission 185721) | Soil microbial communities from South San Francisco under conditions of wetland restoration - Salt Pond MetaG R2A_C_D2_MG (SPAdes)... | ecosystem: Environmental > Terrestrial > Soil >... | reverse complement strand
GCAATGGGGGTGAAAGCCTGGGAAAACGTTGAGAATGTAAAGGAAATCAGAGGAGGGGAAAAGGAAACTTCACATAAGTTGGTGCTTCACATAGCACTTTTTATGTGGAGCTCCACATAAGAAATGATTGTCGAGCAGAGACCAGGCGAAGCACCGGGTGCCCGTCTCCTGCAAGAGGAAGGAGAATCGTGCGAGGAACTCTTCCCGGTCCTGATCGTCAAGAAAGATGTGGCGTCTTTCGATGCCTCTGACAATGACGTGATGAAGAAGACCGGGAATGTCTATGCGGGCATTACGTGGCATGCGGCAAGGATAACAGAGAATGTGAAAATTTCAGGGACGTCCCCTTTTTCCTTCCCAATAGGCTAAATTTATGCATTTCGGGCGCTTACGGTCAGCCCTTGGCTGAGGGCATGTCAAGTCAAGGACTAACCCAAATCCTTTCTACAGTATCACTGCTTGCGAATCATCCGGTTATAGACAAAATCCAGGAAATCTCGAACTGTATTGCGCTGATTCTCTAAGTCCGCTTCAATCCAGGTATGATGAGATGGATTCAAGACTTGTCGCCAGGTGTGGCATTGCTCCTTGATGTCGTTAGCAATAACACCGTGCTCGAACAGTTTATTTATTTTGTCGCCAAGCTGAAGCGCTTCGAGTTTGTGTTGCGCAACCTGGGCAGCAAATCGGCTGTTCAGCTCGACCTCGAAGAAGATGCGGAGGTCTCCAGAGGAGTGATCGTTTGTGTGGCCATCTCCAAAGGCGGTTATACGTTCATGCGCCTTCTGGTGTTCCGTGAGAAGGAACTCGCGCGGGTCTCTGGCTTCGATTTCTGTGCCGTTGACTCCGCCCGCCACAAGGGCCAGCAATCGAGCGTCCGGGTGGTCGCGAAACGTCTCGAAGAACATCTCAATATCGTGTCGGTAGTGGCTCAACACAACGATTTGACGGACCTTCTCAACGGTTGCGGCTAGCTCTCTGTGCACGGCAGTGACGCGGTGGTCGTCAAAGGAAGTTAGGGGGTCGTCAAGGACGACAATCTGTTCAGCAAGCACCGGATCGGATAGAGACCGGAGTTGCGTCCAGAAAACGGCCAAGGCGAGGGCGCGTCTGTCGGATTCGCTAAATACCTGGCTAACAGCAGACTCACTGATAGCCTTCCCCTTGTATTTGATTTTCAGGAAATAGATTGGGGTGTGACCTTGTTTATTCTCGCCGCGCTCTAGCGTAAAGTCATGCGAGCCGAACCTTTTAAACCAGCCGTTAAGCGACTCAAAGAACTTCTTCAGGTAGTCGCTCTGGTCCGTCTGGAGCTTCTTTTCAAGCACGACAATTTCTTTTTCGAGAGATTCAATCCGAGCATTCAGTTCCACGTAGTCGGTGCATTGCGATGACAATTTGATGCGGTTGTTGTTGCGAAGCTCGGCCTTGCCTTCTGCCTCAATCTTCTCTAGACGCTGCTCCAGATCTGCTGCGTTTGTGCCTTTCTTGAAAGCTGCAATTTCTGCGTTGCAGAGTCCAATCCAAGTGTTGTAGTCGGACACCTGTTGCTGGACCTGGCTCTCCAGCGAGCTGACCGCTGCCTCAACGACGGGTTCGAGGGTGGCGTGCGGGGCGTCTTGCTTCCCCTTGGATGCCGTGCGTAGGCGGTTGAGCGCGTCTGGAAGTTCTTTAGTGATGGCAACAAGTGTCGTCTCTATTCTTCCTGCTAAGTCGACCACCTTCGAGACGGCGGATGTATAGGCCGGACTGTTTTGAAGCTCTTGGAAGCCAGCAAATGCGGCGGTATTCTTCGCCAATGTAACTCGTACGTCGTCCACGGGGAGGCGAGCAGCTTGGGCAAGTGCTGTCGTAATCTGCCGCTTAACGGCGGTGTCGTGCTTGTCAAAGGCGTCGTCGAATGCCTGTCGATACAATTCCAAGAGATGGTGTGCGTCCTCGGTCAATTCCTGACCGCAAAACTGGCATAGCTCTCCCTTATTTTGTCTAATGCCCTGTCGAATCCAGCTTTCGGCTCCCTGGGCCTGGTGGAAGGCAGCGTTGACGTGTTGAGCGACCTTAGCCTTGGCTTCTTTGTGGAAGTCCTCCAGGCCTAGTCCGAGAGTCTGATTCAACGCCTTCAATCCATCCGAGAAGTCCGTGCTCCAAGACAGGATAGTCCCGTCATCGCGAGCCTGGATTTCTTGGATTTGCTCCTGCTGCTTGCGTACGGCCTCATGTTCGTTCCGCAGACTGTGAAGTTTCGCATCACTCTCTTCGAGAGTCCCTGTAGGCGACAGCTTCAAGAACGATGACAGGTCACCCACGTCCTTGAAGGCCGCATTCTCTAGCTTGTTGCGGTCCCGAGAGGCCTTCTGGCGTTCCTGCTTCTTGTCTGCGACATCTTTCGCCTGCTGAACACCTTGCTCTCCCAGTACGAAAGCGCTGAAGTTCTCCTTGGTGTCTCGATTGAATTGCCGAGCGACGAAAACATTCCGGTGGATGAAACCATCATCGAAAGTCCTAATTCCGAGGCCGGCAGGAAGACCACCTGCCCACGCGCCGTTGTCGAAAGTGAGCGGGACTTCTTTGGTGCTGTTGGGGGGGAGTAGGCTGATGCTGATGTGCTGCGGGTGCCCATCGTACGGAATGGTCATCCGACCAGTAACGAGTCTGCCATCATTCGCTTGGATGCTCGCGAATACATCCCCCAGGGTTGATTTCCCGTAAGTATTCCGACCATAGAGAATGGTGAGTCGTCCAAACTCTAGACTGCCAGACTTACAGTTCTTGAAGCGACCTATGTTTCTGAGCGCTTGAATTCGCTTGAGCACTTTCTAACCTCCATGCAGCGCACGTCTTAGATGTAATTGTGAAAGGCAAAAGGGTCAACCTTGACAAACAGATATTCTGTCTCTTATCCGCTCCACCCCACACTGCCCCTCTCAATATTCCAACAGCTTCTGCGCCAAACGCGCATTGTCCTTTTTGCCACAAGGTTGGTGTCGAGTTCCGCGCAGAGTTGGGGAAAGGGAGGTGGTCTGTCCATCCCCAATGATAAATCAAATGTGCCGATTGAAATCCATTCTTCGATGCAGTATCCGAACGACATCGATCCCTTCGCCCGTCACCTTGAAAAAGATGACATGGGAGCCGCATCTGGCCTTTCTGTAGCCCTTTCTTACATCGCCGATGTCTATAGAGGTTGACGGGTCACGGGCCTGCTTTTGCATTTCAGCCCATAACTCCCGCACATATTTCTCGGCCTGAGCAACTCCCCACTCAGCCAGGGTGTAATCCCAAATGTCACTCAGATCCGCCCTGGCCTTGGGAGAGAATGCCACCCGTTTCACAGGGACAGGGATTTCTTTTTGTCGGCAACAAAGGCATCAATGTCCAACCCAGCGGAAGGGCCGGAATTTTCGCCTTCGATCAAGGCTTGTCTTAGTTGCTCCAGCTTGAGGTGGTCCCTTCTGATAAGATCCCGCACATAATCAGACGCGTTAGCGTATCTACCGCTTCGCACACATTCCTCAACCCAGGTTTTCATCTGATCGGGTAGCGATATGTTCATTGTCGCCATGACATTCTCCTCTTTTTGGGTTCTCAAATCACGATACAACAAACATTGCCAATTGGCAATGTTTGTCAAAACAGGATTTCGCCTGAACCTCGGCTGCCGGAATCCCGCCCTCTTCAACTCCGATTTTTCGGGCCTCCAAGCCATGCCTTTCATTTTCCATCCCCGCCCTCGATTTGCCGTTTCCGCCGCCCTCCCCCTCACCCGGGAAACACCTCAAACACCTTCTCCGAAGGCAACCGCAGCAAGGTGATATCAACCACCGTGGTCTTGAACGGTTCGATGATCGCCATCACCTCCTGGCTGCTCAGCTCCAGGTTCATCGGCACGAACGCGATATCCTCCGAAAGCGGCTCGTGACCGGTGATTTCCATGTTCACCGGCGGGATCAGGGGCAGAAGATCGTCCCAGCATTTGGTCGCCGTATTGTACTTCTGCGTCCGCAGGTAGAAGGTCACCGTCCCCCTGTCGCCGCGGTTTTCATACTTGTCCTCGATCATCCCTTCCAGACGGGGCTGGCCCGGTCCGGCGCCGGGCGACCGGAAGGTGATATCAAATTCCTCGACCGCGTTGCCGAACTGGTCGCGCAGGCGGAAGATCAGCTGCGAATGGCCCTCGTACTGGGCCTGCTTGTCCCACTCGAGCAGGTTCGACTCCAACTGCGCCGCCCGCTCGAGGGTCGAAGCGCTTGCCGCCCGGAACTCGTCCGCCACCACCTGGTAGGCCTCGGCGGAAAAGGGCGCTTCGAGGGCGATGCGGATCAGCGGCAGGATCTCACCCCGGTTCTCCTCCCCGGAGACGATGCCGATATTCTTGCCGAAGTGGGCGGTTTCGAAGGCCACGGCAAACGGCACCTCGGGCCGCTTCCTGCTGAGCTTGGACAGATCGTAGACATAACACCGGTCGGTGAACGCTTCGTCGTTGAGCCGTTTCTCGATCAGTTCGCACAGCTTTCCGACCTTGAGGTCGTAACAGCCCTCGTCCGGCTTTACCGAGATGTAGTTGTAGTTGAGGTTGCAGGAGCTGGTGCGGACCGTGTTGTCGGCCGAATCCTCCTTGACGTAGCGGATCGGCACCAACCGCAGCGCCCCGAGGGTCTGGGAACCGATGACGCAGAACTCCTGCACCTGGTAGGCCTCCCGCATCGCGTTTTCGGGCAACAGGAAATGGTGCTGCAGGTCGAGGGTCTTCCAGCAGCCGAATTCGAGCTCGGTCAGGATGCGGTCGCCGCGACCGGTCCCCTCGAAGATCAGTCGTCCCCAGCGGGCAAGCTGCCCCTTGCCGACATGGGCCAGGCCGCTGCCGAAATTGGCCCCGGCCAGATGGACGAGGTTCCTGATCGGCGACGGCCGGGGGCTGAACTGCTTGATCCAGTTGCGCACCACCAGGGCGCCGGTACTGTGGATGATGACGTGAAAGCCTGATTCGAGCAGGTGGGGATATTTCTCGGTGAGCGCCCGCTGCATGGCGAAAGTGACGTCGTCCAGGCGGATGCCGTCGTTCAGGGTGATCCAGCGGCTAAGATCGAGTTCCAGCACATTTTCCGCGCCGAACATCCCCCGCAGGTCCTGCGGCAGGGATCCGTAAATCTCCTCGACCGTTTTCTCCTTCCCTTCGCTGCTGTAGCCGTGAATCAGCAAGATCGGTTCCATACTGTTTACCCTCCCTAGAGTCTCACGCGAAACCACGAAGGCGCGAAGATTTTCTATTTCGAGAGCAACCCGGGAACATAATGCCTATTCCCCCGGATACATGCTCATACCACCTCGATCTCCTCCCCGGCGCAGGAAACCACCTGCCCCTTCTTGACCTTGCACCTCTTGCGCAGCTCCACCGCGCCGTCGACCCGCGCCTCGCCCTCGGCGATCATCGCCTTGGCCATCCCGCCGCTGCCGTAGACGCCGGCCAGCTTGAGCAGCTTGTACAGCTCGATGAATTCGCCTTCCAATTCGAATGTCTGCTTCATGGATATCCCGCTGCCGGAGAACAGCCTCCCGGCAATAAAAAAAACCGCCGGCCGGCACAAACGCCGGCATGGCGGTTCTCAAAAACCCTGGTTGTCCCTCACGAATATCACAATCCCACCCTCACATAAAAAACTCACCTTAACCTACGCTCATCGCTCCATCCTGTCAAGAATTTCGCCGTAAACGACGGACCTCGCGCGGAGCCGCGAAGGTGCCGTGGAGATATCTCTCATCCTCCGCTTACCACCGACGCGACAGGGCAACGAGACCTCCGCCTCCGGCCGCCGGCGCCACACCCAGCAGCCAGCCGCTCTTTTGCCCCTGTATCCGCACCAGCAGGCGGCCCGACAGCTCGCCGATCAGGGCGCCGACCGCCACGTCGGAGGCCCAGTGATCCTCATCGTAGACGCGGGAGAGGCCGACAAAGGAGGCGAGTCCGTAGTAGATATACGGCGCCCAGCGGTGGGAGGAGCGGCGGGAGAGGACCGACGCGAGGGCGAAGGCACCGGCGGTGTGGGCGGAGGGGAAGGAGTCGTGGTCGTCCTCCAGGGCCAGGGGACGAAAGGACCAGGCATCCTCGTCCGCGTCCGGCCGCTCGCGGCCCACGCCGACTTTCAGGGCGAGGGTGGCCGCCTCGGCGGCCAGCACGGCCTGCACCGCGAGCCGTCCCGTTTGCGCCAGCTCCTCGTCCCGGCGCATCTTGCCCGCCCCGTAGAGGGCGCCGCCGATGCCGAGGGTGGTCAGGGGATGGCCGAGCAGGTCGAAACCGTCGGAGATGTGGTCGAGGCCCGAATGACGATGCTCGCCGGCCTCGTCGTGGAGAGCCTCGTCGTAGAGGGAGAGGGCCCCGGCGCCGACGAGGCCGCCGACCAGCAGCAGGGTCTCGTCGCGGGTCCATGTCGATTGGGAGTCCCCGGCCTTCTCCTCGGCGTGCAGAGCCGAAGGAGCGCCGCAGACAAGCAGCAGGGCCAGCAGGACGATAATTTGCCGCGGGAAGGGGAATGGTTTTCCAACCGCGCCGATGGCCGACTCGGGCCACTGTACAGGGTTCATCGACAACTCTCCCGTTCAGGGCCTTGCGCCGCTGGCGATGTTGATCTCGCTGACCTGGCCGTTGAGGGTCCAGTAGTCGTAGATGACGCCGAAGAGGAAGAGGCCGCCGGTGAGGAGGTAGACGAGCCCCGTCAGCCACTTGCCGAGGTAGAAGCGGTGCACCCCGAAGACGCCGAGGAAGGTGAGCAGGATCCAGGCGACGTTGTAGTCGATGGGGCCGGCGGTGTAACGGATGTCGGCGCTACGGTCGAGGGAGGGAATGAGAAAGAGGTCGACGATCCAGCCGATGAGAAAAAGCCCCAGGGTGAAGAAGTAGATGGTGCCGCTCACCGGCCGCCCGTAATAGAAGCGGTGGGCGCCCATGAAGCCGAAGATCCAGAGGATGTATCCGATGGCCTTGCTGTGGGTGTTCATGCGATTCACTCCCTGATTTTCTTCTCGGCGCCGGGGGCCGCGTCGATTTGGCCAACTCCTACGAGTCCCCCCTTTCCCCTTGCCGGCTACCCCTACCCGCCTGCCAGCGACAGGGGCAGTCCGTTCACCAGAAGTTCTCCCTCCTTGAACGTCGCGCTGGTCTTGACCTTGTCGCCCTCGCGGACGATGAAATTCTGCGCTGTCCAGGCCTCCAGCTGAGTTCCCGCCTGCTTCTCGGCCATCGCGGCGATCTCTTCATCGCTGAAGGACACCTGGGGCGAGGCTTCGGCCGCGGCCCGCAGGGCATTCTCGATCTGGCTCGTCAGGATGGCGCGGACCAGGCTCTCGTCGACCGTGACATCGAGGGCGGCGTCGAGATACTGCAGTGCGGGCAACAGGCCGGCGGGGCTGTCCAGCGGCGCCTCGGGCTGTCCGGTCAGCTTGAACCGGAAGGTCCCCTCGGCCTCTCCCCTCGGCGTGGCAAGGTAGACCCGCTTGAGGTTCACTTCGGGCTTTCCGGCCATCAGCCGGGTGAAGAAACGGCTGTAGACGGGAATCATCTCGGCGGCGATTTCGTCCGGAGTGAAGCTCTCGGCCCGGCGATAGACGTTCTGGAGCTGCTGCTGCATCTCGCTCAAGGCCTGGCCGTCGAGGTTTTTCATGTCGATATCGATAATCAACGGGCCGTAGTCTTCCCCGTCGACCGTGAGCCCGTCGAAGCTCGCGACCTGGTTGACTTGCACCAGCCCTTCGTCGAAGCTGCTGTCGGAGACGATCTCGGCATCTTTTATCCGCATTTCCTGGCGCCCCTTGTCGCCCTCTCCGGTCACGGTCAGGTCCATGCCGTCGAACTCCGCCCGCGACGTCCCGACATAGAGCGTCGGCAGGACCTCGACCAGGTCGCACCGGCCGCGGAGGCCGTTCCAGGTCAGGGTGCCATCCGCCGTTTGGACGGCCATGGCCGGCATCTCCAAATCTCCGCTCAGGGTTCCATCGCCGGGTGCGACGGCCACGGAGGAGGCGAGCCCGCCCCAGGTGATCCGCGCATCGTCCGCCTGCTTCTCGAAAGACGGAATCCGCAGCAGGCTCTTCGAACTGCCGTCGAAATCGACCTTGACCGTGGCGATCGCCTCGCGCAGCTCCGGAACCTCCCGGAAAAGCTTTTCGAGCTCCGCGTCGCCGGGCGCAAGCCGGGCCAGACGGGTCTCGATCAGGGCCAGGCCGGTCGAGGGAGACTGCCCACCGGCGGAGTCGGCGCCGAACAGCAGCGGGCCGTGGTGCAGGACGTGCTCGAAGAGCACCTGAACGGTCTGCGTGCCCGGCTCCCCGCCCGGTTCCTCCACGGGCTTCGGCAGGATGATCTTCAACAGAGTTTCGGCCCTGGAGCTGAGAAAGCCGCGCTCATAGCCTTGGTTGGTCAGGGTCAGCGGTCCCCATTGACCGTTTTGTTCGATCAGGCTGAAATAACGACTTTCGACCTTGCCGCCCGTGACGTAGGTCGCCCCGGCCCAGCCGACGGCACAAAGCAGAACGACGATGAGCAAAATATTCAGCTTTTTCATGGATCCTCCAACAGGGTTCCGGGGATGGGATGCTACCGGTTCACCGCCATCCCCAAATAAAAAAAACCGCCAGCCGGCGCTCGCGCCGGCTGGCGGTTTTCATCGATTCGAATTGGCCCTCACGAATATCACAAATCACATCCCCACATAAAAACACCCTTAAATTAAGCCCATTCCAGTCTCCTTGTCAAGATCTTCCCCCGCCATATACGGGGCTTACGCTAAATCCTCGGTAACTATTCAGCACGACCCGCCTTTTGCCCTCTGGCTGCGTTGCCGTGCTGCTCGAATACGCACATAGCCGGTGCATGCTGCGCTTCTGCCCTGCTCGCGCCTTGCCAGAGAACAAAATTCGGGCATGCTGAACAGTTACAATCCTCGAAGGCTCGAAGAGAGATCCCAAAAGGGAATATTTGCCCTCCCTGGGGTCGGGAGGTCACACACAAAAAACAACGATGACGGATAGCGTCGCGAGGTTTTTTTCCGGAGGATGTTGCTCTTCCGGATTTTCGAGCGTTTTGCTGGCAGGGATTTTACTCCTGTCATGACGATATTGAGTCGTCTGCTCTACTTTCCCTCGTCGGCGTTTCCGTCACCGTTTGAATTTACTCTATCGCGGGCCGAGGGGATGTCAAGCAAGAATTTTCAACAGAGAATCAAATAGTTATAAGCAGGCGAAAATATTGGAAAGAATGTTCAAGGCGACTTTTTGATTTTATCGCTTTCCGTTCTTTTGTGGGGGCGAGGCTTGACATCGCCCCTACGGCAATTCTCAAATTCTCCCACTCGTTCGCCTGCTTCGTTCACCGGAACACGAAGGGGCACAGAGAATGGACGCGCGGAAGCGGGCCTTACTTGGCGTTTTTCGCGACTTCGCGTGCGCAGTCACCTTCCCCCTCCGGACCCTCCCCTCAATCGGAAGGATCAGCGGAACCGGCGCAGGAACCGACCATCTCGACCCAGAAGGTCGCTCCGCCGCCCGCCGTCTCCTCCACCCAGACCCGTCCATGGTAGTGCCGGGCGATCTTCTGGACGATGGCCAGGCCCACCCCCGTTCCCTGCTTCGGTTTCCCGATGGAGCCGCGATAGAAGAGATCGAAGATGTGGCCGCGCTCGGCCTCGGGGATTCCCGGACCGTGGTCCCGGACGTGGAAGCGCACCACGTCGCCTTCCCGTTCGCCGCCGATGCCGATGCGGCCTCCTTCGGCTCCGTAGCGCACGGCGTTACCGACGAGGTTGGCAAAAACCTGGCGCAGCAGGCTCTCCGGCAGGCAGACATCCGGCAAATCGCCCGTTTCCGTCCCGCCTCGGCCTCGATCACCCCGTCGACCATCCTGCCGACGGCAACGGGTTCATCGGGAGGCTCCAGACGTCCGACCCGGGCCAGGACCAGAAGATCCTCCATCGTGTCCGACATCTCGCGGCCAAGGCCGGAGATCTTCGCCAGCAGTTCGTGCGCCTCCACGTCGAGGTGATCCTGCCACTTCTGTCGCAGGAAGTCGGCATAGCCGACAATGGGCGTCAGGGGAGAGCGCAGGTCGTGGGCGACGGTGGCAACGAAACCGTTGAGCTCCCGGTTGGTGGCTGCCAGCTTCTCCTCGGAGGCTTTGCGCTGGGCCAGCTCGCGGGCCAGCTCGCGAAAAAGCGATTCGAAGGGGGACTTGAGCGAGCCCCTGACGAGGACGAAATAGACGAGAATGACGGAGAAGAGCTTGAAGGCGTGGCCGACGAAATTGAACAGGCCGTAGACATCGAAATAGAGGGTGAAGCTCAGTTCGGAGAGAACGGTCAGCGCCACCGAGGCGATGAGCAGGAAGAGGAGTCGAGGTTGAATTGCCTGCCGGTGACGCCAGAAAAGAAACGCCGCCAGGACCAGTAAACCGGAGATGATGTACTCGCTGGCAACCTTGAACGGTGTCAGGCCCTGCCCCTCGACGTAGCAGGCCGGAAAGATCGGCCAGGGAACGATGACGGCGATCAGGGCGGCGCCGACCAGGAGCGAGGTGGCGAGGAACCAGCCGGGTCGAAGACGCCGCCCCGATCCGAGCAGGAGGGCGACCAGAAGCAGGGAGATGCTCTCCAGATAGCGGGCGGCGATCCACAGCTGGGTTGGCAGGTCGGCACCGCGGCCGGCGAAAATCCCCATTCCCATGTAGCCGAGAACGTGCAGAAAGTCGAGAATGGCGACCGGAAGATAGGCCACCGCCAGGATCAGCAGGGTATTGTCGGGGGCGAAGCGGCGGGCATTCCAGCCGATGCTGAAGATGGTGACGGAAACCACGACGCTGAAGATTTCGACGATGCCGTGGTATAGGAGGTAGTTCTGTCGGCTCAACAGGTAGAGGAAGGCCAGGGCGACAATGCCGAGTGCCGCCTGCAGCAACAGCGGCGGAGAATCGGAAGGCCGGAGCACGGGGGGCGGGCATTTCCCCGATTCGGCAACTGACGAATCCATGACTCGACCTCCTTACCACAGAATTACAATTGCCGCTTAAACCGTGTGCGGCAGATAAAAAAACCGCCGTCCCGGCGCAAAAGCCGGCATGGCGGTTCTCATCGATTCTTATCGTCCCTCGCAAGCATCACAAAGCCGCTCCCCTGAACCTGAATCAGTCCATCAACCACACGAATTCAGGTTAAAAAACACCCCTCAACCTACCTTCATCGCGGTTTCCTGTCAAGGCTTTCTCCCCTGTCGGGCCAGCTCGCGCAGCACCTCCAGAATACGCACCATCGCCCAAGTATCGAGCCCGCAGTAGTCAAGGAGCGCCCGGCGGATCTCGGCGCGGCGCGCCGGATCGTCGGTGCGGCACATCTCGTGCCAGGCGAGCATCGCCATGCCGCCGTCGGCGACCTCCATCCCCTCGTAGGAGAGCTCGGGCACCAGCGCCGGCAGCACCTTCTTGATCGAATAGGAGCCGCGCATCGGCCAGCGGTAGACGGCACGGCTGCGGAAGGGCACCATCAGGTCGCGGACATTGCCGAGGCGCGCCTCGATCGCCCCGGCCAGGTCGGGGAAGGCGGCGGCGAGATCGCGCAGGACCCCTTTCTCGAAGGCCTGGTTGTAGGTCAGGATGCAGGCCTCTTCCGGGATGTCATCCAGCAGGCGTTCGGCCAGCTCGCGGCGCGGGTCGGCGCCGGGTGGCGCCAGGTATTCGCAATGGCTGACTTCGGCACCTTCCTCATCCTCGATGTGCAGGGAGTACTGAAAGGGGATCTTCTGGTAGGGGCGGGCGCCGTCGAAGGGGGGGATGGGGGTGTCGAAGGTCTCGAAGTCGAGGTGGCACAGCGGATGCCAGAGGCTCTCGAGAAAGTCGCGGAGACGCGGCGGATCGACGAAGTCCCGGTGCTCCAGGGCCGCCCTCGCCTCGAAGGCCTGCTTGTCCTTCAGCCGCTCGGGCGGCACCTCGTCAAGGTGGACGAAGCCGTCGTAGTAGAGGGCAAACTTGTCGGCCCGCCGGCCGCTGAGGGAGAAGACCGAATCCTCGGGAATGTGCCGCCAGCACCAGGGGATGAATTCGCACTCATAGGGGTCGGTGCAGTGCGGGCCGATATCGATCGGCGGCTCGTCGGCCCGCCGCAGAACCGATCGGAGTTCCGCAACGAGTTCGGGCAGCCCCTCCTGACGGGGCGGCACCTCGGAGGTAACCTCCTCGGCGATGAACAGCTTTTCGACTTCGATCGGTCCCCGGCGCACGTAGCTGTTGTCGACATGGACCAGGAAGGAGCGCTCCACCGGCAGGCCGGAGCGGGTCAGGACATAGTGCTGGATGGCCACGTCGCAGAGGTTGACCTCCTTGACCGAGGTGCCCATCTTGACCTCGTGGATTTGCCAGGCCTCGCCCCGGCGGACCAGGATGTCGGCCTTGACGAAGATGCCGTCGAGGGCGAAGGAGGCCTCGTAGATCACCGGGGCGCCCTGGCCGATCAGCGCGCGGGTGCGCTCGACCTGCTCGGCGACGCTGAGTCCTTCGTAGGGCACCTCCGTGCCGCCGGGAAAGAGCTGCTGGGCGAGGGCGCCGACCTGGTGGCCGATGCGGTAGCGCTCCTCGAGGTCGGGCTGGGGCGGCAGGTCGATATCGGGGGGATTCCTGGCCAGGTAGAGGGCCTTGGGGCACTGCATGCCCTTGAGCAGCAGCGACTTGCTCAGGCCGGTGCGGGCGGCGTTGTTCCGGTGTTCTTCTTCAGGAAATTCCGTCATCGGCTCCTCCGGGGATGGGATGTCCCCAAGGGACACACCGCTATGGACGAAAAGTCAATCTCGCGCCCGCAACGCTGCCGCGAGCGAAACCCGGCCGGGCTTGTTCCGCCGCCCGCATGGCGATAAAATAGGAGTGAAGGCAGTGAGCGAACGAAGTTGCAACAGGAAAGGAAGGTATTTATGTTCATCATCGGCTTTTACGCAATCATCTTTTTCGCCCTGGTGATGGGTGTTGGAATGGCCTGGGATTCCTGGCTCCATCATCACTGAGAACGCTGAAAACAGTTCGATTTCCTCAACACTACCAAAAACGCATGAGAAAAGCCGGTCCCCCTCACGGGTACCGGCTTTTCTTACTGCATCGAACTGAGAAAATGAAGAAGATGTCGACGACCCGCCTGCCACAACGAGCCCGCGACACTTTGAATATAACATTGTTTTGAGCTTCTTCAATGTCGAAAAAACAAAAAGGGTCCGCTTGGAGAATTTTCAGTCCTCCACGAGAGTCGGCGAACGCAGGGAGATGCCGACCTTGAGGTTGGGCGAATCGGGCAGATGGTGGTGGGGAATGCGCAGATAGAGAACGGCGGCGACCAGGGCGCCGTGGCTCACCGCGCTGCCGAAATACTCGCCGACGCGGAGGACCAGGGCGTTGCTCACCGGCGAGACGAAGGAGACGTGCTTGAGAGGGGTGCATTCGAGCAGCCAGTCGCAGCAGAGGGAAAACTCGTCGTAGGCACTCTCGAGCCGATGACGTTCTGCGTCGAAATCAAGGCCCGGAGTCTCGCAGACGCCGGGGTCGGACAGGCCCGAAGCGCAGAGGAGGGGATGCTTGTCGAGCAATGTCCGGAAGGCTCGTTCGCTTATATTCATCATCGTCTCCATCAACGGGACCAGTTCAGACCAGCTTTAACAGGTATCGGCCGACATGGCAATGCCTGATTTTGGCTCGGTACGCCTTGAGTCGCGGCGCGGACAAAGCCATTGACATTTCTCCGGGTTCCCTGCTAACGTGGCTGGACAACATTGAAATCGCCCTAGGGGAGTGAAACACTGAGAGTCTCGCATCGGCGGGACGACCCTTTGAACCTGATCCGGATCATACCGGCGGAGGGAAGCGGCGCTGAAACCGGAGAATCCGGAAAAGGCCGCTGTTCGCGGCCTTTTTTCGTTGTAACGGTTACTTTTCGTTTATGAAGATTCTGCTCAACGAACAACCGCTCGAAGTGTCCGAAGGCGCCACTCTCTTCGCCGTTCGGGACGAACACAAGCCCGAAGCCGACGTCCTTATCGTCAACGGCTTTCCGGCCGGCGGCGACCTGCCCCTGGGCGAGGGCGACGGGGTGGTGCTCATCCGCCGCGGCGAGCAGCCCTCGAAGGAGGAACTGGAGGCGCTGATGGCGGCGCGCCACACCCCGGGCGTCCACGAACGGGTCAGGAAGGCGACGGTCGGCATCGCCGGCGTCGGCGGTCTCGGCTCGGCGGTGGCGATCGCCCTGGCGCGCATCGGCGTGGGGCACCTGGTGGTCGCCGATTTCGACGTGGTGGAGCCGTCCAATCTCAACCGGCAGCAGTACTTTGTCGACCAGATCGGCCTGCCGAAGGTGATCGCCCTCAAGGACAACCTGCGGCGTATCCACCCCTACGTACGGGTGACCACCTTCAACGGCCGCCTCACCCCGGACAACCTGCCCGAGGTGTTCGCCGAGGCGGACGTAATGGTGGAGGCC
>Ga0209919_1000936_pt1 | contig 14493 bp, 7 predicted proteins | sample SalPon2A_C_D2_MG_FD_185721 | JGI IMG/M metagenome (GOLD analysis project Ga0209919, IMG submission 185721) | Soil microbial communities from South San Francisco under conditions of wetland restoration - Salt Pond MetaG R2A_C_D2_MG (SPAdes)... | ecosystem: Environmental > Terrestrial > Soil >... | reverse complement strand
CGCCAGCCACATGTTCGACTGGAAGGCATTCCCCAGGCCGATCTGCGGTTGGTTGCTTGCGTTCATCAACTTCAGTTCATTCGCAGCCCAAAGGTCAAGGGGGTTGATGGCCAGAGCCTTCCGGGCAGCCTCTTCGGCCTCCTTGTTGCGCCCTTGCTCTCTGAGCGCCACGGCTTTCAAGTCCCATGCCTTGGCGTTTTGCATGTTGTAGTTGAGGGAATGGTCGAGATCGGCAACCGCCTTACCCCAGTTGCCTTTCTGGCCTTCCAGTTCCGCAAGTTGAAAAAAGCTTGCAGCCGTCCATGCCTCGCTCCATGAAGCCCGGTAAAACGCGTTCTCGGCCTGTTGGTTGCGTCCCTCGCCTCTCTCGGCGATGCCCAGATAATAGTCAGCTTCACCATCCTTGGGACGCGTGTAGTTATACGTTGCCCGATCAAGCGCCAGGTTCAGGTGCTTGATGGCCTTCTGCCATTGGCCGCGCTCGCAATAAATGCGGCCCAGAGCGGTGTTCACTTCGTAATTCTCAGGATCGCGGCGCAGCGCCTCCTCGTAATAAGGGAAGGGTGACATCGTTGCATTGTGGAACTGCTCCAACCTCAGCCCGGTATGGTAGAGCTTGTCTACTGTCTTGATTTCGGCGGGCGGCTTAGGAGGAGTCACCGAGGGTGGCATCGCTTCCGGCGTCAGCTTCACCGGCTGGTAGCTCACCAGTTCTTTCCCTTTCGAATCCAAAAGGGCAGCCTTCAGATCGTATTGTGTCATGCCTGCCGGCAAAGCAAGTTCGTGAGTAAAAGGCTTTCCGGGATTGATGTCAACGGTCTGCTCAAATAGAGTCTTTCCCTTTCCGGACAAAACTACTTTTGCGCCGTCGAATGCCTGGGTGGTGGAGAAGCCAAAGAAGACCTTTCCCGAGGGCGCTATCTCAAGGTTGACGGCTCCGTTCAGATTTGCGTTCTTGGCACCACGGATGCCGCGGATGGGGTACCAGTATTGGTTAGCAATCTTTGTTTCATAAGGCTGAATCCAGCTGTAGTCAGGCTGGTTGTCGGAGTAGTTGCCCGACATCAGCTCGAGATAGGGTCCCTGGCTGTCCAGTATCTTGTCCCACAATTCGCCGGACGGCCCATTGCCCCATTCGAAGAATTTGGCACCAGGAGAAACATAATGGTTCTGGATGCATATGGTGCCCGCATTTACGCCGTGATCGTAACCTCCGAAGAAATTGCCATCAAAATTCCAGGCGAAAAAGGACATGCCGGCGGGATTGTTCTTCCACCAGCTGACGTTCACTCCGCGCGTGTAATCTACGCCTCTAAAAACTTCATGCGAGATGGGCCAGTGGGTGAATTGCACCTTGGCGTGGTACACGGCAAATTGCGTGTCTGGCGGGAAGATCACCTGGTAGTTCTTGTTGACATGCATCGCGGCGTTCGTGAAATCCAGAAACGATTGCACAATAGGGTGCCCATCCAGCAGCTTGGTCGTCACCTTCAAGTAGGCCTTGCCCGGATAGAGCGTGAGCCCTACCAGCCACTGCATATTTGTCTGCAGGTCCACAGCGCCTACCCAAATAGTGCTGCTGCCATCGGCGTTCTTCACCAGCCGATGCTCCACCGGAAGGTAGCTGGTTGAACGATGATGGCTTGGGATGTCCCATTCCATGCCACCGGAAATCCAAGCCCCGATCATACCGATCAGCGCCGGCTTGATCTCTGTCTGTCGGTAAACGTAATCGTAGCCATTCGTCTTGTCTGTCGCCGACAGGACGCGACCGCCCAGCTGGGGAAGAACTGCGATCTTTACGTATTTGTTTTCAAGAAAGTCCGCCTTGTAGGTTTTTTCCCCCCGAATATCGAGAATCCTGTCGTAGAGAGGATAAGGATAAATCTTACCCGCAGCGCCCTGGTAAATTCTGCCTGCAAAGAACATTGGCGAGTGCTCAGGCGGGCCGATCTTATAGGTTGGCAGAGTCATCGGCGCTTCCCAAATGCGCACTGGCGCTTGCGCCTGAGCCCAGAGTATAGAGGTTGGTATCAGAAGAAATGCGACCAATAATGAATGCAGCAACTTTCCATATCTTGCCATTTTATGATTCCTTTCAGAAGAACCCTCTCACACCTGAGAATGGGTTTGGAGTGCCATTGAGCCGGAGCTATTGCTTATCCATCTTTGTGAGCATGAGTCGGCGACTCCGATAAGAATACCTGCCCTAATCCTATGGCGACGACGCCTTGTTATCAACTTTGAGCCGAATCAGCATTGGCAATCGATGGCCGAAGGCCCTTCGACCACAATGTCCTGTTTCCTTACGAGCCTGCAAGGAACCATCCTTCTAAATTCAGTCCCTACAGTCAATTCGTCCTGATCAACTTGCGCAGTTCATCAGGCGAGCCGAAAAGTATAACGCATGAAGCGGCCAGTCGGAATTGCTTTGTCCCGTCACAGTCCCTATTCTCCGCTGCGGCGTTTGTAAACCTCGGCGCTGACGGCTTTGGCACTTTCTACCATCTCGCGGTAAGGCGTGTCTGTGACGGATACAAACCCGATGTTATAGTTTTCCCCGTCTCCGGCTCTTCCAGTCAGAGGTTCGTCGAAATACTCGAACCATTGGGCGCCGACAAACGCTGGAAGGTTTTCGACACTTTCAAGATAGTGCTTGTACATTGCCGCCCGCGCCTTCTGATTCGGGGTAGAAACGAGCCCCGTGTGGAACATTCCTCGATCGACAGCTCCAAAGTGGAATTCGGCATCCATGCAGGGCTTGTTCAGAGCTGTCGTAAAGGCCCACTCTTTCGGGTCAAGGTGCGATTTATATATGTCGAAACTGACCACATCGCAGTAGCGGGCTGAAGCCTTCACGGCTTCCGGCGTTCGCCATGCAAATTTGGCGCCGAGGTAAAGATGATGTGGATCATACTTCCTAATAGCGTCACGGATGACTCTGAAGTACTGATCCGCGTCCAGCGTCAGAAAATCGCTGAAATCTTTCCTCATTTTCGGATTCAGCGTATCGGCCGGCCGATAAGGCTGATCCAGCAAAGCCGACCATGAGGCAAAGTGAGTGTTCCAGGCGCTATTCAGATTTTTAATGCTTCTGTAGTGTGACTGCAATTGTTTAATGAATGCCCGCTTGGCGGGTGACGTGCCGTTAGCTGAGAGGGCCCCGTATGCAAGGCCATAATGCATTCTGTCTGTGGTGCCGCCGCCCCAGGATAACTCGTTGTCGACGTAGTAGCCTATGCACCAGGGATCATCATGATGCAGCCGGGCAACTTCACTGACATCCTTATTGGCCGCCGCTATGTACGCGGGGTCAAACGGATCGGGCATTGGCCCCCAGTAATCATTTCCACTGGGGACATGCGCAAAGTGGCCATGGATTGAGATGGTCGCAACATAAGGGACTTCCTTGTAAGCGTAGAGGGCTGGATCGGACCAGTTGCCAATGGTGTTAAACCCCCATGCCCGCAGCCGTGCCAGGGCTGTAGCTTGCCATTCCTTCTTCCATTCGGCACCGTACTTTCTTTCCAGGTTCGCGGTGTAAAAGCCAAAAGTTTGTCCTTCCTTGGTTGGACCATAGACCACGCGATTGTCCTTGCTATAGAATTTGCTTAGCGGGTCACCGGGTTTCGGTAGCCAGGTGAACATTCCTTTACGGCCAGTCACAAAAGTGTATGCGTCACCGTTCGGCTGAACATTGAATACGTCAATCCCCATTGAAAAAAACAGATGGCCATCCGGATCAACGAGCCACCACTTGCCATTACGCTTCAGGGTCGTGAAGTACCCCGTCGGAGTCACATGCGGGCCCGAAGCCCAGCCTCCATATGCGTCACGATCTGGGAGCGTGGGATGCGCCTTGAGCGCTGCTTCTTCCTTCTGCTTCTGGGCCAGAAGGTCTTGCATGTTATGTACCTTGCCTGGCCAGTCTTCACGAGTGTACTGGCCGAAACGATCCACGATACCGTCATAATTAAAGGGAGGCAGCAGCCGGATGTTGTCAACCACAACGCTTTGAGTGCCGGCGTCGTGCTGGAAGGTCAGTTTGAGACCCGAGACATCCTTAGCACTTATCGGCTTATCCGCACCTGGCATCTTGCTGAATGGCAGAATTCCCGCAACCGTCGGCGGTCCACCGCGCATTCCGTGGGCAATCGGGGAACTGGGGCCAAACCCGTAGTAGTAGCTCATCGTTGCATGCGGCCCGACGTTGCCGCTGTATTTAGTCGACCAGTGGCCGGAACCGGCGCCGGACTCTCCATTTTCCAATTGCATGCCCACCTGGATTTCAGCATTGGATGGGTTGGCCACATCAACAGCCACTGCTCCATATTTTTGCCAATCCCAGGCCTTGGCGCCAGAACTCAGGTCAATTGTCGCCGTTGACGGATTGCTGAATTCAACTTTCAGCGCGTGTTGCCCGTTCGTCACATTTTCCGCCGTAAGCGAAGCACTGCCGTCCGTTACTTTGATCTGGGGAAGATCATTTTGAGACTCGAAGGAAGTCACGGTGGTGATAGGGGCCTTCGACGGCTGATTCCCGGTGCAGCTAATTCCGATCCCGGCGAGGGGTATCAGAAGAAAAGTGCAAAAAAGCATTAGGACTCTGTTGCCCTGCGGTTTACGATTCATGATTCTGTCCATGGTTGTCTCCATAGTGAGCATCGGCATATTACAGTACAATCGCAATTTTGGCGTCTGGTGAATCCAAAAAGTTGTATACTCCTTCCTTTTGGACAGGCGCAACTTGCTTTGATTACAACCGTACGGTTCGGCCCAATCTTAACACCATTAACCAGAGGCGCATTATGAAAACATCCCTGCGAACTGCTCTAGCAGGAACCGCAATTTTACTTTTGCTTCTTACTTTGGCGTCATGTTCGAACTCGGGCGGAGGAATTTCCGGCTTGTTTGCTCCCAAAGCTATCCGGACGAACTGGAAGACGACTCATTGCGAACTGAAAGCGGACTCATCCGGAACGCTGGATGCGACCTTCTGGAAGGGGTATGAGAACACCGGGTTCACAACCACCCGTCTTCCGGTGACGGACTGGAGCCAGTGGAAATCTCTGAAGTTTGAAGTAGAGAATCCATACAAAAAGCCCTTTTCCGTCTACGTCCGAATTTCTGACAGCCCGGACCATCCTGGGAACCAAACCTACACCGGAGGGACCTTTGATGGCTATGTCATCGGGCCGGGCAAGAACACCGTTCAAATAAGCCTGGAGAATATGCGATCACCCGAAGATCAGGCTGTGAGCGCAAAGCATATCGCCTACCTGGGAATTTTCTTTAGCCCACTTTTCCTGCGAGATGGCATGGTTCTGAGATTTAAACAGGACAAGGTTTTCAAGCTGGCGAACCTGCGCCTGGCAACGGACCAGGCCAAGGCCCAGAAGCAGCCTTATGGAGATTTGTTGTTCAAAACCACGGTTCCGCAATTGCAGGGCGAACGAAAACAGGTAGAGCAAGCTATCCAGAAACTGAACGGTCTCATCCAGCAGGCGCGCGAAAGGAAGATCGACACTGCTTATCAGGAAATTTATCCGTTTGTTGCCAACCTGGCTTTTCATACCCGGCTGGTAGCCTTCTGGCAAAACCGCGCCCAGGAACAGCGGAAGGCCCTGGATTTCCTGCTTACTGGAACCCGCCATGCCATTACCAACCTGCAGGAAGAACTTGCGGGCAAGCGCCAGCCACTCACTGTGCCGCCCGTGCCTCCATACAGCAAAATGACCATCCGCGACCGCTATTTTCGGGAAGGCCACAAGCCTTTGCTTCTGCTCGGAATGCTCTACAACCAGCGGGGACCGCTGCTGCGCTGGTTTGCGGACAGCGCCACCGATTACGGCACGCAACTCGTGGCCGGCGCTACGCGCCAAAACGTGGAGCACGAACCGATTTGGAAGGCTTACCACAAGTACGCTGACACTCACCGTGTCGGCTGGAACCATGCCGGCCAAATCGTGCGCGACAACAGCTCCTGGGAAGTGTTGGGTCCTCCTGTCATTGTCTGCCTTGAAAGTCCGCACAGCCGTGTGGCCATCGCAAAGATGATTGACAAATACGAACAAGCCCATCTCGGCGATCACGATCATCTGGTCCAAAACATGGGGTTCGAATATTCTTACACCTGCTATTGCCGCTATACCCGGGAAATGTGGACTGTCTGGCTGCGGCAAAAGTACGGCAATATTCAGGCAGCGAACCGTGCGTGGCAGACCAAGTACGTGAACTTCGGGGACGTGCCGATGCTGCACCCTGAAGAAGCCAAGGCTCACCGTGCGCTATGGTTTGACTGGTCAAGCTTCAACCTTTACCGGTTCATTCAGCAGCTTCGCTGGACGGCAGATGAGATTCACAAAATTCAGCCTTCAGTGCCCCTGACGGTCGGGTCTCCCTATTACGCTTTCAATCCGCGTTTCTGGATAGGGGTTGATACGGAGGCTCTGGCGGACTCCAGCATCACGGCCGTGGTGCTGCAAGAGGTCCGCCGGACGGATACTCTGATGCCGGAGTATCTGCACGCCCTGGCCGGCTCGAAGCCTGTCGCAGATTTTGAGTACCATAGTGTGGTCGATAATCTTCTTCCCAGCTTTCTGCACGGCGATGCAGCCATTTCCATGTGGTGGTGGAACAATGATATGCACTGGACGCCGCATGAGCCGATCAATGAGTGGGCTTCGTCCTTCCCTCAAAGCTATACCATTCCGCTCAGTGATATTGCTGAGTCCATGCGGGTTGGGTTGGATGTCCGGCGTTTGAGTCCTGATATTATTGCCCTGGCAAACGCGCCCCGGCCGGTTGCTCTCCTTTACTCAAAGACCTCAATGCTCCAGCATCTTCCCGCAGAATCCAAGGAGACAGGAACCTTCCCCTATCTGTTCACTCTTGAGGAACTCTATGACTCATCGCAATCCGCGGGTGTATACGTTGGCCTGACGACAGAAAAAAAGATTCTGCATGGCGACCTTGCCAGGCGCAAGCTTCTCGTTTTGCCCGCAGCCAAATTTGTGCCTCCCGCAGTTACGCACAGGATTCTATCCTGGGTCCGGGATGGCGGAACTCTGCTGGTTTGGCCGGATTCGCTGCTCGCGGACGAATATGCCAGGTCCACAAACACCATGGAATCGCTGGGTTTGCATCTCCTTCGCCGCGTGCCGCCCACCCTCAAGCGGGGCGAAACGCAGGTCACCGAATATAACCTGCCTGATTTGCCACGTGCTTCAATTGACCTTGAGCGGCAGGACATTTTCTCCAAGACAACGCCGGCGCTTAAAGCTGCGGGTGAGCGGCAGGTCATCCGATGCAATCCGCGCTGGGTGCTCGGCAAGTTTTCTGACGGTTCTCCGGCATTAATCCACATCGCTCTCGGGAAAGGGAACCTTTACTGGCTTGCCTCGCCCCTCACCCCAAAGAGCTGGGAGCACTTGCTTCCACTTCTTGCTGCACGGGCCGGCATCCGTTCGCCGTTGCGCGTGAGTTCCTCCGGCTCGGACGTCCTGCCGGCACTCGAGTTCCGCGCGACACCATACTCCAGCAACTACCTGGCGTACTTCTATAACCATTCGAACCAAACCGTGCGGTTTCATCTCGAACCGGAGTTCCACTTCAAGAGGATTCTCAACCTGCGCAGCGGAGAACCTTTGACAGGGCCGGAAATGGTCCTGCCCGGCCATGCAACCTCTATTGTTGAGTTTTACAGGTAGACACCATCGGTCGGATGTTCGAGTCATGGCAGACCTGCGAAAGCTCTAAAACTCCAAACTGAGAAATGGACTGCCTGCCATGGGCTGGCTAGGCCCGTGATTCTGTGCAAAGTCTTGCATATTAACGAGTTAGATAGGACTTTCATTGGCACTTGACGAAAGTCTTAGATGTTGTATATTGGGCTTGTCTGCGTTTACCTACACTTGGCTGATTTTGCTCACTGCTCAGCGGATTGGGTAGGGGGTTTAGTGTGGCTCAGCGGCGGTGGAAGGGCAAGGCTCTCTGGTACAAATGGTGTTTCCCGAAGCGGGAAATATTGAGCCTATGTCCGTGCTGTCAGATCTGTGCCGAGGCTGGAAGTGGGAATTCCAAGAAGTTGAGGCCGCGGCGTCAGGCCAGGGGTCCGCGCGGGATTCCGACCGGGCAAGGCACAGCGGACGGCCTGCCGGCCACAATGTTAGAAAGTTCGGAAGCCCCGGCGGAGGAAGTCCGGGCGTTGTTTCTCTGCTCTATTGATAACAATGACGAAAAGCTAGCGACCTCTACTTCCGCGAATTTGTCAGCGTAGGCATTCAACAAGTTTTTGGAAAGTATTTGCAGAGAACTTTGGCATATACCTTCCCGTGTTGAAGCGTACAAGGAGGAGAGATGACCCTCGGCGGGAATATCAAGCGGTTCACCACCGTGCGATGGATAACGAACTGGGTAGATGATTCGGGCGCTGAGCTTGTGGAAGCAGCTTTTGTGATTCCTTTGCTGCTGATGTTGCTTCTTGGAATTGTCTGGCTGGGGCGGGCTTACAACGTTTATGAAACGATTACACGCGCGGCGCGGGAGGGAGCCCGTTATGCTGTCCTGCCCTCTTGCGCAACATGCAACCCCGCAAACCAAATGACTGAGACGTATACCTCTGCGGGAACCACCAATTCTCCTGCTTGTTTATCCAACCCCACGTACGAATTCACAAACTACGTTGCCCCCTCGCTTTTGGCGGACCACCTTGATCCGAACAATAAAGTGGTCCAGCAGACCTTTTGCCAGCAAGCGGTGGTAATGAATCCAACCAGCGATTCCAGTTCTCAGCAGTGCGGAATAGAAGTCAGCTTTAAGTACCCAGTTACGTTCGCTATCCCCTTTACGTCCTTAAACGCTACGACGATTAATATTCCTACCAGCGTGACAATGCGAATGGAAAATCAGCCTGTTGACGGTTCGAGTGGCCAACCGACTTGCCCCTGAAATGGGAGGTTGACGGCTGTTGGAGGAGCTAACCAATGAAAGGATCATCGAAGAACGACCAAATCGTGAAAAAAAACAGGCCGGCCACTTTCGAAGCTGGTGAGAAGCGCATGGCCTGCGACGATTCGTGCCAACGCCGCCTGTGGTCAAAGTTCCGGAACACCGAGGGGGCGGAACTTTTTGAGTTCGCCATGGCGTTGCCTCTGTTGCTGGTTCTGGTTGTGGGCATTATTGATTTTGCCCGTGCTTATAACACCAAGCACGTAACTTCGAACGCCGCGCGGGAAGCTGCTCGGCTCATTTCTTCCACGCCCTTATCCGATTCAGGCTGCCCGTCCGCATGGAGCATCAACTCTCCGAGCTCTGGAACGCCGTGCGCAATCACGGCGACGGCGAAGACTGTCTCCAATTACCTGACCGACGCCGGTTTGAGTCTGGGAGCATGCCTGAACACAGCCTCACCAACTTTCTCATCGGTGTTGACCTGGACGTATTCGTGCAAGAACGTAACCCTGGTGATTTACAAAGCCTATCACGCCCCAAACTACGACAACACCTCTACAATCGTGAGCACTAAGGTCACACTCTCTTACCCCTACACTTTTATGTTTGGCAGGATCATTACCCTTCTCCTGCCTGGCGCGACCGGCCCTACAGGTCAGTACATATTCACGTCCGACGCCGTGATGCAGAACATTACAAATGCGAGCTAACGGTTGATTTGCCGGGAGGAAACGATGCGACAAAGAATGAGTAGTTTGCGTTCAAACGATAAAGGGGTAACGCTTCTTATCGTCGCCGCTTCCCTGGTCATTTTGCTGGGAATGTGCGCACTTTCGATTGACCTGGTGGCAGGCTACCTGGCGCGAGTGCAATGCCAGCGCGCCGCAGACGCCGCCGCCCTGGCGGGCGCGAAGGCTTTCGCGAACGGCTGCACGACAGTCGGATGCACTTCAAGCAGTCCGGAGACGACTCTGGCATGGCAGAATGCCATCGCCGTGGCCGCCCAAAATCCCGTGATGGGGCTTGCTCCAACCTCCAAGACGGTTAGCTATTCATTTGATTTTAGTCACGATGTTCTTGCAAGCGGAGGGAGCGGGGAACCACAGCTAACCGTTACGGTCCACCGGGACTCTGCATCAGGAGATCCGATGCCGACGTTCTTTGCCAAGATCTTTGGCATCAAGTACATGAACGTTTCAGCCTCAGCCACGGCAGAAGCATTCAACCCGGGGGGAACCGGTACCAATGTCGGCGTGGGCTGCGTCAAGCCGTTTCTGGTTCCGAATTGCGACCCTAATTTCCCTGTTGCCCAAGGTGATCCCACAGAAAACATAAACTGCCCGTGCGGGAGCGGTGGTCTGGCCAACGGCGATTGCGCCGGAGGGCCTGCCAGCGTGGGCAAGTACATGTCCTACTATGTCGATCCAAACACGGGAGATGCTGTCCACCCAAAGGATTGCCAATGGGACACAACCAATAATGATTGTTTGCCGACTAGTGGTGATATCGGCGCGCCGTGGGTGCTTCATGACAATGGTAATGTGCCGAGCCAATGGTTAACAATAGCGTTTACGTCACAGAGCGGCATGCAGTACAGCCAGTACATCAGAGAATGTGCTCCGATATCTGTTGCCTGCCAGGGCACCCTCAACACGCTGAACGGAAAGAAAGTTGGCCCCACGGACTCCGGGGTTGATTGCCTGATCCACTCTTGTGGGTCTGCTGGTTGCAGTGGCCAGTGTCCCGCCACCGGTGCGGCCAACAACCTGCCCGATGGCCTGAACAATGGGCAAGACTATATGTGCGCGCCGTACGCTCTGCCGGGCGCTACGGCCCAGTCATCTTGCCCCACCAGTACCCCATCATCACCTTTCACGATTATTGCGGGAGCCAACAATCCATACGGCTACAATGCAGGTGATCAATTTGATCTAACTACCGGAGCAAGCGATTCATATGTAAACGTTGTGTTGTACGACGGAGCCCCGCTTAACCCAGGGGGAGGCACGGTCAGTGTTGTTACCAAGGGGTACATGAGCATATTCATTCAAGACGCGCTCCACAATTCTACCTACGATACCGTTAACGCTGTCATTGTGCAGGTTGGAGGGTGCGGGTCTGGCGGCTCAGGGTCGACGACCCCCGATGTCAACAGTTCAGGAGGCGGGTCCTTCATCCCCATCCGCTTGATTCACAATTAGGTCGACGGTTGACCATATTATCGACAATATGGTAACGCAGAACGGTCGCCCCGGCGGCATAACCTGAGGATTCACAAGTGCCGCAACCAGTAGCGGAGGCCTGTTGGTCTCCACCCGCCTAATACGTCACAACAGAGCGTTGGGAGAAACGCTAAAACCTTGGACTCTGGATAAGTAAACGCGGCCCATGAAACTTCTAGGCCTGGGCTAAGTATCAAGGTAGCCCGAGACAACCTTGCCTAATGACGCCACTGCAGTGTTGATCCAGCCCGTGTTCAACTGGTATGACCTGACCCACATGTCACGCTGGCCCCACAGACCGCGAAGCCTTTGCCAATACAGGGAGCTGGTGGCATAGTCTCCACCCATGGCCAGGGTAAATCCTTCAGGGGGATGGCTTGGAAGCGCCTCGCCGTATGGATATTTTTCCGACACGTATTCTGCCGCCGTGCTCCAGTAGGACTGGGCGATATTTTCCTGGGCTTGGGTTGCCGTCGCCTTCCTGCTCGCTCTGCTTTTCAGAAAAGCCGGAGGCGGTTCACTTCGAAGGCGCATGACTGGGTGGACTGACTCGTAAAGAACCATGCCGCCCAGAAGCATCACAATGACCAGCCCCAAAGCACTCTTGCGCTGTGGTTCTTGCCGGGCAGGTTCCACTCCGTAAAGCTCATTAATCACAGAATAGGTGCTGCTCATTGATTTTCCCTCCAAGAGGTTCTGTACCGGGTCACTGTGAAAGGAGGCGAAGACTCTGCCACCGGACCCGCCGGAGCCGGAAATCTAAACTGGCGCAACGTACTCCTAATACACCTCCATTGACCAGATGGGGTGTATATTCTTCTTGCAACAGTACTAGCAAGTTAATTGCCAATCGTAAGTCGCTGAAAAAAAGAACGTGCTGAAAACTGTCTATGCAAAAATTACCTGTCCAGATTAAATTCTACCGCCCAGTTTGACTAGGCGATTTGGCGTTATTGGCTTGCCGATTTATATGGTTTGTAGCCGACACTTGAAAAATAATTGACTGGCATGGGCTATCTTCAGTCTCTTAATATAGTGGGCCTTGGAGAACGGACTGCACCCAGACGACTCACCCTCGAAAACAGGCCTGTCCCCAGGCCCGCGAGAAAGCACAGCCGGCAGCATTGAGATTTCCAGGAGGAGGAACGAAGACCCGAATGTCCCGATTGAATCCACGCAGGAAGCCCTTGGCACCGAAGTACGACCTGTTGTTGAAGGGCGGGCATGTTATTGACCCGGCCAATCACATTGACCAAAAGATGGACGTCGCCGTCGCCGATGGAAAGGTGGCGGTCGTGCAGCTTGACATTGCACCAGCCGAAGCAGGGAAGGTAGTGAATGTCCACGGGCTTTTCGTCACACCGGGCCTGGTGGATATCCACGTCCATATTGGCTACGGTGGCGTACCTGACGACTGGTATTCTCCGAGTGCCCGGTCGCACACGCCGCCTTTCGGTGTGCCGGCTGACCTGATGCTGACCTCAGGAGTGACTACGGTGGTGGACACTGGAAGCACGGGTGCCGAGATGTTTCTACGCCAGAAGCAGATGGTGATGGACACGTCTCAAATCCGCGTCCTGGCCTTTCTGAACATTGTGGCCAACGGAATGAATGGCGGCCTGGAGCAGACGGTCGACCAGATGGACGCGGAGCTCTGTGCGGAGACGATTGAGAAGTACCGGGACGTAATCGTGGGTGTGAAAACGGCACATTACTGGACCGTGAAGCCGTGGGATGCGGAGCATCGCCCCTGGACGGCGGTGGACCGGGCGCTCGAATGCGGACGGCTGGCGAAGGTTCCCATGATGGTGGATTTCTGGCCGAGGCCGCCGCAGCGGCCCTACGCGGAGTTGATCCTGAAAAGAATGCGGCCGGGTGACATTCACACGCATGTTTTTGCCCAGCAGTTTCCCATTCTTCTTCCCAACGGTCGTGTCAACCCCATCCTCTGGAAAGCGCGCAAACGTGGAGTGATTTTTGACGTGGGACACGGCGCGGGGAGTTTCTGGTTCAGGAACGCGGTGCCGGCAGTTGAGCAGGGTTTTGTGCCGGATTCGATTTCGACCGATCTCCACTCCAGGAGCATGATCGGGCCGGCCCAGAGCATGGCGAATGTGATGTCAAAATTTCTGGCCATGGATCTGCCGCTGGAGGACGTGATCCGGCGATCGACAGTGAATCCTGCGCGCGAAATCCATCGGCCTGACCTTGGCAACCTGTCAGTAGGCAGCGATGCAGACATTGCCGTTCTCGAAAAACTCGAAGGAAACTACAGCTACACAGATAACGGTAATGCGCGGATGGATGGTACTGCGAAGTTGATTGCTCGGATGACGCTGCGGGCGGGGAGGATTCTGTATGATCCTTCCGGACTGAGCATGGTGGAATGGAGAAAGGCGCGCCGGCAATACTTTAAGCCGCCAAGGCTGGGTTCCAGCAGGCCTTCAACCGCGGATGATTATCCACGAAGCTAAGGCGAGCAGCTGGTCATGAAGGAGGATGGAAACCAGTGATTTCATTCCATCGATTTATACAGAAGGCTTTTTTCTTGTGTCTCGCCGGGCTCATGTTCAGCCTGCAGGGTTTTGCACTGCGCGCCGGGGCGGCGAAGACAGTCATCACCCCTGACATCCATGCCGGGAAAGTCTACATGGCCGGCTTTGGATTCAACCGCGTTGCAACCGGCGTTCATGACAATCTCTATGCGCGCTGCGTGTCGATGGAGGCAGGCGGCAAGACACTTGTGGTGTGCGCGGCGGATTTGATTGGGCTGTTCCGCCAGGACGTGTTGAAAGTGCGCGCGAAAGTGAAAGCGCAGTTGCCCGGCGTTTCCCAGGTGATTGTGGCTTCCACGCACGACCACGAGGGGCCGGACACGCTCGGCCTCTGGGGGCCAGCGCTGCTGAAGTCCGGCGTGAATGTACAGTATCTGAATTCGGTGGTCGATCGTATCGCGGACACCGCAGTCCGCGCTGTTCGGAACATGAAGGAGGCCCGCCTGACCCTGGCCCGCGATCACTCGCCGCTGCTTCGGCTGCTGCAGGACGACAGCCGACCACCTTACGTCAAGGATCCTTACCTGTTTGTCATGCGTTTCGTTTCTGCCAGCGCCGGCAAACCCATCGCCACGCTGGTCAACTGGAGTGACCACCCTGAAACTCTGGACAGCAGGAACACCCTCATCACCGCTGACTATCCTTACTGGCTTTGCAAATATGTTGAAAAGCACGAAGAGGGGACAACCGTTTTTGTAAATGGTTCAATTGGTGGCCTGCTCTCCACGCTGGGGAATCAGGTGTCTTTGCTGGACACGAAGACC
>Ga0209919_1000934_pt1 | contig 14499 bp, 9 predicted proteins | sample SalPon2A_C_D2_MG_FD_185721 | JGI IMG/M metagenome (GOLD analysis project Ga0209919, IMG submission 185721) | Soil microbial communities from South San Francisco under conditions of wetland restoration - Salt Pond MetaG R2A_C_D2_MG (SPAdes)... | ecosystem: Environmental > Terrestrial > Soil >... | reverse complement strand
GATTCCCGGATACGGAAGCGTTGTGATCGTTACTCACAAAGGCGATTTCAGAACAGTTTACAGCCACCTCGGAGATATTTTTGTGAATGAAGGGGATAAGCTAAAAACCGGTAGCCTGATAGGAAAAGTTGGTGAGAGTCTCGAAGGAAATATTCTTCATTTTGAAATTTGGAATGCGCGCGATCACAAAAACCCTTCAGTCTGGCTTGCAAAAAAATAGATCTTCTTGTTTAATGCACAAAACTAATCTTATATCTTAAAACATTAATAATACGTAAGGCCGAAAAAGGTCGGACAATAATTGTCCGGTTTAACGATAATTCTGATATTTAGGTTAAAACATTAATATTCTTCGGAATTATACTGGTATAACCGAATAATATATTAATTATTGTGTTGTTTTTAGACAATTTTATTTAAATATTTTATAACTTTGTAAGTAACATTTTGATCACTTTTAACTGAGAAATTATGAAAAAGTTATTATTACTGGGAGCTGAAGCAATTGCTCAGGGTGCAATTGACGGTGGGATGTCGGGTGTTTATGCTTATCCCGGAACACCATCAACTGAAATTACAGAATATGTTCAGAAATCTAAATCAGCGGCTGAGAGAAAAATACACAGTAACTGGTCGGCAAATGAAAAAACAGCAATGGAAACTGCGCTTGGTATGTCTTATGCTGGGAAACGTGCCATGGTTTGTATGAAACACGTAGGACTAAATGTAGCTGCCGATGCTTTTATTAATTCGGCTATTACTGGTGTAAACGGCGGACTTATAGTTACGGTGGCCGACGATCCTTCGATGCATTCATCACAGAACGAACAGGACTCAAGGTTTTACGGCAAGTTCGCGATGATCCCGGTTTTTGAACCGGTCAATCAGCAGGAAGCATATGATATGTCGCGCGAAGGATTTGCACTATCTGAAAAATATAAAATTCCTGTTCTTATAAGAATTACAACAAGACTTTCTCATTCCAGGGCAGGAGTAGAAACTTCAGATGTTCTCAAGCAAAACACGGTTTCAACTCCATCAGATCCTGTCCAGTTTGTGCTGCTTCCTTCGAACGCAAGAAAGAGATACAAAATACTGCTTGAAAATCAGGCTGAATTTGAAAAACTGTCAGAAGATTCTGTTTACAACAAATACTATGAAGGAAAGGATAAATCGCTCGGTATTATTGCCTGCGGAATAAGCTATAATTACCTGATGGAAAATTTCAAGGACAGGGAATGTGATTACCCGGTTTTACAGATCGGGCACTATCCCGTTCCGAAAAAGAAAATTGAAAGGCTTGTTGACGAATGCGATGAAATTCTGATGCTCGAAGAAGGTTACCCGATGGTAGAGGAACAGTTGAGAGGACTGCTGAACCGTGGTAAGAAAATTAAAGGACGTCTGGATGGAACTGTTCCGAGAGATGGGGAATTAAATCCGAATATAGTTGCCGCTGCTTTAGGTTATAAAAAAACTACAGGACTGGCTATACCATCTTTGGTTGCAAATCGTCCCCCAGAGCTGTGCAATGGCTGCAGCCACAGAGATATTTTTAATTCCCTTAATGAGTCGATGAAAGAATACGGCAAAATGAGAGTTTTTTCAGACATTGGATGTTATACGTTAGGAGCACTTCCACCGTTTAATGCAATAAATTCCTGCGTTGATATGGGCGCATCAATTACTATGGCAAAAGGTGCTGCAGATGCGGGACTTGTTCCTGCTGTTGCTGTAATTGGCGATTCCACTTTTGCACATTCAGGAATTACCGGACTTCTTGATGCTGTTAACGAAAATACCCCGATCACTGTAATTATCGCAGATAACTCCACTACCGGAATGACAGGCGGACAGGATTCTTCTGCTTACGGAAAAATAGAATCAATTTGTAAGGGAATAGGTGTAAATCCGGACCATATTAAAAAATTACTGCCGGTTCCTAAAAAGCACAATGAAATGGTTGACGTTATTAAAGAAGAACTAAAGTATAACGGAGTTTCTGTTATTATAGCTGAAAGAGAATGTATCCAAACAGCAACAAGAAAAAAGAAAGTAATAAAAACAGAAACAATTACAGTATAAAAATTATCAGGAATTAAATAAAAAAACATTATGAAAACAGATATAATTTTAGCAGGAGTCGGCGGACAGGGGATACTTTCAATTGCCGCTGTAATAGGAATGGCCGCTCTCGAAAATAATTTATTTCTTAAACAATCCGAAGTTCACGGAATGAGTCAGAGAGGCGGGGCAGTTCAATCACATCTCAGGTTATCGGATAAAGAAATTTCATCGGATTTAATTCCAATGGGGCAGGCAGATATGATTATTTCGGTAGAGCCAATGGAATCATTACGTTATTTGCCAAACCTTTCCGCTGAAGGATGGCTATTTACAAATACCACGCCGTTCAATAATATTTCCGATTACCCTGAAATGGATGTTCTGATGGGAGAGATAAAATCTTTGCCAAGGCACATTGCTCTGGATGCAGATAAAATTGCAAAGGGAATTAAGTCGCCTAAATCATCAAATATTGTTGTTCTTGGCGCTGCTTCTCCGTTTTTAAACATAGAACTAAAAAATCTTGAATCAGGAATCCAGAAAATATTTGGCAGAAAAGGTGAGCAGGTAGTAAAATTAAATATTGAAGCTTTGCACGCCGGACGGAATTTCGCGGAAGAAACAGGACCTTAGATAAATAACCTTCTGAAACTGGTGAAATATAAGCTGACTTGTCATTCCGGAATTCTGCTTTAGCAGAATATCCGGAATCTATATTAAAGGGATTTTTCAATCTTATTAAAACTCATATTTTTCGGCAATCTTTTTGTCTCAGTTTGCTTTGATGTTGGAGAAAACTTCTGGTATATGATCCCCGTATTGTTCATTCCCTTTATATTCCTTGCTTATTTTGCATCGGGTTCAAAATTAGTTAAAGTATCGGAACTATTTGAGCAATAATTTACTAATATAACATATCAATATTTGAAATTTATTACGCTGCAATTTGACTAATTTATTTAAAAATCTTAAGCCGGACTTTTTCAAAGACATATTAAAAACCGGCATTGATTATTTTTATATAAACCTGGTTGACCGGCTAGTAGCTTTTTTTTCCTTCCTTCTTCTTGCAAGGGCATTTGATTCTCATTTATACGGTAAGATTGTAACTGTTTTCGCAGTGAGTACCATTGTTATGACGGTTTTCGATTTTGGGCTTCCAATTTACGCACAGAGAGAATCGGCTAAGAAAGAATCTCTCCAGGATACATTTGATGAACTTTATCCTGTTAAAGTACTTTCGATAATCTTATATATTGTCTTACTTCCTGTAATAGCTTTTTCATTTTATAAAGATATTCCCCCGGGCATCATTGCAATCATCGGCGGCATTATTCTTTTGCAGAATATTTCCAATTTATTTTCATTTGTCTATTACGGAAAAGATGAAAGCAGGTTCGTACTAAAGACAAATGTAATTTCAAAAATATTTTTCATTGTAATAATTTCAGTCTCATTTCTATTTTACAGGAATATCTATTTCTTCCTGGCCGGCTATATTGTGGCGTATTTATATTCAGGGGTGGTCTTATCACTTAAACTCAGCCAATTTAATATAAAAGTAAAATTATTTGAATTAACTTTTAAAAAGCTAAGATCAACTTTATTAATAATTCTCCCGCTTGGAATAGCCAGCGCATTAAACCTTGTTTATGATAAAATAGATATAGTAATTTTATCTGCTTATCTCGATTATGATAAAATAGCCCAGTACAGCGTTGCTTATACTATTTACAGGTTATCAGGTATCGTCTTCAGTATAATATTATTCCCGGCATTAAACCAGTTTAGCAGGCTTGCAGACGATTTACATCAAAATATAAGACTGCTTTTCAGGTACCTGGTAACCTCCTGCCTGGTTTCGGTTATTTTAATTTTAATTTACATTTATGTTGTATCAGAATTGATCCCGATACTTTTCGGACCGGAATATCTTGAAGCTTCCCGGGTTATTATTCCCCTTAGTTTTGCTATATTTTTATGGTCCTTAAATGCAATTATAGGAGTTTATTTAAATGGACTCGGACTTTTTAAAGAGGTTATGATAGCCTCTGTTAGCGGAATGATAATTAATATAATTATTAATATTATTCTCATTCCAAAGATTGGGATACTGGGAGCAGTCTATACAACTATAATTACAGAGTTTCTTATTTTCATGGTTGAGATAATTTTCGTGTTTTTCAATTATAAAAAAAACGTAAGTATATAAATGGGAACTTCAAACTGGCAAAACATATCCTATTGTGTAGAGTTAATCAGGAAAATTAATCCCCGAAAAATTCTTGACGCAGGGTCAGGTTTCGGAAGGTGGGGAATGCTATCCCGTGAATTTTTAGAAGTCTGGGATGGAAAAATTCATAGTCAAGACTGGAACTTGCAGATAGATAGCGTTGAAGTTTATAATCGGAATATTGAAGATTATTATAAATATTTTTATACAAATACCTATAACACGGATATTTACGATTTTGTTAATTCTACTGACGAGTTTTATGATTTAATAATTATAGGAGATATGCTCGAACATCTTGATAAAGACAGAGCATATGATGTGTTGAGTAAGTGTATAGATATTTCAAGGTTTGTTATATTGAATATACCTTTAGGTAAATATTGGGAACAAGAAGCATTGTATGGTAATGATTATGAACGTCACCTAAGTTACTGGAATCTGAGTGATTTTAGAAAGTTCAGAATTATTTCAAAAAAAAGATTTAAGGACTATATCTGGCGTAATTTTATAGTTATAACCTTTTCAAAATATGAAAAATCATTACCCTCTAATTATGATCCTGTCTTTGCAATAAAATTCAGATTAAGAAGGTTATTAAGAATAGTCAAATCCTTTTTACCAAGTTTAAAATTAACTAATAATTCTAAATGAAAATCTTATTCACCGGCGAATATAGCAAATCACCAAATGACCCTGCGCCGCTTTTTGTCTCACGTGTGCTTTACGAAGGGATAAATAAGAGTGATAATGAAACACTTTATTTAGCTTATTTTCAGGACGGGAAAAGATATAACCGGTGGCAGAAAATTTTTGGATTTGAAGTTATAGATTATAAAAAAAATATATTTAGATGCGGTATAATTCCTTATTTGTTTCAGGTAATTAAGTACAACCCTGATGTTATTAATCTCATCAATATTCAGTTATTTTACTCGGTATTATTTCTTTTAAAACCCTTCTTAAATTTTAAAATTGTTTATACCATGCATGGTATTACCCTATATGAGCAGAAACATTTCTATAAAATGAACGAATTTCAGAAAAGGAGATTATTCCTGGCTGAATATTTAATTATGAAATTTTCCTATAAGATTTTATCCCTTTCTGAATTAAACGCAAGATACGTTCGCAGGTATTATAAATTAAAAGATAGTAAAACAGAAGTTGTTCCGAATGGTATAAGCATTATAAATATTAGTAAAGAGTATTCCGATGATTCTAAACCATCTCTTAACTGTTATTTTATAGGTAACCCGGAAAGACCGGAAAAGGGGTATCCATTTTTACAGGAAATACTTTTCGAAGAGAAAATCAGGATGAATATTTCGTTATTCGGCGCGGATTATTCTAAAGAAATTAATCACGATGGTAGAGTTAATATCAAAATATATGAACACATCGACAATGAATCGCTGAGAAACAAAATTCCTGATTTTGATTTGTTTATAACGGCTTCTGCGTATGAACCATTTTCTTTAGCATTGCTGGAGAGCATGAGCGCCGGAATATTATTTTTAGCCAGCGACAGGGTGGGACTTACCGAGAGATTCAATGATAAATTGAAGAACCTAGTTTTCAGATTTAATAATAAGGCCTCCTTTTTATCGAAATTAAAGTCCCTGGATAATTTGAGCTTAGTGGAGAAAAGGGAAATGAGTGATCATATTAAAGAATTTGCATCGGGATATAGCATTAAATATGTTTCTGATATTTATTTAAAATCGTACAAAAGACTTCTAAAAGAGAATTCATGAATAAACCCCAAATATCAGTCATAATGCCGGTTTACAATGCTGGGAAATATATAGAGGCGGCAATTAATAGTATACTCAACCAGACATTCACTGATTTCGAATTTATTATTATCGATGATGGTTCGGAAGACAATTCAATAGAAATTATTAAAAGTTTTGAAGATTCCAGAATTAAATTATATGAAAGATCGAGACTTGGGATTTCGGAACAATTAAATTTTGGAATTAAAAATTCAAATGCTGAATTAATTGCAAGGATGGATGCTGATGATATATGTTTTCCTGAAAGGCTTGAAACGCAACTCAAATATTTAAAAGACAATAAAGATATAGGACTTGTAGGTTGCAATGTCTCTTTTATTAGTAATAATGGAAAGAAAATTGTTGATAAATACTATCCCGAAAAAAGTAATGATATAGAATATATGATGCCAATACTTACATCAGTATGTCATGCAGCTTCATTAACTTATAAATCTGATCTTAAAAAGGTTGGAGAATATATCAATGGTTATGAATATGCTGAAGACCAATATTTATTTCTGAGAATGTTACTTTCTGGTGTAAAAATGTACAATATTCAAAAAGTATTGTATTGCTATAGAATAGGAAATAATTTAATAAATACTAGTAAATTTGAAATGCAAAAAAAATCTTCTTACAAAATTGGTAAAAATTATTTGACTAAACTATATTCGAATAATAAAAATTATGATTTTATTTTCAGATCCGCTTTATTGGAATATTATTATGGAAATATAAACTTTGCAAGAGGACTATTTGTACAAGCAATATTAAAAAAGCCCGGAAAACTTTTTAAGGTTATACGCTATTTGACCATATCATTATTGGGCAACAATATAATCCAAAGGTTAAGAAAACTTGGAATATTGCATCAGCTAAATATTACTTTGCAAAAATATGTAGGAATAGATCTTAACATAATTCGATCATAATAACTCTAATAATATTTAGGTAAATAAATTTGGGCAATTGTACTTTCTCTTCAGTAATTTCTCTCTTAAATTAAAATATCTGATTTTCTTACATTAAACATTTATTATCATACTCACTAAACATGAAAGTAAAAATTTGTCATTTTACAAATCGTATTACAGGTAAAAGTGATGGCGTGTATGCTCATCTAAAAATGTTGTTTAAAAACTTGGATAGTTCTAAATATGAGCAATATCTTGTATTTCAGGGGGACAAAAAAATTGAATATGAGGTCAAAGAATATGGAGTAAAAGTTCTTACTCTTCCAAATTTGAATAAGAAGTTTTCAATTAAAAGTTTTATTCAATTTATTCAATTTATCAATTCTCAGGAAATAGATATTATTCATACTCATTTTTTAAAGCCTTATGCTATTGCGGGGATAAGTAATATCATTTTAAGGAAAAAAATGATATATAATTATCACGGTCTTTTTATTGATAATATTTACAATACATCATTAGATAAAATACTATATAAAATAGCGCACTTTATCATTTGTTCTTTTGGCGCTGTTAACGTAGCTATAGTGCCCTCTTTTGCAAGTAAAAAAACATTAAGTAATGAAACAAAAATTTTCCCACAAATAAAAGTTTATTATAACGGATTTGATCCTTCAGATAATACCGGACAAAATATTCATATAATAAATTATTTAACTGAAATTAAAAATTCAAATTTTTTAATTGGGATTGTAGCAAGGATAGAATTTCAAAAAAGAATAGATCTTTCTTTGGAAATAGCAAAATTGCTTGTACAAAAGTATAAAAATTTGTTTTTTGTATTATTTGGTGATGGTCCTTTAGAGTGCAAAATGCAATCCCTTGCAAATTCTTTAGGCCTTGAAAATAATGTAAAATTTTTTGGATACATTCCCAATGTAAAAAATTACATTAAATTTTTTGATGTCCTTTTGTTTACTTCAGATTGGGAAGGTTTGCCACTTACTATCTGGGAAACAATGGCAGCTGGAATTCCAATTGTCTCAACTGATGTCGGAGGAGTTAAAGAAATTATTGAGCAAGAAAAATGTGGTATTATTTATCCAATGAATTCAATAGAGGGGGGGATAAATGCATTGGAAAAAATTATATTTAATAGTGAGCTAAAAAAAAGTATGGGTCTAAATGGTAAGAATGCAGTAAAAAATAAATATAATGTAGGGTCATTTATAAAATCAATGGTATCAATCTATAATGAAACCAAATAGTTCAAATTATTCTAATTCTGCTGAACCGCAAATAAGCATTATAATGACTTTTAAGAATTCCGAACCATTTTTGCCAGATACAATTAATTCAATTCTTAATCAAACGGAAGGTCGGTTTATATTAAATGCAATAAATGATGGTTCCAGTGACAATGGTGAATTATTTCTGAAAAACGTGCAGGATAATCGATTAAATATTTTATCTCCTGGAAATATTGGTCTTGTTAAAGCATTAAATTTAGGAATTCAATGTGTAGATACACCCTATATTGCTATTTGTGACTCTGATGATATTTATGTTAATACGAGATTTGAAAAACAATTGGAATTTTTAAATAGTCATCCAAATCATGTCCTAGTTGGATCAAATATTAAATATTTTGGTTCTTCAATTTTAGAAAGGACTTGGTCGATTAGCATGCCTACTGAAAATAGGCAAATAATTGATGCACTTTCAAGAGGTCTAAGTGCCATTGTTCATTCAACAGTTCTATTTCGTACTGATGCTATTAAGAGTATTGGGGGATACAAAGAAGAAACTTTTCCAGCACCTGATTATCATTTGTTCTTTGAATTAACTAAATATGGAGCAATGGCAAATCTCAATGATAATTTAGCATATGTAAGACTGCATAAATCTAGCATTATGTCAAATCAACTCTATGAAGGATTAATTAAATACGAAAAATCACAACTTGCATTTAATAAGGATAGAGATTTTCACATCTTTAATAAAAAAAAATCATTTTTTTTTAATAACTTCTTTTTGAATTTAAATCACCTGGAATTCAGAGGTTTAACTTTATATAGAAAGGGAATATTCTATTATGTAAATAATAATATGTTTAAGGGGATCTTGTTGATTTTTGTTGCAGGAGTAATTTCACCCAGGAGATCAATAATTTTTATAAAAAGAATAATTTCACAAAAATTGGCATTCCCAAAAATTAATTCTTGTTAAGATTAAGGGATATTTTATTTGCTCAAAACATTAATTGTAATTCATTTATTATTATTTAGATAAAGTATCATTACTTGCTTTATAAAAAATGGCATGTCCTGTATAAGATATCTTTTAAAAAGTCTTCCCGGCTCGTTTAGTAATCTCCACAACCACTCCAACCCTATTTTTTGCATGATTAGAGGGGCTCTTCTTTTAGTGCCTGAAAAGTACTCAAATGCTGCGCCGACCCCCATATTTATCTTTGCCCCGATTTTTTCCATATTTTCTGCTAGCCACAATTCCTGACGGGGAGAACCCAAAGCCAGGAATAAAATATCCGGTTTTGATTCGTTTAATTTTTCTATAATTTTTATATTGTAATCTGGATGTTTTTCAAAATTTATAGGAGGGGAGAGAGCAGCACAAATATTGGTCCCTGGATAATTAAGATGAATTTTATCACATAATTTTTCAAGCGTCTCGGCAGTGGATCCCACCAGGGCTAAATTCAAATGAAATTCATCGGCTTTTTCTAATAAAATTGTGAAAAGGTCATTACCGGTTATTCTTTTAACATTTATTCTATGTTTAAGTTTTAATAATTTTGTAATCCCTACGCCGTCTGGAAAAATAAAATCGGCAGATTCACAAATAGTTTTAAATTCAGGATAGATTTCTGTATTTCTGTAGAAATCCAGATTAAATGTAATTATAAGATTTTGTTTCCCTGTCCTTTGGATTAGATTTGTTAGCCTGTAATTAACATCTTCGATTGTAGATGATATGATGGCAATATTACTTAAATTTAGTGTATTAAAATTGGTATTTTCTTTTATCATCGCTAAAATTCTAATTTATATATAAATAATGAATAAGATTAAATATTTTATATTATTTCTAGCCCTTGTAACAAATTATACTATATTTCCTCAAATTAAGCTTGAAAGCTTTAGCGATATCCAAAATAAAATTAGCTTTAATCTTACACTAAATTCATTAAACTATTCTATAATTACAACATCCAATTATAAAAGTGTAGTAAAATTTAATAGTTATTTTGATGAATCCAGTTCTGGAAACTATGCGCTTCCTTCAAGAGAAATCTTTATTGCTCTTCCGGCCTATTCTAAAGTAAAGCTAAATATAACCCCCTTAGATATATCTAAGATTAATGGTATGCCCGAAAGAAATCCTTTGCCTTACTTGATAAATGATTCTACAATTGCATACAACCAAAATTATACTATAAATAAACAGGGATTTACTACTCCGCTTTTTGAAGTAAAAGGATATTTGTGGATAGGAAACTATTATTGCGTTGATATTAAATTAAATCAATATAGATATAATAATTCTGATATCATTGAGGAACTGCAAAAAGCCAGTTTTATTATAACTTTAGCAAATCCTGAAAATGCAAAATTTGTAAATATAAATTCGTTGAAAAAACAAGAGGATAAAGATTTATCTAAACTAATAATCAATTATACTGATGCCAGACAATTAGATAAAGCTTTTTATGAAAAAAAGAATCTTAATTCAAACGATGGCTGGATTGATTTTAACGCTGAATATTTGAAAATCGGGACAGGCAATGATGGGATTTACAGAATCAATCCAAATGATCTGGATAAGTTTGGAATTCAATCTAGTTCAATTGATCCATCAACCTTCAAATTATATTGCAAAGGGGTTCAGGTACCTGTTTTTGTTTTAGGTGAAAACGATGGCCAGTTTAATGTTGGAGATTATATTGAATTTGTAGGTAAAAGAAATTGGGGTGATAATTATAGAGAAACCAGCGGTCTGAATGAATCCTATAAAGAATATCTCAATAGATATTCAGATACAACTATTTATTGGTTAACCTGGGGAGGAACAAAAGGAGAAAGAGTTGACACCAGTTCATTGATTACTGGTTTAACTCCCGATACCCTGGATTTTCACTACGAAGTTGTTCATTATGAAAGAAACCAGTACTTAGATTATTCAATTAACAGTCTTGTTGATAGGCAGGATCCGGATTGGCTTGCAAATGAAACGTGGATTTGGGGCCAGCAGGGAGTAGGAACGGCAAACAGGGCATTTTCAATAAGCGATCCATATCCAGGTAAAACTGCCAGAGCTTTTTATAAAGTTCAGGATTATGCCAGCAATATAACTCTAGGCGCTCATAAAATTGGCTTAAGCATAAATAATGATCCAACAGTCTATGATTCTTCAACTTTTAATAAGTACGATCAAAAAGTTATAAAAGCTGAATTTTCTTCAAACTTATTGGTAAATGGAAATAATACTTTAAAAACAATATCCTTTCCAACAAGTGCATCACTAAATTCGATTGAATATGATTGGTACGAGGTTGAATATCCAAGATATAATAAAGCAGTAAATGATTCATTGTTTCTAAACGTTCAGGATGACATTTTTAGAACATGGACCTCTGTTAAAATTACAAATGCTATTTCAAATAATCTTGTAATATATAGAACCGGTCCATATTTGAAAAAGATAATGAATGATGTTAAGGTAGGAACCAATTTATATTTTAATGATTCAGTTAGTGTCGGTAATAAATACTTAATTATTGCATCTGATAAAATTAGCTCACCAGCATTTTATTATAAAAAACAATTCTCAAATTTATCTTCATCTTCAAACCAAGCTGATTATTTATTGATAACAGCCCCTGAATTTTTAAACAAAGCTAATGAATATGCCCAGTTCGTTCAACAGAATTATAATGTTACTACTAAAGTTGTAAATGTTAATGATATTTATGATCAATACAACTATGGATTCTTTGCACCTGAACCAATAAAAACATTTTTACAAGTTGCCAATTTATATTGGCAATCACCAAAGCCCTCCTATCTTTTTATTGTTGGTGATGCCAATTATGACTACTATGGAAATACACATAAATATTTTGGCAGCCCATTAGCTAAAAATTATGTCCCTTCATATGGACACCCAGTTTCAGATACCTGGTTTGCAGTCTGGGATTCAACAAGTATGATACCCCAAATGAATGTAGGAAGAATTCCTTCAAATTCTGTTGAAGATTTTAACAGGTATTTTGAAAAGCATAAAAAATATTTATCTGATCCTTATGACCTATTCAATAAAACTTATCTTTTAATATCCAGTGGTGATCCGGCGAGTACATCTGAATTACAGCTATTAAAAAGTACTAATGATTATATTGGAAATAATATTATTCAACCTCCACCAATAGGTGGACTTGTAAATCATCTTTATAAAACCGCAAATCCTCTCACTAATTTTGGTCCGTATACTGATGAACAGGTTAAAAAATATATTGGTGATGGCGGTCTCTTTATCTCATACATCGGTCATAGTGGAACCCAGGTTTGGGATAACGGTATTAATAGTATCGATCAATTAAAAAATAACAGCGGTAAAGGATCACTAATTAGTGATTGGGGTTGTTCAACAGGTAAATTTGCTGAACCGGATATTAAAGCATTTTCGGAATTGTTTATAAATGAATCGGACGGCCAGGCAATAGGCTATACGGGAAATTCTTCTTTAGGTTTTACTTCTACCGCAACGCTTTTTCCAAAACTATTTTATTCGGAGTTGTTACAAAAAAATGCAGCAAGTATTGGTGAGGCACACAGACTGGCTAAAATGGAATTATTAACTACTTATGGAAATACTGGGGTTTACAGAATTTTTGATTTATGCAATGTATTGCTGGGCGATCCAATAATTAGACTAAAATTGCCTGAAAAACCAAATCTTGTAATTTCTTACGATAACATTATTTTACCTTCAAATAATGTAGATGACTCAAAAGACTCATTACAAGTCAAGGTATTTTATTTTAATTATGGAAAGGTGGATACAAATAGTTTTGCAATTAATATTACAGATCAACTGGATAATAACACAATTTTTAATAAAACTATTATAAAAACCTTACCTTCATTTAAGGACAGTATTGTGTTTTCTTTGCCTACAAAAAATTTGGCGGGGAATCACAAAATAAGTGTGACATTGGATGGAAATAGTCAGATTGACGAATTAACAAAAAGTGACAATTCTATAGAATATAACCTGTTGGTACAAAGTTCATCAGTGAGGGGCTTGGTTGAATCAGAAAATAATGTCAAGGGGGACGGTAGTTTTTCCTTTATTAACCCGGTTAAAGCTCCTTCTGTTGATTCTTTATCGGTTGAATATGCGGATAATCCTGATTTTGCTAATTCGCTTTTTCTTACAAAAAAACTGGATACTTTAATAACAAAAACTACATTGCAAAATTTAACAATTGGTAAAAGATACTGGCTGAGAGCAAAGTTAAATTCACAATCTCAAAAATATGGAAGTATAATTAGCTTTATATATGATAGTCTAAATTCGTATAAATATTCTTTGGTTGACTCTATTTCTTTTGCTAATACCGGAAAAGAAAATGTTTCTTTTGAAAACGGATTAAAATTATTAAAATCAGAAAAAGATCTAAATGTTCAAACTGCCGGATATTATGATGGCACTTACGCCCTGGTCAGGGTAGATGGAGTAGATTATGTGAAAAGTTCAAATTTAGCTGGACATCATATCCTTATTTTCGATGAAAAGACTTTATCATTTGAATATGAAGTGCTGTTAAATTATTATTCTGACACTCAAAATTTTCAGTCTAATTACATAAATGCTATCGACTCAATTCCAAATAATAAGATTATCGTAATAGCCACAAATGATGATGCCGCAGGCGGCGTAAATGCAACTATTAAAAGCAAGCTTAAATCCTTGGGATCTACAAAAATTGATAGTGTAACATTCAGAAGTACATGGGCAATAATTACAAAGAAAAATTATATTCCGGGACATGTGCTAGAGGGATTTACAAAACCGTTTGGAGGTCCGGTTATTCTTGATACAGTTATCACGCTTCAACATTCAGAAGGTAGGGCAATAACAGAGGACATAGGTCCAGCAGGCAAATGGAATGATATGAATGTAAGTCCTAATATTCCAGTTAATTCTTCAATAATGCTAAAAGCTATTGGAATTAAACAAAATGGGACCACAGATACTTTATTTTCTATTAATTTAGGTAATAACTTAATTTCACTTTCCGGGGTTGATGCGAAAGTCTATCCGTACATAAAGTTGGATTTTGAATTCACTTCTGATGATACGACTTCATTGCCATCGATAAATTCTGTGGATGTAAATTATGATGGCGTTCCTGAGCTCGGCACAAATTACCAGTTGGTCTCCATTGATAAAGACTCTGTATTAGAAGGAAAGAGCATTA
>Ga0209919_1000933_pt1 | contig 14501 bp, 11 predicted proteins | sample SalPon2A_C_D2_MG_FD_185721 | JGI IMG/M metagenome (GOLD analysis project Ga0209919, IMG submission 185721) | Soil microbial communities from South San Francisco under conditions of wetland restoration - Salt Pond MetaG R2A_C_D2_MG (SPAdes)... | ecosystem: Environmental > Terrestrial > Soil >... | reverse complement strand
CTTACCAGTGCGACCTCCTCGCCGCTAAGCCGGTTAAGCAGGCTGGACTTGCCGACATTGGGCTGCCCGATCAGTACGATGTGCGCCCCTTCCCGCAGCAAACTACCCTGCTGCGCCAGGGCCAGTATCTTTTCCAGTTCATCACTTATTTCTGCAAGGCTGCGGCTGCGATTTTCTATATCCGGCGTATCGATTTCCTCTTCAGGAAAGTCGAGCATGGCCTCCACCAGAACGCGCAGCCTGATCAGCGCGTCCACCAACTGATGGACGGCATACGAGAAATCACCTTTCAGAGAGCGCATGGCGCTTCGCGCAGCCTGGCTGGTGGTGGCATCGATCAGGTCGGCAACGCTTTCGGCCTGGGCCAGGTCGAGTTTGCCGTTAAGAAATGCCCGTTGCGTAAATTCTCCCGGGCGTGCGATACGCGCCCCCAACTCCAGACAGCGCTGCATGACCAGTTGCGGCATTGCAATACCGCCATGGCCCTGCAGCTCCAATATGTCTTCTCCCGTATATGAATGCGGGGCCGGAAAATACAGCGCTATCCCTTGGTCAATGACTTGTCCCTGATAGTTCAGGAATGAGGCGTAATGGGCCTGCCGTGGGGATATCGATTTACCGGTAATGGTTTCGGCAAGCGCCAGGAGATTAGGGCCGGATAGCCTGACAATCCCGATGCCACCCCTGCCCTGCGGGGTGGCAACGGCTACGATAGTGTCAGTCTTTGCTGGTGTTTTTGGGTTTTGCATCTGCCGAACGCGTGATAACCCATTGCTGGGTAATAGATAGCACGTTGTTTACAACAGAATACAACACCAGTCCGGCTGGGAAAAAGAAAAATACGAAGCCGAACACGAGGGGCATGATCTGCATGACCTTCGCCTGCATGGGATCTGGTGGCGTCGGATTGAGCTTGGTCTGGATAAACATGCTGACGCTCATGACCAGCGGTAGCACATAGTAGGGGTCGGGCGCCGACAAGTCATGGATCCAACCGTAGAATGGCGCATGACGCAATTCAACGCTGGAAAGAATCGCCCAGTACAGCGAAATGAATATCGGAATCTGGATAACAATGGGTAAACAGCCGCCCAAGGGATTTATTTTTTCCTTCTTGTACATCTCCATCATTGCTTTGTGCAGGCGATCGCGATCGCCCTCGTACTGCTTCTTGATTTTTTCCAGCTTGGGCGCAACCACCCGCATTTTCGCCATGGAGCGGTAGCTTGCGGCCGACAGCGGGAAAAAAGCCAATTTTATCAGTGCAGTGAGCAAAATAATGGCCAGACCCCAGTTTCCGACCCCGCCATGCAATATGGTAAGCAGCCAGAACAATGGTGTCGCAATAATGGTCAGCCAGCCGTAATCAACAGTCAGGCCAAGCCCAGGGGCAACCTTGTTCAACTTGGTCTGTGCCGGTCCGGCATAAAGCGATACGTCCAGGGAGGCCGTTTTGCCGGGAGCAATGGTCGAGACAGGCAAAATCACGCCGGCTGAAAACAGGTCCTTGTCCAACTGCTTGGTATAGAACTCGCGTTTTATATGGCCTTGGGGCAACCAGGCTGCCACAAAATAATGCTGGAGTATCGCAATCCAGCCGTTGTCCGCCGATTCTGGATACTCCTTCTTGTTTTTCTCGATATCCTTAAAGCTTACTTTTTGGAATTTGTCCTTTTCGGTATAGACCGCCGGACCGGTGTAGGTCGAGATAAATTTGGTGTCTTCCTTGGGTTTTTCACTATCGCGCACCAATTGGAAATAAGCCGATGTCGACAGGGGCGTTTCCCCCTTGTTTTCGATTTTGTATGAGACATTAATGACGTAGCTTCCGCGATGGAAAGTATATGTTTTTACGACATTAATTCCAGTCTGTGTTATTGCAGACAGACTTACCTGAAGCTCGTTCTTGCCCTGGGTCAATTCCAGGTTTTGTCCCGCCGGCACTGTAAACAAGGTGTTGTGCGTCGGTAACCCGTCTCCAAGCAACCCGGTCTGCGCAATGTATGTGCTTGATTTTTTGTGCTCAAATAAAACAAATGGCTTGCTCTTGTCTATCGCATCGCGATGTTTGAGAAGCTCCAACCCGTTCAGGTTGCCCCCGACAGTATTAATTTTGGCCAGGAACAGATCGGTTTTTACCTCGATGTTCTTTCCCGAAAGCTTTTTTTGCCGGGTCGTTGCTTGCTTGCTGGGTTCGATCGATTGCTTGGCGGAAGCTTTGACCCCCGCCACTTGAACCGGGGGCGTGCTATTACTCTGAGCCGCTGTTTGAGCCTGTTGGACCGGTGTTACGGGATATTGATGGCGCTGCCAGCCGTCCCATAGCAACAAGACCGAAAAAGAGAAGATCAGAAACAGGAATAGTCGTTGAAAATCCATATGGTTTTACCTAATTAAGACTATGGGACTGGATCGTAACCACCTGGATTCCAAGGGTTGCAGCGTATGACCCTCTTAATGCCCAGCCATAAACCCCGCAACGCCCCATGCTTGGCTATCGCTTCGCGGGTATAGTTAGAACACGTTGGCGTAAATCGACATGTTGGTGGCAATATCGGACTAACAAGATACTGATAGGCGCCGATTAACTTAATCAATAACTGACGCATTTCTCTGAACATCGCCTAGTAATTGAACCAATGTCTTCCGCCCTTCCTGTGAAGATTCCCGGTCCAGCGGGCGACGAAGACGAACCACTATATCCAGCGCACGATCGGCAGAAAAATTCTGTCTGAACATTTCCCTGACTAACCGCTTAACGTAATTTCTGCTTGTGGAACGGGGCATTAGCCTTTTGCTTGTTATTATTCCCAAACGGGAAATGCCAGCTTTGTTTGCATTGGCGTAAATGACAAACCATTTACTGCTGCAAAAATAGGCAGTAAGGACATGCCTGAATTCCTCGCCCGATCTCAGCCGGCGAAAATTCGGTAAGGTTTGTTTTTCGTCAAACAGCAAGACGTGCGCGCCCTTTTGCCCTGCGCGCTTTGATTACCAAACGGCCGCTTTTCGATTTCATGCGTACCAAAAAGCCGTGAGTACGTTTTCTTTTAGTAACAGACGGTTGGTATGTACGTTTCATGTTGATTGACTCCTAAAAATATCCAAAGAACCCGTAATTACAATATTTACCGATAATTATGTCAAGTTTATTTTATTTAAATACCTTCATACTACCTGTGGATAACTTTGCTTTTTGCTTGTACACTATCCAACCAATAAATCTGAATTTATGCTCTCGGCTATGTCCACCAGTCCTTTATGGGATTCTTGCCTTCATTATTTTGAAAGCAGTCTTCCTCCTCAACAATTCAATTCTTGGATCAGGCCATTGAAGTTTGATTTCAAGGAAAATCAGATCACACTTACAGCTCCCAACAGCTTTACCCTGAAACTTGTTCAAGAGCGCTTTTTGCCTGAGATATTGAAACAGGCCGAGTCGTTCCTGTCTTTTTCTCCGCAAATAGATTTGCGCCTGGGATCCAAGCATATGCTGATTGCTGAAAAAAGCGCTACCGTCGAAGCGAGCATAGTGGAAAAGGCACTCCCTCCAAAACAAAAACAAATAAAAAACAATAGTAAAATTAATGGATTGCTTAATTTTGACACTTTCGTTCTCGGAAAGGCCAACCAGCTGGCCCATGCCGCGGCCCTGCAGGTGGCAGAGTCACCAGGTATAAGCTATAACCCATTATTTATTTATGGGGGCGTTGGGCTGGGAAAAACACACTTGATCCAGGCAATCGGTAATCATGTAAAAACGCGTGATCCACAAGCAAAAATTTTCTACGTACACGCAACAAATTACATTTCTGATGTTGTCCGGGCCTTTCAAACAAAAAAATTCGATGAATTCAAGCAGTTCTATAACTCTCTGGATTTGCTGCTCATTGATGATATTCAATTCATTTCTGATAAACCGGGCACACAGCAGGAATTTTTTTATACCCTGAATTCATTGATCGACGGACACAAACAGGTTGTGATCACCTGTGATACCTTCCCAAAAGAAATTTCAGGAATGGAGCCCAGGCTTACTTCACGCTTCAGTTGGGGGCTAACCGTTGCTATTGAACCCCCTAATCTGGAAATGAGGGTGGCCATACTGTTGCAGAAAGCTACCAGAACCAAAAATCCAATTGACGAATCTGTTGCCTTCTTTATTGCAAAGCACGTCAGATCAAACATCCGCGAACTGGAGGGGGCGCTGATACGGGTTGAGGCTTATTCGAAGTTTCACAAGCAGCCCATCACTATAGAATTAGCAAAGGAAGCATTAAAGGATCTGCTGGCATCACAAAACAAACAGGTGTCAATTGAAAACATTCAAAAAACGGTTGCTGATTATTACCGGATCAGGGTTGTCGATCTGCTTTCCAAAAAAAGAACTCGGGCCATAGCTCGCCCCCGGCAGATTGCCATGCACTTGGCCAGGGAATTGACCCAGCTCAGTTTGCCGGAGATTGGTGTTGCATTTGGCGATAGGGACCATACAACTGTCCTGCATGCTTGCAAGACCATTGAAAATTTAAGAAACATCGATAATACGGTAAATGCTGATTTCAACCTGCTCAATCAAACTTTGAGAAGTTGATTGTGAATATCCTGGAAATTCGGGAATACAACAAAAACTACTAACAATCTGTACAACTGGATGAACAGGTTATCAACAGCAAAATTAACCAAATAAAAATATTAAAAACATATAAGTAATGTCTATTTCAACAGGTAGCAGCAAAACTATTGATTAGGTTTAAAGGATAAAGAAATGTTTATTGATAAAATTGAAAAAGAAATATTGCTTAAACCGCTTCAGACAATCATAGGTATAGTTGAAAGAAAACAACCACTTCCTATCCTTTCCAATGTTCTGATAGAAAAAAAGGATACCAGTTACCACTTTGTGGCAACCGATCTTGAAATCCAGATTTCCACCGATTTGAATAGTCCTGAACAATCGGCAGGAAATGAATCGGTCACGGTAGGCGCAAAAAAACTGCAGGAAGTACTTCGCGTTCTGCCGGATGGGAGTAGCCTGTCTGTCGACATTCAGAACGGAAAATTCCAGATAAAAGCCGGAAAAAGTAAATTCAGTTTACAGACTTTGCCTGCCCAGGATTTTCCTAAAGCCTCTGACCAGGCAGGTGAAGCCGAGAAAATTCAAGTTCCGGAAAGTGTATTCAAAAAATTATTGGGTTCGGTGCAATACGCAATGGCTCAACAAGACATACGTTACTATCTGAATGGTGTGCTTTTAATGATAGAGGGAACATCACTCAAATTGGTAGCGACGGATGGTCATCGACTCGCATATGTGAATACGGAACTGGAAAATTCCTATTCCAAGCAAGAGGCCATACTTCCACGAAAGACCATAACTGAACTATATAAATTACTGGGCGACACAGAAGAAAAAATAACGTTTGAATTTGCTGAAAATCAGGCAAAGATATCGTTTTCCGATGTCAGCATGACTTCCAAAATCATAGATGGAAAGTTTCCTGATTATGGGCGCGTGATTCCTGAATATACAAATCACCTTTCCTTGAATAGATTGGAAATATTGCAGGCGTTGCAAAGAGCGGCAATATTATCGAATGAGAAGTTCAGGGGAGTACGTTTTGTGCTGACGGAAAAAAATTTACGAATAATCAGCACCAATAGCGAACAAGAGGAAGCCCAGGAAGATATCGAGGCTAATTATCATGGAGGGGCTCTTGATATTGGATTTAACGTTAATTACCTGCTGGATGGATTGAACAGCATTGCAGCAGAAGAAATTATATTTTCATTTGGCGATCCGAACAGCAGTATTTTGATAACAATACCCGCCAATGAAGATTTCAAATATGTAGTAATGCCAATGCGCATTTAACCGTTTCACGTGAAACAAGTTGAATTTGGTTTTTTAAGGATAATAAATGAGTGATTATACTTCCAATAGTATCAGGGTGTTAAAAGGACTTGAGGCTGTCAGAAAGCGTCCTGGTATGTATATTGGCGACACAAATGATGGAACCGGACTGCACCATATGGTGTTTGAAGCGGTTGACAATGCGGTGGATGAGGCGCTTGCAGGTTATTGTAATGAGATCAAGGTAACTATTCACCCGGATAACTCCATTAGTGTAACCGATAACGGAAGGGGCATTCCCACGGATATTCACCCGGAAGAAAAACGTTCGGCGGCAGAGGTAATCATGACCGTGCTTCATGCCGGAGGAAAATTCGATAGTAATTCCTACAAGGTATCCGGCGGGCTGCATGGAGTAGGGGTCTCGGTGGTTAATGCGTTGTCCGAATGGCTTCGCCTAACGATCAAGCGGGACGGAAAAGTACATTTTATGGAATTTCGCCACGGGGAGCCGCAAGAACCACTAAAAGCTATCGGAGAAACGGATAAGCGCGGAACGGAAGTACATTTTCTTCCAGCAAAAGAAACGTTTGAAATCATTGAATTTCACTTTGATATTTTGGCAAAGCGACTACGTGAGCTCTCCTTTTTAAATAATGGTGTGAGCATTTCGCTTAAGGACGAGCGTAACGGCAAGGAAGAGCAATTTTCTTTTACTGGCGGAGTTATGGGATTTGTTGAATATATGAATCGGAACAAATCCGTTCTGCACCCAAATATATTTCACACCTGTGTGGAAAAGGAAGGCATCACTGCAGAAATTGCAATGCAGTGGAACGACTCGTACCAAGAGTCAGTTCAGTGCTTTACAAATAATATTCCACAACGGGATGGGGGCACTCATTTGACAGCGTTACGCACGGCCATGACGCGTACGCTGAACCAGTATATTGAAAATGAAGAACTGGCAAAAAAAGCAAAAGTTGAAACAGCCGGCGATGATATGAGAGAGGGGTTGACCGCGGTGTTATCCGTCAAGCTTCCAGATCCAAAATTCTCATCTCAGACCAAAGATAAACTGGTTTCGTCAGAGGTCCGCCCGGTGATTGAAGAAGTTGTCAGTCAGCAATTAATGGCTTTTTTGCTGGAAAAGCCCAATGACGCAAAAATTATTGTCGGAAAGATCATTGAAGCCGCACGTGCCCGTGAGGCAGCGCGCAAAGCCAGGGAGCTGACTAGGCGTAAAGGCGTATTGGATGGAATGGGCTTACCTGGAAAGTTGGCGGATTGCCAGGAAAAGGACCCTGCGCAGTCAGAACTGTACTTGGTGGAGGGAGATTCCGCGGGCGGATCCGCAAAACAGGGCCGTGACCGGAAATTCCAGGCAATATTGCCGTTGAAGGGCAAAATTCTGAATGTCGAAAAGGCCAGATTTGAAAAACTGATAGCCTCGCAGGAAATAGCCACTTTGATAACAGTGCTGGGAACAGGCATCGGCAAGGATGAATACAACCCGGAAAAGTTGCGTTACCACCGAATTATAATTATGACCGATGCGGATGTTGATGGCTCGCATATCCGTACATTGCTGCTGACTTTCTTTTACCGTCAAATGCGGGAACTGGTCGAGCGGGGGCATGTTTATATAGCCCAGCCGCCACTTTATAAGGTCAAGCAAGGCAAGGAAGAGCGTTATCTCAAGGATGACCATGAGTTGAAAAGCTACATGCTGGGCTCTGCTCTGAATAATGCCGAGCTGTATCCCAGCGAAAAAGGCCAGCCCATACAGACTGAAACACTGGAAAAGCTAGCCAAGGAATATTTTCTGGCAGAGTCGATAATAGAGCGTCTGTCGCGCCTAATCGCGCCTGAAGCGCTGCATGCATTGCTGAAACAGCCAGAAATCAATCTGGATAGTGAGAAACAGGCAACGCAAAGCGCCATCCGATTGCAACAGGCTTGCGGCCAGGGAATTACCGTAGAAGCAGAAAAGAACCCGGCTAATGATGAGTACCAACTGAAACTGAAAAAATATCAGCACGGAAATTATTCAATAAGCTATATAGAACAGCAATTCTTGCAAAGTGGAGATTATGCTCAAATCCAGCAGACCGCACAGACGATAGGAAATCTGTTGGATAAAGGGGCTTATATAAAACGCGGCGAGCAACGCAAACCAGTGTCTGATTTCAAGCAAGCAATAGAATGGTTGCTGGAAGAAGCAAAACGCGGTGTGAATATTCAGCGCTACAAAGGATTGGGCGAGATGAACCCGGACCAACTCTGGGAAACAACCATGGATGCAAAAAATCGCCGGTTATTGCGCGTGCAGATTGAAGACATGATTGCGGCCGATGAGATATTCACTACGCTCATGGGAGATGTGGTTGAACCGCGGCGCGTATTCATTGAACAAAATGCATTGGGCGCCAAAAACCTGGACGTCTAGTTGTTTGCATCTGCCGGCAAAAACGGGTCGGTGTAGATGTCCTGCATTGAGGCACCAGCAAGAAATGTTTTGTTCTTTGCTGCATTGACCATTGCCGGGTTGCCGCACAGGTAAACGCGCCAGCCGGAGAGGTCAGGAACGTCGGCAAGTGCGATATCCAGCACGATTCCTTCCTTGAATCCGTCGGGTGCTTTCTGCTCGGAGACGCACGGGGTGTAGGAAAAGTTCGGGTATTTGCGCGATAGTTTCCTCAGCTCATCGACCAGGTAGAGGCCGGCTACATTCAGACTGCCATGATAGAGTTTGATAGGGCCGAAATGTCCCTGCAGCAAGGCGTCCTGGGCAATGCCATATAGCGGCGCGAGGCCAGAGCCTGTTCCGATCAGCAGCAATCCCTGCTCCGGATTGCCGGACACATAAAAGCAGTCTCCAGCAGCCTCCGATATATTGACAAGGTCGCCCGAAGACAGGCTTTCGTGAATCCATGTGCTGACTTTTCCGTTGGGGATTTTCCGCACATGAAGCTTGATGCAGCTATCGATTTGAGAAACGCTCGCAAGGGAATAGCTGCGGATGGTTGATTCATCCTTGAAGAAATTGATGAACTGACCTGCTTTGTATTCCAGTGGGCGCGCCGGTGCCAGCTTGATACATGCAATATCGGCACTTAATGATTCAATGCCGAGAACCTTGGCTGATAATTTTCCAATACCGTTGTTTGGCAGGGCGATTTCCAAGTCTTCTTCAGGAGTGCAGGAGCATGCCAGGAAATATCCTTGTGCAACCAGAGTCGGTTTCAGGCCCTTTTGGGCATTTTCCGGTACCCTTCCTTTTGTTGCGTGCATTAAACATGTCTGGCAGGTTCCAGCTCTGCAGGAAGAAGGTACGGTGACGTTATGGGCAGTCAGACAATCGAGAACGGTTTCTCCATCGCAATCGAATGACTGCCCGCCAAAATGAATCTTTGGCATGGAACCGTTTAGCGGCCCAGAACGTCGTTGCGAGTGCTTTCAGCGATCGCGGCAGCCTGGGCAATCAGGTTGTCCGGAACGTTGAGCTCCTTGAGTGTTGCTCCGAGATTTTCCATAACGGCATCAAAATGGGAATCGTTGAGCCCCTTTGCCACCAGATGGGCATGTCCCCTTCTCATATCTTCACCGGTGTAATTATTGGGACCTCCGAAGGCCATGGTCAGAAAAGCTTTTTGTTTGGCTGCCTGTCTGTCCATATCAACACCATCGAAAAATTGCTTGATACGATCATCTTGCAATACCTTGCGATAGAAAATATCTACCGCAGCATCAACGGCGGCCTCACCCCCAATTTCATCATATACGCTCATGTGTAACCCCTTGTGTAATAAGTTTACATATCCGCAAGAACTCCGCGGCAATTGTATGAATGCAACATCCTCTGTATATTGATGGACATAAGCATGCCCCATCAATTTAACATACATTCAAAATCTATGTTATTGTTGGAAACATATATTGTCAAGAAATGTTCTAACAATCTGATTTATGAAGCTGACTCTATATACCGATTATTCGCTGCGGGTTCTTTTGTACCTTGCTTATAAGGAGGGAGAAGCGGCAACGATTTCCGAGCTGGCGGATTTCTACAAGATATCAAGAAATCATCTGGTAAAAGTAGTCCATGACCTCGGAAAAAACGGATATATACTCACTGCGCGCGGCAAGGGCGGGGGCATGAAGCTGGCGTGCTTGCCGGAAGAAATCAGAATCAGCGAAGTTGTAAGAAAAACGGAACCGGATCTCGACTTGCTTGAGTGTTTTAATCCAAGCACTGATCAGTGCGCAATTACCAGAATTTGCAACCTGAAGTCGATTCTTTTTGAGGCGCGGGCCAATTTCATGGGCGTGCTGGAGAAATACACGCTCGCGGATGCCGCCAAAGCCATCGGAAAAAACCCGGCGGAATTCAAGTTCACACCAATAGTCGAGGCGTGAAACTATCTATTTCTTCTTCGTTTTTGTCGAAGACTTGGAAGATTTGGAGGGTTTCTTACTTTTGGTTGCCGGCTTCTTTTCACGGCGTATTGCTATCAGATTCAGCGCCTCTTCCAGCGTAACCTCTTCGGGCGAAATATCCTTAGGCAGGGTAGCATTGATTTTTCCATGGCGGACATAAGGCCCATAGCGACCATTGCATACCTCGACAGGTTTCTCATCATCGGGATGCGGACCCAGTTCGCGCAATACGGTAGCGGAGGTTTTGGCCTGTGCCAAGAGTTCAACGGCGCGCTCTAGCCCTATGGTAAAAATACTGTCCCCTTTGGGAATGGACTTGAATTTGCCGTCATGACTGATATACGGGCCAAAACGCCCAATGCTTACACTGACGGACTTGCCGGTTTCAGGGTGCTTGCCCAAGTCCTTCGGGAGTTGCAGCAACTGCAAGGCAAGATCAAGATTGGCGTCTTCCAGATTGATTTCCTTGGGCCAGGATACCCGCTTGGGTTTTTTCTTTGCACCCTCCTCCACTTCACCGAGTTGCACGTAATAACCGTAAGGGCCGCGCAACAGCAGTACGGGCAAACCGCTGGCGGGGTCGCTGCCCAGTTCCTTGCGTGCTTCACCCGTATCTTCTTCGCCAGCAAGGTTGCGCGTGTAGTCGCATTCGGGATAGCCGGTGCAACCGATAAAGCTTCCGCGCTTGCCCAGCCGCTTGGATAAAGGTTTGCCGCACTTCGGGCAGGCCTCTTCAAGTATTTCGGTGCCGGGGCGGTCTACATCTTTCTTGTCGGTGATGAGCTTGTTGAAACCCTTCCAGAACTCGTCCAGCACTGGTATCCAGTCGCGCTTGCCTTCGGAGATTTCATCCAGTTCGTCTTCCATTTGTGCAGTGAAGCCGTAATCCAGATAGCGCGTGAAATGTTCAGTAAGAAACTTGTTTACGACGCGCCCCACGTCGGTGGGCTGAAAGCGCTTCTTGTCCAGTACCGCATATTCGCGCGCCTGCAGCGTGGAGATAATACTGGCGTAAGTGGACGGCCGGCCAATGCCATATTCCTCCAGTGTCTTGACCAGACTAGCCTCGGAAAAACGCGGAGGCGGCTGGGTAAAATGCTGCTCGCCGTACAGTTTGTCCAGTGGCAATACTTCTCCCTCTTCCAGTGGAGGTAGCTTACCCCCCTCTTCTTCCTTGTCATCATCGGTGTCTTCCTGATAGACAGCGATAAAGCCAGGAAAAACCAGAGTCTGGCCGTTGGCACGGAAGAGTGTGGTATCTCCACCCAGTCGTATGTCTACGCTGACCGTATCAAAACGCGCAGCTGACATCTGGCTTGCCAGAGTGCGCTTCCAGATCATTTCGTACAGGCGCAGCTGGTCGACGGTAAGATGATCGCGTAATTCATCCGGGGTCCGTGTTATGGAAGTTGGACGGATGGCTTCGTGAGATTCCTGCGCGTTTTTGCTTTTGTTCTTGAATGTTGGTGCGCTTGCCGGCAGATATTCGGACGAAAAATTCTCGGAAATATACTCGCGCAATTCCTGTATGGCTTCCTTTGCCAGCGTAACCGAATCGGTACGCATATAAGTAATCAGGCCGATCGTCTGACCGCCGATATCGATACCTTCATACAGCTGCTGGGCAATGCGCATGGTCCGCTCGGCAGACATACCAAGTTTGCGAACCGCTTCCTGCTGCAGGGTGGAAGTGGTAAATGGAGCGGCCGCATAACGTTGCCTGCCCTTACGTTCGACGCGTACAACGCGCGGGGGCAATTTCGCATCATTGAGCGTTGCGAACATTTTCTGGTATTCCGCCTCACTGCCGATGCTTAATTGCTCGATCTTTTTTCCCTGGTACTGGATCAGTCTGGCGCTGAAGTCCTGGCTGTTCTTCTGGCTATCGAGGTGTACCGTCCAGTATTCACGGGGACGAAAAGCCTCAATTTCAAGCTCGCGCTCGACGATCATGCGCAAAGCTGGGCTTTGCACACGGCCGGCAGACAAACCGGGACGCACCTTGCGCCACAGCAGTGGAGAAAGATTGAAACCAACCAGGTAATCGAGTGCTCGTCGTGCCTGTTGGGCATTTACCAACGGGACGGAAATCTTGCGCGGATGTGCAACAGCTTCGCGCACGGCATTCTGGGTAATTTCATAGAATGCGACACGCTGCATTGTCTTGTTTTTCAGCCCGCGCTTGTTTTTAAGCAATTCGGAAATATGCCAGGCAATGGCTTCGCCCTCACGATCAGGGTCGGTTGCGAGGTAAATGTTGTCGGCAGCCGCAGCAGCCTTGGCTATGGCATCAACATGTTTGCTGTTGCGGGCGATGGTTTCATACTTCATGGCAAAGTCGTTTTCCGTATCGATAGCCCCGGTTTTGGGAACCAGATCGCGTACGTGGCCATAGGAAGCAAGAACCTCAAAATCCTTGCCCAGATATTTTTTCAGTGTTTTGGCCTTGGCCGGAGATTCAACGATCAGGAGGCTAGAAGTCATGCAAATAATGAATTACCGGTAAGTTTTAATGTAACAAGCTGGCGTCGGCCGGTGTCAGCAGCTCTTCTACCAGCATGGGGTCCAGGTTCTGATGCAAGTTCCACAATACCATCAGCGCAATCAATTTGATCTTGTCCAGAGACAGATTTTCCCGTCCCAACGCAACGGCACGGTCAATGATCATTTCGCGCTCTACCGGCGAGATTACATTGCTTTGCTCCCAGAAAGTCAAAAAGTGCAGCCCTTCTATACTGATGCGCTTGGTTTCCAGCGCTGCAAAGCAGCGTATTCCGCCATGATTGATGCTGACTGGATAATCCGCAGCATTGAGACGTTTCAGGCCCGACAGCCAAGCCAGTGCCAGATTAATGTCTTCGTCCTCGAATCCTGCAGCAGTTAATTTAAGGGAAAGTTTATCGGAGTCGGGGTAGCTCCCAGCATCAAAATAGCTCTCAAACAAAAACATTAGAATTTCAAACATGATGCTCCGATAGGTTGTGGTTTATACCATGCGTTGGTACAGCCCTCCCGGTAAGGATGCGACGCGGCCTTCCAGTTCCAACTGTAAAAGGATGGCGGATAGCGCATCGATCGTCAAGCCGCTGCGCAAACTCAGGGTATCAAGGTCTACAGGGTCAAAACCCAGATGGGGGTAAAGCGGGTGATCCGTTCCCGGCATAGTTTCATCAATAGAATCAACAGGCAAAAAGCCTGCCAATTCATCCAGAATGTCCTGAGCGCGCTCAACCAGTTTTGCCCCTTGCTTGATCAAATAATGGCAGCCTTTGGTCTGGGGGGAATGAATGGAACCCGGTATGGCAAAGACTTCCCGTCCCTGTTCCAGAGCCAGGCGAGCGGTAATCAGCGAGCCGCTCTGCAATGAAGCCTCGACAACGAGACAGCCCAGGCTAAGTCCGCTGATTATGCGGTTACGGCGCGGGAAGTTTGCTGCCAGAGGGGGGGTGCCCAGCGGAAATTCCGAAATCAGCAATCCCTGCGCTGCCAGCATATGGGCCAGCTCGCGGTTGGCGGCCGGATACACTTTGTCCAGGCCGGTGCCAATCACGGCAATACTGCCCGCCTGAGTGCGCAGACCCCCGCGATGTGCCGCCGCGTCCACTCCATGTGCCATGCCGCTGACTATGCATAGCCCAGCTATCCCAAGCGATTGGGCAAAGGCTTCGGCATTATCTGTGCCCTGTGCGGTGGCGTTGCGGCTGCCCACGATAGCCAACGCGGGGACATTGAGCAATGAGCGCCGTCCTTTCAGGTACAGCAATGGCGGCGGGGCTGATATGTTGAGCAGTAATTGAGGGTAGTCGGTATCGGCCAACGTAACGATATCGTTGTTCGGTTGGTCCAGCCAGTCGGCAAATGTTGCCAGTGCAGCCTCATCAATACCGGCTGTGATGTGCTCTGCCACTGCAGGCTTGACATACTGTTTGAGGGAAGCTGCGGAGGCGGAGAATATCGCTTCGGGTGAACCGAAGACCTGTAATAACAGGCGCAACCCCTCGCCGCCCAACCCTGGAACCCGGCTCAGGGCGACCCATGAGGCAAGTTCCGGGTCTAGTGGCATGGCATCAGGGAGTCTTGGCTACATCCAGTAATTCAACCGGCAGGTGGGTCTGCATTACCAGCGCATATGAAACCTTATCAAAGGTGCGGAACACGAACAGCAGGCCGTAACGAACGTCCGGCAGCTTTAATGGCTTGCCCTCGT
>Ga0209919_1000931_pt1 | contig 14516 bp, 35 predicted proteins | sample SalPon2A_C_D2_MG_FD_185721 | JGI IMG/M metagenome (GOLD analysis project Ga0209919, IMG submission 185721) | Soil microbial communities from South San Francisco under conditions of wetland restoration - Salt Pond MetaG R2A_C_D2_MG (SPAdes)... | ecosystem: Environmental > Terrestrial > Soil >... | reverse complement strand
GTGCTCCCTATCGAACGGCTCCCCAACCTGCCGTCCGACATCATCTCCCCGGCGAGCCCCATATCTCGCCGGGTCTCAGGGGTCAAGGGATATGAACTCGAACGAACTTCACCAATACGAACTCAACGAGCTGCGCCGCAAGGCCGGCCCCTCCCTCCAGAACAAGAAGCCCTATCGCTCGAAAGCTTTGAAGATCGAGGCCGCGAAGACTGCCTACAAGACCGAAGGCGGCTTCTGGCGCTCGCCTACGCAGGTTCTGTTTCACGGCACTGTCGGAAAACGCCGGGACTGAATAACCGTCTCACGATCTCATCCTCCCAGATGATCGTGAACTAAAGCCCCGGTCAAAGAGAAAGAAGAACACTAGGCCGGGGCGATTTTTAAAACAGAGGACTGAGCAATGGCGAACGTAGCAGGCGGCAAGAACAGGAAGCACGGGAGGAAGAAAATCTCCTGCGCTCAGTATCGCGCCGAAGGTCGCCGCGAAAAATCCAAGGCACGCAGGCTGCTCAAGCATCTGAACAGCAAATGGGGTGCCGGTGACGAGCTTGCACAAGCTGCATTCGATGCGCTTCCCGAACTCGCCAAGAAGCATGGCGCAAAAATACTGCGAAAGTTTGAACAAGCCAATCAGCAGTCGGAGCAAATCTAATGACCTATTCTGTCCCCAGCACTGAGCAGCACCACTTCAGCTCCGCTTCCAACGAGCGTTCTGCGGGGGCAGATGACGCGCGTCAGCCGTACCCCTTCTCTGAGCGGCTGACGCGCGGTTTTCACCGCTCCATCATCGCGGCATGCACAATCCCGCCGCTGGTGTTTCTGGTCAGCCTGTCGCCGCTCAATCTAGACGGCACGATCATTGTCACCGCATGGGTGGCGCTGGTGCTGACCTATGTTCTCACCACCTTGGCCCGGATGCGCTCCGATCTCCGCACAGGCGAGCGCAAGTGGAATGATCTTCGTGATAATGCGCTCGCGCTTGAAGCAGCATATGAGCGCGGCATCGATAAATACAACGATCTTTACGCAGCATACATCGAGCAGCGGGGCGCTGTTCCTCTTGTGGTCAAGAGGGCGCGCGGCGCGGCGGCGGACTCGCCTAGCGGGGGAAATGGGTCCGCCGCCGTTGTTCACGAATTTCCTAGCCCGAAGGGAGTGGCGTGATGACGAACACATTCGAAATCGGCAAGAGCTACTACGACGTAGACGGACACAAAGTAGAATTGATCGCCTTCACGGATGATGCGCGCTACGTCGTCTCGAAGACCATGCAAGTCGAATATTACGACGATGTCTATTACGAGCAAGGAGAAACCTGCATTCTCGACAGGCTATTTTCGCTGCCTCCGAAAGAGGTTGTCGATAGTGAAGTCGCGGCTCTCAGAAAAGAGAAAGAGCGGCTGACTGCGCTCAATAGCGAGCTTAGAACACAAGCGCATCTAGCAGAAAGAGATGTTGCTGACCGCATCAAGCGCCTCAAAAAATACGAAGCTCTGGAGCTTGTCGATGATTTTCTTGAGAAGCGCACCACGCACTTCCTGATTGAAGAGTATTACGATTACAAGATCGTCGATCTGGACGGACTCAAGGATGACGACAAGTGGTCTCCTCAGTTTCGCATGATCTCCCTTTTCGGCAAGAACGGCGGCGATCCAGAATGGAGGATTTGTAGATATAGTGATGGCTCCGGAAACGACTGGAAGCACATAATTCCATGCCTAAGCGAAGATGATGCAAAGCAAAGGCGCGTCAAGCTTATTACCGACTCTCTCAATGCCAGCAGAGCAAGCTTAAAAGCCAACACCCCCTACTGGACAATCCAAACTGTAAACGCTGCATTGAAGCACGGCATTCCTGTTCCCGATGACCTTTTAGATGCTCGCAACAAATACGAGCAGAAGGCCATCAACAACAAGCGCAAACGCGCTCAGCAAAACATCGAGCGACATCAGAAGGAAATCGACGAGGCAGACGCTGCCGAAGCAGCTCTCTGCGCCGCCGTTGTTCACGAATTTCCTAGCCCGAAGGGAGTGGCGTGATGGCTGGGGTTGCACAGAAATTTATGCTCATGGGCGTCCAAGAATGGGGGCAATCCAGAGAGACGAAAGAAAGCACTGTTTCTGATTACGTTCGTGCCGCTGGCTTCGATGTCAATCCGTCAGCAGTCGTCATCTATGGCGGTATCGTCACTGACTTTGATGGGCCGGACGCTGACGAAGCGAAGACTTGGCTTACTGGCGTTCTCGAAGGCATGCCGCGCGGCGATTTCAATGTTGAGATCAAGCATCTTGAAGCAGCACTGGCCAAAACACGAGGCGAGTCATGAGCGACATTGAACGCCTGATCATGCCCGGCCCGCTTTTGGCTCAGCAAACGATGAGCGCCAAGGACAGGAAGCATAGGCTGTATCGGCTCAATCAGTTCACGAGCGGACTATTCCGCGATGCGCTCGCGCGAGGCAGTTGCGATGCGTCGGACGCGCTTTCCGCTGTCTACCTAAGCGGCATGCATCACGCACTGGAGCTTACTGCAAAATTACGAGGCGAGCAATGACCACCCCATCAGTAGAAGCCTACATCAGTTTAGACGGCGACGGCTACACGATCAGCGACAAGGGAGGCATGTTCCCTTGCGATCTGTCCGCTGATGTTGCCCCCGGAATGATGCCCGGAGATTTCGAGATCACCGCCATTTATGTCGGCTCCGAACACGTCAGTTTCAAGGAACGCCTTACCGGAGATCGTCACGAAGAAGCCGCTCTCATTCTGATCAAGGATCACGACTGGCTTGAATGGGCGGAAGAACAAGGCGGCGCTTCTGCTGATTGCCGGCGTCCTGCTGGCGGTGATGTTGGTTCAACGCATGTCGATGCAGGGGCAAGGATATGAGCGATAAAGAAAAACTCACCTGCGCCTCATGCAAGAACATTGGCATGGCCTATTGGGGTGCATCTTGGGACTACGGCGGGAGAACGCACTTTTGCCTGAAAGACGGTGAACGCCGCCGTGACGCCATGAAACCAACCGGTGATTTTGCTCAGGATTTCATGGACAACTTCCGCACCTTCTTCGACGCGAAGGCGCACAACAGTGCCTGTAAATACTACGAAGAGCGTAAGCCGGTCAATTCAGATCAGGCGAGAGTTCTCAAACTTCTCCTGGATTGCGGCGGCAAGAGCGCCTTCGGGTTCTTCTCAGCAGAAAACCGCATCTGCGAAGGCATGTCAGGGAAGTTTGTCGAGCGCGATGAAGATGCCGCCCGGCGACGCCGCCCAAGCGATGGAACAAGAGACTGGATGCTTACCGAAGTGGGTAAGGCCGAGGCTGCACGCGATCCTGTCAAGGAGGACGCCGCATGACATCAGACCGCGAACGCAAACTCGAATACATCAAGGAAGATGGAGGCAACGCCAACATCCGGCGCCGCGTCATCAGCATGCTGACCAGACACGGCGCCGACTGGCTGACGGATGAGCAGATCGACGATCTGTTCCACGCTGAATCTCAGTTCCAAGAAGCGCGAGAGCGACTGAACGCCGAGAACAAGGCGCGGGCGCAAGCACTTGCTGATGCTCGCCGCCGTGATCTTCGCGAAAAGGTCCTCATCCTTATAAGCCGGGAAGAACGGGATGACCGGTGAAATTTGGAACTCGGCTTTCATTTTCCTCTGTGGCGTTAGCATCGGGAACTTCAGTCTAGCTGCCTTCCGTATTTGGGGGAAGACCATAGAGCAAGCGGTCAACGATACGATCAGCGCCGTGTTTTATATCGGCACTTTCTTGGGTCTGATTACCATTCTCGGAGTCCTCCAATGACTGACATCAAACAGCTCATAGAGCGGCTGCGCGAAATAGCAAAAAAGCAAATGTCGCGCGGCCTAGAAATCGATTACGAGAGCGCCTGACATGATCCACGACAAAGACCTCCGCTGGATGATCTGGAGCAACGAGCACCGCGCATGGTGGCGTCCTAGCTCCTGCGGCTACACGCGCAAAGTCGAGGAAGCTGGATTGTACAGCTACACCGAGGCGAAATCCATCTGTTTCCCACCGCACTTTCGCGGGTTCGGCGACGACTGGCCCCCGCCTGAAATCATGGTGGCTGAATGGGGCGATGATCTTATCAAGCTGACGAAAGAGCATTTTACAATCGATCGCCGGGAGAACTCAGATGTCTGACAGCTTCGTCAACAACAAGGAAAGCCTGGAAGAGCGCGTCAACCTGTTCAACCAGATGGCATTACCCGGCCAGCCTCTCGGCATGCACATGGGGACATCATACCTCGTAAATGATCTGATGCGCGAAATCCAAGAACTGCGGGAAGCGCTGAAGCCTTTTGCGCAAGCCGCCGAAGATCACATGGAACAGCATCAGATCGCGGCGGAAGTCGGCGGCTACGTGCCTATCGATGACAACGCAGAAATCTGTGTTCCGATCACGTTTGGCGAATGTTCGCGCGCCCGCACCAAGCTTGAAGGGAGCGGAGCATGAGCGACAAGATCCCCGCATTGAGCATTCGTCAGCCTTGGGCGTGGGCGATCATCTTTGCCGGCAAGGATATCGAGAACCGCGACTGGTCTACGAATTTCCGAGGCGAGTTTTATGTCCACGCCGCTAAGGGTATGACGCACACAGAATACCAGTATTTCGAAGAAATTTATAATGTTCTTCGGCGCAATGACAGAAAACTGAGACTACCCGAGTTGCCAGCGCCAGCCCTTTTGCTCAAGGGCGGAATTGTCGGAAAAGCGACGCTCGTTGATTGCGTCCAGCAGCATCCATCACCGTGGTTTTTCGGCAAGTACGGCTTTGTCCTGAAGGATGCCCAGTATCTCGATTTCATCCGGCTCCGTGGGCAACTCGGATTTTTCAACGTCGATCTGAACGACAAGGATGAGAGGCTAGTATGACCACGCAGCTTAAGACGATAGAGCACGGGCAGGACGTGGCAATGCGTCCGCAGCCTGTCACGCCTATGGAGATGCTCCATCAGGCGCTCACCAATGGGCAGAGCGTCGAGATACTCGAACGCCTTATGACCCTTCAGGAGCGTTACCAAGCCGCTGAGGCGCGGCGCGCATTCATCGATGCGAAGGCGGCATTCAAAGCCGAAGCCCCAGCCGTCGAGAAGGACAAGGACAACCTTCAATACAAGTCAAAGTACTCATCGATAGGCGCGATCGTCAACACGATGAACCCGATCCTGAGCAAGCACGGACTGGATGCGTCGTGGGACATCTGGCAAGCGGAAGACCTTTCCGAAGTCAAGGTAATATGTACGCTCTCGCACCGCGACGGGCATTCCGAAAGCGTGTCGATGAGGTCAAAGCCTGACGGCACCGGCCAGAAAAACCCTATCCAGCAGATGAAGTCTGCCGGCACATACCTGAAGATCGCGACCTATGAAGCGGTTGTCGGCGTCGCATCGAACGAAGGCAATGCTGATGATGATGGCAACGCAGCAGGATCGTCACCGATCAGCGAAGAACAGACCAAGCGCATCTTGGATCTGATCGACGAGACGGAATCCAGCGCGGCGCAGTTCTGCAAATACTTCAAGATCGCCGCCGTTGCCGCGCTGCCTGCCAGCAAGTTCGATGCCGCGATCAAGGCTCTCGAAAAGAAGCGGGGGCAGCAATGACGGTAGACCTTATCCAGGGTTCAGATGAATGGCTTGCAGCACGCGCTGGCAGCCTTGGCGCATCATCCCTGCACGAAGCCCTCGCCAAGACCAGGACAGGCTGGGGGGCGTCTCGCGAGAACGTCATGGCCCGGCTCATTGTCGAGCGCCTGACCGGACGGCCGCAAGAGACCTATGTCAACGCCGCCATGAAGACTGGCGTCGAGCGCGAGCCGGAAGGGCGGATCGCATATGAATTCTATAAAGGCGTCGAGGTCGTAGAGGTCGGGTTGATCAGGCATCCGACGATTGCAGGCAGCCATGCAAGCCCGGATGGTCTCGTTGGTGATGACGGTTTGCTCGAAATCAAATGCCCGCAACCAGCAAAGCACCTGTCCACGCTTCTGGATGGAAAGATTGACGACAAATACATCCTGCAAATGCAGTGGCAAATGCAATGCGCCGATCGTCAATGGTGCGACTTCGTCTCCTACAATCCAGACTTTCCTGAAGAGATGTCTTTCTGGATCAAACGCATCACCCGCGATGATGAGCGGATAAGCGAGACGGAAAAGCTGGTCGTCGAATTCCTCGAAGAGGTCGCCGCGAAAGAAGCCAAGCTCCGCTCTTACGGCGGTCATGATGCTATCTCAGGGGAAATTGCAGCATGATTTTAATTTTCGATACAGAAACGACGGGCTTCAACAAGCCAAACCTGCCGCTGGATCATGAAGACCAACCCTATATCGTTCAGCTCGCAGCCCAGCTCTGCGAAGACGACGGCAAGCCGCTCGCAGGCTTTTCGCTGATTATCGACAACGGCGTCGAGATCCCGGAGAAGGCGGCGGCTGTGCACGGCATCACGACGGAGAAGGCCATCCAGTTCGGCATGTCGCCAACAGCAGCCCTTGCATACTTCGCCCATTTGCATCAGCGCGCGGATCTGATCATTGCCCACAATATCAAGTTCGACAAGGCTGTGATGGAAACGGCCATGACCCGCCAGCAGGGCAAGGAAATGCGCATCACGAAGCCCTGCTACTGCACGATGGAAGCGGCAACCCCAATTGTCAATCTGCCGCCTACGGATCGAATGCTGGCCGCTGGTTTCAACAAACCGAAAGCGCCGAAGCTTGAAGAATGCATCGAACACTTTTTCGGCGAAAAGCTTGAAGGCGCTCACGATGCGATGGTCGATCTCACAGCCTGCCTGCGGGTTTTCCTTCATCTGAAATCGCTTGAGGCTTCGGTCACAGATCTTAAAGCAGCAGCAAGCGCATAGGGGATGGGGATGGCAGACGAAAAACGATATTTTACGCTCGTGTACGAACACACGCCTGACTTCATGAACCACAACCCGCTCAACCTTGAAGTCCCGTGGGGAACGGTAACAGGCATGTCGATAGGCGATGTCTTGCACGAGGCGTGGGTCTTTCAGGAGGCGCTGGAAGAGATCAGAAATGGCTCCAGCGACGCCGAGCAAATCGCGGAACGGGCGCTGGATCAAATCGACGAATACCGCCTGAAGCAGGATTGGCGCAATCCTAATGTGCCGCGCAGGAGGAAGGGCGGTCATGACCCTATAGGGGAGGAATCGGCTTGAGCGAGCTACTTGCATTCGAAGATCCGAACCACGAAGGCAACTCGCCAGAGTACCACACCGGCGAGCCTTGCCGCACGAAGGGCTGCGATAAGCCTGCCGGAACATGGTGGTCTCCGCATTGGTGCTTTGAGCACAATGTTGACCGGCTGAAACGGATAACCGCCAGTCTGGATGATATCGTACTCGGACGCCGCCTTCTCAAGATGGTTGATGAAGAAACAAAACCCCTGCGCGATCTAGTTGGATTTTACCGCGGGAAGGCGAGCGAAGCGGCAAAAATAAACTGGAAGCCGCTCGGCGATCTTAAAATCAAGGATCGCGATGTTCTCCTGACGAATGGCTTTGGCTGGGCCGCACATGTCGGACGCTGGCAGGATGCGAGAAAGCAAAGGCAGAACGGAGACCTGAAAACAAGAGCCGGTTGGTGGGTGTACGGAAGATACCTGAGCGATAGCTTCAAGTGGTACGCGGATATACCCCACGCGCCGTCCGAGGATGCAGCGTGATGACCGCAACCGATCCGAACCCCTGGGTAATCATCGCCCTGCTTTTCGTCTGCATTGTTGTCTGGGGGATGGTGTTTGTGAGGAAGGCGAAATGACCGGAAAAATCATCGTCAAGGAACCTTACTACGCCACGCAGTGCGAGCATTGCGGCTGGTACGGATCGTCGGAAGACTGCGGTGAAATCCGGTACGACGACGACGCTGATGTCACCTGCCCGAAATGCTTTCAGATCATCGCTGGCGATAGCCCAGACCCGAAGCATCACCACCGCTTTAAGACTTGGGACGGAGAGATATGACCAAGCCCAAAACAATCACCCGCTTCATAGAAGACCACTATCAGCGGAGCATGCTCGTCAAGCTGATCGGGGAGCAAAAGATGCCGTTCACGGTGACGATCGCGCAAGGCAAGCGGCGGTCATCCCGGCAGAACCGTCTCAACCGGTTATGGGCTATCGAGATATCCGAGCAGCTTGGTGACGAGTCCGCAGAATATTACCGCGGACTGATGAAGCTGGAATTCGGCGTCCCGATCCTGCGGGAAGTAAACGAGGCATTCGCGGAAGCCTACGACGCGCATATCAAGCCGCTACCTTACGCAACCAAGCTGGCGATTATGTGCGAGCCTCTCGATTTTCCAATTACGAGATTGATGCGCACCGTCGATGAGCACCGCTACTTGGACAACATTTACCGAAAATTCACCGAGCGCGGCGTGGTCCTCACCATCCCGCCAGACAAGAGGTTCGGCCCGGCTATAGGGGAGAAGGTGGAGAGCGCAGCATGAGAATCACCAACGAAGAAACCGTAACACTGCCGCGTGAAAAATATGACGAGATGATCAGTCAGCTCGGCATGGCAATCGGAATGCTGCGCGGCCTCGGCATCCGGTTTGACAGGCAAATTCTAGGCAGAAGCAGCACCATTTTAATGGATGTCCAAGATCTGAAAAAGATCGCTGAGGATTGCCGCGAAATCGCTGACGACGCGGAACAGAGCATTTCCGAGGACGAAGGCGAAGTTGAGGAATGACCACCCCCTGGCCCACCATAGAACACCAGATAGAGGACCGTCTTCGCCCCGTAGAAGCAAAGCCTGACAGATGGTCATGGCTACGGACTACAGGGTATTTCGCAATCACAGCGTTGATCAGCGTATTTACTATGGCTGGCATTGTTCTGGCTTTTGTCTTTGTTGGGTTGTTCGCTGTTCTGGCGGCGGGGCCTTGGGGGATATGGAAATTGAGGAGGGATTGGCGGTGAGTGAACAGCAAATTCAAATTATCGGCGATCATCGGCACGGCACATACTTCGGCGAGGAGACCCTCGAATACCGAGCGCTTGACCTCACTGATAGGCTTGGGTGCGAGATCGGCGTTGACGGTGAGGGGTATTTCTGGGCGCACGTCGGCATCAATTCCGTCGATCATGGAAAGCGCTTCACCGATCAATTCTACGCGGCCATCGACTTCCTGTCTACGTCATTGGCTCGCGAGGCTCTGACTATCCGCATGCATGAAGACTTGAAGATAGTTGCAGATTGTCTGGAGGCGACGAAGTGACCACGCGCCGACGCCTCACGGAGCGCCAAGTTCTCGAAGTCCTGATCGTCAATCACGGCGCGATCATCCCTTGCGGGATATGCAGGCTTGCTCTGAAGGCGGAGGATCTCCGCTACGTCGAACGCGATCACCACCGCGCGAAGCACACTTATCTGGATGACGAACTCGACGCATGGGAGGCGCTGAACAATCAGCGCTACGTCCACGGATTGAGAGATCCGAACCACGATTGCCACCGGCGCAAGACGGACGGCACGAAGGCGACGACGGCCGGAAGCGATAAGCACATGGCCGCGAAAGGCCGTCGCCTTCGCGGCGAGAACAAGCCCAAGCGCAAGGCGAAAATCCAGTCCCGAGGCTTCCCGTCTCCTGAAGAGCGCCGGGCAGTGAAAGAGAAATACGAGAGGGCAAGATGAAGAACATCATAAGCGTCGCGACTTGCATTGAGATTTACAACGCGCACCGCGAGATCGAGGCGGCAGAAAATCTGATCGCACAGATTGATACCAGAGAGGACGAATGGAGCCGCGCCGCCGGTGAATATCTGCCTCGTGGAAACGGACCTCTGGACGGAGAACGTCATTCGCTCACGTTATCGTCGGCAACATTCAGCAGCAGCAAGACGATCGCCAACGTCAGCCCAAAACTCGCACGCTACATCATATTGGCCCATGCCGACGAAGCGCGCAAGCAGCTCTCTGAAGCATGCCTCAGAGCGAAGATGGAGCTTGATGGCATTCTGCCGGAACCAACGCCCGCCGCCGATTCTCTCCCAGACAATGAGGTAACAGAATGACGCCGCTTGAGATAGCCGCAAAGGCCTATTACGAGGCCGTGATCGGCACTGCTGTGCGCTGGGACGATCTGCACACATGGGAGCAGAAACGAGTGTGCAGCGAAATGCGTGCCGCGCTTCTGGCGCTGGCTGAATGCGACCTGCCGGATGACCTTGTAACACACGCGCTGAAAATTTCAGCCTCCAGATTTCCAGAGGGGCATTTCGTCGGCGTTCGCGAGGGCTACCGGATTGAGTTCAGAGCCATGCTGCGCGCCATTGCAACGGAGCAGAACGATGTCTGACATCACAAAGAACGACTGCCAAGGGGAATACATGTACAGCGCCGAAGTCCCCATCGAGATCGAACTCGGCAGCGGTGGCCTTTATTACGGCACCAGCCCGTCGGTGAAGGGGCTGCTCGTCACCGGGAGGAGCATCAAGGAATTGATGGATAAGGTACCCAATGCCGTCGCAGAATTGAAGGCGGTCGCCGCGTTCGCCGCCGAGGTATCCGCGCTTAAGGAAAAGCTGAAAGAGGCGGAACAGATCATCAAGGTCTTGGCCGATATCGATCCGTCATCCCTCGTCGAGCCCGGAAGCGAAGACGATAGATACACGCTGTATTTATCCAAAAAGAGGCAGGCTCACGAAATCCACGGTGATGATCTTCGCCGCGCCCGCGCTTTCCTGAACAGGGAGAAGGACAATGGATAACAAGACCCTCGCCGATATCGGCCACAATGCCTGGTATCTCTGCAACGCGCCAGAAGGATTGCCGGCTATTCCACTCAGCAGTCGAGCGCCTGAATATCAGGAAGCTTGGCATGTGGCGGCGGATGCGATCCGGGATGAAGTCATAGAGACCTGCATCGCCGTGGTTGCCCAAGGCGTGCAATGGAAACCTGAAGAAAACTTCTCTGACAACTGGCGCAAGGCTGCTAGACAAACGTCTTTCCACTTAGCCGAAGCCCTCCGCTCTCTCAAGCGCTCAGATAAGGAGAACGGGGATGTCTGACGATTACGATCCATTCGACGACGATTATTACGACGATGACGGCGAAGGCCCGCCATGCCCCCGCTGCGACGGTGACGGCATCGTAAACTGCTACTGCGGCGGCGACCAGTGCTACTGCGAAAACCACGGCGAGAAGGATTGCCCTCTTTGCTATGGCGAAGGTGTAGCCGATCCGGCCCGCGCTGAGAAGTATCTCGAAAGCGAACGCGAGATGATGGCCGTTATGCGCAAAGCCTGGAAAGAGGCTGAAGCCAAAGATAAGGAGCGCGGCGATGATTGACGTTCTGATCCTGGAAGGCGTCCGCGTCGCGCTCCAAAGACAACACGACTGGCATCTGAACCAGACCGACGAAATCGATATCGGCGAGGGCATTCAAATCGTCCCGGCTTGGGAATACGCCGATAGCGCCATGTACGAGGAAACCGTCGCCGCACTGGATCTGCTGAATAAGGAAATTCAAAAATTTGCGGGTGCGCGGCGAGTGGTTTCGCCTTGCCGATGATCTTCAGCAGCACATCCAAGAGAATGTCGAATTGCAAGTGGACAAAGACACAATCTGATGACGACATTTTACGCACCACTGACGATCGAAGATGTGAGGGAGCTACTGCCCGGCGTGTCCGAGCGTGAGCTTCGCAAGACCATCCGTGAGCATAAATGCTGTTCCGTGATCGGTGGCAAGATGTATCTTGAACTGGAGGACTTTCAGCTTCTCCTGCAGGAAACCAAGCTATGGCGCTCAAAATCAAGTGGCGGAACGGGATCGCATACCTCCACGGGACATCTGGCCGTAAACGCATACGAAAAAGCCTTGGAACTCGCGACCCGAAAATCGCGGAACTTAAGCGAGCGCAAGAAGAGGCGCGCCGCGACCGCGCCAACATCTACGGCGAAGAAAACGAAGCAACCTTCGCTGACGCTTGTGTCCAATACCTGAACCACGCGCCGCCAGACAAGGACTATCTTGCACCGATCATTCGGTGCCTGGGGAAAATGAGATTAGCTGAGATCAAGCCGGGAAAGGTGAAGGTGCTGGCGAAACAGCTCTATCCGACCTGCAAGCCGCAGACATGGAACCGGCAGGTGATCGTGCCGGTCAGCGCGGTAATCAATTTCGCGCATGACCTCGGGCTGTGCGCTCCGATCCGCATCAAGAGATTCAAGGCCCTAGATCCGAGGGTAAAGCGAGCGATCAACCGCGAATGGATCAACAGCTTCATGGCGCATGCCACATCGCCGCATCTGGCGGCCTATGCGCTGTTTCTGCACACGACCGCCGCGCGCCCGACCGAGGCAATCATGCTGATGCCGAACAATCTCGATCTGGAACGCCAGTACGGCGTCAGCCGAACGATGACCAAAAATGGCGAGCGCCGCGAATTCTGGCTAACAGCCGAGATGACGCGCGTTCTGCGGACATTGCCGCCGAAGCAGATCAAGAAGGGGCAGTACAAAGGCGAGTGGCGAATTTTTGGATGGGCCGACCTCAAGGGACCGATCGAGCCGTGGAAGAAGACATGCAAGTTGGCCGGCATCGATTATGTGACGCCGTATGAGGCGGGCCGACATTCATTCGCGACGGAGGCCGTCACGCGCCAGGGAAAGAACGTGATCATGGTCGCGAAGACCGGAAATTGGAAAGACACGCAGACGTTGCTGAAACACTATGCACACCCTGAAGACATGGCCGGGTTCATAGAGGGAACTTTCGGCCAGAAGACCGAAAAGCGCTTGCGGAGCATCAAGGGAAAATGACCCACATCGGGCACAGGTGAAAGTCTGTACGCTGATTATTTAGGCTAAAATCGTTGCTGTATATAGAGTTTTTTGCTAAAATATGAAAACCGGCCCATACCCACGGTGGGGTGAGGTGTCCCGCCAAACGGGATATGTCATCAAGTGGGGGAGAGCAAGGGATTTCTTTATGTAGCAAGGGATTTTTGAGAGTGCGGCGTTCTTGTTCTGGCCATATGGCCTTGCAGAACGAAGCAAAAACTTGCAGGAGGCAAAGTTGAACTTTGACGCAATTTCGGCACAGGAAGATTCACGGCCTGTTCCTATATCACTGCCTTGCGGCAAGGTTGCACACGTGAGTGAATGCGACCTGCGTCGCGTCCGTCTACTTAGTTGGTCAGACCGGGGTGGCGGATACGTTAGAGCGCGCTTCAAGAAAAGCGCAGGCGTGGCCGATTGAGAACGAAATAGAAGATCATGATTGGAGTATTTGCGAGCGTTGTGGCGGGACGCTTCTTTATGACGCTCTAGGGCCAAACCTAGGCGTCATGCCGGATACCGATTGCTATGAATGCGACACAGCCAAAAAACGGTTTAAGCATTTGTGGAACTATATCAACGGCAACGCTGAAAACCAAGGGGACGCATGGGGCATAAATCCTTGGGTCTATGCCCTGACATTCGAGCGTGTTGAATCTCTTGAGAAAGCCGCTTAGGGAGACTGAGATGAACTACAGCGTCGATTGGGATGGTCCGGGCGAGCGAGATGATGACGACAGCCCGCAGGAACCGCGCTGCGGAGACCATGTTCATCACGGACCGACCGGTGAGGATTGGGTTGTCGCACACGTCAGCAACGGCAAGCTTGCATGGTGCGGATGGCCTGCGGGAGTGGCGGATCTGTCAGACTGTCGGCTGATCAAGCAATGCACCGATGAAGAGCACCTGAAACTTGTGAACGAAATAGCCAGCATTGGCAGTGACGATTTTCGCGCCACGCATGCTCGGCGGTATTTGCGTGATCAAGGCTGACACCTGTTCTAACGCGCCATGCGCGACTCAGAAAGTTAATGGAGGGTGAGGTGAATTGCGACACGACGAAGGAGAAATGGAGATGAAAAACCCGCACATAGGCAACATGATGGACGCCATCGTCGAGTATCAGGCGGCGATGCAAATCCAGCAAATTGCCAATGACATCTATGCTGCTTATGGCCATCTGTCTGCTGACACATTTCCTAGGCCTCCGACAGCTATATGCGGCAGAATGCAGAGATTGGCTGATGACTTAATGAAGATACCTACTCCGAAAATTCGATCCTAGCGCCCTGATACGCCTTTCCATATAGGCGGATTAGCAAAGAAATCAGGCTGTGATTGTTCGATGATCACGGGGGCCGGTTTATCATTCGTCGCCGCGCCGATTTGCAGCATAAGGTGACCGAACAATATGGCGGCAGCCAATCCGAACAGTGACCATGCTACTGGAGCACCGCGAAAACCTTTATCAGTTCCGTCACCTCCGGAACCGTGAAGTTGGCCGCCAGCAGCCCCGCGCTGATCAGATACAGCGGCACCGGCCACTGTAGCAGACGGTTGAAGTTGATGCCAGTATTCGACGTGATTGGCGACGAATCCTTCGGCTTCGCCATCCCCTGTAACAGGATCTCTGTCAAAACGTGAGCCATATCCGGGTCTCT
>Ga0209919_1000930_pt1 | contig 14518 bp, 10 predicted proteins | sample SalPon2A_C_D2_MG_FD_185721 | JGI IMG/M metagenome (GOLD analysis project Ga0209919, IMG submission 185721) | Soil microbial communities from South San Francisco under conditions of wetland restoration - Salt Pond MetaG R2A_C_D2_MG (SPAdes)... | ecosystem: Environmental > Terrestrial > Soil >... | reverse complement strand
TGAAACAGCGAGGGCGGGGCTGGCCGGAATCGTGGGAGACGCGCACTTGACCACCGAAGCGGCCGTGCGCGAGACTTTTGCCGTCGACGGTCAAACGCCAGCCTGCGTTGTTTATCCCGGCTCAGCAGAGCAGGTGGCGCAGATACTGGAGTACGCAGCCGGGCACGGTCTGGCGGTGATCGCCTGTGGCGGCGGCACAAAACTCGGCATCGGGAACCCGCCCAGAAAATTCGACGTCGCACTCTGTACGCGCAATGTCACCAAGGTTCACTATTATGAGCCCTCGGATTTGACCGCCGGAGTTGGCTCCGGGATCGCCCTGGAGGAATTGCAGAACCTTTTGAAGACTGACGGGCTGTGGCTGCCTCTGGACCGTCCTGGAAACGGCAAGGCCACTCTGGGGGGCGTTGTTGCGACCAATGCATCGGGGCCGCTTCGGCATTTCTATGGAGCGCCACGAGACATGGTGGTGGGCATGCAGGTTGCAACCACTGGAGGCAAGCTGATCAGAACCGGCGGACGAGTGGTGAAGAATGTGGCGGGTTATGACCTGGGGAAGCTTCTGATCGGGTCATACGGCACGCTCGGCGTCATTACGGAAGTGAACCTCAAACTTTTTCCGCTGCCTGCACAGCGCCAGACTTTTGTCCTTTCGACCGGCACGCTGGGAATTGCTCGCGATGTGCGCCGGAGTATCCTTGCCTCGCCCATTGAGCCGCTGCGGATGGTTCTGCTGGATGCGGAAACTGGCGGGCTTGTGCATTCCGGCGGGCAACCGGACCGTTTGAAAAAACCTGAGCCTCAAATCTGGCTCGAAGCTGGTGGATCCCAATCTGTGATTGACCGCACCCTGAAAGAGCTGGACATGTTGGGCCGGGCTGTGGGCGCCAAGGTCCACACCTATGAAAGGGAAGGGGCAGAGAAAGCCTGGCAGGCGATTTCAGATTTCAATAACTGGATCGGGAACCGCCATGCCGGCATTGTTGTGTTGAAGGGAACGGTTCCTATTGCCCATAGCGAAGAGTTTTTGAGCCTTGCTCAGCAGGAAGCGCAAAATGAGAAAGTCAGGGTCGCAAGCGTTGTGCAACCCGGCGTCGGTATTCTTCAATTGGGGCTGCTGGATCTGAAAAATGCCAACCAGACTGCGGGACTGATCGGCCGCATCCGCAAAGGCGCTGAAAAATCAGGAGGCGCTCTGGTTGTGGTCTCCGCTGCCGCGGAAGTGAAAACGCAAGTGGATGTGTGGGGAAACCCTGAATCCGGTTCTGAACTGATGCGAAAGTTGAAATCGGCGTGGGACCCAACGGGGACGCTTGCCCCAGGACGGTTTGTGGGTTCAATCTGAAAGAAGGGGAATTTTTCCGGGAGGATCGACCTTCCTGTTTACCCGAAATGATCGAGATCCATGACAAAACGGTTACAGCCCCCGCAGCCAGTGGCTATGGGCCGGGTGAAGCGCCGGAGTGGAATTATTATTCCAAATGCATTCACTGCGGCCTTTGCCTGAATGCCTGCCCAACATACCGCGAGCTTGGGCTTGAGATGGATTCGCCGCGCGGGCGCATCTACCAAATGATTCAGGTGGAGCGCGGACGCTTGCCGCTGGGTGAAAGCTTCGTCCGGCACATTGATTTGTGTCTTGACTGTCGCGCCTGCGAAACCGCGTGCCCATCCGGGGTGGAATACGGCCGGCTGGTGGAGTCTGCACGTGCGCAGATCACCCGGTATTACCAACGGCCGGGAATTGGCAGCCGGCTGCGCGATACCTTCTTGCAGAAATTGCTTCCCGATCGTCGGAAGCTAGACCGGCTTGGAACGCTGCTCTGGCTTTTCCAGAAATCCGGCCTCGAAGCGATTGTGGTGAAGTCAGTAGTCCTGAAGCTTTTTTCAAAGCGGCTGGGGCGAGTGGCTGCTTTGGCTCCGCGGATGGAGAAGCCCTTTTTCACCGAGCGGCTGGGCCAGGTGGTAAAGCCCGATGGCGAGGTCCGCCACCGCGTCGCCTTTTTTGCAGGCTGTATTGCCAACCTGGCATTCGCCCGTTTGAATGACGCCACGGTTCGGGTTCTGGCCCGGAACGGATGTGAGGTTGTGATTCCCGACGCGCAGGGATGTTGCGGCGCGTTGCACGTCCACGCGGGCGTTCGCGACCGCGCGCGGGAACTCGCAAAGCAAAATATTCTGACTTTCCTTGACAGCGGCTTCGATTATTTCATTACGAATGCTGCTGGTTGCGGTTCTGTGCTGAAAGAATATCCATTGCTCTTTGAGCACGAAGGGCGCGAATTTTATGAGCGGGCTTGTGAATTCAGCTCCAAGGTTCGGGACGTAACGGAGTTCCTGGCCGGCATCGAGTTCAACCGGGATTTTGGAACCGTTCGCGCGCGTGCCACCTATCAGGACCCGTGCCACCTGGGCCACGCCCAGCGAATCCGCAGCGCTCCCCGACAGTTGATGGCGGCAATTCCCGGACTCGAATTCGTCGAACTGAAGGAATCTGAGGTTTGCTGTGGCAGCGCGGGCATTTATAATGTGGTCCAGAACGAAATGGCCGAGCGGTTGCTGAAGGCCAAGATGCGGAGAGTGGACGAGACTGGAGCTGAGTTGATTCTGACCGCCAATCCGGGATGCCTCTTGCAGTTGAGGGCCGGCGTTACCCGGTCCAGGCGTCAGCGCCGTGTGCTGCACGTGATCGAGCTTCTTGACGAAGCTTACGCAGCCTACGGGCGGGCCCCGTAAGAAGCTGTCGAATGCGTCTTGCTGGTGCCGGATGGCGACAGTGACTCGTACCCTTCGGGCGGATCCGTTTCCAGTTTTCAGATTCGTTCGTCAGATTGGCGGGTCGATTGATTTTTCCCGTCCTTTGGTATTTTGTTGGCTTAAGATTGAACTCAAATTTTCTGGCTGGGAGTGTTGACGATGACTGATAAGACGGATGGTGCACAAGAGAGGCTTGAAGCCTTACTGAAAGAGGGGCGGAGCTTTCCTCCGTCTGAGGAGTTCCGGGGGCAGGCCAACGTGTCTGATCCCAAAATCTACGAGGAGGCGCGCCGTGACCCGGAAGGCTTCTGGGCTAAAGAAGCCGAGAGGTTGGATTGGTTTGAAAAATGGAACAATGTGCTCGAATGGAACGCACCCTGGGTGAAGTGGTTTATAGGAGGCAAGCTGAATGCCACTTACAACTGCGTTGACCGCCATGTGAAGTCCTCTCGCCGCACCAAGCGGGCGATTGTGTGGGAGGGCGAGCCGGGCGACAAACGCGTGCTGACGTTTGAGGACTTGCAGAAGGAAGTCAACCGTTTTGCCAATGCTCTCAAGTCTCTGGGCGTGAAAAAGGGTGACCGCGTAGCCATCTATCTCGGCATGGTTCCTGAACTGGCCATCGCCATGCTCGCCTGCGCGAAAATCGGCGCCCCGCACAGCATCGTGTTTGGAGGGTTTTCTGCGGATTCGCTCCGTGAACGGATCAATGACGCCCAGGCCAAAGTCATCATCACCGGCGACGGAGCATGGCGGCGAGGTCATGTGGTTCCTTTGAAGGCGAATGTGGATGAGGCTTTGGCCGGTACACCCACCATCGAGAAAGTGGTGGTGGTTAAGCGCGTGGGCAAAGCTACCGAGATCAACATGCAGCCCGGCCGGGACCTTTGGTGGCATGACCTGGTTGCGAACGCCTCCGACCAGTGCGAGGCGGAGCCCATGGATGCCGAGGATATCCTTTACATCCTTTACACCAGCGGCACTACCGGCAAGCCGAAAGGCGTGGTGCACACAACCGGCGGCTATCTGGTGGGAACTACGGCGACCCACCGAATGATCTTTGACATCAAGGAAGATGATGTTTACTGGTGCACGGCAGACATCGGATGGGTGACGGGGCATTCCTACATCATTTACGGCCCTTTGGCCAACGGCTGCACCACCTTGATGTACGAGGGAAGTCCGGATTACCCTGACCGCGGCCGGTTCTGGGACATTGTCGAGAAGTATAAGGTCACTATTTTTTATACGGCGCCCACCGCTATTCGTGCCTTTATGCGCTGGGGAACAGAATGGCCTGCGAAGTACGATCTCTCCTCGTTGCGCGTGATTGGTACGGTCGGTGAACCGATCAATCCTGAAGCGTGGATCTGGTATCACCAGAATATCGGCCGGGAGCGTTGCCCGATTGTTGATACTTGGTGGCAAACTGAAACCGGCATGATTCTGATCTCGCCGTTGCCGGGAATTACCGCCACCAAGCCCGGCTCTGCAACGCAGCCGTTCCCGGGTATCGAGGCCGAAGTGCTTGACGATCGAGGCCAGCCGGTCGGTCCTGGAGGGGGCGGATATCTGGCATTGACCAGGCCGTGGCCCGCCATGTTCCGGACGATCTATGGCGACCCCGACCGCTATGTTCGGACGTACTGGTCCCGTTATGAGGGTAAGTATTTCACGGGCGACGGCGCCAAGGTCGACGACGACGGTTACTTCTGGCTGCTGGGACGCGTTGATGACGTGATGAATGTGGCCGGGCACCGGATTTCAACCTACGAGGTTGAGAGCGCTTTGGTGGACCATCCTTCTGTGGCTGAAGCTGCCGTGATCGGAAAGACCCATGAGCTGAAAGGCCAGGGCATCTCCGGCTTTGTGACACTGAAGGAAGGGATCGATCCCAGTGACGAGTTGAAAAACGAACTCAAGCAGCACGTTGCCAAAAAGATCGGCCCTATTGCCCGTCCGGACGACATATTCTTTACAGCGGAATTACCCAAAACGCGTAGCGCAAAAATCATGCGGCGTCTGCTGCGTGATATTGCCGAGGGAAGAGTTCTGGGCGACACTACAACCCTTGCCGACCCCGCAGTGACCGCGAAGCTGAAGCGCCAGTATGAGCAGGAAGGCTGAGCCTTCACAATCAAGGAGGGAAAATAGCACGGGCGACGAAGTGGCGCAGGAGTGGAAAGCTGATCGGTATGCTGAGCACGCACCCTTCGTCCCCTTGCTCGGCCAGCCTGTTCTTGACCTGCTGAATCCGCAGCCGGGCGAACATATTCTGGATGTGGGGTGTGGTGACGGCGAGCTATCTGCCAGGATCAGCGAAGCTGGGGCTAGGTTGGTTGGCGTGGACGCTTCACCGGACATGGTGGCGGCTGCAAAGCAGCGTGGCATTGATGCCCGGCTTGCGGACGCTTTTCATCTTTCCTTCAATGCTGAATTTGATGCTGTGTTTTCAAACGCCGCCCTCCATTGGATGAAGCGCGACCCGGACGCTGTCCTTCAAGGCGTCAGGCGGTCTCTCAAGCCTGGTGGTCGATTTGCTGGGGAATTCGGCGGCCATGGGAACGTGGCAGCCATCACGGTTGCCCTCGTCGCAATGCTTTACCGACATGGTATGTCCGATGCCGCTTCCTTTCACCCTTGGTACTTTCCCACAGCAAACGAATATCGGGCAAAGCTGGAGGCTGTGGGATTCCAAGTGGATTCGATCGAGCTATTTCCTCGTCCTGTCATCCTTCCTACTGACATGCGCGGATGGCTCGAGACGTTTGCAGGACCATTCTTGCAGGCCCTCCCCCAACAGGAGCGCGCTGGCGCTCTCGGTGAGATCGTGGGCTTGCTCCGTCCGGTGCTCTCTGACACGGAAGGTCGTTGGACGGTAGATTATGTGCGTCTGCGCTTCCTGGCGCGAGTGCGGTGACGGCAGGAACTCCTTTTCCTAACGTTCCTGATCTGCTTCACAAGAAGAAAGTGTCACAAAATTGAACACAATTTCCCGACACCATAAAATGCTTCGGCGCCGGCCCTGCCATCAACGCAATTTCCCATCACCTGTTCTGTCGTACAGGTTGTGAGCGAACACTGTTTTCGCCCCAACCACTGGGGCAGCGCACAGGCAAGTTCTAAATCCTCCTAATCAATTGAAATATAGCTTGACAACCAACCGGGTCCAATATACAGTGAGTGGTCGCAGGTGGTCGAAAGTGGTAGAAAATGTTGTTGAGTGGCCGATTTAATTGATTTCTTGAAGGTTTTTGGAATTTCGATGCTGCGAGGAAATTACCCAGCAACGGTGGACGCCAAAGGGCGGGTCAAGATTCCCACCACCTTCAAGTCTCAACTGGAGGTCACTTTTGGACATGATTTTTATGTGACCAGTCTCGATGGCCAGTCAGTTCGAGTCTATCCCTTTTCTGTCTGGAGGGAAATCGAGGAGAAGTTGGCGACGCTGCCTTCGATGAACAAGTCGAAAAGAAAACTGCTGGACCGGGTCAACTACTGGGGGCAGGCCGTGCAGATGGATGGGCAGGGAAGGATTTTGATTCCTTCGCTGCTGCGGGAATCTGCCGGTATGCAAGGCGAGGTGGCGGTGATTGGTTATCTCAACTATCTCGATGTCTGGAACATGGAGCGGTTCCGTGGGCACCTTGATGATAATCCGCTGACGGAAGATGACATGCAGGCTTTGAGCGATCTTGGCATTTAGATGGATGAATTCGATCTCCACTATCCCGTCATGTTGCGGGAAGCCCTGGAGTTTTTGAATGTTCGAGCAGATGGCAACTACATTGACGCAACCATGGGGGCAGGCGGGCACTCGGGACAGATCTTGGGTGTGCTCGAAGGGGGAAAGGGAAGACTGCTGGCAATCGATCGTGACCCCCAGGCGCTCAACATTGTTCGAAAGCGCCTGGGCGGCCACGGCGGAAAGCTGATACTGATGGAAGGAAATTTCTCCGATATTCGCGCACTGCACGCTGCCAGCGGCTTGCCGCCGGTTGACGGTATTCTGGCCGACCTTGGGCTGAGTTCGATGCAGCTTGAAGATGCCGGCCGTGGTTTCAGCTTCAGCCTGCCGGGACCACTGGACATGAGAATGGGCGGCGGTGAATTGACCGCATCTGAAATTGTCAACCGCAGGTCCGAACGTGAACTGGCAGATTTGATTTTCAAGTTTGGGGAAGAGCGCCACTCGCGCCGTATAGCGCGAGCGATTGTGAAGGCCCGTCCGATTCGATCAACCACCGAACTGGCGCAGGTGGTAATGCGAGCTATCCCCTCCCGGGCGGGCCTCCACCACCTTCATCCTGCAACGCGAACATTTATGGCGTTGCGTCTGGCCGTTAACCGTGAGCTGGAAAATCTGCAGGAGTTTCTTGGCGGATTTCCGGATGTCCTCGCGACGGGAGGTAGATCGGTTGTGATCAGCTTCCACTCGTTGGAGGACCGGCTGGTCAAACATGCGTTCCTTGGGCTTCAACGCGAGGAGCGGATGCGCGTTTTGACAAGGCACGTCGTGCGGCCAACCTCTGAAGAACTCCGCGAAAATCCGCGATCACGCAGCGCCAAGCTGCGCGCGGCGGAGAAGGTGCAAAGCACATAACGCAAAACGTCCTCGGGTCCCAGGACCTGCTTGCAGCGCAAGAGGGTTTCAACGGACACTGGGCAGCTCAAGAGAAGAGGATCATGGCTACAGTTGCAGTCAGCCTTCCCGGTTCGAAGCGCCGTCCTCGGAACCAGCCTGTCGCCGGGCGCGCTCTATATCCGGAAATTTATTTCGTTAAGCACATCGATAATTCCCGCCTGCTGCGTGAAGTTGATCATGAGAAGCGCCGGGAGTGTTTCAGCCTGCTGGCCCTGGGCACTCTGGCTTTTCTTTTCATCATGCTGTTTGCCTGGCAGCACTTTGAGTGCGTACGTTACGGCTACATGATCCAACAACTGAAGCAGGAGCAGTCGGAAATGGTGGAACGGAACCATACCTTGAAAGTTCAGTTTGCCTCTTTGAGCGACCCTCAACGGATCGATACGCTTGCCCGGTCTGAGTTGGGCCTTGCGCCTCCGAAGCCGGACCAGATCATCCAGATTGGGGAACCCACAGGCCTCCACTCCGGGGCCGCGACCAGGGAGTTTGCGAGAAACGAAGAAACCCAGATTGACATTTCCAACGGGAGGTAGATGGTACGGCACAAGAGGCAGAAGTCATCCCCTTCGTGGGTAAGGCCGGTTGGGGCCAAGCGAGGACTGCTCCTGGCTGGAATGTTCATGTTCTGGGTGCTGGCCATCATTCTGCGCTTATACGACCTTCAAATTATTCAGTACGTGGAGCTGCTGGCACGCGCCGACCGCCAGCAGCAGCGAACCGTGGAAATCGCTCCAAAACGAGGGATCATTTACGACCGGAAGATGCACCCACTGGCAGTAAGCCTGGCCGTGAATTCGGTGTATGCGGTTCCCTCGAACATCCCTGATTTCTCCATGGAGGCTAAACTGCTCGCGCCCATTCTAAACCTCAACGCGAAAGACCTGGAGGCGCGCTTCAGGACCCATACTTCTTTTTGCTGGGTCAAGCGGAAAATTACGGCGCAGCAGTCCGTCCGTATCCGCGAGCTGGCGCTGCAAGGGATCTATTTCCAGAAGGAAATGAAACGTTTCTACCCGGACGGCGACCTGGCCGCCACGGTTCTTGGGTACGTGGGGATGGACGACAACGGGCTCGGTGGGGTGGAGTACCAGTACAACCGGCAGATTCGGGGGGTTCCAGGGAAAGTCCTGTTGAGCACAGACGCCAGGCACCGTTCGTTCCGCTCAACCGAGTGGCGAGGAGAGCCAGGCAAGAACCTTGTGCTGACGATCGATGATGACATTCAGTACATTGCTGAAAGAACGTTGGCTCTGACCGTCAAGAAGTACCATGCCGCCGGTGGAACCGTCATCGTCGAAAACCCTCACACCGGCGAAATTCTGGCGATGGCCAACCAGCCCACTTTTAATCCCAATGATTACCAGAAGTATCCGCCAAAGGACCGTATCAACAGGGCGATCGGTTGGCTCTATGAACCGGGCTCGACATTTAAGACTGTGACTATCTCGTCCGCGATCAACGATCATCTTGCCAAACCAACTGATCTGATCAACTGCCAGATGGGTCAGATCGAATTGGGCGGGCGCATCATTCATGACGTTCGAGACTTACTTCCATTGGAGCGCAAAGGGCCACTGACCCTGGCTCAGATCTTAATGCACTCGAGCGATGTGGGTGCGGTAAAGGTGGCGCTACGCTTGGGCGAGCAACGGTTTTACCGGCACATTCTGAATTTCGGATTTCATGCCGATACCGGCATTGGCCTGCCAGGAGAGGAAGAAGGATTGCTGGAGCCGCCTCGGCGCTGGTCGGGCGTTACCATTGGCGAACTTGCCATCGGCCAGGGAATTGGAGTGACTCCCCTGCAGATGATCCGTGTTTATTCAGCCATCGCCAACGGAGGAGTCATGCTCCGGCCCAGGATTGTGCGCGAAATCGGAAATGAGCCCGACGACGGTGAGTCATCTCCAAGGCTGGGCCGCCGCGTCGTGAGCGAGCGAACGGCCGAGACGATGAAACGGATGCTTGCAGGCGTTGTAGAACACGGAACCGGAGTGGCGGCACAGTTGCCCGGTTACACTTCGGCGGGGAAAACAGGCACGGCGCAGAAAGTGGATGCTACCGGCCATTATTCCCACAAGGATTACGTAGCTTCTTTTATGGGGTTCGCTCCTGTAGAAAAGCCGGCCGTAACCATTCTGGTGGTTATCGATACGCCGGTTGGAGCAATCTATGGGGCAGAAGTGGCAGCTCCGGCGTGGAAGTCTATCGCAGAACAGACACTGCGCTACCTGAACGTTCCGCAAGACAACCCTCCCGACTCTATCCAGATAGCTTCCCGCCGCTCCGCCGAATTTCCGAGCCAGAAACGGAAAGGAACCGCGGACAACCCTCCAAATACCTCTGATTCCGTCGGAACTGCCACCCGCCCTGTGGAACCCGTTTCCTTTTCCCCTGGGACGACTTTGCCGCCAAAAGGGACAGTGCTCCTCGATGAGAACCCCTTGCTGGTGGTTCCCAATTTCAACGGCCTTTCTGCGCGGCGTGTGACGCAGGAATGCCAGGCGCTCGGCCTTGAAATGCAGATGTCGGGTTCAGGGCTTGCCGTTCAGCAGCAACCTCCGGCCGGAACGAGTGTACATGCCGGAAGTAGAGTACAGGTCAGATTTGCGCAGCAGTTTTGCTGCGGTGTTTCTGGGAAGCAACAAACGGCGAGGAGGTAAAACGATGCCGACGCTTGATATCAACGCAATAGGGAACACATTGCTCGGTGGGTTCGCGGTCATTTTGGCGGTGCTTTGGGTGTTTATTCACCTGAATGCCGTGCGGGACCTTCGCAAGAGCTCGGCTGGAAAGATTCACTAGCCCGGGTTGTAACGTTCTCCGGGGCGGTCGGCTTCTGGGCTCAAGACCTGGGTGCTGAGATCACATCCGGAAAGGGCATCCAGATTTTACGGAAAAGGCTAAAGTATTGTACGAGCGGCAAAAACATAATGCCGAAGGCCGGCTCGAGAATGCGCCGGTGCTATAATGCGAGTGAAGCATGAAATTGGGCGAGCTCCTCGAAAGAGTGCAGCCTGTCGAGACGGGGGCGGATCAGAACACCGATGTTACCTCGCTGGTGTACGACTCTCGTCGGGCGGAGAATGGATGTGTTTTCTTTGCCATCGAAGGTGAAAACACTGACGGCCACCTTTTTGTTGAAGACGCGATCCGGCGTGGGGCTATAGCGATTGTCAGCGAGCGTGAGGCTCCTGGAGAGCTTGCGACCCGGTGGGTGCGTGTCAGGAAGATTCGGCGGGCCCTGTCAGAAGCTGCCAGAAGATTTTACGATGACCCCGACCTCAAGCTGCAACTAATTGGCATTACAGGAACGAACGGAAAGACCACCACCGCGTACCTTCTCAACAGCATATTTGAAGCTGCAGGAACCCGGACAGGGCTATTCGGTACGGTCGAATACCGGCTGGGTACACACGTCATTTCTGCCACCAATACGACGCCCGAATCGCTGGATCTTGCCGCTTTTCTTCACGAACTGGTTGCCGGAGGAGCGGGAGCTGCAGTTTTGGAGGTATCGTCGCACGCGCTGGCACAGGAGCGGGTTTGGGGAGTGCATTTTTCTGCTGCGGTGTTTACCAATCTCACGCGCGACCATCTTGACTATCACCATGACTTCGAGCACTACTTCGCAGCAAAGAGAAGACTTTTTGAAGGCTTGGGAATTCCACCTCCGGAACTGGCGGTCATCAATGTTGATGACGAGTGGGCCCGCCGCCTGCTCGCCATACCGAACCCTCGCCGGATGACTTACGGAATGGAATCCAAAGCTGATGTGGGCGTGAAACGTTATTCGCAAAATCTTACAGGGTTATCGGCAACACTGGCAACGCCGTCGGGAGATATTGAGATTGAATCGGGTTTACTGGGGCGGGCTAATCTGATGAATATGTTGGCTGCAACCGCGACAGCTTTGGGTGTGGGCGTTCCGGTGGAAAAAATCCAATTGGGAATACGCGCCTTGAGGGCAGTGCCAGGGCGCTTTGAGAAAGTTGACGAAGGGCAGCCGTATCTGGTGGTGGTTGACTATGCTCACACGGATGATGCGCTTCAAAATGTACTCGAGGCCGCCCGTGAAATTACGAGAGAGCGCCTGATCGTAGTCTTCGGATGCGGCGGTGAACGCGACCGCACAAAGCGGCCCCTGATGGGTGAGGTAGCCGGCCGTTTGTGCGACCTGGCGATCTTGACATCTGATAATCCGCGTAGCGAAGACCCTATTCTGATCATGAACGATGTTCTGGTGGGACTGCAAAGGACCAGCAAGCCCTACATCGCAGAGGTTGACCGCGAAAAAGCCATCCGAAAGGCGCTGTCCGAGGCCCGGGAAGGCGATATCGTGGTCCTGGCCGGGAAAGGGCATGAAACCTACCAGGTGTTGAAGGATCGATCCGTTCCCTTTGACGACCGCGAGGTGGCGCGGCGAGCACTGCGCGAGATGGGCTTCAGCAGTGGTGAGTGAGGTCAACGGAGAGTTGCACGCCAGCTGAACCCTAACCAGCCACGTCTGATTATTCATGAAGGTGTGGGACCGTGAAAGGGCACGACTTTAGTCGGGCCGTAAGGATCGGCAAGAGATGGGTTGAGGGGCTTCAGCCCCTGGACGAACGCTCATGGCGCCGGAATTTTCAGCGGCTAAAGCCGCGTCGAATGGGGCGCATTGAGGGCACGATTAAAGTTGTGCCCTTTCACACAATTTGTCTTTTGGGTCAACATGAGTCGGCTGATGAATGGCCCGGGCTGGAGTTGCATTTCCGAGGGGCAAAAGGATTGGGAACAATGATTTTGCCATTGGCAAAAGTGGCCGAAGTCCTAGGGTTCGGGGAGGCTGTCTCTGATCGTGCCGTCAAAGGATGCGTGATTGATTCGCGGCGCATTGAGCGCGACCAGCTCTTCTTTGCCATCCGTGGCACGAGACATGACGGACATGATTTTGTTGGTTCGGCACTGGAACGCGGGGCTGCCGGTGCGGTGGTGGAGCGCAGTTTCCGTGAGAGGTTTCCAGTGTCGCTTCACCCGCAACTTGTTCCGGTTGTGGACACAACGAAGGCTTTACAGGAGCTTTCCCGCTACGTTCGCCGGCAATGGGGTGGCCGTGTGATTGCGATAACTGGAAGCATGGGCAAGACAACCACCAAAGAAATGATTGCCTCTCTTCTGTCCACTCGTTTCCGGGTCCATAAGTCGCAGGGGAACCTGAACAACCATTATGGACTTCCGCTGACATTGCTGGGATTGGAATCGTCGCATGAAGTGGCTGTGGTGGAACTTGCCATGTCCGCCGCCGGTGAGATTGCCCGCCTGGCCGAAATTGCCGAGCCGGATGTGGGCGTAGTGACAAACGTCGCACCCGTCCATCTGGAGTTTTTCGATTCAGTGGATTCAATTGCCCGGGCAAAAAGGGAGCTGATTGAAAACCTCGTCCATCGTAACGGGAAACCCACGGCCGTGTTGAACTTTGATGACAGGCGCGTCCGGAAATTTGCCGGGGGGTTTGACGGCAAGGTGGTGACTTTCGGCTTGAGTGAGGGAGCGTTGTTCAGAGGTACAAACGTCCGGCTGCATGACGGGGGCAGCCGGTTTCTTCTTGCCGGGCCGGATTTTGAAGGTGAATTTACCGTTCCATTGCCCGGCGCGCACAATGTTGAGAACGCCCTGGCGGCTTTGGCCACAGCGATTGCTTGCGGGTTGGACGCCGGAGACCTCGCGCCGGCGCTAGCGGCATTTAGAAATCTGGCGCAACGTACCGAAATATTTACACTGCCTGGGAAGATTACGATCCTGAACGACTGCTACAACTCGAATCCTCGGGCGATGGAACGCATGATTGAAACACTCGCCGCGTGGGCTGGCGCAAAACGGCGGATTGTGGTGGCCGGTGAAATGCTGGAGCTGGGTCCAACTTCGCCGGAATGGCACCGCCAGATGGGCAGGAAAGTGGTCGAGTGCGGCATCGACGGTCTTGTGGCTGTCCAGGGAGACGCCCGGTTTATCCGTGAAGGTGCGCTTGAAGCAGGAATGGATCCGGCCAGGGCGGTGTTCTTTCCGAATGCACCGGAGGCTGGCCGGTACTGTGGCAGTCTGCTGGAGCCGGGCGACGTGGTGCTGGTGAAGGGTTCGCGTGGAGTCAATCTGGAAAGCGTCACGGAATTGCTGGCTAAGCCAATTGCACATCCTTCCGATGCATGCCATGAGGTTCCGGAGAGGATGGTTTAACAAGGATTCATGTTTTACTACCTTTACCAGCAATTTCATGTTCAGTTCCACCTCTTCAATCTTTTTCGGTACGTCACTTTCCGGACCGCTTATGCAAGTCTGACCGCACTTTTCCTTTCCATGTTTCTGGGGCCGTACGTTATCCGGAAACTCAAACAATTCCAGATCGGGCAGTACATTCGTGAGGACGGCCCGAAGGCTCATCAGGCCAAGGCGGGGACGCCTACGATGGGCGGTGTTCTCATCAACCTGTGCATTGTGATTCCCACCCTGCTTTGGGCTGACCTCAGCAATCCGTTTGTCTGGCTGGCCCTTGGAGTGACTGTTGCTTTTGCCTGCATTGGCTTTTGGGATGACTATCAGAAGGTGCGAAAACGGAATAACCTTGGGCTGACAGCACGGACCAAATTCATGCTGCAGATTCTGGTCAGCTTCATTTTCGGCATGATTCTGGTGACGATGACCGCCGGGGGGCTCTATTCCACAGCCATTGTGTTTCCATTTTTCAAGCGCATTCATCCCAGTTTTACAATTCCGGCTTTGCTCCACAATTCGTGGACTTACCCTATTGCGTTCCTGCCGTTTGTCGCTTTTGCAGTGCTCATCCTTGTGGGATCGTCCAATGCCGTCAACCTGACAGACGGACTGGATGGACTGGCTATCGGCTGCGTGGTTGTGGCGGCCTCGGCATTGACAGTGCTGACGTATGTCTCTGGCCACGCTGTGTGGTCGGCCTACCTGGACATTGAACATCTGCCGCAGGCGGCGGAATTGACTATCTTCTGCGGAGCGATGGTCGGTTCCAGCCTGGGGTTTCTCTGGTACAACGCATACCCAGCCGAGATTTTTATGGGCGATGTGGGCTCCCTTTCACTGGGAGGCGCGGTGGCGGCCGTATCA
>Ga0209919_1000928_pt1 | contig 14530 bp, 7 predicted proteins | sample SalPon2A_C_D2_MG_FD_185721 | JGI IMG/M metagenome (GOLD analysis project Ga0209919, IMG submission 185721) | Soil microbial communities from South San Francisco under conditions of wetland restoration - Salt Pond MetaG R2A_C_D2_MG (SPAdes)... | ecosystem: Environmental > Terrestrial > Soil >... | reverse complement strand
CGAGCGCCGCCTGGCTGATGAACTTCTGCGCCAGCAGCTGCTTGGAGCGCTCGTACTGGGCGCGCGCGTTCGACAGCGCGGCCTGCGCCTCGCGCACCTGCGCCACGCTCGCGGCCTCGGCCTGCGACACGGCGCGCTCGTCGATGCGCGCGATCACCTGCCCCTTCTTCACGTAGTCGCCGACGTCGAAGCGCAGGTCGACGATGCGGCCGGCGATCTGGGCCGACACGGTCGACTGGCGCACCGCCTCGACCACGGCCTCGGCGGTATAGGTCAGGTCGGTGTCGCGCAGCTCGACCGGCGCGGTCTTGAGCGGCTCGGCCGCCGGGGCCGCGGCGGCGGCGAAGGACAGCGCGACGAACAGGGCGGTGCGGATCATGAGACGTGTTCTCCTAGCCAGCGGCGCAGCATGCCCGTGTCCATCGCCCCGGAGGTGCGCGCGAGCTCCTTGCCGGCACGGTACAGCACCATGGTCGGAATCGCGCGGATGCTCGCGCGCGCGGCGATGCCCTGCGCCTGTTCGGTGTTGACCTTGGCGAAGCGCACGCTCTGGCGCAGCTCGCCGGCGGCCTGCTCGAACGCCGGCGCCATGGCGCGGCAGGGGGCGCACCAGGGCGCCCAGTAGTCGACCAGCACCGGCAGCTCGGTGCGCGCGACGAAGGCGTCGAACGACGCTTCGTCGAGCGCGACCGGGGCCGCCTCGAGCAGCGCGGCGCCGCACTTGCCGCACTTCGGGCCCTCGCCCAGGCGTCCCGCCGGGACGCGGTTGGGCGTCAGGCAATGCGGGCAGACTACCTGGACGCTGTCCATGGCCTCAGGCCGCCCCGGCGCGCAGGCGGCGCAGGATCACCTCCAGCGGGCAGAAGTGGGTGAAGCCGCTCTGCAGCAGGTTGGCGCCGACGAAAACGGTGAACCAGAGGAAGTTGTGGCTCACGAACAGCGGGCTGCCCGGCACGCCGAGCGCGAGCGAAAGCAGCACGAAGGCGCCGGCAAAGATGCGGATCAGTCTTTCTACGGTCATGCGATTCTCCTCATAGGGTGGCTGCGCCGGTCGTCCCGGCCAGCCCGCAATATACTATGGGGAGTATGGTATTGCAAGCCCTGCAAAATCTTGTATCATCATACCCTCCAGGGTATATCTGGGCCGCCAAGGAGGGAGCCATGGCCATCATCCGCGACGAACGCCACAAGAAGGACCTCATCTTGCGCCTGAAGCGCGTCGAGGGGCAGCTGCGCGGCATCCAGGGCATGATCGAAGCCGGCGCCGAATGCGAGAAGGTGACCCAGCAGCTCTCCGCCGCGCGGCGCGCGCTCGACAAGGCGTTCTTCGGCGTTCTGGCGTGCGCGATCCAGGCCGCGCCCGAAAAGGCCGGCGGCGCCAAGGCCGGCGGCGAAGAGCGCGTGCAGCAGGCCGCCGCCCTGCTGGCCAAGTTCGGCTGACTTGCCGCGCCCCGCGCGGGCGCTTAAAATTCGCCCTCCCCACGCGCTGCGAAAAACGCGGGGCGGTTAACTCAGCGGTAGAGTGCCACCTTCACACGGTGGAAGTCACTGGTTCGATCCCAGTACCGCCCACCAACAATCTACCGGCTGGCCCGAAATTTGCTCCCCTCGGGTCGTATGCCACCGTTCTCAAATACCGTCCGTAGCGCCAGCGAAGGTGCCGAGCGCATCCTGCATCGCGTCTGCCCGCGCGCCTTCGGCTACCGGCTGCAGTCCGGCCGCGCGGGCTGGACGCTGCGCGTCGAGCGCGCCACCGACGCCGGCTGGAGGGCGTACGAGCTGCCGGTGGACCCGGCCGAGCTGAGCGGCAGCCTGCGCGATGCCGCGGTGCGCGAGCGTCTGTCGCAGGCCTGGGCCCAGCAGCTGGGCGTCGCCTGAGGCTCGCGGCGCCGCCCCACGATGGGGCGCGCGCGCCCTGCGCGGGTGCAGACGCGGAGTAAACTCCCGCCCCATCCCGAAGGCGGAGGTGATCCATGGCCAGCAGGCCCCAGTTGTTCACGCCCATCGCACTGCGCGGCGTGACGCTCAAGAACCGAATCGTGATCTCGCCCATGTGCCAGTACTCGGCCACGGACGGTCACGCCAACGACTGGCACCTGGTGCACCTGGGCCGCTTCGCGCTCGGCGGCGCGGCGATGGTGTTCACCGAGGCGACCGCGGTCGAGGCGCGCGGACGCATCACCCACGGCGACCTCGGGCTGTGGTCCGACGATCAGGTGCCGGGGCTCAAGCGCGTCACCGCCTTCCTGCGCGCCAACGGCGCGGTGCCGGCGATCCAGCTCGCGCACGCCGGGCGCAAGGCGAGCATGCAGCGCCCCTGGTACGGCAACGGCCCGCTCGACGAGCGCGACCGCGCGCGCGGCGACCAGCCGTGGCAGGTCGTGGCGCCGAGCGCGCTGCCGCTGGACGAGGGCTGGCTGCTGCCGCACGAGCTGAGCGTGGCCGAGATCGCCGCGCTGCAGGAGGCCTGGCGCCGGGCCGCGCTGCGCGCACTCGAGGCCGGGTTCGAGGTGCTCGAGCTGCATTCGGCGCACGGCTATCTCGGGCACGAGTTCCTCTCGCCGCTGTCGAACCGGCGCGGCGACCGCTACGGCGGCGACCTCGCCGGGCGCATGCGCTTCACTCTCGAGCTGGCCGAAGCCGTGCGCACCGCCTGGCCGCAGGACAAGCCGCTGTTCGTGCGCCTGTCGTCGGTCGACGGCCTCGAGGGCGGCTGGACGCTCGACGATACGGTGGCGCTCGCGCGCGAGCTCGCCGCGCGCGGGGTCGACGTCATCGACTGCTCCTCGGGCGGCCTCGCCGGCTCGGCGACCGCGGCCAAGGTCAAGCGCGGCCCCGGCTTCCAGGTGCCCTACGCCGAGCGCGTGCGGCGCGACGCGGGCGTCAAGACCATGGCGGTCGGGCTGATCCTCGAGCCGGCGCAGGCCGAGGCGATCCTCGAGGCGGGACAGGCCGACCTGATCGCGATCGGGCGCGAGGCGCTGGTCGACCCGAGCTGGGCGCTGCACGCCGAAGGCGCGCTCGGGCTGCAGGGCGAGTTCGAGTCCTGGCCGGTGCAGGCGGGCTGGTGGCTCGAGCGGCGCCGCCGCAGCATGGCGCGCAGCGCCTGAGATGGGGCTGATCGAGGCGGCCGAGGCGCTGCGCACGGAGGTCGAGGCGCTCGAATTCGCGCCGCCGGTGGCCTACGTCTACGACCCGCTCGAGTACGCCTGGGCGCCGCAGCGCGAATACCTCGAGCGCTACGGCAAGGGGCCGCGCGAGGTGGTGCTGCTGGGGATGAACCCGGGACCCTTCGGCATGGCGCAGACCGGGGTGCCGTTCGGCGACGTCGGCATGGTGCGCGACTGGCTCGGCATCGAGGCGCCGGTCGGCCGCCCGGCGCGCGAGCATCCCAAGCGCCCGGTGCAGGGCTTCGCCTGCCCGCGCGGCGAGGTCAGCGGCCGCAGGCTGTGGGGCTGGGCGCGGGCGAAATTCGGTGTGCCGCAGCGCTTCTTCGCGCGCTTTTTCGTCGCCAACTACTGCCCGCTGGCGTTCATGGAGGCGAGCGGGCGCAACCTGACGCCCGACAAGCTGCCGCGCGCCGAGCGCGAGCGCCTGTTCGCCGCCTGCGACCGGGCGCTGCGCGCCAGCGTGGCGGAACTGCGCCCCGCCCATGTGGTCGGAATTGGAGCCTTCGCCGCCGGGCGCGCTGCGGCCGCGCTGGAGCAAAGCGGAGTTAAGCTCGGCAGCGTGCCGCACCCGAGCCCGGCCAGCCCGGCCGCCAACCGCGGCTGGGAGGCGCTGATGGACCGCGCGCTCGCCGACCTCGGTATCCTTACGCAAGGAACTGGACCATGAACTCGCCGCTGACCAAGCACCCGGCCTGGAAAGCGCTCGCCGAGCACGCCGACGAGATGCGCGACGCGCAGCTCGGCAAGCTGTTCGCCGACGACCCCGGCCGCGGCGAGCGCCTGGTCGCCGAGGCCGAGGGCATCTACCTCGACTACTCGAAGAACCGCATCAGCGACGAGACCCTGCGCCTGCTGCTCAAGCTGGCCGAAGCGCGCGGGCTGCGGGCGCACATCGAGGCCATGTTCCGCGGCGACAGGATCAACCTCAGCGAAGACCGCCCGGTGCTGCACGTCGCGCTGCGCGCACCCGCGAACGAGTCGATCCAGGTCGACGGCACCAACGTCGTGCCGGGGGTGCACGCGGTGCTCGATCGCATGCAGGCCTTCAGCACCGAGGTGCGCGAGGGGCGCTGGCTGGGGCACAGCGGCAAGAGGATCCGCAACGTGGTCAACATCGGCATCGGCGGCTCGGATCTCGGGCCGGCGATGGCCTGCCAGGCGCTGCGCCATTACGGCGCGCGCGAGATGGTTTTCCGCTTCGTCTCCAACGTCGACGGCACCGACTTCGCCGAGGCGACGCGCGACCTCGACCCGGCCGAGACGCTGTTCATCGTCTGCTCCAAGACCTTCACCACCCTCGAGACGCTCGCCAACGCGCACAGCGCGCGCGCCTGGTGCCTCGCCGCGCTGCGCGACGAGCAGGCGGTGCGGCGGCACTTCGTCGCCGTCTCGACCCACGCCGAGGAAGTGAGGAAATTCGGCATCGACACCGCCAACATGTTCGGCTTCTGGGACTGGGTCGGCGGGCGCTACTCGCTTTGCTCGGCGATCGGCCTCTCGCTCATGCTCTCGATCGGCGCCGAGCACTTCCGCGCCATGCTGGCGGGATTCCACGCCATGGACCGGCACTTCCGCAGCGCGCCGCTGGAGCAGAACCTGCCGGTGCTGATGGGCCTGATCTCGCTCTGGTACAACGAGTTCTTCGGCGCGCAGAGCACCGCGGTGCTGCCCTACGACCAGTACCTCGCGCGCCTGCCCGCCTACCTGCAGCAGCTGGTGATGGAAAGCAACGGCAAGCAGGTGACGCTCGGCGGCGCGCGGGTCGACTACCAGACCTCGCCGGTGGTGTGGGGCGAGCCCGGAACCAACGGCCAGCACTCGTTCTTCCAGCTGCTGCACCAGGGCACCCACCTGGTGCCCTGCGACTTCATCGGCTTCTGCCAGCCGCTCAACCCGCTCGAGGGCCACCACGACCTGCTGATGGCGAACATGTTCGCCCAGGCCGAGGCGCTCGCCTTCGGCAAGCAGGCCGACTCGAAATCTCCGCAGCGCAACTTCGAGGGCAACCGCCCGAGCAACACGATTCTCGTCGAGCGCCTCACGCCGCGCAGCCTGGGCTCGCTGATCGCGCTCTACGAGCACAGCGTTTTCACCCAGGGCGCGATCTGGAACATCGACTCCTTCGACCAGTGGGGCGTCGAGCTGGGCAAGGTGCTGGCGCAGCGCATCGCCGGCGAGCTAGCGCCCGGCGGCGGCGAGACGGCCGAGCACGACAGCTCGACCGCCGCGCTGCTGCGGCGCTACCGCCGCCTGCGCGGGTAAGCCTGCCCCGCGCTAGCGGCGGCCGTGCTCGTGCCGCCGCGGCTCGAACGAAGCGAAGTTGGGCGACGCGCTCGTCATCGGCCTGTCGGAGGCGTAGGGCGAAAGCTTGACCGTCCAGCCGCCGGTCGCGTCCACCTGCCAGTCGATCCTGTCGGCCAGGCGGTCCCGCAGCCAGCGCGATTCGTTCTCGCCCCGGTGGACGTGGTCCCTGCCCGGTCCGCCGGAAAGGTGATCCCTGCCGCCCTCCCCGATCAGCCAGTCGCTGCCCTCGCCGCCGTCGATCGTGTCATTGCCGCCGTCGTCGTCGAATGCGACCGGCTGCGCGGCGAGCCCTTCCGCGACCTCGTGACGCGCGGCGTTGAACTCGTGCCGGCCGACGCCCGGCGCGCGGATTATCGTCGCGCTGACGAACGCGACGTTGTCGCCGAACACGAGGTCGTCGCCGCTGCCGCCGTAGATCGTGTCGGATCCGCCCTCCACCGACTGGCTGTCTCGATGACGATCGAAGTCGCCGTGGTGCCAGTGCTTGTCGTGCCGGTCACCCGTCCCGACGGCGCCAACAGGGGGCAGTAGCGTCACGGTCGGCTGGACATTCACGAACGAGTCGCCGATTGCCAGATCGTTGCCGTCGCCGCCGTAGATCACGTCGTTGCCCGACACGATGAGGTCGACGTGGTGCTCGATCACGGTCTCCACGTGATGGTGGTGCGTCACCTGCACCACGACGTCGCGCAGGCTCCGCCCGATCCGGCCCAGATCCGCCAGCGCGTCGCCCAGGCGCTCGCCCGTCCCGGTGATGGCGTATTCGAGATGCTCGAAGCCCTCCGCCAGATCGACCGGCAGGCCGATCGAGGGCGCGACGGTGATGCTGTCGTCTCCGATCAGGACGTCGTTGCCGGCGCCGCCGTCGAGCACGTCGCTGCCGATCGTGTAGACCTGATCGATCATCGTTGTGGAACGGGGCTCGTGCCAGCCATGACCCGAGGAGGCGTCGTCCGGGCCGGCCTGCGCGCGCACCATGTCGGCGAAAGCATCCGCCGTGGCGAGCAGGTCCTGTGCGTTCGCCAGCGCGGCCGCCATGCCCGCGGCGTCGAAGCTCACCTCGGGGGTCTCGAGCACCAGGTTGTCGCCGACCAGCACGTCGGCGTCCGCGCCGCCGGACAGCGTATCGTTGCCCGGCAGCAGGTCGAGGTGGTGCGCGTAGTCGGTGATGACCGCCGCGTAGGCGGGCCCCTGCGGCGCGAGCAGCCCTTGGGTGATCGGCGCGCGCCCCGGCATGACTTCCAGTTGCGGCACGATCACCGTGCCGTCCGACATGCGAATCCCGTGGCGTACCTGCGGCACCCCAGCGCCCGGCGAATCGATATAGGCCTGGTCGCCGACCAACGTGTCGTTGCCCGCGCCGCCGTCCAGGCCGTCGTCGCCGGCGCCGCCGACGAGGAAGTCGTTGCCCTCGCCGCCCAGCAGCGTGTCGTTACCGCTGCCTCCGTACAGCGCGTCGTTGCCCGCGCCGCCGTCGAGGACGTCGTTGCCGTCCGAGCTCAGGCTCAGCAGCAGCGCCTGCGGGGTCGCGCCGCCCTCGAGCAGCACGAGATCGGCCTCGAGCAGCGCCTGGACCGTCGCCGGGTCGCCCTGCGGCACGCCCGCGCCCGAAAGTGCAATCGAGCCCGTCACGGTCGCCTCGTCGAGCAGCAGCACCGAGGTCTCGGCGCCGCGAGTCACTCCGCCCGACCCGCCGAGGATGACGTCGTTGCCGTCGCCGCCGGAGAGGTGGTCGCTGCCCAGGCCGCCGATCAGCACGTCGTTGCCCGTGCCGCCCTCCACCGTGAGGCCGACCGTCGCGCCCGAGCCGTCGAGCGTGTCGTCGCCCGCGCCGAGCAGAAAGCTCAGCCCCTCGAGCTGCGCGTAGCCGATGCCGCCGGCCATGCCCAGGCCGGCGATCGTGTCCGCGGTGACCTGGATGGAAGTGGGGCCGGTGTCGCCGCTGTCGTCGACCGTGAGCGTGTCGTTCCCACTGCCGCCGTCGATGGCGAGCGGGCCGTCGATCGCGCCCGCCGTGCCGCCGAGCGCGGGCGCGAGGCTGCCGACGATAACTTTGTCGTCGCCCGGTCCGAGATCGACCGCGGTGGCCGTACCGGCATCGGTGCTCGTCACCGCCAAGGTGTCGTCGCCCGTGCCCAGGGCGATGGAGAGCTGCTCCGCGTTCGAGTAGTCGATCCGCCCCAAGGGGCCCATGCCGAGCCCCGCGATCTCGGTCGCGCTCAGGCTGCCGGCGCGTCCCGTCGCGTCGCCGCTGTCGTCGACGCTGACGAGGTCGCTGCCGTCGCCCGCGTCGATCGTGATCACCGCGTTGATCGCCCCGAGCGTGCCGCCGCTGTTCGAAGTCGCCGAGGCCATGCTGCCGATGCGGATGACGTCGTTGCCGCCGTAGGTGTCGATCTCGGTGTCGATCGAAAGCGCGTTGACGACGATCACGTTGTCGCCGTCGTCGCCGCCGATCGACAGGGACGTTCCCGTCACCGTGCCGGAAATCTGCAGCAGGCCTCCCGCGTGCACCACGACCGCGCCGGCCGAGGCTACCGTGGCGCCGGCCTCGATGACCAGGTCGTCGCCCGCGCTCAGCGTGACGTCTCCGCTGGTCGAGGTGATGGTAGCGCCGTCGAGCACCGTCAGGTCGCCGCTCGCCGCCAAGGTCACCGAGGCTCCGGTGACGTCGCCCGTGACGGTCAGCGGGCTGTGCGTCGATACATCCACCTCGCCCGCCGCGGTGATTCCGGTGACGGTCAGCGCACCGGCGTTTTCGAGCCAAATGCCGCCCGCGCCCGCGTCGGCCTGCAGCGAGGAAAGCATCGTCTCGAGCGCGTTGTCGGCCGCGCCGATGCCGTTGCCGGCAGTCAGCGCCGCGCTCACGGCCTCGATGTCGATCGCGCTGCCGCCGTCCTGGTCGCGGATCGCGCCGGACGCGGAGAGGGTAGCAGTGCCTCCGGCCTGGACGAAACCGACGTCGAGGTCGCCGGCCGCGACCTCGATCGAGACGTCCCCGCCCGCCACCACGCCGTCGAATTCGTAGCTGCCGTCGACCGCGTGCGAAACCAGGTCGGCGTCCAGCACCTCGCTCGCCGACACGTCGACGCCGACGTCGCCGCCCGCGGCGAGGTCGAACAACATGCCCTCGACCCGGTCGTCCGGCGCGAAGGGCGCCGCAGTGGCGTTGACGCCGGTGGCATCGAGGAACAAGTCGCCGCCCGCCGCCGCCGAGACACTTACCGGCGCGCTGGTCGGGGTGCCGTCCGGCAGCTGCTCGCCGCGCACCAGTCGCAGGTTGAAGGGATCCACCGCGCTGCCGATGCTGCCCGCGGCGTCGAGCCGGATGCTCGCCCCGCCGCCGATGTTGCCGCCGTTGCCGACCTCCAGGTAGACATCCGGCGCGCCCGTCAGGATGCTGCCGCCCTGATTGACGATGTCGAACACCGCGCTCACGTTGCTTACCGACTGGCCGAAGATCACGTCGCCGCCGCCTTCGTTGAGCACAGCGAAGCGGCTCTGCACCAGGGTCGACTCCGCTGCGATCTCGTACTCGTAATCGCTTTGCGCCTGGTACTCGATATCGGGATCGGTCAGCACGTCGCCGGCGCCGCCGTTGGCGACCATGTCTACCGTGCCGAACACGAGATTCAGGTCCGAACGGTTCTCCACCTCGACTTGACCGATTACCTTGTTGACGTGCAGCACCGCGCCGCCGGAAACGTCCCCGTTCGGGGTGACGAAGTGCATGTGCGCGGCGCCGTTGCTGACGATCGGGTCGACGAAGACGCTGCCGTCGTGCACCGAGGCGCTCACGTTGCTGGAGGGGTCGATGCTGCCGTCGGGGTTGACGATCAGGCTGCGGTTGCCGGCGCCCAGGTTGTAGATATCGCCGTTGAGCGCGATGCCGTCGTGCACGACAAGTCCATCGCCTTCCCGGTAGGTATAGGAGCTGCTGAAGTCGACGACCTCGACCAGCGTGATGATCGTCTTGGTAACGAAGTCGGTGACGGTATTGCACACCTTGTTCAGCGGCCAAGGCAGCCACTTGCAGACCTTATGCTTGACCGCCTGCCTGACGTGTTCGATCTGCTCTACCAGGTGCGTAACCGCGGTGCTCGCCTGGGCGTAGGGGTCGCGGTACAGCACGTAGGTCGATTCGGCGGTTACGGAGAGTGCGGAGGTCGTGATCACCATGCCGGGGGCGGACTCGACCCGCGCGCGGACAACCGCCGTGCCTTCGGCCAGCGCCGACCCGGTGCTGGTCAACGTTCCATACGCGTAGCCGTAGGCGTGGGCGAGAAGTTCGTTGGTCTTCTGATGATTCAGGGCCTCGATCTCGACGCTGTTGCGCCCGGTGATGTTGGCCGACCCGAGATCGACCCGCGCCTCGCTCGGGTCCGTTGCGGACCCGAGATGGAGCCTGGAAATCGAGGTCACCGTGCCATTGACGATGTCGGCGTGGACGTCGGCATCCGCCGCCGAGGTCGCGTCGACCGCGTTGTCGGCCGCGATGCGCACGTCGTCCGCGACGAGGAAGGCGCCGTCGCCGAGCTCGACGATCGCATCCGAATCGATCGTGACGTCGCTGACCGCCACCGCGTCGGCGGCGAAGGTTGCCGCAGCGTGCATGGTCGCGGTCGCATCGACCACGGTCTCGGCGTTCGCGGTGACCGCGAGCGTGCTGCCGGCCGCGAGCTGCGCCGCGGCGCCGATCCGCGTCGTCGCGGTATTGTCGACCGACACCTGGGCGGCGGTGCCACCGTTGGCGAAGATCGACGGCGTGCCGGTGCCGGAGAAGAAGCTGCCGAGCCCGGCGGTCAGCAGGTTCGCGAACGCGCTGCCGAAGCTCTGCCCCGAGGCGCCGCTCGCGCTCGCGTCGACATGGGTGATCGCGCCGGAGGACACCATGAGGTCGTGCGCCGCGCCAAGCTGCGCGCCGTCGGCGACCAGCGTTGTCGCCGTGTTGTCGATCGTTGTCTGCGCATTGGTGCCGCTGCCGCCCGAGGCAAGAAGTCCGCCCGCGCTTCCGGTCGACGTGGCGGCGGCCGTCAGATAGGACGCCGATACCACCGTGAGGTCATTGCCCGCCCCGAGCCGGGTCGGGTCGCCGACGTCGGCGAGCACGTCGATGGCCGCATTTGCCGTCGCCTCGCTGCCGAGCAGGATCCCCGCGAACAAGGATCCCGAAGAACCGCTCGCGTCGGCTTGCAACGTGCTTTCCACTCCGACGCCGGCGCCGTCGATGTTGAACACCGCTTCGACGTTCAGGTCGCGTCCCGCGTCGAGCACGGCGTCGTTCGCGATCGATGCCGCGACGGTGACCGTCTCGCTCGCCTGCGCCGAGGACGAGCCCACGCCGACCGCCGAGCCCGCAATCGTGCCGCTCGCGGTCGCACCGGATCGCGCCAGCTCGCGCGCCGAAACATCGATGTCGCGGCCGGCCGTCAGCCTAGCGCCTTGCCCGACGTCGGCGCCGACCGTCCGCACGAGTGACGCGCCGGCAGAGGCGCCGGCGCCACCGAGCGCGCCGCCCGAGGCGGCGTCCGCCCCGGCGCTCACATGGTCGTCGGAATGCGCGCTAACCACCGCGTCGCGCCCCGCGTCCAACCGAGCCCCGGCGCCGAGCAGGGCCGTCAGCGTGCCGTTCACCGTCCCGTGGGCGATGCTCGCCCCAATCGCCGCGCCGCCAAACGAGCCGCTGCCGGAAGTGGCGGTTGCGTCGTTGGTCGATCGCCCTTCAACGCTCGCGTCGCCGACCGCGTCGACCTGCGCGCCGCTGCCTACGGTCGCGTGACCGTACGCGGAAACGGTCGCCGTGGCGACCGCGCCCTGCCCGGAGGCGAGGCCGCCGCCCGAGGCTACGGTCGTCGCGGCCGCGCTGTTGTCCGAATGCGAGGCGAGGTTGAAGTCGCCGCCCGCCGTCACCGTGCTGCCGCCTGCGAGAGTGGCGTCCGACGTGGCGCCGGCGCCCGCGTTGGCTAGCACCACGCCGACTCCGACCACGCCGATGGTCAGGCCGTTGCCGTTCGCCCGGGCATCGTCGTGCGACAGCGACTCGATCGTCACGTCGCCGCCGGCATCGAGCGTCACCGCGCCGACTGTCGCGCCGATAACGGCCGCCGCATCCGCGCTCGCATCGGCGCCGTTGCCCGAAAGTACGCCCCCGCCGGAAGCCGACGCGGTGGCGCGCGCGCTGTCGGCGAGCGAGTTGCCGCTGCCATCGACATTGTGCAGCGCGCTCAGGCGGATGTCGCCGCCGGCGTGCGCTCCGGAAAGAAGCTCGGTCGTAACGTTCGGCGTGATCGCGGCATTCGCCAGCGAAACCCCGATCGCCAAGCCGCCGGCGCTGATTCCCTTCGCCTCGGCGCTTCCGTCGTCTTCCGCGCTCGAGGTCAGCGCAATGTCGCGGCCTGCGTCGATGCCCGCGCCCGCGCTGATAGAGGTCGTGATATCCGGGTCGATCGTAACGTTCGCGCCGTTACCGGCGCCGCCCGCAATGCCGCCGCCGACCGCCTGCGCCGTGGCGCTGCCCGCCGCGGCCGACTCCGAGGTCAGCAGCAGGTCGCGGCCGGCGGTTGCCGTCGCACCATCCACGTGCGAGGAAACCGTACCCCCGATCGTGACATGCGCAACGCTGACGCCGATGCCCAACGAGCCGAAGCCGGCGCCGCTTGCCTGGGCGCCGGAGAGACTGATCTGTTGTCCGTCGTGGAGCGGATCGGGGATCTGCACGGTCGGCGCGAGGCTGCGCGATTGCGCCAGTAGCACGAGGTCATTGCCTGCGCCGGCCTGCGCACCAGAGGCGATGTAGGCCTCGACATGGGGCGTAATATTCACCGTGGCGAACGCGCCCGCCCCGCCCAACTGTATCCCACCCGAGCCCGAGGTCGCGGAAGCGCGCGCACCCTTGTTGAGCCGGTTTCCGCTCTTGTCGTAATTGCTGCGCGAGCGCACCGTCAGGTCGTTCCCCGCGCTCACGGTCGCGTTCTGCCCGATGTACGCCGAGATGTCCGGCACCATCGTCGCGAGCGCGACCGAAGCACCCAGCCCGCCACCGGCGCTGAGGGAAACGCCGAGGGCATCGGCGCTCGCCTGCGCCTCGGAGCGCGCCTCGACGGTGATGTCGCCATCCGCCGTGACGTCGCCCCCCGCGCCGATGTACGCCTGCACCGTCGGATCCACCTTGGCGGTCGCCACCGAGCCGTTGGCGGCGAAACCCGCGCCGGCCGATACCGCGACCGATTTTGCGCCGGCGCTCGAGGTGTTGTCGGCGCTTATGTCGACGCCACCGCCGACGGCCACGGTCGCGCCACCGATCCTTGCGCGGGTCGCGCCGCCGACATCGGCCACTGTGACCGCGGCGCCGAGCGCCACGCCGCCGATGCCGCCGCCGATCGCCTCAGCCTGCACGCTGCGCTCCGCAAGCGCCGAGATCGTCACGCTGCCCGCGCCCGAAAGGTGCGCGCCGTCCTCGACGTAGGCCGATTGCTCGCTCGTATCGTGGATCACGACGACCTGCGCGCCCAGCGTTGCGCCGCCTACCTGCCCCGCATAGGCGCGGCCGGTCGCGGCTTCGGTCAGCGTCGCGGACACGACGATGTCGTCGCCCAGGGCGCCGCCGACGCTCACCGTGGCGCCGCTCGCGATGTGCGCGTCGGTATTGCTGCGCAGATTCGCGACAGCGACCGAGCCGCCGATCCCGCCCGCTCCCGCGGCCACGCTGCCCGCGATCACGTCGAATTGCAGGTCGTCCGAAGCGCGGACGCCGACGCTGCCGTCCGACGCGACGGTCGCACCGGCGCCGATGAACGCCGCGGTGCCCGGCGGCACGGCGGTGCTGCCGGTCGCGCCGCCGACTTCGCCCGAAGGCGCTGCGTCCTGCACTTCGGAGCCCGCGCTCGAGGAGCCTTGCGCGGTCGCCGAGCTGAGGCTGTGCTGGTCTCCCGTAGCCATGGAGGGATCGAGCGCGATCGCCGTGCCGTCGTACGCATCCTGGCGCGACGCCGCGAGCCGGACCTGGTTCGGATCGTCGGTCGCGATGACGTAATAGGTGCTGCCGTCGGTCAGGCCGTCGACGCTGTCGCCCCCGCCCGAGTGGTAGACGACGGCGTCGCCGGTCTGGAACGGCTGGTCCGGCCCGAGGTCGATCGTCCCGGCGGTCCCGTCGACCGCGCTCGCCGGGTCGAAGGCGACCGGCTGCGACGTGTTGCCGAGCATCGCGCCATAGCCGCTTTGCGGGTCGCCGCCGCCGGCCATGCCGTCTGCGAACCCTTGAGCGTCGGTCGCGCCGAGCGCGTCCCCCGACTGGCTGCCGTCGGAGTAGCCCGAGTCGAACTCGGCGCCGATCGCCCACACCGAAACCGAGCCGGCGCCTCCAACCAGCCCGCCGCCTGCGCTCACGACGACCGAGCCCACCTGCCTGCTGGAGGAGGCGTCGACTTCCACGTCCTTCTGCGCGGTGACCCCCGCGCCCTGGCCGATGTATGCCGAGGTGCCGTTACGCAGCACCCCGACATCCACTGCCCCACCGATGCCGCCGGCGCCGCCGCCTATCCCGCCGGCGAAGCTGAAGCTGCGCGCATCGTTGGAGGCCGAGACCAGGACGGACTGATCCCCGCCTGTACCGGGCAAGCCGGCGTTCACCAGCGCGAAATCGCCGATATACGCAACGGTGTTCGATTCGATCACCTCGACCGTGACCGCGCCGCCGACGCCTGCGTAGAAGCCGAGCCCGACGGTCGCCGCCAGGTTGAACACATCCTCCGAGGATTGCGCCTGCACGCTCACGCCGCCGGCGTCAGTCGCGACCCGTGCGTGATCGCCGATGTACGCCTGCGTATCCTTGTGGATCACGATCACGCCGACCGAAGCGCCGATGCCGCCCCCGCCGATGCCCACTCCCGCGCTGCCGGCGATCACGTCGACGCCGGTCGCGTCGCTCGCGCTGATGAGCAGGCTGTCGCCCGCATCAATCGTGGCGCCGCTGCCGATGTAGGCATGCGTGACGCCGTTCAGCGAGATCACAGATACCGCACCGCCCACCGACACGGTTCCCGACCCGGCGATGCCCG
>Ga0209919_1000924_pt1 | contig 14547 bp, 14 predicted proteins | sample SalPon2A_C_D2_MG_FD_185721 | JGI IMG/M metagenome (GOLD analysis project Ga0209919, IMG submission 185721) | Soil microbial communities from South San Francisco under conditions of wetland restoration - Salt Pond MetaG R2A_C_D2_MG (SPAdes)... | ecosystem: Environmental > Terrestrial > Soil >... | reverse complement strand
CTTGCCTGAATCGAAAGAACCTCCTGCGGAACTTTTTCGGGTGTGTCTTTAACAAGCTGTTCGACAATAAAATCCGTTTTCTGACTTTGAGGATCAACTTTTTTGATCTGAATTTTAATATTTGCATCTTTAATTTGATCGGCAACGTAGCTGAAGTTCCCCATACTGCCTTCGATTTTAGGCTCAATGTTATATTTTTTACCATCTTTCTCAATAGTTAATTTTGTACCCATTGAGATTGCCTGTCCACTTGTCATTTTTGTAAGATCCGGCTGATCGAAGTTTGTATATGTGATTTTTGTTCCTTTGTAATCAATAGATTCTCCAACTCCGAGAGTAACTGTTGTACCTGCTTCTTGGTTTCCTTCATCGTAACCAACAGGCGATATGTAAAGATCGTGAGTCATTCCGACCCTAATTGCAGGTTCTCTCATTAAACTGTTGTTATAATCACTTATATACATCACAGGGCTGATTGCATATTTTTTACCATTCTTATTCACATTAATATTGAATGCATATTTTTTGCCGCCGTCAATTGGTTTCCAACCGGTAAATGTCATATCATATCCAAGGGCCTGTTCTGTTTTACCTTTAACAAGATCAATATCTTTTTCCTGGCTGTAAACTGCTGACCCAATAATCCCGAGAATAAATATTGCAATACCAATATGCGCAACATAAGCACCGAGCATTTTTAGATTTCCGCGAATTATTTTTATTGCAATTTCAAGATTTACAAATAATGAAAATGCAGTTGCAAAAATCATTAATATTACCATTAAATTGGTAATCCCTGCAAAAATTATAACCACCCCTGAAAATACAAGAGTTGCAATTCCGGCCGGTATCGATTTCTTAAATAACTCCTGTCCTTCAGAATGTTTCCATTTTATTAATAAGCTTAATCCATTCAGCAAACCGATAATAATCACAATTGGTAATTCCATTTGATTGTAGAAAGAAGTTTCTACGGCACTGCTAATTAATGGTGCTGAAGTTCCTACAAATACAATTATGGCAGATGCACAAAGAACAACTGCTGCAGTGAAAAGGGCAAGTTCTCTTGATAACAAACTTTCTTCAGTTTGAATATTTTCACTTAGGTATTTCCACCTGTATGCCAGCATTCCAAAACCTAAAACAATGAACACACCGATAAAAATTACAAGAAATAAATAAACAAGCATTCCCGGATCAACAAATGAATGCACCGAAGCATCTCCGAGCACGCCACTTCTGGTTAAAAATGTTGCATATAAAACCAGAATATAAGTCAACATACACAGGATCAAATTTGTTTTTGCAAACTTTCCTGTGCCTCCTTTATTCTGACTCTTTCTCTGTACTAAAAGTGTGTGAACAGAAGCCACTCCAATTATCCATGGAATAAGGCTAGAATTTTCTACTGGATCCCATGCCCAGTAACCGCCCCAGCCGAGCATTTCATAAGCCCAGTAACCGCCAAGCATTATACCTAATCCTAAAATACCGGCACCGGCAAGTACCCAGGGAAATGATTGTTTGACCCAGTCCCTATAATCATTTTTCATCATTGCTGCCATCGCAAAAGCAAACGGCACTGTTGACATTGAGAAACCGGTAAACAAAATCGGTGGATGAATCTGCATCCAGAAATTGAGCAACTGAGGATTTAATCCTTTTCCGTTTATTATAAATTGATTAACCGAAATTCCAGCAGAAGTAAGCGAGGCATAAAGATCAGATGTCATTTTCACAAATTGCTGATTTGTTTGTCCGTCGCTGTAAATAAAATTTTGTAGAAACGGCATTGAAAGAAGCGAAGCATTTACGTTTTTTATGTCTATAAACATTGGATCCGACCAGATGTAGGTAAATGGATTTTTAAACATTGGAGAAACCATAACCAAAAGAAAAGTTGTTGCCAGGGTAAAAACAGCCATTACTCTTGGTTCCAGATCACCCCTTTTCGAACTATAAGACTGAAGAACAATTCCAATGATTGAAGAAAGCAGAAGCCAGAGCATAAAACTTCCCTCTTGTCCGCCCCAGAAAGTTGAAATTAAAAATCCAAGTGGAAGATCGCTACTGCTGTAGTCATAAACATATTTATATTCATAAGAGTGAGTTAAAATTGCATGCCATAATAATGCTGCAGCAACAATAACAAGCATAGCCATAGCGTGGTAAGCTATCCGACCATAGTTTAATGTATTTTTGTAACCTTTGTAATTTAAAAAATACATCACCATAGCTAGCAAACTGCACAATAAAGCAAATGATAATACAATACTTCCTACCATTTTATCCTCAATTTCATTATAAATTTTATCAGGTTTGTTTTTAAACAATCACCCGGATAACTTAGGTCCGGGTGAAGGTCAAACTAATTAAATAATCAAATCCCTGAAGCCTTAACGTTTTCGCCTTCGTATTTGCTCGGACATTTTGTTAAAATTTCTTTTGCGTGAAAATAACCATTTGTATACTTACCTGTAACTACCACGCTTCTTGCAGATTCAAAATTATTTGGAATAGTTCCATCAAAAATTACTTTCATCTCGATTCCATGCTCATCTTCCATATAGAAAGTGAAAGTTCTGTTCTGTTTGTTAATTTCATAATTTTTGCTTTTTACCCAGGCGCCTGTAGCTTTAACTGTTTTATCCTTCGTCTTAACTATCTGAAAATTATTTTCGTACTGAATATTGCTCTGAGTAAATAGATAAGCCATCAAGCCTAAAAATATTACTATTATAGCTCCACCGAATACATATTTATTTTTCATTCTTATCTCCTTTAATTTCCTTTTCTATTCCTTTAATTCTTTTATCCAGATTATTAAGGTAGAAAAAAACCCCGGCCCATACAATCAGGACAATAAATGTAACAATATAAATTGCATTTTCTGTTAAAAACTTATAAATCCCTTCCAAAATTATCCTCTTGAAGATTGTTTAAGAATTCTATCTCTGTAAATTAACGATTTATAGCCAACTCTCCACATCCAAAAATAGAGGATAGTGAAACCGATCATTGACAGAAAAAATATCAATTGCATATTTGCATTCATTTTGAAATCAACTATCGGACCAGAATTTGTATCATCTGCGGAACCAGGATGAAGCCCGCTCATAATTCTTGGCATAATAAAAATAAAGAACGGAACAGTTACAAAAGCAATTATCGAATAAACCGCCGATAAGGTAGCTCTCTTTTCTTCCGATTCTATCGAAGAACGAAGTGCAAACCATGCACCATAAATCAGTAATAAAGCAAAAATGCTGGTTTGTCTCGGATCCCAGCTCCAATAAGCACCCCATGCAAATTTTGACCAAATTGAGCCTGTTACAGTGGCTAAAATACAAAAAATAATTCCAAGTTGAGCAGCAGTGTAAGATTTTGCATCATCATCCAGATTTTTATTCTTTAAATATTTAAAACTATAAATAGTTGACATCAAGAATGCTATTACAGTTAACCAGGCTGTAGGTACATGAAAAAAAATGATCTTTGCATTTTCTTCCAGACCAGGAATAAGCGGAAATTGATACCAGTGAACCGGGTTCTCAACTATGGGAAATGCTATTCCTGCCACAGAGACGAAACAAAGCAAAATAAATAGAAATGTTTTCCAGACCATATCTCTAATTCTCTATTTTTGAATATATTATAAAACGATTAATCTTTCCAAATAAAATCAAACAACATATAGGAAGCAGTAAGCATTATAACATCATAACAAACAATTACTGCTAACTCTATCTGGGATTCTTCAAATGTTGTGCCAACAATACAATTGGAAGTTAATTCAACCGATGTTAAAATTAAAGGCAATAAAATGGGAAACGACAGAACAGGGTATAATGTTCCCTTTGAACCGGCTTTAGAAATAATCGCTGCAATAATAGTTGAAGCAACAGCCAGGCCAATATTAGAAAGAACGAACGTCAGTAAAAATAATGCAAAACTTCTTATTACAAATTCCTCGAACAAAGCAGAATATAAAAGTGCAATCACAATGTTCATAAGAAAAACAAGTATAAGATTAAAAAACAATTTACCGGAAAATATTGTAGAAGGTGCTGCTATCAATTGTAAAGTTAAAGAAGTACCTCTTTCCTCTTCCGATACAAATGCCCTTGCTAAACCAGACATTGCTGAAAAGAATATCACTACCCAGAAAAGTCCCCCGGCCAAAGCCTGGGGAATTCTTTCATTCCCGATTGAGAACAAAATTACACTTATTGCAACAACTATAAACATTGCAAGCGAATTCACTGCATAACGAGTTCTTAATTCGGAATTTAGATCTTTTTTGAAAAGTGCAAATGCTTTTGAATTCATTAATAATAATCTTAATTATTTTGATGTTTATATTTTTCAATCAACACAATTTCTTTACAAAATGCGAGATCAGATTTTTCATTCGATGCAATTACAACTATTCCCTCTTTGCTTTCTCTTTTAATTATTTTATAAACTGTGTCTTTACCTTCGTCATCCAGATTTGAAGTTGGTTCATCGAGCAAAATTAGCTCCGGAGAGTGCATCAGCGCAAAAATAAATTTCATCCTTTGTTTCATCCCTGAGGAATAAGTTTTTACCAGATCATCTTTTCTGTTTATAAGGAGAAAATCATTAAGAAGTAATTCAATTTTTTCTTTATTAAAACTAACATCTCTAATTCTTGCAAAATATTCCAGGTTTTCCCAGGCACTGAACTCCTCATATAAAACAAGGTAGGGCGATACAAAGCCAATAAAATTATGGAGTTTTTCCGGAATTATGATTTCATCATCTATAGAGTGGATTATCTTTCCTATTGAAGGTGAATTTATGCCAGATATTATTTTCATCAAGGTTGATTTACCGGATCCGTTCGGACCGCTTATGCCATAAACTCCACATTTGCTAAATTCAAAATTTAAATTTTCAAAGATTATTCTTCTTCCAAAATTCTTTGTTACAGATTCTCCTTTTAGTAAATAATTACTCATTAAAGATTACCAATTTGCCTTTTAAAACTTCATCACCGGATTTTGTAAAATAAATATAGACTCCAGATGCCAGCCTGCTATTATTTAGGCTCTTCCCGCTCCACGACACAACAGGTTTACCACTTAGATAATAAATCTGCAATTGCGATGAATATTTCAAATCAAGCGAAGCAGAATAAATATTCAAATCGGCAGTTCCATTATTGTCCAATGGGGCCGGTATTATAAGATTTACTCCCTGTTTATAAAAAAACGGTTGGGGGTATGCATAGGCTAATTCTACAGGAGCGGTGATTACTTGGTTTGTATCCGTATTAACTATCTGCCCGTTAAGAATCTCGGATCCGCGCCAATCCTCTGATTTTGTTACATTTAAATCAGCAGAATAATTTGAAGATAATTTCCTAATTCCAATATTTGGATCATTATATAAAATATAAGTAAAACGTAAAGTTGATCCGGGATTATCAATGCCGGACTGGTAATTTGTATTTGTAATTACAGTAACCAAAGTATCTGAGGCGTTAGCAAAAGTTATATAATTATTAGATGCCGGATTTGCGTTAACTTTAACCGAATCGAGCGGAGGTGAAAAGATTATACTCGAAACAGAATGAATAACCGGGTAATTGGGAGACAAAGGGAAATACTTCCCTGATGAAGATCTGTAATTTGTATAGTAACACCAGACTCCAAATCCTCTATATTCTTTACCGAAATTTGATCCCGATTCAACCAAACTAGAATTAATAGAGTTCAGAGCAGAAGAAGTAATAAATAATTGCCATTGTCTTTTAATAATATTATATCCGAAATTCATTTTCAGATAAAGATTCCAGATGGCGAGATCATAACCGCTATGCAATCCAAATCCTTTTCCGGGATTATTAAAATAAGATGCCAGATATCCGACATAATCAGGAATAGTATTAAAAACAAAAATCTCCATTGAAGTGGAGGTTAATTCGTAAAAATATTGATCTAAAATATTTCCAAAAGAATCCTGCTTAAAAATATAGTTACCAACCTGTATTGCATGATGGAATTCATGTGCAACACTCACTCTGAAGGCATCCAGACCAGTAGTGTAGAACCCGGTAAAATCATTATTAACTTCAAGATAAGAATCGTATTTAGATGAGTTGGGCGATATTTCATTTTCAGGAGTAGTTTGCGCATAAACAGTGCCCAGGTTATCTATATAAATATCGTATTTATCATCACCGCCTTCTCCATTGTCAGAAGGAGGTGCGGGATATCCAAGATAATTGATTTCAAAATCCCAGGCAGAATCTGCAGCGACTGCGGCCAAATCTACATCATAAGTGGGGGAACTGGCTCCTGATTTAAAAAAATGTAACCTGAAGTATCCTTTGGGAGAAACAATACTTGAATCTGAAGATGGTCTCTGTAATAATTTTGATAACTCAATCTGCTGCTGTTGGGAAAACTCGTTGAACAGAAATCGAACCTGGCTTGTAATTCCAAATCCACATTTAATTTTAGTAGTGTCTGTATCGAAATCAGCGCCAGGAGCAGCACTTACAATATTTTTTATTCCCCGCTCACTTATAAACCTAGTATAAATCGAATCAAGCTGGGTTTGAAACAACTGTTGCGAATAAGACAATACTGAAAATAAACAGAAAAAGAGTATTATAAATTTTTTCATTGAGTAATTTGTTTAATTTTTATGCAACCATCAGCAGAATCCGAATATACAAAATGATAATCTCTCGAATTCAGATTTTTGATAAAATAACTCTCCACATTTTCGGCTACAAGTAATTTCCAGACCAGGATTTCCTTCCCCTTTTTTACAAGGTCCACTTTATGCAATGCATTTTCATCCGGTACATAAATAAAGAGTTTTTTTAATCCACCTGGTTTCAATTCCCCAAAAAATAAGAGATTTTTATTTTTAATCCTAAAATGATCCAATGAATCTTTACTAACTATTATAGAAGGATTCTTTAATGATGAAACAAATGCAATATCGTTTTCAGGAGTTTGAATAAAATTTATAGATACGATTTCATCTTTATTTAAAAGATCACCTGAGAATGTGTTAACTAAAAATGTATCATCAGAAGATATTTGAAAATGTTTGCTAGGCAATCTGAAATTATCACTGAAATTTGAACTATACAAAACATCAAGAGAGTCTTGTCTTTCCCAATAAAATAATTTGGGTTTTTGAGAAAAAGAAAGACTAGAATTAAAAACATTTGAAGCAATATCGGGGAAATTTAGATTTGCAAATCGGTTACCCTTTCTTTGGAACACACTAACACCCAGTTTATTATTTATTAAATAGGATACAAAAATATTAGCCTTATTGTTGTCTACTGAATAGTCCATTACCTGTTCTATATTTCCAGGCGAATAAAAAGAACTCCTATTGATCTTATTGGCCTTAAAATCTTCTTCGATTATTTCAATTATTTTTTTACCGGGTGTATAACAATAAAATGTTTTATTAAAAGGGCCATTGCTATTAACAACAATTTCTGAGTGTTGTTCAAATAGTTTAATATTGTATAACATCCAGGGAATGCCGGCATTATTTCTTATTATCAGCTCAAGTGAATTTGTAATCTTATCAATACAAGCAATATCAATTATTCCATTATTATCCATATCAAAATAAGTGATTGCACCGGGCTCTCCTCCAAAGACCAGACTAACATCTTCTGAAATAGATGAAAGATTTGTAATACTATAAAGAAAACCTTTGTTGCTAATTAGAGTTATACCATTAATAAACTTGCTATAAAAAGGTATTAAATCTGTTAGACCATCTTTTTTTAAATAAATTAATTCTGGATAAAATGAATCCTCACCATTGGCAAATATTAGTGAGAGGGTACCTTCTCTAATATCAATATAGGCTATATCGATATGCCCGTCATGGTTAAAATCACCAAGTATAAATTTATCAGGCCGGCTAGTAGTTTTAACAGAAATTCGTTTATCAAAAGAACCGACTGAATCACCATAATAAATTGTAATCGAATTGTCTGAAGAAAAAATTAAATCTGTATATTGATCGAGGTTTATATCAAAACTTTGCAGCTTATTTATGTTGCCATTAACCTTAATGGATCTGATTTTGGTAAATTCACCGGATCCATTATTATAATAAAAGTCTATTGATCGCTCCAAAATATTTGAAGCAACAATATCGGGGTAATTATCATTTGTTATATCAACAAAAAGTGCATCCCTGAAACTTTTGTTGCTTACAATTTTAGTCTCCTGTAGATTGTCATCCTCATCCTGACCTAAAAGAACCAGCCCGTTAAATGCACTTCCAGAAACCAGATAACTTTTATTACCACTTTCATTAATATCGCCGATTGATAGATTCTCAGGATATGAGTCAAACTTAAATACCTTCTTTAATTTTGGTTTTCCGTTGGAGTAAAAATCATAAAATCCAATAGTCCTGTTCTTTCTAGAAGTAAACGCACAGGAAATAGTTTTTTCCTTTTTATCGGTTACATTATATAAGCTGGTAATTTCATATGGTAAAGAAAATTTTTTTTCTGCTTTGAAGCTACCGCCTTTATCGCCAGTAAACGAAAAAAGCACTTTCTTTTGTGAATTATAAAGGAGCAGGTCTGATTGTGAGTCTTTGTTAAAATTCAGAGAATATAAAGAGGTTAAATCTTTGTCAATCGCAAAATAATCAAATTTGCAAAAGCCATTAATAGGTATCTGAGAATATGATTCTGTAATAAGGAAAAAACTAAGCAGAAAAAAGCTACTTATTTTTAGCTCTGTTTTTAAGCCTGTTTTCTCTCCTCTGCAGTGCTTCTTCATATCTTCTCTTTTCTTCTGTAGTTTCCGGAATTGCATCTACTGCTTTTACTGGCTTCCCTTCCTTATCAACGCTAACAAATGTCAGATAGGCAGTATTGCAATGAATCCTGATACCGTCTTTAAAAGATTCAGAATAAACTTTAACACCAACCTCCATTGATGTATTGAAGACTCTATTAAGTGAAGCAATGAGAGTAACAACATCACCAAGATTAATAGAATGAATAAAATCTATCCTGTCAACTGAAGCGGTAACGCAAACACGGTTATTATGTTTTGATGCACATAGTGCAGCACAGATATCAATCCAGTGCATTAACTGGCCGCCAAGAAGTTTACCCAGCTGGTTTGTATTATTAGGCAATACCAGTTCTGTCATGGTTATTTGTGATAAACTAACTTTCTTCGGTAAGGCCATCAGGCTAATCTTTATTTGTAAGATTCGATTCGATTCTTGATTTTATGTCTTTTATCTCACTAACATTCGGATCATTAGGATATCTTTCAAGAAATAACGCGATATCATGCAAAGCTTCTTCATTTTGATTTCTCTCAACCAATAATTTTATTCTAGAATATGATGCTTCCGGTGCATATTTTGTATCGTGATAATTCTCTGTGACTTCTTTATAATACATTAAAGCTGCATTATAATAATCCATAGTTTGATATAATTGCGCTGTATAAAATTCCTTGTGTGCAAGTTTTTCATTTAATTCAGAAATTTTCTGTTCTGCGTCCTTTACCCTTTCATTAGTCGGGAAAAAGTCTATAAACGCCTGGAATTCCTCAATCGCTTTTTTAGTATATTGTTGTGCAAGTCTGAAATCAGGAGACAATTCATAATAACAATCAGCAAGCATATATTGTGCAGACGGAACAAATTCACTTGCAGGCATGGTTTTTATCAACTTGCTGAACTCATAAGCTCCCATAATATACTCATGCCTTTCAAATCTTGTTTGCGCCAGGTAATATTGAGCATCATCAACAACTGTATTACCCGGATATTGTAAAATTATAGATTGAAATTCCTGAATTGCATCCAGATAATCTTCATCATGGTATAATTTAAGCGCATAATCAAGGTGCTCTTTTGCGTTAAGGTTAATAGTATTTTGTGATGACGAGCAACCCCACACAAATATTGAAAGTATTACTAAAATTAACAGATTTCGCATAATTTTCTGGTTAAGTTCATAAAATATAAGTTACAATTATAAGTAATTTCCGGCAGGCTTCAAAGGTATAAATTATCTGCCCGCAAGTGTTTATGCTTCAATTATTAATGCCTTTTATTTGCTCCTAATAGTAAAAAATAATATCACCACTAAGGCTGCACTTCCAACTGCTATTAAAGGCTCAAAAAGACTTGAAAATAAAGGTTCTGAAGGATGTTCTCCCTCGGTAAAAGGAAGAGATTTATTTTCAATTGTATCAAGGTTATCTGCAGAGACCGTATCAATACTTAAATAATTGAAATCGAAAACATTTACTTTTTCATTAACAATTGAATACAACCCTTTTAATTTTATTTCTCTGGGTACAAGATAGTCACCCCAAAATCCATCCCTGAACATTTTCCCATAACTAACCGAAGCATTTTCAATTGAATAATTAATCACCGGAATGCTTTCATTACTAACCTGATCACTAACCACTGAAAATTCATTTCCCATGTGTGCAAGGATGCGGTTACGAAAAGTCGGATAGGCAACATCCTGGCTAAATTTAAATACTATTATATTGCCAAATAATTCCTTTTGCTTTAAAATCTTAACAACGGAAGAATCTATAAGACTATTAAATAAATCCAGGTTTGTTTTTTGTTGTGCATTTATTATAGTGTAAAAAGAAATGATAAATATTAAAATAAAATATTTAGTCAGCGTTGTAATATTTTTATTGATTTTCAAATCTATTCTGGTAATTGACTTTAAATTACATGCTTTCAGCAATTTTCTGCAATCTTTTTACTCTTTCTTCCATCGAGGGATGTGTTGAGAATAACTTCATTACTCCCCCGCCTCTTAATGGGTTAACTATAAACATATGAGCTGTTGCCGGACCTGCGTTATCAACAGCTTTCATCTGGTTTGCACCTGATATTTTTCTTAAAGCAGAAGCCAGCGCCAATGGGTTTCCTGAAATTTTGGCTCCCCCTTCATCCGCTGCAAATTCTCTGGATCTTGAAATTGCAAGTTGAAGCAAAGTAGCCGCAATCGGAGATAATATAATCAGAACAAGGCCTGCAATACCATCATTGTCCCTGGTGCTGCCACGACCTGAAAACATCATAGCCCAGCCTGCCATCTGCGCAATAAAAGTAATTGTCCCAACCAAAGTCGCTGCAATTGTGCCGGTTAAAATATCCCGGTGTTTAACGTGTGCAAGTTCGTGAGAAATAACACCGGCAAGTTCTTCATTGTTCAACCCCTGTAAAATTCCTGTTGTCGCTGCTACTGCAGCGTGCTCAGGATTTCTGCCGGTCGCGAACGCATTTGGTGTAGGGTCATTAATAATATAAACTTTCGGCATTGGCAGCCCTGCATTCTGTGAAAGCTCAGAAACTAAATTGTAAAATTTAGGTGCGGATTCTGGAGTTACTTCCTTTGCACGGTACATTTTCAAAACAATTTTATCGGAAAACCAGTAGGAACTGAAGTTCATTGCAAGCGCAAAAATAAATGCAATGATCAGTCCTGTTTTTCCGCCGAGCAATCCTCCAACCAGCAGAAAAAGAACCATCATAACAGTCATTAAAAATACAGTCTTAAGCGTATTCAATTTGGAATCTCCTGATTTTACATTTTTAAAATTAAGCAAAGAAGATAGTTCAATCAATATAAGAAATTTGTCGTATTTTAACTTTGAAAGTTATAGTATTGTTTCCAAAGTGGATAATTTATTACATTTATTAAATATCTGAGACAATTTAAATGCAAAATAAAAAAATACTGATAATCGGAGCCACCGGTGGTACCGGTAAAGAATTAGTAAAGCAGGGTCTACAGGCAGGTCGTGAAGTAAGCGTATTAGCTCGAAAACCTGAAAAAGTAAAAACTTCAGATGCAGAGATAAAAATATTTAAAGGAGATGTACTTGATCCGGATTCTTTAAATAATGCAATTTCCGGGCAGGATGTTGTTCTTTGTGCTCTTGGACATAAAAAATGGTTTCGTCCGACAGAAATTCTATCAGAAGGTACAAAAAACATTATTGAAGCCATGGAGAAAAATAATGTTCAGAGGTTCATTTGTGAAACTTCATTAGGTGTGGGAGACAGCTTTGGAAAGATGGGATTATATTATACTTTATTTACAATCCCTGTTATACTTCAATTTTACTATTGGGACAAATATAAGCAGGAAAAATTTATCAAATCTAGCAGTATTGACTGGACAATCGTACGCCCTGGTGCGCTTTATAACGGGAAAGCAAAAGGTAAATGGAAAGAAGGAAATAAAATTGGAAATTATTTATGGACAGTTGGAATATCAAGAGCAGATGTTGCCGATTTTATGCTAAAACAGATCAATGAAACAAAATATATAAAAAAGACTGTTGGTATTTCCTGGTAAATTTTAAAACCGATAAAATAATTGTAACTATGAAAATATCTATCCCGGACGATTATCAAAATATTATAAAAGAACTTGAATGCTTTAAATTACTCAGTAATTTTGAAGTAAATATATTTAACGATACAACAAACGATGTTGAAGAACTTTCAAAAAGATTTTCAGATTCTGATTGTGTCGTACTTATTAGAGAAAGAACCAGAATAACTAAAGAGTTAATTGAAAAACTTCCCAAACTAAAACTAATAAGCCAGACAGGTAAGGTTGCGGGCAATATTGATGTAGCAGTTTGCACAGAAAAAAACATTGCTATTGCCGAAGGAAAAGGTTCGCCTGTCGCTCCAGCCGAATTAACCTGGGCATTAATTATGACAGCAATGAGAAAGTTAGTTCCCGCCGTTAATAAAATGAAAAACGGAAACTGGCAAACAAATATCGGAGATTGCCTGGAAGGAAAAACTCTGGGAATATGGGGATTTGGAAAAATTGGAAAAAGAATTGCAAATTATGGAAAAGCTTTCGGAACGAAGACCTTAATCTGGGGAAGCGAGAATTCAAGAAGTGAAGCAATTACTTCAGGATTTTCTGCTGCTGAATCTCGTGAATGTTTCTTCACAAATTCAGATGTTTTAACTATTCATCTACGTTTAAAACCTGCTACAAAACATATAATTAGTTTCGAAGATTTAGCCAGAATGAAACCGGACTCCCTTTTCGTAAATACAAGCAGAGCTGAATTAATTAAACCCGGTGATTTGGAAAAAGCTTTAAAATCAGGAAGACCCGGAAAAGTAGCTCTCGATGTATTTGAGAATGAACCAATTTACGATAAAAATTATTGGGCGCTGAAAATGAAAAATGTACTTTGCACACCTCATCTCGGTTATGTTGAAAAACGCGGATATGAATATTACTTCGGGATGGCATTTCAAAACGTCGTTAATTATTTTAACGGCAATCCAACAAATATTCTGAATCCGGAAGTTCTAAATCAATAAATTCATTCAGGAAATAATATATGGCCGAATTAAAAACGAAGAGGAATACTAAAAGTGTTACTAAATTCCTTAACAGTGTAATTGATGAAAATAAAAAAGCAGATTCATTTGCACTGTTAAAATTAATGCAGCAGACAACAAAAGAAGAACCTAAAATGTGGGGAGACAGCATAGTTGGTTTTGGGGAATATCACTATGTATATGAAAGCGGCCGTGAAGGCGATTTCTTTCTGGCAGGGTTTTCACCACGGAAGCAATACCTTGCAGTCTATGTAATGAGTGGATTTAAAGAGTTAGCAAATTTACTCAAAAAACTAGGCAAATTTAAGAAAAGTGTTTCGTGCTTATACTTGAAAAGTCTTTCGGATGTTGATCAGAAAGTATTAAAAGAAATTATTAAAAAATCTGTTTCAGCTACAAAGAAAAAATACAGATAATCATTGTATAAAATATTTGTTGGAATCGATATTCAAATAAATTTAATTCCCGTTCGTCATTCATAATTACCATCCTTCAGAAAATATCCTTCAATATTAAAATAATGTTGACTTATATATCTACAAAAATTATGTTTGCAGATAATACATAGCATTACAAGATATATAGAGAGGGTACGTAAATATGATTTCAAAAGCATTAGTAGCAGCTTCAACAAAACCTATGATTTTAGCCATACTGCGCGGTGGAGAAAATTATGGTTACCAAATAATTCAACGCGTTAAAGAAATTTCCGGTGGAAAGCTGGAATGGGCGGATGGAATGCTCTACCCTGTTCTTCACCGACTGGAAAAGGATGGATTGGTTAAAACCCAGTGGAAATTATATGAAGGGCGGATGAGAAAATATTACAAAATAACTGAAGCAGGCAAAAAAGAACTGGCCGAAGAAAGAAAACAATGGCTATCCGTGCACAAAGTTTTTCTTGAGTTGTGGGAACCGATACCATCATTTGAATAAATTTTTATTTACAATTTAATTAAAGGTTTAATAAATGAAATTACTGAAATTGATACTGGTAGTAGTATTGGTTAGTTGTACCCTTTCCAACACACAGGAAAAACTTACAAAATTCCAAATTGATAGTATTGAAAAAATTATTAATACTGAAATGATCGATCAACATATTCCGGGATTAAGTATTGCAATTGGAATTGACACAAA
>Ga0209919_1000922_pt1 | contig 14567 bp, 6 predicted proteins | sample SalPon2A_C_D2_MG_FD_185721 | JGI IMG/M metagenome (GOLD analysis project Ga0209919, IMG submission 185721) | Soil microbial communities from South San Francisco under conditions of wetland restoration - Salt Pond MetaG R2A_C_D2_MG (SPAdes)... | ecosystem: Environmental > Terrestrial > Soil >... | reverse complement strand
GCGATAGTAGCGCCGCAAGCATCTGCGGCCTCGCGAATGCGCGCGACGATCGCCGCGTGGGAAGCGTCGTCGCCGTGCGACATGTTGAGCCGGGCCACGTTCATGCCGGCCTCGATCATCGCTTTCAGCCGCGGCACCGTGTCGCAGGCAGGGCCGATGGTTGCGATGACCTTGGTCTTTCTGAATTTTTTGCGCGGGTTCAGGGCAGTTCTCGCAAAGCCGTTAAATCCCGGGCATTATAATCGCGATCGGCCGCGCAATCACTTTTCGCGGGCTGCGGGGAAATCGAGAAAAATCTAGTCTCTGTCAGCGCAGGCAAGTTAGAATCGCCGCGCGAGGTCGCGAGGGAATACATGCCGGGATGAGGAAATCGTGAAATTGAATCCGAAAGGCGGACTGGGGCTATTCGTCGCGCTCGCCGCGGCCGTCGCGATTGCCGTCGCGCTGGTGAAGAATCGTGCTCCGCTCGAGCACGCCGCCATCGATATGCCGAGTCGGGCCGTGGAAGTGCTGCCCGTGCGGGATATTCCTTTTCGTTCACGGGTAACGGCCTATGGCAATGTCGAGCCCGCGATTACGCTCAACAGCACGGCCGAGGTCAGCGGCAAGATCAGTTACGTCCATCCTAATCTCAAGTCCGGGGAAACCATCCCGGCCGGCACCCTCGTGGTGAGCATCGAAGCCGAGGACTACGCGTTGTCGCTGCAGCAGACCCGCGAGGACCTCAAGGCGAGCCGCTCGGCGCAGGCCGAACTGGAGGCCGAAATAAAGTCGACTCGGCGCTCGCTCGCTCTGGCGCGCCAGAATCTCGAAGTCGGCGAAGCCGAATTGGCGCGTATCCGCGACGTCTATCAAAAGCAGTTGATTGCCAAATCCACCCTCGATGCCGAGGAGCAAAAAGTCATCCAGTTGCGCCAGCAGTCGGAAGACCTGCAGGGCAGGCTAAACGGCTACACCAGCCGCCGGCAATCGCTCCAGGCCCAGATCGCGCGCGCCGAGCAGGAGGTACAGAACCGCACCACGATCCTCGGCCGCACCGGCATCACGCTGCCCTTCGATGCGCGCATCGGCACGGTCAGCGTCGACGAGAACGAATTCGTCACGGTCGGTTCGCCGCTGTTCGAGGCCATCGATCTCAAGGGCGTGGAAATTACCGCCCAGTTGCCGCTGGTGTCGATGCGCCAGCTGATCAGTCACCTCGAAGACCGTACGATAGCGGAGCAGCAGTTCGTCCAGACCGGCGGGCGCATCAACGAGAGCCTGGGCCTGAGCGCGCGGGTCCGGCTCGTCAACGATATGCCGGAAGCGGTCTGGGAGGCCCGCGTGCTGCGCATCAGCGAGGCGATCGACGCGACGCGCCAGACGATCGGCGTGGTCGTCGGCGTCGACAACCCTTACCAGAAAATCATTCCAGGCCGGCGTCCGCCGCTGCTCAAGGGTATGTATACCGCGGTCGACCTGTTTGCCCCGCAACGCGAGGCGTTGGTCATTCCGCGCCGATCGTTGCACGAGGGGAGGGTTTACATCGCCGATGCCGACGATCGGCTCGAGATCCGGCCGGTCGAGGTGCAACTGACCCAGGGCGAACTCGCGGTCGTCCGTGACGGTATCGGGGCCGGCGAACGCGTCATCGTCAACGACCTGGTACCGGTTATCGAAGGCATGCCGCTGAAAGTAAACCTGGTCCCGAAGATGGAGGAGGATCTGCGGCGGCGGGCGCTCGGAGAGATACAATGACGCGTTATTTTGCGGCCCATCCCACGGCCGCAAATATCCTGATGTTCATTATCCTGATGCTGGGCATCGCGGCTCTGCCCGGCCTCAACAAGGAAACCTTCCCCGGGATCGAGCTAAACCGGGTGCAGGTGACCGTGAATTACCCCGGGGCGAGCGCTTCGGAGGTCGAGGAAGGGATCTGCAATCGGCTCGAGGACGCCACCGACGGGATCAGTTTCCTCGAGGAGCGCAGTTGCGAGGCGCGCGACAACGTCGGCATCATGGTGCTCGAGATGCAGGAAACCGGCAACCTGCAGAAATTCATCGACGATATCAACTCGACCGTGGACAGTATTACCGACTTCCCGGACGACGCGGAGGAGCCGCTGATCGACGAACTGGGCAGGACCATCTCCGTCGTCAGCGTGGCAATTGCCGCAAAATTGTCGCAACCGGAACTCAAGGCGTTGGCCGAGCATTACCGCAACCGGCTGCTCGCGCTTCCCGAGATTCCGATGGTCGACGTCAGCGGATTTTCGACGCACGAGTTCAGTGTGCTGGTCGAGGCCGAAACCCTGCGGCGTTACCGGCTCAGCATCCAGGATATCGCCGACCTGATTCGGCAACAGGCAGTCGACTTGCCGGCGGGGGTGCTCGAGGGAGGGCATCGTTGGTACCAGATTCGTATCGAAAACGAGCGCCGCAGCGTCGACGAACTGGCCGACCTGGTGGTGCTCAACGATAGCCGGGGCGGCCAGTTACGCCTCGGCGATATCGCCACTATCGCCGACGAGTTTACCGATCGGGAGGTCCGGGTCGAACTCGACGGCCGGTCGGCGGCATTGCTGCAGGTCAGAAAGAACACCGGCGACGATACGCTGACCGTTTACGAAGCGGTCAGCGACTTTGTCGCCGAGGAAAATGCCCGGCTGCCGGAATCGACCCGGCTTGTGATCACCCAGGATGCGGCGTCCATCGTCGAGGACCGCCTCAGCATGCTGGTCCGCAACGGTTTGCAAGGCCTGCTGCTGGCCACGCTGGTGCTGTTCCTGTTCTTCAGTTGGCGTTATACCTTCTGGGTCGCGCTCGGCTTGCCGATTTCCTTCATCGGCGGCCTGATGGTCATGCACCTGTTCGGAATCAGCATCAACATGATATCGATGGTCGCCTTGCTGATGGCGATCGGTATCTTGATGGACGACGCGATTGTCATTTCGGAGAGTATCGAGAGCGAGCACCGCGCGGGCAAGCCGCCGCTGCAGGCCGCGGTGGACGGAATAGGCAGGGTCGGCCGCGGCGTACTGTCGTCGTACGCGACCTCGGCGCTGCTGTTCGGCAGCCTGCTGTTACTGCGCGGCCATATGGGCCAGGTGCTCGGCGTGCTGCCGGTGGTATTGCTTTCGGTGTTGACGATCAGCCTGGTCGAAGCGTTCCTGATTCTGCCGCACCACCTGGTTCACTCGTTGCAACGTCACCGCGACGAAGACAGGTCCGGCTGGCGTCGGGGCTTCGAGCGCCGCTTCGAGCGGCTGCGCGCCGGGGCCGGGCGGTTAGCCGATTTTGCCATCGCCTACCGTTACCTGACCCTGGGCTGCGCGGTCGGCCTGTTCGTCATCAGCGTGAGCCTGATCCCGGCGGGGCTGATCAAGTTCAAGGCCTTCCCGGACCTGGAGGGCAACCTGCTGGATGCACGTGTCATCATGCCGCAGGGCACGCCCTTCGAGCGCACCGAGGAAGTGGTCGCCGGGCTGCTGGCGAGCCTCGCGAAGGTACGGCAACAGTTACCCCCGGAACCCGAGGGCGAACTGATCCGGCACGTGCAGGTATTCTACAGCAACAACGCCGATGCCGGCGAGCAGGGCGCGCATCTCGCCACCATCAGCCTGGACCTGCTCGACTCTGGGCTGCGCCACACTACCCTGAACGAGTTGCGCCGCCGCTGGATGGAGGCCGCCGGGCCGGTGCCGGACGCGGTGTCGGTTCAGTTCAAGGAGCCGGCGCTCGGCCCGGCGGGCCAGGCGATTTCGATCCGACTGCAGCACGACGACCTGGCGCAATTATCGAGCGCTTCCTGGGAGCTGCAAACCTGGCTCAACGGATACCCCGGGGTTTCCAACCTGATGGACGATCTGCGTCTCGGCAAGCCGCAGTTCACGATCAGCCTGCTGCCCGGATCGCTGGCCTCGGGTCTCAACGCGCAGCAACTGGCGCAGCAATTGCGCGCTGCCTACCAGGGAGTCAAGGTTGGCGAAGTCTACCGCGGGCGAGAAGCCTACGAGATCAACGTCAGGCTGGATACCGACCGCGACAATGCGTTGCGCGACTTCGAACAGCTCAGCGTCTTCAACAACCAGGGCGTCGACATCCCGCTGAGCGCGATCGCGCGTATCGGCGAAAAGCGCGAATACTCGCACATCACGCGCATCAACCATCAGCGCACCGTCACCATCAGCGGCGATATCGATCCCGACATCGCCAATACCAGCGAGATCATCAACGACACCCGCGTACGCTTTCTGAGCGGTCTGCAGCAGCGCTATCCCGGGATGTATGTCAGTCTCGAAGGCGAGGTCAAGAACAGCCGTGAGACCAACCAGTCGGTTCTGCTCGGTTTCCTGCTCGGTATCTTCGGCGTCTATTTTCTTTTGAGCTTCCAGTTTCGCAATTACCGCGAACCCCTGGTGGTCTTGATGAATATCCCGCTGGCGCTGATCGGCGTGATCTGGGGTCACAAGCTGATGGGGCTCGACATTACGCTGCCGAGCATCATCGGCTTCGTCTCGCTGTCCGGCATCGTGGTCAACGATTCGATCCTGCTGGTCGAGTTCGTCAAGCGCAGAAGTCTCGAAGGCATGGTGCTGCACGATGCCGCCGGCCAGGCGGTGCGCGATCGTTTTCGCGCCATTTTCCTGACCTCGGTGACGACTATTGCCGGCATGCTGCCGCTGTTGACCGAAACCAGCCTGCAGGCCCAGGTGCTCATTCCGCTGGTCGCCAGCGTGGTGTTCGGCATGGTTTCGTCGACGCTGCTGCTGGTGCTGGTATTGCCCTCGGCCTACGCGATCATGGAAGATCTCGGTATTCGCGAGGACGATGCCGAGGCCAGGGCGTTTATCGAGACCATGGATTCGGATGCCGTGAGCGAACCGCGCTAGCCGGGAAACTGATCGATGGGTACGGGTCGGGAAAAGAAAAATCCCTGGAAGGTGCCACAGTCGCGATCCAGCAGGTAGTCGGTTTCGGCGCGGGTTTCGATACCCTCGGCGACGACCTCGAGGTCGAGCTGCTGCGCCATCAGGATGATGGTGTCGACGATCACCGCGTTGCTGGACGCGCTCGAAATATTGCGCACGATCGATCGCGGCGGCGATCATCCCGACCGGTTCACGGTCGCTCGTCTGTCGGTTTTCGCCGTATAGTCAGGGGATGCCGATTTCGGTTTTCTATAGCGTAACTGCCGGCATCGAAGGCTTTGCTGACGTGGAATTCCTGGGCGGATAAATTTATGCTAGCCGAGATCGTGTCGAACGGCCCGAAGCGGTCTTTAGGTCGACCAACCCGGTGCCCCGAGGAGACAAATGTTCAGCAGCCCCAGCCAGTCCCGAACCGACTCGCTGTCACACTTGCCGGATGACGGCGGGTCGCAAAGCGATGTCGGATTGCATTCAAATTCCGCGTATCTCAAGTACCAGGTCTCGAAGCTGTTTGCGGCGGGGGTTTTCTGTCTGCTGTCATTCCCGGCCGTGGTCACGGCGCAACAGTTATGTACCTACCAGACCTTTACCTGGGACACGCTGCAGAAAAAATCGGTCGACTGGACCCGGGTCGAAAAACCGCGTGGTCGTTTGACCGAGTCCGAGGTCGATGCCTATACCGGCTGCAGTGTTTGCGAACAGGACCAGCGTCGAATCGCGATCCCACCGCTGGCGCCGTTTCGGGTTTGCCATCTGCTCGCACCGCGTCTGGAGCGCGTGTTGCGCCGCTTGCTGCAAGACGGCGAGCCGATCGTGGAAATCATCGGCTATCGAGTTGGCAAGACTCGCGGCGAGGTCGATGCGGCGGGTCTGCGCACCGAATTCAGTAATCACGCCTACGGCGTCGCGATCGACGTCAATCCCGGCAGCAACGGGCTTTACGATAAATGCCTCGAATTCGGTCCCGGATGCCGACTGATTCGGGGAGGAAACTGGGACCCGCAGCAAGCCGGTTCGCTGCGCGCCGATGGCGCGATCGTGTCGGGGCTCGAGTCCATCGGTCTCGTCTGGGGCGGCGAGATCGACGGCTGGCAAAAGGATTTCATGCATTTCTCGATCACCGGGTACTAGCATGGCTGCATCATCGCTGGATTCCGTCGGAGTTCGCGACTAAGCTCAGGCAGGGCTTTGCAAAAAAACCAGGTCGATGACCATGGAGTCGGAATGAAAAAGTTCCTGTTGTTGCCGTTCAAGCTGCTGGCTCTGGCGGTCGGCACGATCAGCTGGTCGGCGCCGCCCTGGCTTTCGGCCCTGGGTCGTCTTATCTGTACCCACCGCCGTGTTGCTAGCGCTCTGGTGGTGCTGGCCGCAGTTGCGCTAGGCGGATATATCTGGTACGACAGCCTGCCGAAAGCGGTCATGGTCAAGGCCGCGACCTCCGGGATCGGGATTACGCCGAACCGGCGCGACGCGAAACCGGACAGTCTCGAGATTCAATTCGATTACGACTACTCGGTCCTCAATGACGGGCAGCGGCGGCCGAGCGGGAATCCATCGGTGGCGCGAATCGATCTGGTCGGTGAGGAAATTGCCGAGGGAATCGCAATAACGCCGGGCCGAGAAGGCCGCTGGCGCTGGATCGACGATCGGCGTATCAGCTTCGAACCGGCAACCGACTGGCCGGCCGGCGTCGAGTACAGGGTATCTTTTTCACCGTCTATCTTCAGCGGCGAAACACGTCTTTCCGAAGATACGCTGCAATTTACGACCCCCGCTTTCGAAACGCACATCGACAGCATAGAGCTGTACCAGGACCCCATGGATATCTCGATCCGGCGCGTGATCTCGACGGTAAGCTTCACGCATCCGGTAGCTCGAGATTCATTCGAGGATCGCATCGAGATGCTGATGCGGCCGTCCGGCGCGGAAGTCCAGACACCGCCGCGGCCATACGGCTTCAAAGTGACCTATGACGAAAACGATCGCCAGGCCTACCTGCAGTCGGAGCCGGTCGAACTGCCACAAGATCCCAGCTACATGAAACTGGTGGTCGCCGACGGGGTGCGCAGCATTCTCGGCGGTGAAGCCTCGACCTCCGTGGCCGAAGACCAGGCCACGGTGCCCGACCTTTACAGTTTTTTGAAAGTCGACTCGGCCGAAATTCGTATCGTTCGCAACCAGCGCGACGATCCCGAGCAGTTATTGATACTCGGGTTTACCGACGACATGTCGGAAGCGGAATTGCTCGGCAAGCTTTCGTTGTACCTTCTGCCCGGCGAAGCAGAACCTTCGGGAAAACGCTCGTGGAGAAGCCCGCGCGAGGTGACCGATACCGTACTCGCCAACAGCGACAAGGTAGATTACCGGCTGGTACCGAACGAACGCAATTTCTCCAGGGTCTTCAGTTTCGTCGTCGACCTGCCAGAACAGCGCCAGCTATACGTCAGCATCGACCAGGGGTTCACATCGGTCAACCATTTCGTGCATCGCTCGCGCTACGACAACCTGCTGAACACGCCCGCCTACCCGCGCGAGGTCAAGATTGCCGGCGAGGGTTCGATCCTGACCTATTCCGGCGAGCAGCAGCTCAGCGTCGCAACTCGCGGGCTGGGCGCGGTCAAGCTGGTAGTTGCGAAGCTGCTTCCGGGGCAGATCAATCACCTGGTCAGTCAGACCAGCGGCGACATTTCCAATCCCGACTTTATCAACTGGAATTTCAACTCGGAAAACATCACCGAGATCGATAGTCTGGTGTTGCAATTGCAACGCCAGCACCCGGGCAAGGCGAATTATTTTTCGATCGACCTTAATCGATACCTGCCACGCAACGAGGCACGTTTCGGGCTGTTTTTCGTGGACCTTCTGGGATGGGACGCGCAGCGCGAGCGCGAGATCCGCGGTGTCGCCGACCGGCGCCTGGTACTGGTCACCGATCTCGGCATTATCGTCAAAAACAACGCCGACCAAAGCCACGACCTGTTCGTGCAATCGATTGCCAGCGGCAAACCGGTCGCCGGCGCCGAGGTGACGCTGCTCGGTAAAAACGGCATCCCGCTATTCGAACGCCGTACCGACGCGCTCGGCCATGTCGAGTTGCCGAGTACGGACGGATTCGAGCGCGATCAGCTGCCTACCGTTTACGTTGCCCGATCCGCCAATGACCTGTCTTTCATCCCCTACGATCGCAGTACCCGCCAGATCAACCTGTCGCGCTTCGATATCGGGGGCTCGGGCGAGGAAGCCCTGAGCGGTTTCGTGTTCAGCGATCGCGGCATGTACCGGCCTGGCGAGACGGTTAACCTCGGAATGATCGTGAAACAGTTCGACATGTCGAATATCGAGGGTATACCCCTCGAGGTGGTCATCGTCGGTCCGCGTTACGGCGAGGCGCTGGTGCGCCGTGTGACGCTGCCGAAAAACGGCTTCTTCGAGTTCCAGTTCGAAACCGGGCCGACCACGATTACCGGCATTTATTATGCCAACTTGCACCTGGTGCGCGATAACGAAAGGCGCGGCCGGCAGATCGCAAGTCGGCGATTCGACATCGAGGAATTTCAGCCCGATACGATGAAAATATCCAGCGAGTTGCTCGAGGTCGGCGACCAGGGCTGGACGACGCGCAAAACACTGGTCTCGAAAGTGGTGTTGACCAATCTTTTCGGCAGCCCGGCACAGGACCGCAAGCTGTCCGGCCGGGTCGTCATCGAACCCCACGGTTTTCAGTTTCGCGAATACGCGGATTACCGCTTCACCGATCCCCACCTGGATCCCGAGCGCGAGCCGCTCAGACTCGACCGTCAATTACCCGATCAACGTACCGATGCCGACGGCGAGGGACGCTTCGAGATCGACCTCGCCGACTTCCGCGAGGGCACCTACCGGCTGAGTTTCATAGTCGAGGGTTTCGAGGCCGACGGCGGGCGCAGCGTGCTCGCCAGCAGCAGCGCGCTATTGTCGCCGTTGGAGACGATCGTCGGTTTCAAGGCTGATGGCGACCTCGATTACATCAATGCCGACAGCGAACGCAGTATCGAGTTTATCGCCGTCGACAACAGCCTGGCGCGCACCGCCGCCAACGGCCTGACTCTCAGGCTGATCGAGATTCAGCAGATATCGACGCTCGTCAAGCAGCCCAATAATACCTACAAGTACCAGTCGGTGGACCGTGAAGTCGAAGTCTCCCGCGAACCCCTGACGATCGGCGCCGAAGGTTTCGTCTATGCAATCGATACCGCGACCCCGGGCAATTTCGCGCTCGAAGTGATTAGCGACCAGGACCTGAGACTCGCGCGACTCGAATTCAACGTCGTCGGTTATGCCAATCTCGCCGGCAAGATCGACAAGAGCGCCGAACTCGATCTCAGGCTCGACAAGGAAGACTATTTTCCCGGCGAGACCATCGAAATGAGTATCCGCGCGCCCTATGCCGGCGCCGGCCTGATCACCATCGAGACCGACCGCGTGCATGCTTTCAAGTGGTTTCGCAGCGACGCCGAGAGCACATTGCAGACCATTAGCGTACCGGTTGAGCTCGAGGGCACCGGTTATGTCAATGTCGCCTTCGTCCGGGACGCGGGATCGAAGGAGATATTTACCAGCCCGCTGAGTTACGCGGTGCAGCCGTTTTCGATCGACCGCAGCAAGCGCCGCATCGACGTGCATCTCGAAACCGCCGACATCGTGCGTCCGGGCAAGCCGATGCGCATCGGCTTCAGCACTTCGCGGCCGTCGCGGATCGCCGTGTTCGCGGTCGACGAGGGCATTCTGCAGGTCACTCGCTATCAGACCCCGCAACCGCTCGACCATTTCCTGCAAAAGCGCGCGCTCGGCGTCGGTACGCTGCAAATCCTCGACCTGATTCTGCCCGAGTTCGACCTGGTGAGGGCGCTATCCGCGGCAGGCGGCGGCGCGGCCAATGAAATGGCCCTGATGCTGGCGCAAAACCTGAACCCTTTCCAGCGCAAGACCGACCGGCCCGCGGTGTACTGGGCCGGAATTGTCGATGCCGATAGTGAGCTGCGAGAAGTCAGTTTCGACGTCCCGGAGACCTTTGCCGGCCGGCTTCGGGTCATGGCCGTGGCGGTGGGCGAATCGGCGGTCGGCGCGGGATCGGCTAACTCGATCGTGCGCGGTCCCTTCGTAATCTCGCCGAGCTTGCTGACCGCGGCCGCTCCCGGCGACGAGTTCGAGGTGACCGTGGGCATCGCCAACATCATCGAGGGATCGGGCGAAAAAGCGCAGGTAGACCTCGAGATCAGCGCCTCCGATAATCTCGAGATTGTCGGCGAAACCCGCCGCCGGCTCGAAATCGACGAGGGCGGGGAAGGCAAGTACCGCTTTCGCGCGCGGGCGCGTGACGGGGTCGGCGCGGCCGAAATTCGTTTCGATGTAAAGCATGCGGACGAGGACGCCTCGCGCAGCGCGAGCTTAAGCCTGCGACCGGCTACCCGTTACCGGACCGTGCTCGACAGCGGCTACGCCACCGATGGCAAGCTGGACCTCGAACTCGAACGCCGATTACTGCCGGAAATTTCCCGCCAGGCGATCACGGCTTCGAGCAGTCCGCTAGCCATCGTCGACGGGCTCACGAGCTACCTCGAAAAATTTCCCCATGGCTGCACCGAGCAGGTCGTGAGCCAGGTATTTCCGCTGGTAGGCCTGTCGGCACACCCGGCCTTTGCGCCACAGCTCGATAAAGTCGAGGCACATTTTGCCAGGCTGATCGACAAGCTGCGCGAGCGCCAGCTCGGCGACGGCGGTTTTGCCTTCTGGCCCGGTCAATCGCAATCGGCCGAGTACCCGTCGGTGTACGTGATGCATTTCCTGCTCGAGGCGAACCGCCAGGGCGTGCCGGTGCCGGGCGACATGCTGCAACGCGGTCGCGATTATCTCGAGGGGCTGTCGGCCCGGGCGACGACGTCGCTCGGTGAGGCGCGTACCCGCGCCAATGCGATTTACCTGTTGACGCGTATGGGGGCGGTTACCACCAACTACCTCGTCGATCTCGAGGCAAGCCTGGAGAAAAATTACCCGCGAAGCTGGCGGCAGGATTTGCTGTCAGCCTACATGGCGGCAACTTACCAGCTGCTGCAAAAATCGGACACGGCTGCACGCCTGATCGACGGTTATCGAATGAATGCCGACGATCACCTCGAGCTGGACGATTTTCATTCGTTGCTCGCGCTCGACGCGCAATACCTGTTTCTGCTGTCCAAGCATTTTCCCGCACGCGCCCGCGATCTCGACGGCGACCGGATCCTGCAATTGACCCGGGAAGTCTTCGAGGGCCGTTACAACACCATCTCGGCCGCCTACACGATCCTCGCGCTCGGCGCCTACAGCGAGCTTGTCACCGCGTCCGGCGAGGAGCGCGGCATCCTGTTCCGCGCCATCGACGCTGCCGGCAAGACGCGCCTGTTGCAGGCGGCCGCGAAACCTTTCATGACAGCCGATTACGGCAACGACGCCCGGCGGCTCGAGATCGAGGCACCGGGGCCGGTTTTTTTCCTGAATCAGCAGGCCGGCTACGATGCGGCGTTGCCGGCCGAGGCGTCGAGTCGCGGAATCGAGGTTTACCGCGATTTCGTCGACGACGACGGCAATGTCGTTACCCGTTACGAACAGGGCAAGGAACTGACCGTACGCATCAGGGTACGGGCGCTCGACAGCGAACGCCGCTATAACATCGCCATTGTCGACCTGCTTCCAGGCGGCTTCGAAGTAGTGCGAAGTTCGGTATCGGCAACCGCCCGCAGCTGGCTGGCCGACTACATCGATATTCGTGAAGACCGCGTGGTTTACTACGGTAGCTTTGGCGACCAGGTGCGCGAGCTGCAATACCGGGTCAAGCTGACTTCGGCCGGCAACTTCGTCGTTCCGTCGACCTATGCGGAATCCATGTACGATCGCTCGGTGCGCGCGAATACCGCGCCCGGCCGCTTCGAGGTGATCGCGTCGCAATGAAAAAGGCTGCCGCGGCGATCGGAATTACGCTTGCGGCAGCGGTTCTTGGCTGGGTTTTTTGTCCGCCCCCGCAATTCGATAATTACGTCCCTTATTCCAGCGCTTATCTCGACCGAGACGGCAAGCTGCTGCGCCTGACCCTGACCGAGGATCAACGCTATCGCCTGTATAATCCACTCGACGAAATCTCGCCGGCCTTTGTGGAAGCGACGATTCTTTACGAGGACCAGGATTTTTACCGGCACCCTGGTGTGGATCCGCTGGCGTTGATTCGCGCGGCCTGGAGTACCTGGGTCTCGCGAGAGCGGCGCATCGGTGCATCGACCATTCCGATGCAGGTCGCACGGCTGAAGTGGGGCATAGACTCGAGTAGTGTCGGCGGCAAGCTCGAACAAATCGCCCGGGCGCTGCAGTTGATGCGTCACCATACCCGCGCCGAGGTGCTGGAGATGTACTTCAATCTTGCCCCTTACGGACGCAACATCGAGGGTGTGGGCGCCGCCAGCCGGATTTACTTCGGTAAAACCCCGGCGGAACTGAGCCTGCTCGAAGCGCTGACGCTGGCCGTGATTCCGCAAAATCCCAATCGCCGCGACCCGACCTCGGCGGCCGGCTACCGGCGCCTGCAAGAGCCACGCGCGAAGCTTTTCGAGCGCTGGCTCGAAAGCCATCCGCGGGACGCCGATCAGGTCAGGTACTTCGATTTGCCGCTGAAGGTGAGTACTCCCGAGGAACTGCCGTTCGCGGCGCCGCATTTTGTCGATTTCGCGATACGCAAACGGCCGCGCTGGGAGCGCGGCAGCCTGGTGACGACGCTGGATCTCGGCAAGCAGCGGACCTTCGAGAAAATCCTGCGGGAATACGTCGAGCGGCGCAGCCGCGACGGCATTCATAATGCCGCGGCACTGCTGCTCAACCACCAGACCATGGCCATCGAGGCGATGGTCGGTTCGGCAAATTTCTTCGACGACGCGATCTTCGGCCAGGTTAACGGTACGCTCGCGAAACGTTCGCCCGGGTCGACTCTGAAACCGTTTGTCTATGCGCTGGCTATCGATGACGGGCTGGTTCACCCGCTGTCGCTGCTCAAGGATGCGCCGCGGCGATTCGGCGGTTTCACGCCGGAGAACTTCGACAGGCGGTTTCTCGGTCCGATCTCCGTGAAGCAGGCGCTGATCCAGAGCCGTAACGTGCCCGCGGTCGATTTGCAGTCGCGGTTGAAAACCACCTCTTTTCACCATTTCCTGCTCGAGGCAAACGTCAAAGGATTGAAGGAAGAGAGTTATTACGGGCTCGCGCTGGCGCTCGGCGGCGGCGAACTGACTATGATGGAACTGGCTTCGCTGTATGCCACCCTGGCCAACCAGGGCAGGCTGCGACCGATTCGCTGGCACGCGGGGGAACCCACGGATGCCGGCAAGCGCTTGCTTAGCGCAGAGGCGAGTTTCCTGGTTCTCGATATGCTCAAGGACAATCCGGCGCCGGGCGGCCGGAGGCGGGGCGGTCACCAGATCGCCTGGAAAACCGGTACTTCCTGGGCGTTTCGCGACGCCTGGGCAATCGGCGTTTCGGGACCCTACGTGCTCGCGGTCTGGGTCGGGAATTTCGATGCCTCGAGCAACCGCGCCTTCATTGGGCGTCGGGCTGCCGGGCCATTGCTGTTTTCGCTGTTCGACTCGGTGCTCGGTGCCGGCGCCTGGCGGGTGGAGGAGCTTTTCGCCGGCCGCGATCTGAACCTGAAGCGTCTGCGCGTTTGCGCCGCCACTGGCGATCTCTACGAAGCGGATTGTCCGGCCGCAACCGATGCCTGGTTTATTCCGGGCGTATCGCCGATCAGGGTCACGGATATTTATCGCCGCATTCCTGTCGAGATCGACACTGGCTTGCGGGCCTGCTGGCATCGTCCCGGCGCGACAGAGATGCGGCTGTTCGAGTTCTGGCCGTCGGACTACCTGCGTGTATTCAACCAGGCCGGCATTTCGCTGAAGACTCCGCCCCGCTTCGCAGAGGACTGCGAGCTGGACTACCGCGGCGGCGACGGCCACGCGCCGGTCATCACCTCACCGCAGCAATCTATCGAGTATATCGTCAGTCACAGCAGTCCGGGCGGCAGCCGGGTTCCGTTCGAGGCCACGGTAGATTCCGACACTTCGCAGGTTTACTGGTTCGTCGACGATGCATACGTCGGTGCCGCCCGGCGCGGTGAAACCTTTTTCTGGAATGCTGTTCCGGGCCGCTACGAAGCACGCGTGGTCGACGATCTCGGACGTGCGGCCAACAAACGTTTCGTGGTTAGCCAGGTCAACCAGGCTGGCTGAATGCAGACCGGGGCTTGGCTACGGCAGCTTTTTCCGAAAACTAGTCTCCCGCGCTAGCCGGGAAACTGGTCGATGGGCACGGGTTTCGAAAAGAAAAAACCCTGAAAGGTGCCGCAATCGCGATCCAGCAGGTAGTCGAGTTCGGCACGGGTTTCGATGCCCTCGGCGACGATTCTGAGGTCGAGCTGCTGCGCCATCAGGATGATAGTGTCGACGATTACCGCGTTGCTGGATACGCTCGAGATATTGCTCACGAAGGACTGATCGATCTTCAGCTCGTCTACCGGCAAGCGGTGCAGGTAGTTGAGCGACGAATAGCCGGTGCCGAAATCGTCGACCGAGAAAATGATACCGAGGTCGCGCAGTCGCACCATGG
>Ga0209919_1000921_pt1 | contig 14576 bp, 7 predicted proteins | sample SalPon2A_C_D2_MG_FD_185721 | JGI IMG/M metagenome (GOLD analysis project Ga0209919, IMG submission 185721) | Soil microbial communities from South San Francisco under conditions of wetland restoration - Salt Pond MetaG R2A_C_D2_MG (SPAdes)... | ecosystem: Environmental > Terrestrial > Soil >... | reverse complement strand
GGTCAAAAACAATGGTATAATTGATTAATTATTTTTAATATTAATAAATCAATTAGCCCTCTCTCCAAAATAAACAGTGAGATGAAAATGAAGTCTTATCTGAAACTTTCTTTGTGCACTCTATTATTAATTTTATTTGCACCGGGATTCTCAAATGCGCAGATGAATTCAAATTCAAATGAAATTGAAAAGAAATTTGATTCATACTTAAATCCCGCAGATTTAAAAGCCCGGCTTGAAAAGCTGAGTGCACATCCTCATCATGTTGGTTCACTTTACGACAAGGAAAATGCTGAGTATATTCTTTCACTGTATAAATTGTGGGGATGGGATGCACACATAGAAACTTTTTATGCTTTATTTCCAACTCCCAAAACGCGTATACTCGAAATGATTGCACCGCAGAAATTTACTCCGTTGTTAAAAGAACCGGTAATCAAGGAAGATGGAACTTCCAACCAGTTAGATGAACAGCTGCCGACTTATAATGCGTATTCAATAGACGGGGATGTGACGGGAGAACTAGTTTATGTTAATTATGGTATCCCTTCTGACTATGATCAGCTTGAAAGAATGGGGATAAGCGTAAAAGGAAAAATTGTAATTGCTCGTTACGGCGCGGCTTGGCGGGGAATAAAACCAAAAGTTGCTGCCGAGCATGGAGCCATCGGCTGCATAATGTATTCAGATCCTAAGAATGATGGCTATTCCGTTGGTGATGTTTATCCAGGCGGTTCCTGGAGAAATGAGTACGGCGTTCAACGCGGGTCAGTTGCAGATATGCCGGTTTACGCAGGTGATCCTTCAACACCGTTTATTGGTGCAACAAAAGATGCTAAACATCTTGCAGTTAAGGATATTAAAATATTGACAAAAATTCCTGTTATGCCAATTTCATATCACGACGCACTGCCAATGCTCAAATCATTAACCGGACCGGTTGTTCCAAATAACTGGAAAGGTGCGCTTCCAATAACCTATCACGTGGGCCCGGGTCTGACGAAAATTCATCTTAAACTTGAATTTAATTGGGACATAAAGCCGGTTTACGATGTTATAGCTAAAATGAAAGGAAGCGAGTTTCCTGATCAATGGATAATAAGAGGAAACCATCACGACGGATGGGTAAACGGTGCGGATGATCCACTGAGCGGACAGGTTGCAATGCTCGAAGAAGCGAAAGCTTTCGGTGAACTTCACAAGAACGGCTGGAGTCCGAAACGTACACTTGTTTATTGTTCGTGGGACGGAGAAGAACCCGGCCTGATTGGATCAACAGAATGGTGTGAGACACATGCCGATGAATTAAAACAAAAAGCAGTGGCTTATATAAATTCAGATTCAAATGGCCGAGGCTTTTTATATGCTGGTGCTTCTCACACATTACAGGGTTTTATAAACGATGTTGCAAAGGATGTTACTGATCCTGAAAAAGGAATAAGCGTCTGGGAAAGATTAAAAGCGAAAAGAATTCTGGATGCATCATCAACAGAAGCTAAAAAAGAAATTGAAAACAGCAGTGAATTAAAAGTTGGTGCACTCGGTTCCGGTTCAGATTATACACCTTTCCTTCAGCATCTTGGCATAGCTTCAATTAGCCTGGGATACGGCGGTGAAGATGAAGGTGGTGTATATCATTCGGTTTACGATTCATATGATCATTACATGAGATTTGGTGATCCTACTTTTGAGTACGGGGTTACACTTGCAAAGACTGGTGGAAGATTGATGATGCGATTAGCTGATGCAGAAATTCTGCCCTTTAACTTTCCAGCCTTTTCTAAAACGGTATCAGGGTATTTGTCTCAGATCGAAAAAATGGCAGATAAGATGAGGGAGAAAACGGAAGAATTAAATTATGAATTAAAGCATAATTTATTTGAAAAGGTTGCTAATCCCCAAAAAATTTCTGTTGCCCCTAAATCTGAAAGTGAAGTTCCACATTTAAATTTTGCACCACTCGAAAACGCTGTTAGCGGATTACAAAAAAGTGCAGATAGTTTCCGGGATGCAAAAAATCAATTTATGGATACAGATAAAAAAATATCAACTGAAAAAATAAAACAACTTAATGACATTATTTACAGATCAGAAAGAGCGCTAACAAACGAAAAAGGACTTGATGGCCGTCCCTGGTATGTGCACGAAATTTATGCGCCCGGTTTTTATACAGGCTATGGTGTAAAAACACTGCCTGCTGTCCGTGAAGCAGTTGAAATGAGAAACTGGGATGAAGCTAATAAACAGGCAGTTATTGTGGCAGGAGTCATCAATAATTATTCTGTACAGATTAATAAAGCTACTAGTTTATTGAAATCGTATTTGAAATAATAATTGTTTTGGGCTTCCAGGGTCTCTGCGACAAAATATTCCGCAGAGACCTGTGGAATATTGTTAAAGGTTATTAAAAAAATAGTTTGAAATTTTTGTAAATAAGTGCCACTGTGTTACCCCGCCGCTAATTCTGTGATTTTTATTAGGATAAAACATAATATCAAATTGTCTGTTTGCGTCTATGAATTTCTGCATTAACTGAATCGTATTCTGGTAATGAACATTGTCATCTCCTGTTCCGTGGACAATCATTAATTTTCCTTTCAACCTGCCAGCGTAAGTAAATACGCTGGCTGAGTTGTATCCTTTTAAATTATCTATTGGTGAGCCCATGTATCTTTCTGTCCATATTGTATCGTAAAGTCTGAAATCAGTTACTGGCGCAACGGCAACCCCGGCTTTAAAATAAGGCGCCCCTTTTGTCATCATCATGCAGGTAAGGTAACCGCCTCCGCTCCATCCCCAGATTCCGAGACGGGACGCATCAATATAAGGAAGAGTAGCAAGATATTTTGCTCCTTCAATCTGATCGTGTACAGACCATTTGCCAAGGTCAAGATAGGATAAATCCTTGAAAGCTTTTCCTCTTCCCCCAGTGCCGCGGTTATCGACGCAGAAAACTATATATCCGTGTTCGTTCATAAACTGGTGCCACAATGTTCTCCTTCCGCCCCAGCGATCCACAACCATTTGTGAACCGGGACCGCCGTAGCCGTAAACAAGCACGGGGTATTTTTTCGAAGGGTCAAAATTTGTTGGTTTCATCATGTAAGCATTTAAGTCGGTACCATCTTTTGTTTTGAATTTTAAAAATTGGGGGTAGACCATTTTATAATTATTAAGTTCTGAAATTTTTCCATCCTCAAGAATCCTTAACAATGATCCGTCGGCATTTCTTAAAGTAGTTTCTGTAGGGGTAGAAGCATTTGAGTAAAATTCAATGAAGTGCCTGTAATCCGGGGAGTAGTTTGCATAATACCACCCGTGTTCTCCTGAAATTTTCTGAAATTCGGTGCCGTCCAGTTTTACGCGGTAAAGATTTTGCTGTATTGGTGAATCCTTTTTACCTGATAAATAAACCCACCCGGTATTTTCATCAACGCCATCAACGGAACTGACTTCCCAGTTCCCTGTAGTTATTCTGCTGATAAGTTTCCCGTCATAATCATAAAGGTAGGCGTGGTTGTAACCGCTCTTTTCAGATGTCCACACAATCCTGTCAGATTTTTTCAAAAAGAAAATATCGTCACGTACATCAACCCAGGTTTTACTCGAGTCTGTAATTACAGTCCTGGTTTGCCCCGTATTAACATCCGCCATCATAACTTCCAGATGATTCTGGAGCCTGTTTAGTTTCATAATCGCGAGTGTTCCGGAAGAGTTTGTCCAGAAAATTCTCGGGATATAAAGATCATCGTTTTTTCCGATATCCATCCAGGTTGTTTTACCAGAGGAAAGATCGTCCACCCCGATTTTTACTATTGAATTTTGCTGACCCACTTTCGGGTATTTTAAATTAAAAACAGTGTTGTACTGGCCCATCTCATCGATTAAATGGTATTCCTTTACCCTGGTCTGGTCAAGCCGCCAGTAAGCTATTTTATTCCCGTCCGGCGACCATCTCCACGCGTCGGCCAGACCGAATTCTTCCTCGTAAACCCAGTCGAACTCCCCGTTCAGAATATTTTCATTTCCGTCGTGAGTAACAGCCTTTTCTTTACCGGATTTCAGATCGACTACGTAAATATTATGATCGCGGACAAAACCAACCCTTGTGCCATTGGGGGAAAGTTTTACATTTCTTAAATGGATATTGCCATAGGAGAGCGCATTGATTTTTTTTGTAGCAAGATTATAAAGATAAAAAGGAGCCTGAGTTGAATGGCGCCAGATTGATTTAACTGGTCCTTCTATTAAAAGAAATTTCCCATCGTCAGTCCACTGGTAGTGACTCATTTTTATTTGCTGCTCATTAAATTTAAGGTCAGTTCCTTTTACCAGCAATGATTTTTTCCCCGTTGTCACGTCGTGCTGGTAGATATCTTCTATCTTTGCACCCGGCTTTAATTCTGTAAAGGTGAAGGCGGAACCGTCCGGTTTCCACTGTATGTTCTGAACAGTTTTTCCGAAGAATTTATTTGAATAATAAATATCCTGGAGCGAAAGTTTTTCCTTCTGTTGTGCAAATGCAGGAAGGATGAATAATAAGGCAAATAATAATGAGAGTATTTTTTTCATTTAATTCTCCGAATTAATAAATACTGAATTTTATTTTCCAGGCATTAAATAAATAAGAAGCCATAAATTCAGCTTCTGTCCAAATTTTATTTCGGCCACAATTTTTTAATTTCATCTTTTAACCCGAGGTATTCCCATCTTTGCAGGGCAACGGGTACGTTTCCGTTTACCATCATATAATCGTGGTAATTTTTAAGATTAAATTTATCACCCAGATAAATTTTAGCATCAGAAATTAATTGCAGGATTTGAATCTTTCCTATCTGGTAAGTAATTGCCTGTCCGGGAGTCGAAGCGAAAAACCCGGCTTCATGAACAGCGGATTCTTTGTCCATAGGAACAGTTGAAGCAAGGTAATTACCTGCCTGTTCGATAGAATAATTTCCAAGAGCCAGGTTAACATCAACATTTACCCTGAGTGCACGAAGCCGCATAAAACTATAAATGATTTCTTTTGAGTGGGGACTCTTATCAAACAGTCCTAGCTGCAGCATCAGTTCCTCAACATAAAACCCAATTCCTTCGTTTGAGTTTGAATCAAAATAATGCCTGCGCACAGGGTCAGGATTCTTCCACGACTGTGCCAATTGGAAATAATGTCCGGGAACTCCTTCGTGAATGATTATCGGGCGCGGATCCTGCGCTGTTGCTCTGCTGAAATAGGACAGGTCGTCGGAAGGATTCGGAATATATCTGACGCAGTCCTCATCAAGTCTTGCGGGAGAAGTAAAATCGTCATTTTCACCATACCCTGACATCGGTAATAAATAATCAGGAAAGGGCCGATTTGTATAATGCTTAATCCATGCCGGGACGGACATAATGTTTTTTTCATTAAGAAGCTTTCTTATTGCTTTCTCATCAATTTTATTCTGATTTATTTGTTTATCAAGTGATGAAAATATTTTTAGAGGCGGCAGGTTCTTATTTTTCAATTTTTCGATCGTATCGAATGTAACAGCCCTGTTCCATTCCGTTTTGCTCATTAGTAACAGTTCTTCGGGGGAATAGGGAATAAGTGCTATATTTTTCAAAAAGTATTCGTAGTTCTTTCTTCCGATGCTGTAGCTTTTATTCATGCGGTGCCTGTTATTTTTCAACCAGTCGATATAATTGTTGAGAGCCTGCACTGCATAAGTCACACTTTTGTCGATTTTTTCATTGAAATAGCTTGGGTAATCTTTCTTCAAAAATGAAAATGATTTTTCAAGGTTTTCAGCACTTCCACTGAGCATATTAAGAGCTATGTCGGCAAAGGCTCTTACTGGATCTTTCAGGTTATCTTTTGCATCTTTCAGAGTCCCGGGAATTTTATTTAATCTGAGAGTAATATTGTCAGCTCTCTTTTTTGTCATTGGACTGCCTGTTACCAGCAGGTCGTGAATTGTGCCCAGGGTTTGAAACACATAAAATTCAGGATGTGAATAAGGAAGTTTCAAAATATTAAGTTCCCAGTTAACACGTTCGATAGCAGAATGGAGCAAAAGATAATCTACGCTGTCAGCCCTGGTCAACTCTTTCCTGCCAATTTCTCTCAACTTTTTGCTGAGTTCAAGGTATTTCTCTTTATAGTGCTTTAAAGCGTCCGGGGAATAATCGGGGACCCAGCCGTCCGGCCTGTCAATTCGCGGAATATCATCCCCGGTTACCGGTTGTGTAATTGTGCGCCAATCAAAAAATTTTTTTGATAATTTTTGTAAAGAAGGGTTTGATTGTGGGAAAATATTAATTAAAAAGAGAAAACTTGAAATTAAAAAAAGTTTCATTAATCCCATTCCTGTCTTGATGGATTATTATTCGTCACTGTTTCAAAATACGTAGAAAATAGGTGGAAGATCTAAAATAAAATAATTAACTATAGTAACTTTTTAAACCTTTCCTTCGTCTAATTTGTAAATAAACTATATTCGGAATATACAATGAAAAACTTTCTACTATTGCTCTTAATTGTTTTGCTATCCACTTTATTGATAAATGCACAAACTAAAAAACTTCTTTTAAGAGAAACGGACAAGGAAATTAAAGTTGATGGGGTTATTGATCCGGTCTGGAGCACTGCAGATTCAGTATCCGACTTTTTCCAGCTCTCGCCTTATTATGATCAGTCACCGACAGTAAAAACTGTAGCAAAAGTGTTAACAACAAAGGATGCAATTTATGCCTTAATGGTTTGCTACGATGATGAAAAAAATATTCAGGCATTTACTGGAATGCTTGACGCATTTTCCGGTGACATCGTTTCGATTATGTTCGATACTTTCGGAGATAATAAAACCGCCTATAAATTTGCCGTAAGCGCATCAGGTGTAAGAGCTGATTGCAGGTTACTGGACGACGCCAGGAACCGCGATTATAATTATGATGGCATCTGGTTTTCAGGTACAAAAATTTATTCCTGGGGATTTGTTGTAGAATGGAAAATCCCATATAAATCGATTCAGTACGATGAAAACCTGACAGAATGGGGCTTGGACTTTGACAGGTATCGACCGATTAATTCGGAAGATCTTTACTGGAACAAATATAACAAGGCGGAGGGACAGAGGATTTCAAAATTCGGCAAACTGGTTTTTGAAAATTTTCATCCTACAGTACACGGATTAAACCTGGAAGTTTACCCGGTGGCGTTGACGAAGGCTACATATATCAATGATGGTAAATATAAAATAGATCCGCAGGCCGGTCTGGATATTTTATATAATCCTTCTCCTAAACTAAAATTCCAGCTAACAGCAAACCCGGATTTTGCCCAGATAGAAGCGGATCCTTTTAATTTTAATATTTCCAGATATGAATCATTTTTTGATGAACGGAGGCCTTTCTTTACAGAAGGGAACGAAATTTTTCAGGCGTCGGGGCGAGAAAGAAACACAGGCTTTTACAGGCCTCTTGAATTATTCTATTCGAGAAGAATAGGAAAGATATTACCCGATGGCAACACTGTTCCATTAATAGTCGGAGCAAAAGCATTTGGCCGATTTGGTGATCTAGAGTACGGTGGATTTACGGCCATAACTGGTGAAAGACAATACTCAGATTATAATGGAAAAACACAAACCGAAAAGCGCGCTTATTTTGGTTCGGGGAGAATCAAAACTAATTTTTCTGAAAATTCGACTATAGGCGCCCTGTTTGTGGGAAAGAAAACAAATACAGATACCTACGGTGTAATAGATGTTGACGGTGCTTTCAGAACTACCAAGTGGCAACTTTCCTATCAGCTTGCTAGATCAATAAAAAATTCAGATGGTGACTTTGCAGCTTCCGCCGGTTTTGTAAATTTTGGAGATAACTGGGTAAATCTAGCGAGACTAAGATATGTTGGGCAAAATTTTGATATCGGCCAGGTCGGATATGTTCCATGGATTGGAACCGGTGAATTAACAACACTTGTTGGGCCGATATGGAGGCCCGAGACCGGAGCACTTGATCAGATTCTATTACTGGCAGGTTTTTCCATCAATAATAAAAAATTTGAAAATGATTATACAGACAAAAGTGTAATTGTTGATTTTAACATGCATTTTCGTAGTAACTGGGGTTACGAAGTAACTTACCAATATGGAAAATCGAGAGACCAGGGAATTGTATATGATTCACACGAGCTGGATTTCAGTTCGTACTTCAATGTCTCACCGCGCTGGAATGGTAATCTCTACGGAGGGTACGCCAAGACGTATAATTTTTCCAGGAATTATTTAGCTTCATATTCTTGGGGTGGAATATCTTTAAGCTATAAAATTCTCAGCACACTAGAGGCCGGTACATCGTACGATATGTTTGTTGAAGGCAAGCCGCGTGGCGGAGTTGAGGCAATAACTTATAACGCGCGGCCTTATTTTTCACTTACACCTATTAATAACATGAATCTTCGTGTTTATGTTGATAACGTTTTTACAAGTGAAACGGATCATCTTGAAAGAGTCCTGCTTGGTGTTTTATATTCATACAATTTTTCTCCCAAAAGCTGGATCTATTTTGCATACAACCAGTTGAGTAACAGAAGCCAGGAACTTGATCAAAACGGGATACCAATGCCGATAAGAATGCATGTTACAGACAGGGTGGCAGTAGTGAAAATAAAATATCTATACTATTTCTAATTATTTTTGAATCAAATTAATAAAGCAGCCGCGGTATTGTCGTGGCTGTTTTTGTTTTAAATTATGTCAAATCTTAATTTTATCAGCAAATAATAGGTTGCTTCTGTGCTAGAATTCCAGATCAAGTTGATCCGAAATTATTTCAGGGCCTTCGTGATTTAAATTAGAAAGGCCGACTCCAAGTAATCTCACAGGCCTGTCCGGTTTTTGGGGAGTAAAAAGTAACTCTTTTATTATTGGGGTAATTGCTTCTTTAGAATCCACAAAAACATTTAAAGTTCTGCTACGGGTAGTTAACTGAAAATCATGGTATTTTATTTTCAGAGTAATTGTTTTCCCCTGCGTCTTTAATTTTTTCATGCTTCGTTCAAGTCCGGCTACAATTTTTTCAAGTTCTTCAAGCATAATATTTTCATCGTCTATATCATCGTTAAAGGTACTTTCCGAACTAATAGATTTTCTGATTCTGTCAGGAACAACAGGGCTGTTGTGTTCACACCTGACAAGATGAAAATAATAAGCACCTATTTTACCGAAACGTTTTACCAATTCGTTCATTTCTATTCTTTTAATATCGGTGCCGGTTTTTATTCCCAGCTTGTTCATCTTTGCTGCGGTTACTTTGCCTATACCCGGAATTTTTTCTATTGGCAAACTTTCGATAAAGGCTTCAGCTTTTTCGGGAGTGATTACAGTGAGTCCGTCCGGTTTCTGCATATCTGATGCAACTTTAGCCAGGAATTTATTAATTGAAACTCCTGCCGAGGCTGTAAGATGAAGTTCTTCTTTTATCCTCTTCTTAATTTCTTTAGCAATCAGTGTAGCGGAAGGATTTCCGGTTTTATTTTCGGTGACATCAAGATACGCTTCGTCAAGGGAGAGAGGTTCGACTAGATTTGTATAACTCTTAAATATTTCTCTTATCTGTTTTGATACATTTTTATAGGCTTCAAATCTTGGCTTTACAAAAATTATATGTGGGCACCTGTCAATTGCAATCCGAGAAGCCATTGCAGAATGAATCCCGAATTTCCGGGCTTCGTAGCTGGCTGTCATTACAACACCTCGTTTTGCAGACCCCCCGACTGCGATGGCTTTCCCCCTTAGTTCCGGGTTATCTCGCTGTTCAACGGATGCGTAAAAAGCGTCCATATCAACGTGTATGATTTTTCTGATTTCCTTGATCAATTTTCAAACCGGGATGAATTTTTACCGTTAAGGTAAATAATTAGGTGATAAAATGAAGCCGGTTTATTCCATCCATCCCAAATATTTCGATTCTATTAATAAATTTCAGTAATTTCAAAAACTACATTAAAAGACGAGGTAAAAAAATGAAGAAAATTATACTAGGCTTATTTTTAGTCTGTTTTTCGGGAATTCTACTTGCTAAAGAAGAAGCAAGGTTTATGAAATACCCGGACATATATAAGAATAAAATTGTTTTTACTTACGAAGGTGATCTCTGGCTTGCAAATGCAAACGGGACCGATGCAAAAAGGGTCACAAATTTTCCCGGAGAAGAATTTTCTGCAAGATTTTCCCCGGATGGAAAATGGATCGCTTTTACCGGGCAATACGACGAAGGTACTAATGTTTATGTAATGCCAGCTGATGGCGGAACACCCGAAAGGATTACATACAATCCCGGCGGTGCGCAATCTATCGGCTGGACCCCGGATGGCAAAAAAGTAATTTTCAGGTCATACTGGCAGAATGTAAACGGCCGTGACCCGAATATTTACTTCGTAGATAAAAACGGATCAGCACCTGAGAGATTTCCGATTGACCGCGGCAGGCTTTGCAGTTTTTCACCCGATGGAAATAAAATGGTTTACCAGAGAAAAGGCGATGAAGAGTACCAGAGGAAAAGATATAAAGGGGGACAGTATCCAGATATCTGGATGTACAATTTTTCTACTAACCAGTTTACCCCTATCTCAGATTATGTAGGAAAAAATGCCTACCCTATGTGGATCGGTGCGAATACAATGTATTTTGTATCAGATAGAACCAATGGTGTTTCAAATCTTTATAAAGAAGATCTCTCAACCAAAAGCATTTCTGAAATTACAAACTACAGCGATGTGGATGTAATAAATCCTGAGACTGACGGTGAGCAGATTATTTTTATGCATGACGGTTATATCAATGTTCTGGATTTAGCAACGAACAAGATTAAAAAATTAGTTGTGGATGTAAATTCAGACAGGTGGGCTCTACGTGACCGGTATATTAATCCGAAAGATTATATCCATCACATGAATATTTCAAATGATGGAAAGACTGCCGTACTTGGAGCCAGGGGAGATGTATTTACAGTTCCTACTGGTGATGGGCAAACGGAAAATCTTTCCTGGACACCGGGATCGAGGGAACTTTACCCGGCAATTTCTCCCGACGGAAAATGGGTAGCGTTCTTTTCAGATAAATCTGGTGAGTACGAACTATATATTCAGAAAACATCGGGCGGTGAATGGACACAGCTTACTAAAAACCTGAAACATTTTGTTTATCACATGGTCTGGTCACCCGATGGAAAGAAAATCCTGTTTGGCAATAAAGATTTCAAAATATTTTATGTAGATATAGCTACCAAGAAACTTGTACAGGTTGATGAGTCTAACCAGCTGAAAAATGATGAGTTTTACTGGGAAGAAAGCGATTATAACTGGTCACCCGACAGTAAGTGGATTTGCTACAGCCTTACACAGTATAACAAGAACAACCAGATTTTCATTTATAATATAGATGAAAATAAAAAGTACGCAGTTACCGATGATTTTTTCGATAACCTAAACCCTTCATTCGATGCAAACGGAAAATATCTTTATTACCTGTCTAGCAGAAACTTTAAACTTCACATGGACTTTTATGAAGATAATCACGTTGTAGCTACACCTCAGCAGGTAATGGTTGTGCAATTGCAGGATGGGCAAACTCCTCCCTTTGAAGACGCGGTTACTACGGACACAAAGAAAGAGGACACCAAGTTCAGAATAGATACTAAAGACATGATAAAGCGAACATTCCCATTGCCGGTTAAGCCAGGGAACTATTTTTTCCTTAAAGCTGGGAACAATAAAGTTGCGTGGTCATCTGTTTCTGCATTTACTGAAGACGAATACGAGGAAATTTTTAAACCCGGAAGACAAACCAAATGGGATCTGCACATCTTCGATATTAGCAGTAAAAAAGAAGTAACACTTTCAGAAAAAATAAAAGATTTTGCCGTTTCCACTAATGGTGAAAACTTAATAATCAATAAAAACAAAGACTACTACACAACTTCATTCGACGAAGCATTCAAATCAAAATCATTGGGCAGCAAGTTAAATTTGGATGGAATGAACTACCTTGTTGATTATCAGAAAGAGTGGAACCAGATATTCAGCGATACCTGGAGATGGTACCGCGATTTTTTCTACGACTCAAATATGGTTGGTGTTAACTGGAAATCTATTGGTGATAGATACCGCTCATATATTCCGTATTTATCATCACGCGGAGATCTCAACTGGGTGCTCTCGCAGATGGTTGGGGAGTTGGCAACTTCTCATACTTATATCTGGGGCGGAGATTACGGTCCGGTAGAAGCACCCACAACTGAAATCTATACAGGCTGGCTCGGTGCGGATATGGTTCCAGATAAAGGTGCCGGTTATTATAAGTTCGATAAAATCTATGGGCCCACAGAATATAATCTTGATTTAAATGGGCCGTTGACGAGACCTGATATTAATGTAAAAGAGGGAGATTATTTAATTGCAATCAATGGCAAGGAAATAAAAGTACCCGAAGATTATTTCAAAGAACTCCAGGTAATTAAAGGACAGAAAGTCTCTGTTACAGTAAACAGCAAACCTTCGAAAGATGGCGCAAGAACTTATGATATTATTCCGATCAGAAATTCCAGAAATCTTCGTTATTTTAGATGGATTACAGATAATATTCACAAAGTTCTGAAAGAAACCGGTGGGAAAGTAGGGTATATGCACATAACTGCAATGGGCGCCGGTGGTATTGGTGAATTTGATAAATACTGGAGAGCGTTCCGTTATAAAGAAGGATTGATAATAGACGTACGGAGAAACTCAGGCGGATGGACAGAGTATTTTATGATAGATAAACTTGAAAGAAAAATGGTTGCCTATAATGTTCTAAAAGGAATGGAACCGTTCAGGTATCCGGGAAGTGTTTCGAACGCACATTATGTAGCAGTAACAAACGAGGATGATGGATCGGATGGCGAAGCATTCCTTGAAGATTTCAAGGCACGCGGGTTAGGCAAAGTTGTTGGTGTCCCTACATGGGGCGGACTTGTTGGAATTATAAATGGTCAGACTACAATTGATAACGGCACAGTTCATCAATCAAACAATGCCTTTTATAACAATGAAGGAAAATGGCTGGTTGAAAACCATGGTGTCGATCCTGATATTTATATAGATAACGACCCGGCTTCTGTAATGGCCGGAAAGGATCTTCAACTTGAGACAGCTATTAAAGAAGTTATGAAGGAGATTAAAGAACACCCGTTCAAATTCGCGCCCCAGCCGCCTTATCCAAAGAGATAAATAAGTTGAAAAAGCCGGGCTGAATAACCCGGCTTTTTTATTTAATTTGAGTAAATTTATTCCTGCCGCACTTTATTTTACATGGAGTTAAATCGAACCTGAAAAACATTAACAATTGACACAACCGAAGTAGTAATTAAACTGACATACCTGTGAGCATTTAGTGAGACAATCCCCTGAGGATTTTTCCCAAACTTGATAAGACCCCTGCTCATTTATTTCAAATCTGGTACTTTCAAAGCCTTAATTGTATAAAAAATCAGCATTTTAGCTTTCCTTGCAATAATTCATTTTTGGCTCTTTTTTTGATTATCCTAAACGTTTTATATCTAAAATTAACATCAGATTACCAAAATGCACAAAATTATTTCAGCAGAATTCCTAGCCTCAAATATTAAAAGATTTGAAATTGAAGCGCTCAAAATTGCTCAAAAAAGAAAAGCAGGACAGTTTGTTATTCTAAGATTGAAAGAAGGGGGAGAAAGGATACCACTTACAATTGCAGATTCAGATCCTGAAAAAGGCACAATAACTATTATCGTTCAAGGTATCGGCAAAACTACAATGGAATTAAATTCTCTTAACGCGGGAGATTCAATTAAAGATGTAGTCGGACCGCTTGGTAAAGCCTCGCACATTGAAAAATTTGGAACGGCAGTGTCTATCGGAGGCGGCGTTGGTACAGCAATAGCCTATCCAACCGCAGTTGCTTTAAAACAGGCCGGTAATGAAACTATTTCAATAATAGGCGGACGAAGTAAAGAATTTGTAATACTTGAAAACGAAATGAAAAAAGTCTGTGATGAAGTTTATCCGACAACAGATGACGGAAGTTACGGTTATCACGGATTTGTAACTCAAAAATTAAAGGACCTGATTGATTCGGGAAGGAAAATTGATTTCGTACTTGCAATTGGTCCTATCCCGATGATGAAAGCAGTTGCTGAAGTTACACGCCCTTACAGAATCCATACAGTTGTAAGTCTAAATCCTGTGATGGTTGACGGAACAGGAATGTGCGGCGGTTGCAGAGCAACTGTTGATAATAAAACAGTTTTTGTCTGTGTAGACGGACCCGAGTTCGATGCACACAAAGTAGACTTTGAAACTCTTGCTAGAAGAAACAGAACTTACGGCATTTTTGAGAAAGAAGCTGTGGATCATCTTTGCAACATCGATAAAGCATTTGAAAAAGAAATTGATAAAACAATAGCGTAAAAACACCGGAGATTTTTTAATGGAAAAGTTGTCCAATAAAGATAGAATGAAGATTCCAAGACAAGCTATGCCCGAACAGGATGGTGAGGTCAGGAGCCATAATTTT